>Ga0213835_100386_pt1 | contig 44449 bp, 31 predicted proteins | sample SWPATP01_FD_160576 | JGI IMG/M metagenome (GOLD analysis project Ga0213835, IMG submission 160576) | Coastal seawater microbial communities from Marineland, Florida, United States - SWPA TP0 #1 | ecosystem: Environmental > Aquatic > Marine > Coastal | place: USA: Florida | collected 2016-08-05
TGGCTTCGGCGAAGTCGACCGCGTCCTTCACGATGTCGCGGATCTGCTTCTGCATCTCCTTCCAGTCGTCCTCGCTCAGGCAGGCGCGTTCCTGCATGAGGTGGGCGGCGAGGTTGGCGATCGAGTCGCGTTCCTTCGCTTCGTCCACCTCTTCCTTCGTGCGGTACTTCTGCGGGTCGGACATCGAGTGCCCCTGGTACCGGTAGGTCTTCAGGTCCACAAAGCCCGGGCGTTGCAGGTCGCGGCATTCATCCACGAACGGCTTGAACGCGTCGTAGACGTCCAGGATCGACATCCCGTCGATCTGGATGCCCTTGATGCCGTAGCCCTTGGCTTTGAGCGTGAGCTGGTCGGGCATGGTGGTGCCGCGTTCGATCGAGGTGCCCATGCTGTAGCCGTTGTTCTCGACGATGTAGATGACGGGGAGGTTGAGCAGCCCGGCGAGGTTCTGCGCTTCGTGGAACGCGCCCTGGTTGAGCGCGCCGTCGCCGAGGTAGCAGAGGGTGACCTGCTTCTTGCCCTTGCCCATGACTTCCCAGCGGTAGCGGTTGGCGAACGCGAGCCCTGCGCCCAGGGGCGTCTGCGCGCCGACGATGCCGTGCCCACCGTAGAGGTGGTTGGGCTTGTCGAACATGTGCATGGAGCCGCCCTTGCCCTTGGCGCAGCCGGGGAGCTTGCCGAACATCTCGGCCATGCAGGCTTTGGGGTCCATGCCGCGCGCGAGCGCGTGCCCGTGGTCGCGGTAAGCGGTGATGACCGGGTCGTCGTGCTCAACGCTCGCGATCGTGCCGACGGCACAGGCTTCCTGCCCGTTGTAGACGTGGCAGAAGCCGCCGATCTTGGCTTGCTGGTACGCCTGCGCGGTCCGGACTTCGAACTCACGGATGAGCTGCATGTCGTAGAGCCACTTGAGCAGCGTCTTGTTGGGCAGCTGGCGGCTCAGGCTCGGGGTATCGGTCGCGGCTTGGGCCATGGTCTCTCCGGCCGGTTCGGGGTGGGGGGTGGCTGGCGAAAGGGGCTTTGGACGGGTCGCTGCCCGGCTTCTGCCGGGGTTGGGGGGATGGGCGGACACGTCGGACCGGAACGATAGGAGCATCGGCCCGCGCGGGGGGCGCGCTCGCGTTGGGCCCACGCCCCAGACCCGGATTCGCACCCCATCCCACTCCGGGCGCAAAACACGCCCGGCGACCGACCCACCCGATCCGGGCGGGCCCGTCGCCGGGCGCTTGGGGTCCGTTCTGTTCCCTGGGCTCTGGCGGGGGAGGTCAGTTGGGGACGGTCGCGGGCGACTGCATGGTGTGCCGCGTGTTGCGGGTGTGGGGGTAGGCGCGGGCCTGGAGGAGGACCAGAGCCGTGTGGAGCTGGAGGTCGTGCCCGTCGTTGAGCAGTTCGTCCGGGTCGCGCTGGTTGGCGTCCTCGACGACGTTGCCGAGTTCGTCCATCGGCAGCACGTCGGCCGAGAGGCGGATCTCCAGGCTCTCAAGCATCTGGCTCGGGAGCATCTCGACGATCAGGTCCGGCTCCACGCCCCAGGTCGCGTCGCCGGGGCGGCGGTGGATGAGTCGTCCGCCGGGGAGCTTGTAGTACTGGGTGGTGAGCTTCATCGCGCTGACGGCGTTGAGCAGCCAGACGTTCTGCACGCTGCCCTTGCCGAAGGTCCGCTCGCCGAGGACGATCGCGTCGAGGCGTCCCTCGGCGGCGTGGTCCTGGATCGCGCCGCTGACGATCTCGCTCGCCGAAGCCGAGTTCTGGTTCACGAGCACCACGACCGGCACATCGCGGAGCGTGGCTCGCCCGCGCCGGGCGCGTTCGCTCGCGAGCCGGTGGTCGGCCGCGTCGTGCACGGTCACGATCGTGCCGTCGTCGATGAAGCGGTTGGCGATATTGACCGCCTGGTCGAGGCGTCCGCCCGGGTTGTAGCGGAGGTCGAGGATCAGCCCGCGGAGCCCATGGGTCTGCATCTCACTGACGGCGCGGTCAAAGTCCCGCGTGGTGTGCTCGGTGAACTGCGTGAGGCGGATGTAGCCGATCCCGGCTTCGCTGTCGATGAACCAGTTCCACGCGTCCTCGGCGGCGCCTTCCTTGCGCCAGCCCTTGACGGTGCGGATGTCGATCCGCTCGCGGACCATGGGGAACTCGATAAGCCGGGGCTCGGCGTCGGTGACGGGGCGCTCGATGCCGAGGATGACGCGCGTGCCGGGGGGCCCGGTGATGACGTCGACCGCCTGGTCGAGCGTGAAGCCGGTGGTGGGCTGCCCGTTCACCTGCTTGATGAGATCGCCCGAGCGGACGCCGGCCCGCTGGGCGGGTGTGCCTTCGATGGGCGTGACAACCTTGATGTTGAACAGCTCGTCCAGCTGGATCTGGATCCCGACACCGATGAACGAGCCCTCGAGGGTGCGGTTGAACCGCGCGAGCTCGTCGGGCCAGATGATGGCGCTGAACTCGTCGAGCGGGCTGAGGGCGCCGTTGCCGAAGGCGTGGAGGATGACGCCGTCGGGCAGCCCGATGGTGCGCTGGTTGAGGGTGAGCAGTGCGTTGAGGAGGCTGTTGGTCTCGCTGACGCCGAGGCGCATGGGCGAGCCGGCGATCTTGTTGCGCTCGCGGGTGAGCCCTTCCAGGAATCGCTCGACGCTCGCGGGGTCGCCCAGTCGGGGGAAGGTCGCGGAGAGATCGGTCGTGCGGGCGAGCGTCTCGACGGCGTTGAGCCCGCCGTGGAGCAGGGCCGCGACGCCGACGCGGTCCACATGCTGCTCGGCCGCGCGGCGGACGGCGTGGGTGATCGCGTTCCGGTCGATCCCGGTGATCTTCTCGCGGTAATCATCGCCCATCGCGTTGTAGGGCGGCAGCGGGCTCAGCCCCTCGGCGAGGCGACGGTCGTTGCGCATCTCCCAGAACCGCTGCGGGACGTACATCCGCAGCATCGCGAGGCGCTTGCCCTGACGCTGCGCGTCCTCGTGGAAGGTTCGCTGCTCTTCCAGCAGCACGTTCAAGCGGTGGAACAGCTCGCTGCTGACCAGCCAGTCGCCTTGGCGCTCCGCGTCCCGCGCGACGCGCTCGGCGGTCTGGATCAGCTCGCGGATCCGCGGCTCCTGCAGCAGCGCCGACTTGTCTTCCACCAGCAGGCTGAGCTCGACGGCGGTCCGCAACGCCTCGCTGATCGCGAGGGCCGAGCCCTCGGCTTGCCACTTCTCAACGTGCTCCGCGAGCGAGGCGCGGGCTTCGGCGACCTGCTTGGTCCGGCGCTCGTCACGCTGGGCGAGGCGATCCAGCAGGCGCGACCCCTCGGCACGCAGGGCTTCCAGTGTTGCGTCGCCGCCCGGGGCATCTCGGAGCGCACGCTGCAGCGCCACGCCGCGGTTCTCGCGGGCCATCGTCCAGACGCTCGACGCCCAAGCCTCCCCCTCGACCGCGGGCGACGACCAGGCGACGGGGTGCATCCCGACACCCTGACCGATGACCGGCAGGCGCGACGCTTCGCTCGAAAGCGACCACGTCAGCGACGCGCCAACAACCCCCGCGGCGATCAGGGCCACGGGCAGAACACGACGGCTCAGCAGCGTGCGCATGGATGCTCCGAAAACACGCCCCTCGTCCGGGCGCGGCGTGAACGAAACCGGGGCCGACCGCCCCGCGGGGCGTCCCCGCCCCCGACCGACCATCGGACCGATCCGGGCGGGCGGTTCACCCCGAACCGCGCCCCGATCGCTCGTTCCGGTGGTATCGGGCCCGTCCCGGGCGGTTGCGGGGTGAACCACCCCCTCCCGCCTCCCCCAGACCCCCGAACCGCCGGAACCGGCTCAGCCTACTGACCCGCCGCCCCCTCCGCGGCACGCCCCGCGCGGACCAGTCGCCGCCCGACCACCGTCGCCACGCCCAGCGAGAGCGTCCCGATCGTGCCCAGGACGATCCACTCGAACGCTCCGGGTCGTCCCATCGCGCCGGCGGCTCCGGTGGCGCCCAGCATGATCGCCGGCCCGATCAGGTAGCCGACGCCGATCAGCGCCTCGTGCATGCCCCCGGCCGAGACTTCCGCCTGCCCGACCTCCAGCGCATAGTACAACGCGGCGGAGTAGACAATCCCCATCCCCACGCCGAAGACCGCCAGCCCGAGGATCAACGCCGTCACCCCCGCGGGCCCGGGTTCAAAGACCCGGGGCGCGAGGACGACGATCGCGTACCCGATGAGCAATGCTGCCGACCCGTGGACGGCGGTCGACCAGCGCCCGTGCCACCGGTGCACGAGCCCCATGAGCGCGAAGACGGCGACGCGCGTCGCGAGCCACGTCGCGGTCAGCGGCGTCTGCCACGCGGTGGGCACGTTCATGCGGTCGAGCGCGCCGGGCATGAACGGGCCGATCGAGGTGCTCAGCACGTAGCTCGCCGGCAGCAGCACGCGGAACGTGCGCAGCAGGTCGCGGTAGACCGGCGGGTGGGGCTCGTGATCGGCGTGGTCCAGGTGACGCCCCGGGTCGCGCGGGAAGCGGGCGAGCACAGGGATCGAGAGCACGTGCAGCACCCCGACCGCCGCGACGATCGCGAGGGGGTGGGCCTCCACGTACGGCGCCATCACCCAGAATGCCAGAACCACGGCCGACGCCCAGACGATGTTGAACCACCCCGTCGCGGATCGGAGCACCCCGCCGCGGCGCTCGCCCGAGAGGTACGCCTCGACGACCGGCCACAGGCTGCCCGTCAGCGGCCCGTAGATCACCGCGAGCACCCAGATCGACCACGCCGATCGCCCGCCCTCAGGATCGTGCACGCCCCAGGGCAGCAGACAGGCGCTGCCGAGCACGAGCATGAGCGCGATGAGGATCGCGCGGTGGGAGATCGCGTCGGTCCGGGCGGCGAGGCGCGTCAGCAGCGGGCCGACGGCGACCGCGCCCGCGATGTACATCGCGGCGAAGACGATCCCCAGCGTGTAGTTCGCCGCGTCGCCGAACCCGTACGCCTGTCGCGTGAGAAAGAAGATGCCGTTGGTCACGACCCCGGTGCCGAGGCTGTTGACGAACGTGAACGCGAGCACGCTCGGCAGCCCGGCCCGTCGTCGGGCGCTGGGCGTCGGCGCGGGGGTCTGCACCGGCGGCTGAGCCGGCAGGGGCGGCGCGATCGGGCTCGGCTCGGTGGTCATGGGTTGAGGGCGGGGGTGGGCGTTGGGGCGGTCGGGCGTCGGGGCGCGTTGCCCTCGGGGCGGCGCGATCGTAGCATCGGGTTCGCCCCAAGCCGCTCGCGGCAACAGGGGGCCCGCGAGTGTGCCCGTAGCTCAATTGGATAGAGCGCTGCCCTCCGAAGGCAGAGGTTGAAGGTTCGAGTCCTTCCGGGCACGTTTGGGAAAAGCCGCCGCACGCGGCATGGCGCTCCGCCCGCCTCGTCCAGCCCGGTTTCTTCATCGCCCACCTGTTCGCCCACCTGCCCCGACGAGCCGCCTGTGCGGGCTCGGGGGTCTGTTCGGGTTGCGACCGATCATCGTGATACCGGGAAGACAAACCGGCGCGGGCGAACGCCAGCGCATCGCCGACGTACCCTCTCTTGACCGAACGGGTCGGTGTCGGTGGCGGATCAAGCCAGCCTGAGTGTGATGCGTCCGGGGTGATCGGGGCCCAGCGCGTCCGCCTGGCAGAGGGAGCGTGTCGAATGTCGTGTCGCGTCGGGCGTGCGGGTGTGCGGGTTCGTGCCTTCGGGCGATGGTCGGCGTGCGCCTTGGTCGCGGCATCGGTTTCGGCGGGCACCATGTTCGCCCAGTCGGCTTCGGCAGCCGAGCCCGAGAGCACGCCCGCGCCCGCGGAGCGTGCGAACCAGTCTCAGACCCTGCCCACCGCGGAGGAGTTGTTTGAGCGCCACATCGAGGCGATCGGCGGGCGTGAGATGGCGTTCGCCGCCCAGCACCGGCGCATGGTCGGGCGCTTCGAGTACCAGCCCGTCGAGCCGCCGGGCGACGTCTTCCGGGCGCGGCTGCTCATGGTTCAGCAGGCACCGGACAAGCTCTGGTTCGAGCTCAACGTCCCCGGCGAACCGCCGATCATCACCGTCTTCGACGGCGAGATCGGGTGGACGCGCCGAGGCGACGGGAGCTACGAGCTCATCGGCGGCCCGCAGCTCATCGACCTCGCCCTGAGCGCCCACTTCCACGGCGAGGCCGAATACGAGCGACGCTACCGCGAGTTCGGGCAGACCGAGCGCGTCCTGGTGAACCAGAAGCCCGCGTACCGCGTCGCGTACACGACCGTGTTCGGCAAGCCCGGGCAGATCATTTTTGATCAGGAATCCGGGCTGGCGATCGTGATCCAGACCATTCAGATCATCGGGGATCAGCCCACGCCGATGATCGTCCGCCTCGAGGACTATCAGCCCGTCGACGAGGGCGGGCTCCGCTACCCGCGCACGATCATCCAGCAGACCGAACGCGCGATCACGACCTTCACCTACCGCTCGGTCACCCACAAGGTGGACCAGGGCCCGGACTGGGTCCGCCCGGAGCCGGTGAAGGCGCGACTGGAAGAGATCACGGCTCGCCAGAAAGAGCTCGAAGCCCAGCGCGAACGCGGCGAGGGGCAGGACGATCGCCCCAACCCCGGCGAGTAACGCCCCGGCATCCCGATCGCCCGTACCCTCCCCGCGTGCGCGTGGAGGAGCGAGCCAACCCGTCGGTTCTGGAAGCCGTCCGTCGCGTCTGGGGCTTTGATGCGCTCCGCCCGCTCCAGGCCCGCGCGATCGAGCTCGCGGTCGAGAACCGCGACGGGCTCGTCGTGCTCCCCACCGGCGGCGGCAAGAGCCTCTGCTACCAGACCCCGCCCCTGGTGACCGGCAAGGTCACCGTCGTGCTCAGCCCGCTGATCGCGCTGATGCGCGACCAGGTGCGCGGGTTAGAGCTACACGGCTACCCGGCGGCCGCGCTGCACTCCGGGCTCGAAGCCGACGAGGCGCGCGAAACCATCGCCCGTCTTCGCGCGGGGGAGCTGAAGCTGATCTTGTGCGCGCCGGAGCGCGCGGTGAACCCGGGGTTCAAGTCGCTGCTCGCGGAGCTCGCGGACGCCGGGCGACTCGGCGCGATCGCGATCGACGAGGCGCACTGCATCAGCCAGTGGGGGCACGATTTTCGCCCGGAGTATCGGCGTCTGCGCGAGCTGCGCGAGGTCACGCCCGGCGTCGGGATGCAGGCGTTCACCGCGACCGCGACGCCGAGGGTGCGCGAGGACATCGTGCACCAGCTCGGGCTGCGTGAGCGGGGGGGCGAGTCGGTCGTGCCGCTGGTCGGGGATTTTGATCGCCCGAACCTGACCTACCGCGTGCGCGCGCGCCGCACCGACGGGGCCGAGCAGATCAGCGCCGCGATCGGCGCGATGCACGAGCGCGGCGAGGGCGGGGCGATCGTCTACTGCCTGAGCCGGGCGAAGACGGAGGAGCTGGCGGGCAAGCTCCGCGCCGCCGGTCACGACGCCGAGGCGTACCACGCCGGGCTGAACGCGAAGGTGCGCCACGATGTGGAGCGCCGGTTCACGAACGAGCAGCTCGACGTAGTGTGCGCAACGGTCGCGTTCGGGATGGGGATCGATCGGAGCAACGTGCGCCTGGTGGCGCACGCGAACCTGCCCAAGAGCGTCGAGGCGTACCAGCAGGAAGCGGGGCGCGCCGGCCGCGACGGACTGGAGGCCGAGTGCATGCTGCTGACCTCGCCGAGCGACGCGGCACGGTGGCGACAGCTCATCGAGCGGTCGGCTGAAGAAACCGGCGCGACGCCGGAGTCTGTCGCTGCCCAGGTCGGGCTGCTCCAGGAGATGCAGCGTTTTGCAACGGCGCTGGTCTGTCGGCACCGTGCGCTGTGCGAGCATTTTGGGCAGGCGTTCCCGAAAGACAACTGCGCGGCTTGCGACGTCTGCCTGGGCGAGACCGAGCCGGAGCCGGAGAGCCAGCGTTTGGCGCAGATGATCCTCTCGGCGGTCGCTCGCACGCAGCAGGGGTATGGAGCGGGGCACGTGGTGGACGTGCTCCGCGGGAGCCGGGGCGAGAAGATCGCGCGGGCCGGGCACGATCGCCTCAGCGTCTTCGGCTTGCTCAGCGAGCGCACGCGCGGGGAGCTGATGGCGTTCGTGGATCAGCTTCTGGCCGCCGGAGCGCTCGAACTGGGCGAGTTCAAAACGCTCCGGTTCACCGCGCACGGGGCCGCACTCATGCGCGGCGAGGCGACGATCCGCCTGGCGCTCCCGATGGGCACGCGCCAGGCATCGAGCGAACGGCGCGAGCGTGCGCCGCGCGCGTCGAGCGAGCTGGAGGCCCGCCCTCTGGACGCGGACGAGAAGCGTTTGTTCGAGTCGCTGCGGGCGCTGCGGAAGTCGATCGCGGAGGAGCTGGCGGTGCCGCCGTATGTGGTGTTTAGTGATGCGACGCTGCGCGAGCTGTGCCGGGCGAAGCCGCGGGATGCGCGGGCGATGCTGCGCGTCAAGGGCGTGGGCCCGAAGAAGGTCGAGAGCTTCGGCGAGCGGTTTCTGGAGCGGCTCAGCGAGCAGTTCTGAGCGGGCCGCGGGAGCGGTGCCCCGGAAATGCGGAGTCGAAGGCGCAGCTTTTCCGGGCGATGGCGTCGGTCAGCGCCCGTATTCGGCCCAACTCGAACTCGTCTCCCCGACGCGCACCCGCTCCACCCGCACGCCGCTGGGGAAGCGGTAGACGTTGCCGCCCTCGTCGGTCAGGGGTTCGCCGCTCGCGAGCCGGGCGTGGAGAAAGTCGTAGATATCGCGCGCGAGCACCTCGGTGGTCGGGTCGCGCGGGAAGGTGACGACGCGTTCGGAGACGGCTCGGAGGGCGGGGAGCGCCGGGTCGGTCTCGCAGATCGCCATCGCGTGGTCGAGACGGTCGAGGTGTGCCGCGACGGCGAGCTTGATCGCTTTGAAGTCGCAGACCATGTCGTGCCCGTCAAGCTCGTCGGCGACCAGCACGATCTCGATCCGGCGCGAGTGCCCGTGGGGATACCGGCACCGGTCCGGGTGCTTGCTGAGCATGTGCCCGCTCTCGACTTCAAAGGCTTTGCAGACGCGGTAGGGCATGGCGAAACGATCGTAGCGCGATCGGCACATCTTCGCACAGATTCCCCCGGAATTGGGTGGTCAAATGCGGTACCCCATTCTCTCCCGTAATCAGGTTGCGGGGCTTACCCCCGGAGGTGGGCACCATGCGGGCGCGAGGTGGGTGTGTGCGGCTTGATGCGGGCGTTCGGGCCAGGGTTCTCGCCTATGCGGGATCTACGGAGCGAAGTACGGATGGATCGGGGTCGATACCGAGCCGTCACGCCGTCCGGGCCGGGCCGAGGTGGTCAAGGTCGGGTGGCACGCTCAGGGGACTCACCATGCGGATCACGATTGCACACCGATTGATCTTTGGATTCGGGCTGCTGACAGCCCTGGTGCTGGGCCTGGGCGGTCTGGCTTGGCAGGGGAATCAGGACGCCGGCCAGACCTTGCGGCGAATGGTGGACATTACCGATGACCTCTCGCTGGGAGCGAGCGCGACGGAGAACATCCTGCTCGTTCGTGCGGCGGTGTACACCTATCGTGCGCAGCGTGACGCGAGGAGCTTGGAGTACTTCAATCGGCACTCCGAGGCGTTTCGTGCCAATGCGGCCGAGTTCAGAGATCACTTCGCCGATAACCCCGAGCGTCTGGCTCAGGCGACTCAAGCTACCAAAGACTTTGAGCAGTACGAGCGCCTCTTCGAGAGCGTTGCTGGGATGCTAAGTCAGATCGACACGATGAGCGGGGAGCAGATCACGCCCCTCGGCATCGAGCTGCGGAAGGATCTCGAAGCCGTCATCGCTCGGGCTGAGGAGCAGAATCTTCTGGAGACCCGCCAGCGCGCCGGCAGTGTGCACGAGGCACTGATGCTCGGTCGACTCCGCAAAACCCGGTTTTTCGGGAGCTATGACTTGGCGCACGCCGGCGGAGCCCAGGAGGCGTTCCGGGCGACGACCGAATCGCTGAACAACGCGGTCAATAGCGAAACCGATGAGTTCTCCCGGAACGCGCTCCGCGCGATTCAGGAAAAGTACACCCGCTACAACGGGATGTTCGAGCGTTTGATCACGATCGTCGAAGAGTGCAACACGCAAACCGAAACCATGACCGAACAACTCGGTCCGAGCATCGCGCGTAACATCAGCGACGTGCTCAACTCGCTCCAGGAAGAGGCCGAGGTTCGCGAAGAGGAAGCGACAGCCGCTCTTGCCGCCTCGCAGCGTCTGCTCATCGGCATGGTCGGCGCGGCCGTCGCGATCGCGATCGCGGCTTCGGTCTTCCTGGTCATCAGCATCACCAAGCCGCTCAAGGGCATGACGGCCCGCCTCCGCGACATCGCTGAGGGTGAGGGCGACCTGACGGCCCGCGTGAATATCACCAGCAAGGACGAGCTGGGCGACCTGGCGGGCTACGTGGACATGTTCATCAATAACGTCCACCAGATCGTGGGCGAAGTGAAGCGTTCGGCCGAGAGCCTCGCCGCCGCGACGACCGAGGTCGCCGCGAGTGCCGAGGAAATGTCCGCCGGCGTCATGCGTCAGCAGGAGCAGACCGAGCAGGTCGCCGCGGCGATCGAGGAGATGGCTTCGAGCGTCTCCGAGGTCGCGACCAAGGGCGTCGAGGCGAGCGAAGCCGCCACCAGCAGCCGCAACGAGGCGAACGAGGGCGGCGACGTGGTTCGCCGGACCGTCGAAGAGATCCGCGCCGTCGCGGAAGAGGTCAACCGCAGCGCCGAGGCGGTCGCCGAGCTGGGCGCTCGCTCGCAGGAGATCGGGCAGATCATCGAGGTCATCAACGACATCGCGGATCAGACGAACCTGCTGGCGCTCAACGCGGCGATCGAGGCGGCCCGTGCGGGCGAGCACGGACGCGGGTTCGCGGTCGTCGCCGACGAGGTCCGCAAGCTCGCCGAGCGCACGACCCAGGCGACCGCGCAGGTCACCGACAGCATCCGCGACATCCAGGAGCGCACCAAGAGCGCCGTGGAGCGGATCGACGCGGGCGCCAAGCGGACCGAGACCGGCGTGGAGCTCGCGGGCAGCGCGGGCAAGGCGCTGGAATCGATCGTCGCCAGCAGCGGCTCGCTGAGCAGCATGATCCAGGGCATCGCGGCTGCGGCGGAGCAGCAGTCGGCCGCGAGCGAGGAGATCAGCCAGAGCGTCACCAGCATCAGCGCGGTGACCCGGGAAACCGAGGAAGGCTCGCGCCAGGCCGCCAAGGCCGCCGCCCAGCTCAGCCAGGAAGCCGAGCAGCTCCGCTGCATGGTCGAACGTTTCAAGGTTTGAGGAAGGCACCAGGCATCAGGGACTAGGCATTCGGTCCGATTACGAAGCACGCCCGGGCAGCCCGGGCGTGCTCTTTTTCGCCTTTGATGATAACCGCAACCAACCGTGGCACGGGCGTCCCGCCCGTGCGCCCGGCTTTAGCTCTCGCGCTTATCCCGCGTGATCTGCGCGTACGCGTTGTGGCTGTGGATTGATTCGAAGTTCTCGCTGTTGATCGCGTACCACTCGATGCGGTCGTCCCGGTCCAGCGTCACGGCCAGGTCGCGGACGATGTCCTCGACGAACTTCGGGTTCTCGTACGCACGCTCCGTCACGTACTTCTCGTCCGGTCGCTTCAGCACGGCGAACACCGGGTTGCTCGCCGACGCCTCGAGCAACTCCACAAGGTCCTCGATCCACAGCGTCCCGCGGAACCGCACCTTCGCCTCGACGCGGCAGCGTTGGTTGTGCGCGCCGTACTCGCTGATCTCCTTCGAGCACGGGCACAGGCTCGTCGCCGGCGCGCTCACGCTCATCAGCAGGTCATCGTCCCCGTTGCTCGTGCACTCGAACCGCACGCGGTAGTCCATCAGCCCCGGCATCTTCGTCACCGGCGCCAGCTTTCGCATGAAGTACGTGAACTCGGCCTCGAAATGCGCCTCCTCCGCGTCCAGGCGGTCGCGGATCGCGCGCGTCAGCGCGGGGATCGCCTCCGGCTTCACCGGCTCCCCGGCGTGCTCGTTGAGCACCTCCAGGAAGCGGCTCATGTGCGTCCCCTTCTGATGATGGGGCAACGCCACGTACATGTTGATGTTCGCGACCGTCTGCTGCTCGCCGCCCTCGCGCGTCCGCAGACGCATCGGGTAGACGACGTCCTTCACGCCGACGCGGTCGATCGCGATCCGGCGCGCATCGGCGCCGGCCTGGACATCAGGGATCGCGGCCGAAGCCGCACCGGGGTTGCGCTCGCTCATGGTCGTGGTCATCCTAGGGCTCCCGAGCCGGGCCCATGCCCGAAAAACATGCTTCGGCGGGGCTCATTGCCCGTACGAAACCCCGGTTTCGCCCGTGTTCGTGCGCCGGATGCGTGCGGGATCGTCGATCACGCCCGCGCGGGGGCACGTTCAGCGTGCCGATCCATTCGCCCCAAGCCCCACCGCGCGCCCAGCGGCACGCCCAGGAAAGCCGCCGACGCGAAATCCAGCGGCTGCGCCATCGCGAACCCGCGCAGATCCCCGGCGATCGCGGCTGCGCGCACATCCCCGGTCGTCAGCATCGCCGCGATCGGCGCGATGAGCCCCGCCAGCGCGCCCCCGGTGACGATCGGCGCCCACGCCGGCGTTCGCCCGCCGCCCGCAGCCGTGCCCGCGACGCCCCCCAGCGCCCCGGCGAGCACGCCGCCGAGCGCGAGCCCGATGACCGCCTGCCCGCGCAGATCGTTCGCGACCACGACCGCCGCGATGAGCACCATCGCCGCCGCTGTCGCGCCCATGCCGATCAGCGCGCCCTTGTCCAGCCACATCGCCTTGGCGCGGACGAGCCAGCGCTCACGCTCGGCGTCGCCCTTGCTGGCGAGCAGCGCCATCGCCGTGGCGACGCACGCGACGACGAGCGTCACCAGCAGCCCCTCGAACGCGAGCACGCCCAGCCCATCGGGCTCGAGCACGAGCACGCGCTCCATCCGCCCCGAGCGGTACGCCGCCCACGCGAGCACGAACCCCGCGCACCACTGCCCGGCCCGCACGCCAAACCACCGCCCGCCCAGCAGCCCGGCTGCGCCCATCAACGCGCCCACGCCCACCAGCGCGAGCACCCCGCCGAGCAGCCCCGAGCTCAGCAGCAGCGTCGTCTCCCCGCTGCCGTCGCTGGCGCGCAGACGCCCGACCATCGCCCCCGCGATCGGCCCCAGCGCCAGCAGCGCCACCAGGAACCACACCCAGCGCATCGTCGTCGTCCGCATCCCCGCATCTTCGCCCCCCCGCGACGCCCCGGCAAACCCGCCCCGACGATTCCTGACCTCGCCCTCCCGCGTGCCCCGCGATCCGATACCATGTCCCGAACCGAATACCCACGCGCGGAGGACGCCATGACCCCGCCCCACGCCCCCGATCCCGAGAGCACCAACGCCGAACCCGAGCCCTCGCACGCCGCCCTCCGTGCCCGCGACGCCGAGACCCCGGGGTTTGAGGAGCTGACCCGCGGGCTGCTCTGGCCGTCGCTCTTCCGAGCCCCGGCGCTGGCGCTGCGTCCGGATCGGGTCGGGTTGGGGCTGATCACGCTGGTGGTGCTGGCGCTGCTCGGGTCGGTGCCGCAGCTCTGGGGGCGCCCGAACCTGCTGAGCTCGCTGCTGGTCCCGAGTGAGGAACGCGGGGCGCAGATCCAGATGATGGCGGATTCGGACCCGGTCGGCGCGCTGCTCGCCGTGCTCTCCACCCCGATGCACGCGGTCGCGGATCGCCCGCTCACGTTCGCGCTGCTCGGCATCCCGATGCTCGCGGTGCTGGCGTTGGGCGTGGGCGCGGTCTGCCGCTCGGCCGCGCGGGAGTTCGCGCTCGACCAGCGCGACCGCTGGCACGAGAGCCTCGCGTTCGTCGCCGCGCGCGCGCCCAGCTTCGTGCTCACGCTGCTGATCCCCGTCCTGTTCGTCGGCGGGGTCTACCTGCTGATCGCGGCAGGGGGCTTCCTGCTGCTGACGCTGCCGGGGGTGAGCCTGCTCGGCTCGGTGCTCTTCGGGCTCGCGCTGCTGCTGGGGCTGCTGGCGGCGGTCGCGATCGTGCTGGGTGTGCTGGCGATCCCACTGGTCGTCGCGGCGATGGCGTGCGAAGGGACCGACGCCGTGGACGCCGTGCAACGCAGCTACGCGTACGCCGTCGCGCGCCCGCTGCGCCTGACGCTCTACTTCGCGCTCGCCGACGTACTGGGCTTGCTGCTGCTGCTGCTCGTCGGCGCGATCGCGGCGATCACCATCGGTTTCACGCTGCACGCCGCCTCCGCGTTCGGCGGCGTGCCAATCGCCGCAGAAGACGCCTCGCGTCTGTGGCAGGCGTCGTCCTCGGTCGTGGGCTTCTGGATCAACTTCGTCTGGCTGATCGTCGCCGGCATCGGGTTCAGCTACGCCTGTGCCGCGTGCACGGTGGTCTACCTGCTCATCCGTCGTGTCGTCGATCGCCAGGACCCGGCCGACCTCTGGTCGCCCGATCTCGGCGCTGCGCAGCAACCGGGCCGCCCCGCGTGACCGGCGGTTCACCCGCCATCCGCACCGGTTCGGTCCTCGGGGCCGACGATCTCGACCGAGCCGTCCGCCTCGCGGGCGCGATGGGCGAGCTCGGCGTCACACGCCTGATCCTGGCGCGCCCCGACGCCCCGCCGCGCGAGCTCGGCGCGCGGGCGACCGACCTGCCGGGCGAGCTCGTGCGCGCGCTCGAGGGCAGCCCGTTCGAGCCGATCGAGCTCCGCACGGAAACCCCGGTCGCGATCACCGTCCGCCTGGAAGCCGACGCGTGGACGTGGACGACCGACGACGCCGAGGCGGCGGCCCGTCTCAACGCGGAATGAACGCATCAAGGATCGCCAGCGCCCGCGCGCCCCGCGTCACTCGACGTTCTGCACCTGTTCTTTGATGCGGTCGATCGCGCCCTTGACCTCGACGATCAGGCGGCTCATGTCGGCGTCGGGCGTTTTGCTCGCGATCGTGTTCGCCTCGCGCAGCATCTCCTGAGCCAGGAAGTCCAGCGTGCGACCGATCGGGCGTTCGTCGGTGCTCTCGATCAGCTCGCTGAACTGCTCGATGTGCCCGCCCAGGCGGCTCAGCTCCTCCGCGACGTCGGTCCGCTCGGCGTACCCGGCGATCTCGCGGATCATCTCCACCGGCTCCACCTGCACGCCCGCGTCCTTCAGCATCGTGTCGATCCGCGTCCGCAGGCGCGTCTCGTACTCCCGGACCACACCCGGCGCCAGCGTCTTCATCTTCTCCAGACGCTCGGCGATGTACTCGCGGTGCCCGCGAAGCTCCTCCAGCAGCAGCATCCCCTCGCGCTGGCGCATCGAGATCAGGTGCAGGCAGCTCGTCTGGAGCAATTCGCGGAACGCCTTCCGCGCGCGCTCGATCCGCGCCTCGTCATCGGTCGGCGGCTGGAGCACGCCCGGCAGCGTCAGCAGAGCCGCAAAGTCCAGCGCAATCTCGCCCCCGGTGACAGCCGCCGCCTCGCGAGCCTGGCTCACGTAGCGGTCCAGCGCGCGGTGGTTGATCTCCAGGGCGGCCGAGGCGCTCTCGTCGGTGGACTTGCCGGTGAGCGTCACCGTGCCGCGGCTGATGCGCTGGCGCAGCTCGGACTCTAGCTCCGCCTCGAGCCCCTGGAACTCCTCGGGCAGGCGGATGTTGGCTTTGAAGTACTTGCTGTTGAGGCTTCGGACCTCGACGAAGTAGTGCACGCCGTCGATCGTGGTCGACGCGTCGCCGAAGCCGGTCATGCTGCGGATCACAGGCGGCCTCCGTTCACTCCAGCCACCCCCCGCGATTGCATCGTCTTCATCGACCGTCGCCGCCGTCCTCACCCGGCTCGGCGTCATCCCCGCCGGGCTGCGCCTCGGGGGCGGCTTCGGGCTCAGGTTCGGGCTCGGGCTCGGGCACACGAGCCGGCGGGGGTGTGCTGGGTTCGGGCGTTTCGATCTCGCCCGCGGCTTCGGTCGCGACCGGTTGCGGCGGCGCGACCGAGGCCCGCGTCACGAAGACCAGGCTGATCGCGACGACGAGCCAGACGACGAAGGTGACCACCGTGGTGATGGTCAGCGCGTCGCCGGTTTTGGCGCCGAACGCGGTCTGCCCGCTCCCGCCGCCGCCCGCACCGAACGCCCCGCTGAGCCCGCCGCCCTGGGGGCGCTGGATCAGGATGGTCAGGATGAGCAGAACCGAGATCAGCAGGAACAGGGCGATGAGCAGCCCCGTGACCCACAAGCTCACGCCGAGCGTCAGTAGCATCCTCGCCGGACTCCTCACGCCCCTGGGCTCGGGCCCGACCGGGCCCGCCGCGTCGGGGGCCGACATGCTAGGCCCCGGGCCCCGCGCCTGAACACCCCCGGCGCGAACACGGGCCCCCGTGATGGGCTTGCTTGGGCGTCCGGGCTCGATCGTTTCGGCATGGGCCGGTGATGGGGCGGGTTCAGGGGTCGATCGCGACGCGGATCTGCCCGGGCTCCAGGGCCGCTCGGAGGGCCGCCGTCCCGTCGTCGAGCCGGGCTCGCCGGGTGATGAGCCCGCTGGTGTCCACCTCGCCCGCGCCGATCGCGTGCAGCGCCTCGGCGACCGACCCGCGCCGTGCGCCCAGCACGTGCAGCTCGCCGCGCACCACCGGCGACCAGTCCGCGCCGCCCGCGTCCTCGGCGTCGATCGGTCGGCAGAGCACGACCGTTCCCCGCGGGCGGACCAGCCCGAAAGCCGTCGTCAGGTCCGACGCCCGGTCCGTCGCGACGACGACAACGTCCTGGTCGGCCCGCCGCCCGACCTCGTCCACGTGCCGATGGCGCACGCGCCAACGCTCGCAGAGCCCGAAGCGGGCGGGGTCGTCCCCCAGCAGGCGCACGCTGGCGTTCAGCGGCGCCAGGCGCTGGGCGGCGAGCAGCCCGACGGCCGAGTCGCCCAGAACGGTGATGTACAGCTTGTGCGCGACCGAGACCATCTGCGGCAGGTGCACGACCGACGCGAGGCTCGGCGCGAGCGAAGCCGCGTCGTCGTCCACGCCCTCGGGCACGCGGACGAGGTTACGAAGGGGAATCGTGAACCGGTCGGCGAAGACACCGTCGAGCGCGTCGAGCCCGAGGACGCGCCGGGATCGGCAGTGCCCGCTGAGCCCCCCGCGGCAGAGGTCGCACGAGCCGCACGCGACGTCGGCCGAGGGGACCACCCGTGCCCCGAGCCACCGCTCACGGTCGGCTGGGGAGGCGCTCTCGTGCAGTTCGGTCACGCTCGCGACGCACTGGTGTCCGAGCACGCCGCGGAAGCCCGAGTCGGTCCGCGCGGCCCGCAGGTCGGCCTCGTCCACCACGCACCGGATCGGCGCGCAGCACGCCTCGCCCGAGCCGGGCTTGGGCAAGCCCCGATCGGTCGAGAGACGCAGCCCCCGCTCGTCGTTCACGATCGCGCGCACGCACACCCTCCCCGGAAGCGGGTAGGCCGGGCCCGCGCCCGGCGCATCCCCGGGGTGAATCTCGGTTCCCGGCGGCGACGGGTCCAGCCGAGGGGCTTCGGGCGGTGGTTATCGGTCCCCCGCCGGGCGTGATGGCTGGGCGGGGGGGTTCGTGAAGGCGTCGCTGGTGATCGGGGGGAACCCGACGGGGGTCGAGGCGGCTTCGTTCGGCGGCGGGGGCACCAGGGGGAGCAACTCGATCAGGCGCGGCTCGCGGTGGAAGACCGGGAAGATGTACCGCTGACGACCCGCGAACCGCTCGGCGGTCGGCGTGTTGGTCAGCCAGCGCGTCCAGGCGCGACGGTTGTACCCGAAGTCCTGACCCGTCAGCGTCCGCAGCGACGCCGCCGCGTTGTGGTTCACCGCCAGGTTCGCGTCGGCGAGCGCGTTGACCAGGGCGAAGAGGACATCCTCCTCCGCGTACTGCCCCAGGGCGTGGACGGCTTCGGCTCGGACGTCCGGCTCCGGGTCCGGCTCGGTGGTGTTCGACGCGACGCCGGCCCGCATCAACGCCGGGACCGCGACCGGGTTGTGCAGGCGCTGGAGCCCGCGGGCCGCCTCCAGACGCACGCCACGCGATTCGTCCTGCAGGCGTTCCACTAGCAGCGGCACGTGGGAGGGACGCCCGTGGTTCGCCAGCCCGCGCACGCCGGCGGCGCGCACGTTCGGGTTCGTGTCGTTCACCGCCTCCTCGTACAGGCGGATGTACAGATCCTCGCCGCCGAAGGGGCTGTTCGCGAGCAGCAGCGTGCCCTCGAAGCGTCGGTCGGCGTCGTAGGGATCCAGCGCCCAGCGGGCGGCGGTGCTCGGGTCGGTCGGCGCGAAGAGCGCAAAGAGCGAGTCGGCCCCGCGGGCCCGCTCGGCAGCCTCGCACCCCGGCATCGACGACAACGCCGCCGCCCCAAGGGCGACCATCCCGCAGATGCTGACGAGGCGTGCAACCATGCGCACATCAGTCTAGGTTCTGTTGCCAGGATCGGTGTCCGGACGAGCCGCGACCGTGAGGGAGCGTGTTGAGAAGGCACCAGGAGCCAGTGACCAGGCACCGGTGCGGCATGCCGAGGGTCTGAACAGGCGGGGTGCGATGATGCGTCGGATCGGGCGGGGATTGATGGCGATCGGGCTCTCGGCGGGGGCGATGGTGTGGGCGGGGTGCGCGCGCATGCCGACGCCTCCGGTCGGGTCTGCGGAGGCGATGGCGTCGGTCGTCCGCGCGTGGACGCCGACGGCGAGCGGGGTGTACCTCGACGGGGCGGCGTCGCGCGTCTTCCAGCACGAGGACGGCTCGCGGTCCCGCCGAACCGTGACGACGACCGACGAGGGGTGGCGCGTCGAGGTCGTCCGACTCGCGGGCCCCGGCGAGGGAGTGAGCGAGCCCGTGCCGATGCGGACGGTCGAGCTCGTGCGTCTCCCAGCCGATCGCGGCGGCATCGGCTTGCGCGCGATCGAGGAGCACCCTGAACGAGGGCGGGGCGGCGGGTCGCGCGTGGTGTTTGAGCCGCCGATCGCGCTGCTGCCGCCCGGGGTGGGCGAGGGTGAAACGCCGCCCGAAACCGTCGGCGCGACGCTGACCCGCGGGGGCGGACGCCCCGAGCAGGGGCAGGCGGTGCGGACGGTCCGCCTCGGCGGGACGGATCGCCTGCCGGTTTTTGAGGGCGTGACACCGGAGGGCCGCGTCGGCGAGCGTCTGGAGGCGACGCTGGACATGCGGTTCGGCCCGGTGCGGATCCGACGGGCGGAGGCGGTCTGGGCGCAGGCGGGGGTGGGGATCGTGGGAGAATCGTCGGCGGTGGTGGTGAGCTACGCGGGCGTGCCGGTGGATCGGCGTTCGTCGCTCGCGGTGGTGGTGGAGGAAATCGAGGGTGAGGCTCAGCCCGGGAACTGACGCCCGACCGAGCCCGGGGGGCGCATCGAGACCGGGGGCTGGAGCAGTTCGCTCATGACGATGGCTCGTCGGAGGTCGTTGTGGGTGATGTGCCCGAGCAGGGGCGTCCGCGTGCGCACGCCGGCTTTGGGGAAGCTGTCCCGCGCCGGGCGGTTCGCACGCCCAGCTTGCGGCGCCTGGCGCTGACGCTCGTTCGCCCCGCGGGCGGCGGCCGCCTGCGCCTGTTGCGCGGCACCGCGCTGGGCGCGTTCAATCAACTCGCGTTGACGCTCGATCAGACGATCGCGCGTCGACTGGGCGCGTTGAGACTCGGGCTGTGTCTGGGTCTGGATGGTCCGCGGCGGCTGCATCGGACGCTGTGGGGTCGGGGTGTGCTGCGGAACCGGGTTGCGTTGCGTTGCGGGGGGGCGCTGAGGGACCTGGGCCGGACGGGGCTGGGGCACGCGCGGTGTCTGGCGGGGGGTGGTCTGCGTGCCGCCCTGGGTGAGGACGACCTGCCCCTGCTCGGCCGCCTGGCGGCGACGGAGTTCTTCCAGGCGGCGTTCGCGGGCCTCGGCGATGCGTTCTTCGAGGGTCAGGGGTCGGGCGGGTTCGTCGTCATCCTCGCCGGTGCGCCCGGTGCGGAGGCGTTCCAGCTCCCGGCGTCGGGCTTCGTCGCGTTGGCGCTTGATCGCGGCCTGCTCCTGGAGCTGTCGCAGCAGCCACCCGATGCCGCTGAGGCTCAGGAAGATGATGACGATCGCGAGTTGGAACCAGCCGCTCGTGTTCATGCGTGATCTCGGGGTGTGCCCAGAGAGTCTATCGGCTCCAGCCGGGCGACGGGTGTGAGACTCACCAATCGCCCATCCGGCGCGGCGACGCGGTCGAACCGGGCTCGGAAGACCGATTCGAGGACCGGATCGGTCATGGCGCGTGCCGGCGCGTCGTCGGCGGCGAGCGAGCCGGACTGGTCGAGCACCAGGACCCGGTCGGCGACCCGTGCCGCCGCGCTGAGGTCGTGGACGACCAGGAGCACCGCGGCCCCTTCCCGGGCGAGCTCGGCGAAGGTTTCGAAGGCCCCGAGGGCGTGGGCCGGGTCCATGGCGCTGCAGGGCTCGTCGGCGAGGATGACGGGCGGGGAGGAGGGAGCGTGGTGGTCGGCCCAGACCTGCGCCAGGGCGCGGGCGAGGGTGGCCCGCTGCTGCTGACCGACGCTCAGGACGTGGAACGGGTCGTCGGCTCGGTCGGCGAGATCGACCCGCTCAAGGGCGGCTTGCACGGCGTGGGGAGCCGGGGCGCGCCCGTGGCGACCGAAGGCGACCGATTCGCGGACGGTGAAGGGGAAGGCGAGGGTGGCGCGCTGGGGGACGTAGGCGAGGCGTGCCGAGCGGTCGCGGGGGGCGAGGGTGTGGACGGGGGCGTCGTCGAGGGTGACGCGTCCGTGGTCGGGGCGGAGAAAGCCGGTCGCGAGGCGGAGGATGGTGGACTTACCCGAGGCGTTCGGGCCGACGAGGCAGGCGACCGAAGCAGGCTCGAGCGCGAAGCTCAGCCCGCGGAGGACCGGGCGCTCGCCCGGCTTGCGGGCGGGGTAGGCGAAGGTGACCTGGTCGAACGCGAGAGGCACGAGTGGGATGGTACGGAGAGGGGGAGGAGGGGAGCCGGGAAAAGCTGCGCGTTTCCCGGGCACCGGAGGGGGGGAGCGGGAGGCGAGGGGAAGGGTGGTGATGTGGCGGGGGTGGGGGTGGTGCCGTACGCTCCCGCGGGGCGCTGGTTGGGTGGCCCAGTGAGGAGCGCGTGCGCGATGCTGAGTGGGTCGATGACAGTCGCGGTGACGGGGGCGACGGGGTTCGTGGGTCGTCACGTGGTGGCGGAGCTGTTGGAGCGTGGTCACAGCGTGCGCGCGCTGGTGCGCGATCCGGGCAAGGCTGGGAAGGCGCTGCCGGCGCACGATCGGCTGGAGTGGCGCGTCGCGAAGGAGCTGTTCGGCTCCGGCACGAGCGGGCGCGCTGGAGACGTGGCGCGGGCGCAGGGGGTGGTGCGTCTGGGTGAGGGTGAGGACGGGCAGGCGATCGAGTCCGCCCCTTCGCTGGAAGGGTGCGACGCGTGCGTGCACCTGATCGGGATCATCCGCGAAGCCGGGCAGGGGCAGACGTTCGACCGCGTGCACGTGGAGCTGACGCGGCGCGTGCTGGAGGGGTGCCGACGGGCGAAAGTGGCGCGATACCTCCATATGTCGGCGCTGGGCGTGGGCCCGGAGTGCGCGTCGGCGTACGGGAAGACCAAGTTCCGTGCTGAGGAGTTGGTCCGGCGATCGAACCTGTCGTGGACGATCTTCCGCCCGGGGCTGATCCACGGCGCCGACGGGGAGTTCACCCAGCAGGTCAAGGGGTGGGTGACGGGGCGGAGCGCGCCGTTCGTGTTCCTGCCGTATTTCCAGAAGCTGCGTCTGGAGGGCGGGGTGAAGCCGACGCTGGAAGCGCCGATCGTGGCGCCCGTCCACGTGGACGACGTCGCGTGGGCGTTCGCGGAGGCGCTGCACCGTCCGGAGTCGGTCGGCGAGGTGTTCAACCTGGTGGGCCCGGAGGCGATGGCGTTCCCGTCGATGCTGGAGGCATACCGGGACGCGGTGCCGAACGCGAAGCGGGGGCTGAAGCCTCGGGGCCTGCCGGGGCCGGTGGCGGTGGGGATGGCTCGTGTCGCGGGTCTTCTGGGGCTTCGGGACGCCCTGCCGTTCGATGCGGGGATGGCGCAGATGGGCTCTCGGGATTCGTTTGCCGAGCTGGATAAAGCCCGCGTGCTGCTGGGCTTTGAGCCTCGCGGGTTCGCGGATTCGCTGTCGTCGTACGCGGGCTCGATGTAACGCGTTGGCGTGTGGGCTGGGGTTTGGATCGGGTGCGGGCGATAGGTCTGAGGTTCGGGGCCGCTACGATCCTCGCTTATGCCGCTTCGATACAAAAGCCGTCTTTTGGCGCACCTGTCGCACGATTCGTACGAGCCCAGCAACGTGCATCAACTGGCTGAGCAGCTCCGGGCCGACGAGCCCGATGCGTTCGCCGAGGCTGTGCGCGCGCTCGCGGAGTCCAAGGTCGTCACGATCGACGCTCGCGGGCTGGTGCGTTTGCCGAGCTTCGCGGACCTGGGTGTGGAGGAGCTGGTTGGGGAGTTCCGCTCGACGACTCGGGGGTTCGGTTTTGTGGTGCCGGAGGTTCGGACGCGTGAGGGGGATCTGTTTATTCCCGAGCGTGAGACGGGCGGGGCGATGCACGGGGACACCGTCCGCGTCGAGTTCTGGCAGGAGCGCGGGCGCGGGCCGAAGGGGGATCAGCGGTTCGCGGCCCGGGTGATCGAGGTGCTGACCCGTCGCCGGGCGGCCGTCACGGGGACGCTGTTCAAGCGCGAGGGGAAGTGGTACGTCGCGCCAGACGGGAAGGATTTTCAGGAGCCGGTGGTCGTGCGCGACGCCGAGAGCAAGAACGCGCGCGAGGGGCTGAAGGTGGCGCTCGAGCTTCTGGAGTTCCCGGAGAACGGCAAGCTCGGCGAGGGCGTGGTGACGAAGGTTCTGGGTGAAGCGGGCGAGCCGGACGTTGAGACGCAGGCGGTGATCGAAGCCCACGGGCTGCCGAGCAACGAGTTCCCCGAAGCGTGCGTCGAGGAAGCGCGTCGCCTGACGCGCACGTTCGAGCAGGACGTGGCGCGGTTTGAAAGCCAAGGCCCGGGCGCGATCCCGGATCGTCTGGACCTGACCGACCTGTTCCCGGACGACCCGACGAGTCAGCCCGAGTTCATCACCACGATCGACCCGCCGGACGCGAAAGACTACGACGACGCGATCCACATCCGCCGAACCAAGGACGGGTGGGAGCTCGGCGTGCACATCGCGGACGTGGGGTACTTCATCGAGCCCGGCTCAGCACTCGACGTCGAGGGCAAGAACCGGGGGAACAGCGTCTACCTCCCGCGGCACGTAATCCCGATGCTGCCGGAGATTTTGAGCAACGGCATCTGCTCGCTGCAGGAGGGCGTGTGCCGCTTCGCGAAGAGCGCGTTCATGCGGTACGACCGGGAGGGCAACCTCAAAGCCTCCGGCGTCGCGAGCACGATCATCAAGAGCGCCAAGCGGATGACGTACCTGGAGGCGCAGGCGCTGATCGACGGCGATCAGCAAGAAGCGCGCAAGCACGCGAAGACCGAGACGGCGTACACACCCCGCCTGATCGAAGCCGTGCGGGAGATGGACGCGCTGGCGCGGGTGATCCGCGCGCGTCGGCACAAGCAGGGGATGATCACGCTGGACCTGCCGGAGGTGGAGCTGATCTTCAACGAAGAGGGGCGCGTGGTGGACGCGGAGCGCGAGGACGACGCGTTCACGCACAAGATTATTGAGATGTTCATGGTGGAGGCGAACGAGGTGCTGGCGCGCCTGTTCGAGCGGATGGACGTGCCGCTGCTGCGCCGCGTGCACGCCGAGCCGACGCCGGGGGATCAGGAGACGCTGCGCCGGGCGGCGATGGTCGCGGGTTTCCGCATCCCAGCCAGCCCGACGCGGGAGGAGATGCAGACGCTCCTGGACGCAACAGCCGGCACGCCCGCCGCCCGCGCGGTGCACATGGCGGTGCTGCGCACGCTGAGCAAAGCCGAGTATTCGCCCGCGTTGATCGGGCACTTCGCGCTCGCGAGCGAGGCGTACGCCCACTTCACCAGCCCGATCCGCCGCTACCCGGACCTGACCGTCCACCGCGCGCTCGGGGCGTACCTCAAAGAAACCGACAACGGGCAGAAGCGCCCGGGCGCCGACGATGAAAAAGCCCAGCGGGCCCTTGGGCGCAAGCTGCTGGATTCCGGCGCGTGCCCGTCGCAGGAAGAGCTCGTCGAGATCGGGCGGCACTGCTCCAAGACGGAAGAACGCGCGACGGCGGCCGAGCGGGAGCTGCGCCAGTTCCTTGTGCTCCAACTGCTGGAGACGAAGATCGGGGAGAGCTTCAGTGCCGTGGTGACGGGCGTCTCGCCGCGGGGCGTGTTCGTGCAGATCGACAAGTACCTCGCCGACGGGCTGATCCTGAAGGAGGACCTGCCCGGCGACACGACGCGCGGGAACCAGACGCCGAAGTGGTCGATCGACAAGCGGACGGGCGCACTGGTCGACGAGCACTCGGGGCGCAGCTTCAACATGGGCGACAGCGTCGTCGTCCGCGTGAGCGACGTGGACCTGGCGCGCCGGCAGATGAACCTGGTGCTGGACGACCCGGCGAGCCGGGCTGCGGGCAAGGCGAAGACGCCGACGCTCAAACTCGGCGACGCTGGCGGCGGGCTCGGCGGGAACGCGAAGGGCGCGGGGTTCAAGAAGATGACCGGCGGCGAACGACGCAGCGCCAAGAGCAAGCGGCGGGATAAGGGCAAGACGGAGCATCGGCGGGATAAGAAGCGGTAGAGATGAGCCATCGGCCATCAGGGATCAGCCATCAGGCGTTGTGTTCAACGACGATCGCTTAACCCCGATCACGAAAAGACCTGATGGCTGATGGCTAATCCCTGATGGCTACGCACACATGCACATCGCTCGCCACGGAAACCCCGCCGGCATCAACGCCGGGCGATCGTTGATCCATCCTGTCAGCCACTCAAACGCGTCGATCAGTCGCGGGCCGGGGCGGTTGAACATCTGGTTGCCGTCGACCGCTGCGACGCGGCCCTGCTGCACAGCCGGGAGCGCTCGGCACCAGGGTTGTTCCAGCAATCGGCGCGTCTCGGCTTCGGCCTGATCGAGCGTGAGCCCGCAGGGGGCGACGATCAGGAACTCGGGCTGGGTGCGTACGAAGTCGTCGATGGTGACGGTGATGCTCTTGCCGGCGATGCGTTCGGCCATCATCGGGCCGGCAGCCGCCCCGCTGGTCGGCTTCGGGACGCCCGGGTTCAGCGGGTGACGACCGCCGGCGCGTTCGATGAGCTGCACGTTCCAGTGCCCGGCGACGAAGAGCGGGCCGGTCCATTCGAGAAAGCCGACGACGGGCCCCTCGGCGTAGGGGTTGACGTATTCCTGTGCGCGGAAGAGGCGCGTCGAGAGCTCGAGCGCCTTGGCGGCTCCGGCGTCGCGCATGCCGACGGCTTCGCCGATGGTGATCAGATCGTCAAGTACGCCCTCGACCGTGGTTGGGTTCAGGCTGACGACCAGGGGCTCAGGGTCCAGCTCAGCCGCGACCCGCCGAACCGTCGCGAGGTCGATCGAGCAGACGTCGCAGAGATCCTGGGTCAGGATCACGTCGGGGTGCAATCGGCGGAGCGCGTCGGCGTTGAGCTCGTACAGGCTCTCGCCCGCGGCGAGGGCGTCGCGGACTTGCTGGTCCACCTCGGCGCTGGGGGCGTCGGCGGCGGGGTTGTAGCTTGTGCGGGCGCGGGTGAGGACGGGGAGGTGCTCGAGCCCCGGGGGGAAATCGCACTCGTGGCTTCGGGCGACGAGCAGGTGGGCCCCGCCGAGGGCGGCGAGGGCCTCGGTCGCCGACGGGAGCAGGCTGATGACGCGTGGGGGCATGGCGGCTGGGGTCGATGGTGGGGCGAACGGGTCGGGTTGGGGGCGGGTGTGGTGGTGTGGAATGCGGGTGGCGTTGAAGCCGCCGGGTGTGCCGGGCGGTAGAGGGCGTGGTAGCCTACGCCCCTGGAGGATGCCGACCGTGCTGAGCTCGAGCCGATTGCTGTGTTGGTCGCCCGCGCGCGGGCGTGGTGGACCGTCGTGCGCCCGTGCTGGGCGGATCTGGGCGGTGCTGCTGGCGTCGGGGACGCTGAGCGGGGTGATCGCGGGGGTCGCGCCGGCGCAGGACAACGGCCAGCCGGTCCCGGCGGCTCCGGCGGCGGCGGGCGACGGCGACGCGCTGCGTCTGGAGGCGTTTGCCGAGCCGGTGCAGCTCCGGGTGCTGATCGATCTGATCTCGTCGTACCTGGGGATCGAGGTGATCCTTCGGGGCGAGGTGGAGGGCGAGGTCGGGTTCGCGAACCCGCGGGTGGTGCCACGCGGTGCGGCTCTGGGGCTGCTGGAGTCGCTGCTGGATCTGAACGACTACGCGCTGACGTTCGACGCGCCGAGCGGGTTCTACGTGGTGCAGCGATCGGCGGACGTGCGGATGAGCTTTGATGGCGAGTTCGCGACGACGCGGGTGATCGGCACGCCGAACATCCGTCCGAGCGCGCTCCAGCCGGCGGTGCAGAGCCTGTTGCAGCGCGCGGGGACGGGCGGCGCGCCGGGCGGGGGTGGCGAGGGCATCGCGTATGTGGACGAGCTTGGGGTGATCATCGTCTCGGGCTCGCCGCGTCGGGTGCGGTATGTGCAGGACGTGGTGTCGAAGCTGCTGGCTGAGCAGGCGCAGATGGAGAACATCCGCGTGCCGCTGCGGTACGTCGCGGCTCCGGTGGCGCGTCAGCGGGCGATCGAGCTGGTGGGTGCGGCTCCGCGGGCGGGGGCCGTGACGCAGGCGCAGCCGGGGCGCGGGCAGGCGGCGATGCAGGACCCGGGGCGGATCGGCGGCGGGGAGACGTTCGACAACTTGGGGGATCGTCTCCGACTGGATCCGCAGGGCAACGCGCTGATCTTTCGCGGTCGTCCGGCGGAGATTGACCAGGTGCGGCGCGTGCTGGAGCTGATCGATCAGCCGAGTCAGCTTTTGAACAAGCAGTACTCGGTGGGTCGTGCGGCTCGTCAGGTGGCGGACATCGCGCGCCAGCGCGGGCTGGGCGAGGTGGTGGTGATGCAGTCCACCGAGCAGCAGCAGCAGCAGATCATGACCCAGCGGATGTTCGACCCGACGGGGCGGAACCCGCTGCAGGGCGCCGAGGGCGAGGTGGCCGGCGGGAGCAGCATGGTCGTCAACGTGGAAACGGGGACGGTCGTGTATTACGCGACGCCGGAGCAGCACGAGGAGCTGTCGCGCCTGATCCGCGAGCTGGATATCGAGCGTGACGCGGTGGTGACGCGGACGTACAAGCTGGCGCACGCCGGGGCGGAGGAGGTGACGGAGATCATCCTCGCGCTGATCGAAGAGACGGCCCAGACGGGCAATCAGGGGATGCTGCCGGGCGGGTTCAGCCCGTTCGGGGGTGCGACCGGCGTCTTCTTTGATCCGAGCCTGGAGGGCTCGGTCGAGGGCGAGCTGGGCTCGCTGCGAGCCGGGCGCGACACGCGCGTGGTGGCGGACCCGGCGAACAACCAGATCCTCGTTCGTGCGCGCCTGCGCCAGCAGGAGGAGTTCGCGCGACTGATCGAGCGGCTCGACCTCCGACGCCCGCAGGTGTATGTCGAGGCGACGATCATCAGCGTGACGAACAACCAGGACTTCCGCTTGGCGATCGAGACGCAGCTCATCAACGCCGGCGGTTCGGGCGGGGCGCTGCAGACCAATTTCGGGTTGAGCGAAGCGGGCGACAGCTTCACGGACCCGCGGTCGCCGCTGCGGAGCCTGGGCGGGCTGACGACGGCGTTTATTCAGAGTCAGTACCTGCCGCTGGTGATCAACGCGATCCAGACCGACACGGACGCGAGGATCGTCGCGACGCCGAGCCTGCTGGTGGACGACAACTCCGAAGCGGAGATCGTGAGCCTGGACCAGCAGCCGACGACGACGACGAGCCAGGACGGGACGAGCACGCAGACGGGCTTCGGCGGGTTCGAGGACGCGGGGACGCGCCTGACCGTGCGCCCGCGGATCTCCGACGGCGGGTATCTGCAGCTGGATTATGCGATCGAGCTGAGCAACTTCATCGGTCAGGGTTCGAGCGGGATCCCGGCTCCGCGTCAGGAGCGGAACATTCGTGCCGAGTCGGTGACTGTGCCGGGGGATACGACGATCGTGGTGGGCGGGATCAAGATCAACGATCTTCGGGAGACGGTGGTGAAGGTGCCGCTGCTGGGGGATATCCCGATCCTGGGTCATCTGTTCCGTGACACGCGCGAGGTGCAGAGCGAGGCGGTGCTGTACGTGTTCATCCGGCCGCGGATCATGCGGGACGACACGTTCCGTGATCTGCGTCTGATGACCGAGGGCCCGCAGGCGGCGGTCGCGCTGCCGGCGGATCTCCCGCCGATCCTGCCGCGGAGCGTGGAGGTGATCCGCACGCGGGGGGCGAGCGGGGGCACGGGCGGGCGTGCGGAGGTGGAAACGCCGACGGCGGATCGGGGCGCGGGGGTGGACGAGCCCGGGGCGTCGGTGCCGGCGGGTGAGCGTTCGCCGAGCGGGTTGCGGCCGGGCGAGGTTCGTCGGCTGAGCCCGCCGCCGGAGCCGGAGGTGGACCTGGTGGACGAGCCGAGCGCCGACGGCACGCGGGGGGGCTGAGCCGATGCCTGCGCGTGGTTCGTCGGAAGCCGATCATCGCCGAGGGGGCGGGAAGGGGACGCCGCTGCTGCCGGGCGTGGTGTCTCGCGCGCTCGGGCGTGGCGGCTTGAACGGGCAGGGCGAGGGGGACGGCTCGCGCTCGCGCGAGCTGGTGCTGGATCATGCGGGTGTGTCGCGCGCGTTCGGGGCGCTGGGCTTGTCGCCCGAGGCGGCTCGGCGGTTCCAGCTTGCGCCGGGCTCGGACGAAGAGCCGTGGGACGTCGCGTTGCAGTTGCTGGGGCTGGACGAGCCGCAGGCGCTGGGTCGGCTGGCGCAGCGGACGGGCTTGACGTTCGATCCGGAGCCGCGGCTTGAGGAGTCGGCGAGCCGGTTCTACGAGCTTGTGCCGCCGGACACGGCGCGGCTGCACCACCTCGGCGGGGTGTCGAGCGACGGGCACGTGATGACGGTCGCGACGGCGCAGCCGTTCCAGGCGCCGATCTTCAGTCAGCTCGAAGAGCGCCTGGACATGCCGATCCGCCTGGTGCTCGCGCCGCGGGCGGCGGTCGCGAACCTGATCAACCGCGGGTACGAGCAACGCGGCGACCTGGTCACCGAGATCATTGAGGAGATGCCGCTCGATGAGTCGGCGATCGAGTCGGCGGCGGCCGGGCTGCGCGGCGGGACGGACCTGCTGGCGCTGGCGCGGCAGACGCCGGTGATCCGGTTGGTGAACATGATCCTGTTCGAGGCACTGCGCCGTCGCGCCAGCGACGTCCACGTCCACCCGCAGGAAGAAAAGCTGGCGATCCGGTACCGCGTGGACGGGATGCTGGTGGAGGCGTTCACGCCGCCGATCAGTCTCGCGCCCGCGATCGCGAGCCGGTTGAAGGTGATGACCGAGCTGGACATCGCGAATCGGCACAGCCCGCAGGACGGGCAGACGTCGGTCCGCATCGGGCAGCGCAAGATCGATATCCGGCTCAGCACCATCCCCACTGTCTTCGGCGAGCGCGTCGTGCTCCGCCTGCTCGACCAGAGCCAGACGGAGCTGGACCTGGACAGCGTCGGCATGGGCGCAGAGATGCAGCGCGAGCTGATGGACATCGTGGACCGCCCGAACGGCATGGTGCTCGTCACCGGCCCGACGGGCTCGGGCAAGACGACGACGCTGTACGCCGCCCTTGGGCGCATCGATCGCGGCTCGCGCAACGTGATGACCATCGAGGACCCGGTCGAGTACCACCTCTCCGGCATCAGCCAGATGCAGGTCAACCCCAAGCGCAACGTCACCTTCGCGACCGGGCTCCGCGCCCTGCTCAGGCAAGACCCCGACGTCATCCTCGTCGGCGAGATCCGCGACCAGGAGACGGCCCAGCTCGCGATCCAGGCCTCGCTCACCGGGCACCTCGTCCTCGGCACGCTGCACACCAACGACGCGCCGAGCGCGATCCCGCGATTGGTGGACATCGGTGTGGAGCCGTACCTGATCACGAGCTCGCTGCTGGCCGTGCTGGCGCAGCGACTGGTGCGCCGGACCTGCCCGGCTTGCAAGGGCGAGGGCGAGATCGAGCGCGACGGCGTGCGCGTCCGCTGCGAAACCTGCCTCGGGACGGGGTACAAGGGGCGGCTCGCGGTCTATGAGATCATGCGGATGACCGACCGGATGCGCCGCCTGACCGGCGAGCGAGCCGACGGCGTGACGCTGTACGAAGCCGCCGTCGAGGAAGGCTTCCGCCCGATGCGCCTCGACGCAATGGCGAAAGCCGCCCAAGGGCTGACCGACGAGGGCGAAGTCTACCGGGTGCTGCACTGAGCAAAAAGCCATCAGGGATCAGTGATCAGCCATCAGAGCAGATCGGCGGCGTCTGTAGCCTCCCGGCTGATGGCTGATGGCTGCCGCTTACCCGCTCTTGCTGTCGCCTCGGGCGAAGATGCTCGCGACGTAGTTGAGCACGTCCGTCGCCGAGACCTCGTTGTACCCGAAGTTCTTGATCAGGCGCTGCTTCACCACGTCGATCTTCTCCTGCGTCTCATCGTCCACGACGCTCGAGACCAGGTTCTTCAGCTTGATCGTGTCCCGGCTGTCCTCGAACAGCTTCAGCTCCAGTGCCTTGTACAGGCGCGCGTTGGTGTTGTACTCGAACTTCTTCCCGTCGAGCGCCAGCGCGCCGATGTAGTTCATGATCTCCTGGCGGAAATCATCCTTGCGGCTGTCCGGGATGTCGATCTTCTCCTCGATCGCCCGCATCAGGCGCTCGTCCGGCTCCTCGTCTTTGCCGGTGTACCGGTTGGTGACCTTCTCCTTCTGCGTGTACGCGCGGACGCTCTCGATGTAGTTGGCGCACAGGCGCTTGATCGCCTCCTCGTCGGCGCTGATCGCGCGCTGCACCTCGCCCTTGATGATGTCCTCGTACTCGTCCTTCACGACCGCCAGCAGCTCGCGGTAGCGCTTCTTGGTGTCCTCGTCGGTGATGAGCGAGTGCTGACCGATGCCGTGTTCGAGTTCGTTAAGCACCATGAACGGGTTGATCGATTGATCCTCCACCGCCTGGCGGCTCACCAGCGCGTTGGAGATCTTGTCCTGGATGAACCGCGGGCTGATGCCGTCCATGCCCTCGCGGGCCGACTCTTCCTTCAGCTCACGGACGGAGTCCTCCGTGAACCCCGGGATGCTCTTGCCGTTGTAGAGCTTGAGCTTCTGCAGCAGCGTCAGCCCGGCCTTCTTCGGCTCGCTCAGGCGCGTCAGCACCGCCCACATCGCCGCCACTTCCAGCGTGTGCGGCGCCACGTGCACGTTCCGGATCCGCTCCGGGCCGAAGTCCTTCCGGTAAATCTTGATCTCGTCGTCGAGCCGAATGTTGTACGGCACATCGATCTTGATCGTCCGATCCCGGAACGCCTCCATCATCTCGTTGGACTGGAGGCGCTTGTACTCCGGCTCGTTCGTGTGCCCGACGATCACCTCGTCGATGTACGTCTGCGCAAACTTCTTGGGCTTGATCGTGTGCTCCTGGCTCGCGCCCAGCAGGTCGTACAGAAACGCGACGTCCAGCTTGAGCACCTCGATGAACTCGCAGATGCCGCGGTTGGCGATGTTCAGCTCGCCGTCGAAGTTGAACGCGCGCGGGTCGCTGTCGCTGCCGTACTGGGCGATCTTGCGGTAGTTGATGTCGCCGGTGAGTTCGGTGGAGTCCTGGTTTTTCTCGTCCTTGGGCTGGAACGTCCCGATGCCGACGCGGTCCTTCTCGCTCAGCACGATGCGCCGGACCTTGACGTGCCCCATCGCCTTGCGCCAGTCGCCGTCGTAGAACGCCATCAGATCGCCCATGATCTTGCGGCAGAACGGGTCCGGCTCGCCCTGGAGGCGCAGCTTGCCGTGGTGATGCTGCGGCTTCCAGCGTTCGTTGAGGGCCGCCAGCAGATCCGCCCGTGCTTCCCGGGGCACCAGAATCAGCGGATCCTCGTGCATCGGGCACGGGTGCTCGCAATCGCGCCGGGCTTCTTTCGCGTCGCCTGTCACGGGCGAGACGGCGCAGTGCTCGTCCAGCATCCAGCTAAAGGAGTAGAGCGCGCCGTCCGGCGTGCGCGAGTAGTGCTCGATGCCTTTTTTGAGCAGGCGCGCGATGGTGGACTTGCTGCTCCCCACCGGCCCGTGGAGGAGCAGAATCCGCTTGTCCGTCCCGTAGCCCTCGGCGGCGGAGCGGAAGAAATCGACCAGGTGCATCAGCGTGAAGTCGAGCCCGAAGATGCCGTCGGCGCCGTCGTCGAACGGGTCGCTGAAGAAGTGATACCGAACGCAATCGCGCTTGAACAGCTTGTAGCGTTCGTGCCCGTGGGTCATGACGGCGTCGTAGAGGCGCTGGTAGGCGTTGCGGACGACGCCGGGGTTCTGCTCGACGATGCCGAGGTATTCCCAGAACGTGCCCGACCAGTGCTGATCGATGAAGCGTTGGCGGTCGAGGCGGCTGTCGATGAGGTCCGCGAGGTTGCGGGGCTCGCCGGGGGCTGGGGTGGGCATCGCCGATCCTTCCTGGAGGCGGAAGGCCCGACCGCGCCGGCTGCCGATCACACGCATCCCCGCCGGCCTTGGCGGGCTGTCCGCTGCTTGCCTGCAACCCGCGCGGGCCCGTCGCCGAGCCCGTGCGCATCGAACATGCATCGGCCCGTCCGGGGCCGGGGCTCAGCACGATCCGGAAACCGTCCGGGCCCAACTCTCCTACGGGCCCGAGCCCCCGAAGGTTGACCGAACACGTCGATTTCCTGAGGGGCTTGGGCGGGGCCCCTACCATCGCCCCCATGTCCTTCGGACTCGGACGAGGCCGACCGCTTGACGACGCCCCAGGGGTGGTGGGTGTCTCGTCGGACGAACTGCCCCCCCTGCCGGACGCGATCGCGCAGGATCCGCTCGCCGGGCGTCTGGACCCGCGGGCGTGGTTCCCGCTGCGGCGCGACGCCGACGAGCGCGGCACAGGGGGCGATCGCCCGTTCGAGATCGAGATCGGCTCCGGCAAGGGCACGTTCCTGCTCGAACAGGCGTCGGCGAAGACAGGGACCGACTTCCTGGGCATCGAGTGGGCGCGGGAGTTCTATCTCTACACCGCCGACCGCGTTCGGCGGCGCGGCTTGCGCAACGTGCGCGTGCTGCACACCGACGCGACGGAGTTCCTCCGCTGGCGTGTGCCCGACGGCGTGGTGGACGTGGTGCACCTGTACTTCTCGGACCCTTGGCCCAAGCCGCGTCATCACAAGAAGCGCGTCGTGCAGGACCGGTTCCTCGCGGACGTGTGGCGTGTGCTGAAGCCGGGCGGTGAGCTGCGCGTGGTGACCGATCACGCCGAGCTTTGGGCGTGGGACGAGCTGCACTTTGAACGTTGGACGAGCGCCTCGCCGGATGCCGCGACGCCGGGGTATGCCGGTGCGAGGCCCGCGTTCACGCGTCACGCGTTCACGGCTCCCGAAGCCGCGGGCCCGAACGAGCTCGTGGGTTCGAACTTCGAGCGCAAGTTCCGGGAAGAAGGGCGTGATTTTCACGCGTGTGTGCTGCGGAAGGCACCAGGAGCCGGGCAGCGGGCACCAGTTTCCGAAGAACGCACGGGTGCCTGATCCGATCGCTGCTTCACGGGCATTTTGCATCAAGGTCGCGGCTCGTTCAGAGCGGCTTGCGTTTCGGTAAGCCGTCGGCGCGCGGGTAGCCCTTCGGCGTCGGGCGTCGCTTTTCGATGATGACCAGCTTGCCCGTCGGCGTGTCGATCGTGCCGGCGTGGGCCGCGTGGAGCACGTAGAGCGCCTGCTTCGCCTCGGCGATCTCCTCGTCGGCTTTCTGACCCTTGACGAAGACGCCGAGCCCTTCGGGCTTGACCAGCGGAAGAACAAGCTCCGCGGCTGTGCGCAGCGGCCCGAGCGCTCGGCACATGCCCAGGTCGTACCGGTCTCGGTGCCCGCCGACGCGCGTGCGCTCGCCGCCCGCGTCGAGCGCCGTCCCGCGATCGTGCCCCGCGACCTCGGCCCGCACGTTGTGCACCGCGATGTTCGCGCACCCGCAGCACCGGGCCGCGTGTTCGAGGAAAGCCGCCTTTTTGCCCGTGCTCTCAAACAGGTGGAAACGCAGGTGCGGGCAGACGATCGCGAGCGGGATCGCCGGCAGCCCGCCGCCGGAGCCCACGTCGGCGACCGTCCCCCCCTCGGGCAGCTCGCTGAGCACGGGCAGGAGCGTGAGCGCGTCGAGGATGTGGCGCGTCCACGCTTCGGCCGGCTCACGGATCGCCGTCATGCTGACGGTCTGGTTTGCCTCCAGCAACGCGGCGAGGAAGAGGCCGAGGCGGTCCAGCTCGCCGGGCTCGAACTCGACGCCGAGTGCGCGAGCGCCCTCGATGAACTCAGGCGGCGCGGGCAGCGGGGCGGCGGGGGGCTGGAACTCGATCGGCGGGCGCGGCTCAGGCATGGTCATCACCGTATTCAAACGACGAACGGAACGGCGGACGCGGGCGGTGCAACCCCACGTTGAAAATCAACCCCGTGACGATCCACGACGCGAGCATGCTCGACCCGCCGTAGCTCACAAACGGGAGTGTCACCCCTGTGATCGGCAGCAGCCCGATCGTCATCCCGACGTTCACAATGAACTGCACCGCGATGAACGCCGCGAGCCCGACCGCGAGCAGCCTCCCGAACGGCTCCATGCACTGCGCAGCCGTGATGAGCGCGCTGACGAGCCAGACGAGGAACAGCGCGATCACGACGAGCCCGCCGACCATGCCGAAGCGGGTCGCGATGACGGCGAAGACCATGTCGTTGTGCCCTTCGGGGAGTCGGTTGAAGGTGACCAGCGCGCGGGCGTGCCGATCGTCGGTGCCGGTGAGCCCGCCGGAGCCGACGAGCGTCTGGGCGGTGAAGGACTGGAAGTTGATGTCGTCGGCCGAGCTGCGGTCGCCGCGGACCTGCTGGATCATGCCGATGACGCGGACCTTCTGGTGCGGCTTGAGCACCGGCCACGTCGCCGGCGCCGCGAGCGCCGCGCACGACACGATGATCGCCATATGACGCAGGCGCGCCCCGGCCGCGACCAGCATCGCGAACAGGCTCCCGACGAACAGCATCGCCGTGCCCAGGTCCGGCTGCACCGTGATCAGCGCGATCGGCGGGAGTGTGATCAGCCCCGGCACGATCAAGCCCTTGAACCGACGGTGCGCCTTGCGGAAGCGGAGGTACTGCGCGATCGCGAGGACGTAAGCGATCTTCATCACCTCCGCCGGCTGAAAGTCCGCGACGACCAGGTTGATCCACCGGCGCGAGCCGTTCCGCGGCGCGACGATCGACTCCGGCACAAACGGAACCAAAAGGAACACAAGCAACCCGAGCACGATGAAATACGCCGGCCAGGCGAGCGCGCCGATGAACCGGTTGTGCGGGATCGCGACGATCGCGCACGCGATGAGCCCGATGCCGAGGAAGATCGCCTGTCGCAGCGCGGTGCCGGCGAGCCGCCCGGTGTCCGGATCCAGGCGTTCGGCGACATCGATCGCGTGAATCCCGATGAGGCTGAGCCCCAAAGCCGCGAAGACGCACCCCCACGCCGCGTTGATCGGGCGCAGGCTCTTGGCGAGCGTCTGGCGCGGGTCCCACGTGCCCTTGACCAGCACCTTCAGCGAGGGGATGCCGATCACAGGTACCCCTCGGCCCGGAGCGCGTGGACGATCTGGTTGGCGATCGGCCCGGAGACGCGCCCGCCGCTGCCCGCGTACTCCATCACGACCGCGATCGCGTACCGGGGCGAGCCGCCCTCGGGCCCGACGACGATGACGAACCAGCTGTGCTCACCCGCGAGCTCGACGCGCCGCTCGTTGGTCTCCGGATCGGTCACAACCAGCGGCGACGCCTGAGCCGTGCCTGTTTTGCCCCAGAGCGTGACGCCTGGCGCGTTGAACAGGTTCTCGTAGCGCCCGGCGAAGACGATATGGTTCCCCGTGCCGCGACGGTCGTGCACAGCCATGTGCAGCCCGCGGATCGCGATCTCGACGGCTCGCGGATCCCACCGGAGTTCTTCGACCTCGGGGAACGAGCCGTCGTTGAGGATCCGCGGCTTCATGCGCACCCCGCCGCGCGCGAGCGTCGCGTACGCCTCGGCGGCGTGGACGGGCGTCCAGTCGATCGGGCCCTGCCCGATGCCAAGAAAAATCGGATCGCTGGGCTCGAGCGCGCTCGCGTTGCCCCCGGGGCCGATGCGCCCCGGGTGCTCAAGCCCGAGCCCGAGCCCAAGCGGCGCGCCGACGCCCAGCGCGCGGTACGCGCGCTCGATCCCGGCCCGTCCGAGGCGCTGTCCGATGGTGTAATAGAAGATGTTGCAGGAGACCATGAGCGATTCGGCCGCGTCCAGCGGGCCGCCGAAGCGGTCGGTGTGTGTCGCGAGCCCGAACCGCGGGCGGTAGATCCAGCAACGCATCACGTCGCGCCGGTTGGGCAAAAAGTGCCCGGTGCACTCGATCCGCTCGTCGGCTCGCGCGTGCCCGCGCGTCACCGCCTCGGCGAACAGCAGCGGCTTCACGATCGACCCGGGCTGGTAAGGCACCGAAGCCGCCCGGTTGGTCATCGGACGACCCACCTCGTCGTTCAGCACGCCCTGCGGATCATCGCGGAACTCGGCCCGCGTGTACGTCGGCGTCGAGACCATCGCGAGGATCTCACCCGTGTCGATATCCAGCACGACGGCCGCGCCGGCGAGCGCCGTGCCGTCCGGGATCGTCTCGTTCTCCGAGCTGTGCCAGTCCTGCTTGACCGCGAGCCCGAGCTCCGGGCTCATGATCGCCTGCACGCGCGCCTGGAGCATCGCGTCGATCGTCAGCACGACGTCCCGCCCGGGCTCGGGCGCGACTTCCGAAGACTCGTTGTTCTCCAGGTACACCGTCCGCAGCCCGCGCAGCCCGCGGAGCTCGTGCTCGGTCGCGAACTCGACCCCCGCGCGCCCCGCGACGTCGCCCGAGCGGTACCACCCGCGATCGACGCCGTCGCCGGTCTGCGCGCGAGCGCGAAGCGCTGGGTCGCGCTCCAGCGCCGCCGCCCGGCGCGAGAGGACGTCCTCATCCCGGTTCGTCGGCGCGACCCACCCGAGCACGTGGTTCAGCACGCCGTCCACGGTGATCGATTGAAACCCCTCGCCGCGCAACGGGCTCGGCAGCGTCCCGCGGTTGATCTCCACCGTCACCGTTTCGAACGGATACCGCCGATCCCCGGCTCCCGAAACGGTCAGCCCCGGGACCGTCGGCACCGTGATCAGCGACGCCGGCACGCCCTCGGCCGCCAGCTCGCTCAGGATCACCTGACGCTCGGCAAGACGCATGAACGCGAAGCCGACCTCGTCCGGCACGCGGTGCACCAGCGCGTGCGACGCCCGCTGCTCTTGGATCGGGCGCGTCGCGCGACGCTCGATCTCTGCGTGCGTTTGCGTCGTCAGCTCGCGCCCGCGAGCCATCGCCGCCTCGAGCTCCTGGCGACGGCGCGCGTCCGACACCGCCCGGAACATCGACGAAACCCGACCCGAAACCCGCGCCCGGCGCGATTCCAGCTCGGACACGCTGATCCCCGCCTGTTCCGCGAGCACCGCCCACCCGCGTTCCGCGTGCGCCTCGTATACCGTCCGGTACCGGGCGATCAGAGCCGCACGCTCCCCGGGCGAGAGCTTCGGCCACTCCTCGGCGTACCGGCGGCGCGTGTACGCGCCGCTCATCCGCTCCGCCCACGCCCCGCTGATCGATTCGAAGCTGACTTCGATGTCGTAGCTCGGCGCGTCGTGCGCCAGCACGCGCCCGTGACGATCCAGGATCCGCCCGCGCACCGTCGGCGTCCACGACCGGCGCACCAAGCGGCTCTCCGCCTCGGCGCGCAAAGCCGCACCCTCCGCGATCGTCAAGCGACCGAGCTGCAAGCCCATCGCCGTCGCCGGGATCAGCAGCGACAGCCCAAGCAGCGCGAGCCGCCGATGGAACATGCTCGGGATCAGTCTGCGAAATCCACGCACCGCGCTCGGCTCCGTCCGAACACCACCCGCCCCGCCTCCCGCGGGCACGCCCCCGACCCCAGCCCCCGTCCCAGCCTACATCGGCTCACCACCCCCCAACCGGCCATCCACACCCATTCCACCTCAATATCCGCTCTCCCCGAATGCCTAGTGCCTAATCCCGAGTGCCTTCCCCTACGTCCCTTTCGTATCCCCGAACAGCTCGATGTGCAGGCGGTGCGCGTACCGCCACCCGCGTTCCAGGCAGAGGCGGACGACCCACGCGACCTTCGCCGGGTCCGGCACGCGCGTCCCCTCGGGCATCAGGAAGACCTGATCGGGGCGGAGCCTTGCCCGGTCGGCGTTGATCTCGCGCAGGATCGCGTCGATCTCCGCAAGATCGTCCTCGTTGGTGACCACGAACTTGCACTGCGCGTCCGCGGCGCGGTCGAGCAGGGCGCGGAGGGCGGCGGGGTTGAGGCGCCTCGCCTCGTGCCGATCGGTCCAGACGCCCAGAGGGTCGCGCGGGTCCGACCGTGGCGTCGAGTTGGCGAGCTTCGGGCTCAGGCTGAGCAGATCGCACTCGGCCGGGGTGCCGCCAGGGCTGTCCACCGTGCCGGCCGTCTCGATCGTCACGTGCAGCCCGCGCTCGCGCAGGCGCGCGCACAGCTCCGGGCACTGCGGGAAGATCAGGGGTTCGCCCCCAGTGACGACCGCGTGGCGCACGCCGGAGGCGAGCGCTTCCTCCACAAGAGCCTCGATCGTGCGCTGCTCGCCCTCGGGCGACCAGCTCGCGTACGGCGTGTCGCACCATCGGCACCGCAGGTTGCACCCGCTCAGGCGCACGAACCAGCTCGGCATCCCCGTCAGCGCGCCCTCGCCCTGCAGGCTCACGAACGTCTCGCTGATGGGGACGGCGCTGTTCATGCGCGCACGCCCGGTTGGTACCGCGTCGGGTCGGGCAGCCCGGCTTCGGCGAACCCGCGGGCGCGCAGGCGGCAGGCGTCGCAGCGGGCGCAGGCGCGCCCGTCCTCGTCCGGGTCGTAGCAGGTGACGGTTGGCGCGTAGTCCACGCCGAGGGCGGCGCCTGTGCACACGATGTCGGCCTTGGTCATCTCGATCAGCGGGGCGTGGACGCGGATCGGCGCGGGTTCGCCGCGTTCGGCCGCCTCCACGCCCAGTTTGGTCGCGAGGTTGGCCGTGCGCTCGAACGCGTCGATGAACGCGGGTCGGCAGTCGGGGTAGCCCGAGTAGTCCACGGCGTTGACGCCGACAAACAGGTCGCGCGCGCCCACGACCTCCGCCAGCCCGAGCGCGACCGAGAGGAACGTCAGGTTGCGTGCGGGGACGTAGGTCGCGGGGATGCCGGGTGGGATGTGGTTGTCTTTGGGGACGTCGATCGCGTCGTCGGTAAGGGCGGAGCCGCCGATGGTTCGGAGGTCGAGGCGGACCACGCGGTGCGTGCGCGCGCCGAGGGTCTTAGCGACGTCTTCGGCGGCTTGGAGCTCGCACCGGTGTCGCTGCCCGTAGTCGATGCTGAGGGTGTGAGGTTCGAAGCCTCGGCTTCGGGCGATCGCGAGCACGGTCGCGGAGTCGAGCCCGCCCGAGAGGAGGACGACGGCTGGGGGGCGGGCTGTGGGCGGGGCTTCGGGCACGGGGGATTGTTGGAAGGGGGACGGGCGGCGTCTTCCTACGATGCCCCGTGCCGGGTGTGCTGGAGGCGATTCTGGGGAGCGGCGGGTCGGTGGCGCGGGCGCTGGGGGGGGACTACGAGCCCCGCCCGCAGCAGATGCGCATGGCCGAGGCGGTCGCGCGCACGCTGGCGGCTCGGAGCCACCTGCTCGTCGAGGCGGGGACGGGGGTCGGCAAGAGCTACGCGTACCTGGTGCCGGCGATGCTGCGCGCGGTCGAGCACGGGGAGACGGTGGTCATCGCGACCAACACGATCGCGCTGCAGGAGCAGCTCGTGCAGCGGGATGTGCCGATGCTGTGCGCGACGCTGGGGCTGGAGCCCGATGAAACCGGACTCGATGAGCACGGCGAGGAGGCGGACGAGGGATCGAGGGGTGCGCTCCGGCCGGTGCTGGTCAAGGGTCGTGGGAACTACGTGTCGATCCGTCGTTTGCGTCTTGCGAGTCAGCGTCAGGATCGCCTGTTCCCGGATGCCGCGGCTCGGCGGTCGCTGCACGTGATCGAGGACTGGGCGTATGAGACCGAGGACGGCACGCTGAGCACGCTCCCGGCGATCGAGCGCCCGGGGGTGTGGGACAAGGTGCAGTCGGATTCGGGCAACTGCATGGGGCGCAAGTGCCCGAGCTATCAGGCGTGCTTCTACCAGAGCGCCCGGCGGGAGATGGAGCGGGCGAACCTGTTGATCTGTAACCATGCGCTGTTTTTCAGCGATCTGGCGCTGCGGGCGAAGGGGGTGGGTTTTCTGCCGCGGTACGACCACGTGATCCTGGACGAGGCGCACGGGGTTGAGGACGCGGCGGCGGACCACTTCGGGGTCAGCGTGAGCGAGGGCAAGGCGATGCACCTGCTCGGGACGCTTTTCCACTCGCGGACGCGGAAGGGGTATCTGTCGCAGCTCAAGCTGGTGGACGACGAGATCCAGCCGATCGAGCGTGCGATCGGGCTGGTGATGGACGCGGAGGAGGCGGTCCGGGAGTTTTTCGAGCGTCTGGCGCGCCTGGTGGAGTCGGGGGAGTTGCCGACGGGTCGGATGCGCCGGGCGGGGATGGTGGAGAACGTGCTGACGCCGGCGATGAACGCGGTGTCGGTGCGCCTGCGGTCGATGAAGGACCTGGCGAAGAGCGAGGCGGACAAGTTCGAGCTCAACGCGTACGCGGAGCGGGCGGCGGAGATCGCCGACTCGGCCGAAGCGGTGATCGATCAGGCGATGCCGGGGTACGCGTACTGGGTCGAGGTGTCCCAGCGGGAGTACGCGAGCCGGGCTGGGCAGGGCGTGCGCGTGTCGGCGGCTTGCGCGCCGATCGAGGTGGCGCCGCTCCTCAAAGAGCATCTGTTCGAGAAGGGGCACTCGGTCGTCTTGACCAGCGCGACGCTCGCGACGCGGACGGTGGGGGCGGGGGAGGCGACCGAGCACGCCGAGACGGCTTTCGTGCACGCGATGACGCGCCTGGGGTGCGAGGGGGCCGAGACGTTGCAACTCGGGAGCCCGTTCGACTACGCGCAGCAGGTCGAACTGTTCGTGGATCGGACGATGCCGGACCCGAACGACGCGCGGTATCTGCCGGAGCTGTGCGCACGGATCATGGACCATGTGTCGGCGACCGGTGGCGGGGCGTTCGTCTTGTTCACGAGCCTGCGGACGCTGCGCCAGGCGGCGGGGGAGCTGCGCGGAGCGCTCGCGGAGCTGGGGTGCCCGTTGTTGGCGCAGGAGATCGACGGCTCGCGGACGGCGATGCTGGAGGCGTTCCGGGCTGAGCCGGCGAGCGTGCTGTTCGGGGCGGCGAGCTTCTGGCAGGGTGTGGACGTGCGCGGGGCGGGGCTTCGGAACGTGATCATCACGCGCCTGCCGTTTGAGCCGCCGGACCGACCGCTGACCGAGGCGCGGACCGAGGGCGTGCGGGCGCGGGGGGGGGACCCGTTCCGGGAGGACAGCCTGCCGCGGGCGGTGATCCGGTTCAAGCAGGGGTTCGGGCGGCTGATCCGCTCCGCGAGCGACCGGGGGCGGGTGGTGGTGCTGGATCCTCGACTGGTGACCAAGGCGTACGGGAAGACGTTCTTGAAGGCGCTGCCGGCGGGGGTGGTGGTGCGGGAGCTACGGTGAGGGATTGACCGCCCGGAAGGGTGGGTGGGCGCAAGAGGGGTTCGAAGGGCAAAGAGCCCGGAAAAACTCCGCCGGGGCGGCTCCGTGTTTCCGGGGCACCGGTCCAGACAGCTCGGAGAGCTGTGCCACCGGGGAAGTGTCCAGGGTGGTGTCGGCTGCTAGGCTTTCGGCTGAGCCGGGGCGGGCGTTCGCTCGCACCCGGACAGCTTCCAGACGGCAATCGGAGAACTCGATGCTCGGACGGGTGTTCAAGGCGTACGACGTTCGCGGGACCTACCCCGATCTCCTGACGGACCAGATGGCTTGGCAGATCGGGTTCGGGGTGAGCAAGTTCCTGCTCGCCGACGCGGAGGCGGCGGGGGAATCGACCCCGATGATGAAGAACATCGTCGTGGGTCGGGACATGCGGACGAGCAGCCCGAAGCTGTCGAGCGAGTTGATCCGCGGGATCAACACGCACGGCGGGGACGTGATCGACGTCGGGCTGGTGGACACGCCGTTTGTGTACTTCGCGATCAACCACCTGGATTGCGCGGGCGGTGTGATGGTGACGGCGAGCCACAACCCGCCGCAGTACAACGGGTTCAAGGTTTCGAAGCGTAAGGCGAAGCCTGTGGGCGAGCCGACGGGGCTCGCGGAGGTGCGCAAGCACGCGGCGATCGTGGACCGGAACACGGCTCTGCCGGTGATCGGTCGGTGCGAGGGGCGGGACCTGTGGGACGCGTACATCGCGCACGTTCGCCGTTTCCTGGACCTGGGCGGGAAGAGCCTGAAGGTGGTGGTGGACGCGAGCAACGGGATGGCGGGGACGACGCTGCCGCGGGTGTTCGGCAAGGGCGGGTCGTCGATCCCGGGGCTCGAGATCGTGGAGCTGAATTTCGACAACAGCAAGGGCGAGTTCGTGCACGAGCCGAACCCGCTGGTCGCGTCGAACCTGAAGCAGTTGCAGGAGGCGGTGGTCGCGGAGAAGGCGGACCTCGGGCTGTGCTTCGACGGCGATGCGGACCGGTGCGTGGTGGTGGACGAGCAGGGCGGGATCATCGGGTGCGACCTGCTGACGGGGGTGTTGTGCCGACATTTCCTGAAGCAGCGCCCGGGGACGGCTGTGGTGTACGACCTCCGCTCGACGAAGGCGGTCGCGGAGGAGATCAAGTCAGCCGGGGGCGTGCCGGTGAAGGGGCGCGTGGGGCACGTGTTCATGAAGGCCGAACTGGCGAGCCGGGGCGGGTGCTTCGGCGGGGAGCTGAGCGGACATTTCTACTTCGCGGATAATTTCAACGCGGACTCGGGCGTGATCGCGATGGCGACGGTGCTGACGGTGCTGGCGGCTTCGGGGAAGAAGATGAGCGCGCTGGTCAAGCCGATCGCGCGGTACGCGCAGTCGGGCGAGATCAACTTCGAGATCGAGGAAAAGGACGAGGCGCTCGCGGCGCTCAAGGAAGCGTTCGGCCCGGAATCCTCGCACAGGGGCGTGGTGGAGGAGCTGGACGGCGTGACGATCGATTGTTTTGATCGGCACGGGTGGTGGTGCAACGTGCGCAAGAGCAACACCGAGCCGCTGCTGCGTCTGAACCTGGAAGCGCGGGACGGCGCGACGCTGGACCGGATGCTGGGCGAGATCGCGCCGCGTCTGGGTAAGCGCGTGGATCACTGAGGCGCGGGCGAGGGATTGCGGGCACGGGCCGCGGGCGCCCCCTGGGGGGCACGGAGGGGCGATGAACCTTTCGCAGTTCTTCGAGCACTGGCAGATCCAGGAAAACCCGTTCCGCGGGGAAGAGGCGAGGCACGACGCGGTCTTCGCGCGCATGGCGATCCATCGCTCGCGCGAGCGCAGCGCCGAGGCCGCGCGCAGCGAGCCGGCACGCGGGGACGTCAGCGCGTACCACTCGGATTTTGAAAAGATCGTGGGGGATCTGGGCGCGCCGGCGACGGCGGTGGTCTTCGGTGAAAAAGGGAGCGGAAAGACCGCGATCCGCATCCAGATCGCCGACGAGGCCGCTCGTCACAACGCGCGCCACCCGGACGGGCGTGTTTTTCTCATCCCCTACGACGATCTGAACACCGAGCTGGACCACCTGCACGCGCAGGGGCGCGACAACGACCCGCTCACGACGATCAAGAGCGTCCGCCTCGCGGACCACATGGACGCGATGCTGTCGGTCGGCGTGACGCGTCTGGTCGATGCGCTGCTGCGCGAGGACGACACGGGCGAGGATCTTCGCTCGGTCGATACGTCGCGCCTCGGGCGGACGATGCGCAAGCGCGCGCGCCGGGATCTGCTGCTGCTGCAGGCGGTGTACGACCGTCACCCGCTGGCGCACGAGCGGACGAACGCGGTGCGGAAGCTGCTGCGCCTGGCGACGCCGGCGCGGGAGGTGTGGTCGCGCCTGCTCGCGTACGGCGGGTGGGTGCTGCCGGTGGGGGTGCTGGCGGCGTTCTTCACGATCGGGGGCGGGGTCAGCAACAACTACTGGATCGGCGTGTTCAGCGGGTCGGTCGCGGTGTGGGGCGTGTTTCTGCTGAAGCGGCTGTTCTGGGATCGGATGGTGCGCGCG
>Ga0213835_100388_pt1 | contig 44393 bp, 31 predicted proteins | sample SWPATP01_FD_160576 | JGI IMG/M metagenome (GOLD analysis project Ga0213835, IMG submission 160576) | Coastal seawater microbial communities from Marineland, Florida, United States - SWPA TP0 #1 | ecosystem: Environmental > Aquatic > Marine > Coastal | place: USA: Florida | collected 2016-08-05
CCGCCGTCTCGCAAGGGATTGGGAAAGAACCATCGACAGCGCCGAGGCATGGCTGCTCGTCGCCCACATCCGCCGCCTCACCCGCCTAATTGCAAGAGCCTGAAATCGTTCGGACCATTCTGAATCGGACTCTGAGGCGCCCGGGCGCTCTGCTTGCCGGGACAGGCGATACGACCCGCAGGTTCGGCCGGCGCATCACTGCCACGTCCTCTCCCGGCACCGGCGTCGGATGGGGGGCTGTCTGCCCCCCACGCCCCTGCGGGGCGTCCCCCCGAGGATATTTTAGGAAAGATGAAGAGGGGAGGCGGGGGGGCCTGGGTGCCATGGTCGGGCACGGCCCCCGAGAGTGTCGATTTGCTGGCCGGTTCACCCGCAGCAGGTCTCGCCCCCATGCGCTGGTATTCCCGCCGACACCGTACCCGGGGCTGCCTTGCGCTCTTTCATCTTTCCTCAAATATCCTCGGGGGGACGCCCCGCAGGGGCGTGGGGGGCAGACAGCCCCCCTTGCGACGCCTCCGCCGGGCGCTGCACCGCCCCCTCCGCCATCTCCGCCGTCACCTGTGCCGACAGACGCGCCAGCGCCGTCAGCAGCGCCTTCCGCTCCGCTCCCGCCATCGCCGCAAACGCCCCCCGCAGCCCCTCGCCCAGCGGATCGGGTGCCGAGGCCAGCGCCGCTTGCCCCCGCTCCGTCAGCCGCGCATGCACGATCCGGCGGTCGCGTTGCGAGCGGTAGCGCTCGATCAGCCCCTTCGCCTCCAGCTTGTCCAGCACCCCCACCGCCGCCGGCGGGCTCAGATCGGCCGCTGCCGACAGCGCCCGGCTCGTCACCTCGCCCATCTCGCCCAGCGCCGTCAGCACCAACAGCTGCGGCACCGTCAGCCCCACCTCGCGGTCGATGCGCCGCGATTGCGCGTCGAGGGCCCGCGAAAGCCGGCGGATATGGCTGAGAAGGCTGCGATATTCCTCGTCGACCTGCATGCGGGTCCTTTCGGGGAGGCTTTCGGGTTGCGTCCAAATGATTAATACACTAATCATTATACGTCAAATGAAAGAAGGGATGGAGGGCACCGGTCCCATGTGCGGCATCTGCGGAGAGATCCGGTTCACCCGAGGCGCAACCGGCGGCGAGATGGCCTCGGCCGCCGCGATCGAGCGGATGGCCAATGCGATGGCCCCGCGCGGCCCCGACGGCGCGGGCCTCGTGCTTCGCGGCCGCGTCGGCTTCGGCCACCGGCGGCTGAGGATCATCGACCTGACCGAGGCCGCGGCGCAGCCCTTCGTCGACAGTCATCTCGGGCTGACCATCGCCTTCAACGGCTGCATCTACAACTATCCCGAACTGCGCGCGGAGCTTGAGCAAAAGGGCCATCGCTTCGCCTCGACCGGCGACACCGAGGTGATCGTCAAGGCGTGGAAGGAATGGGGGCTGGAGGCGCCGAAGCGCTTTCTCGGCATGTTCGCCTTCGCCATCCACGAGCGCGACTCGGGCCGCGTGACCCTCGTGCGCGACCGCTTCGGCATCAAGCCGCTCTATTATGCGGAAGCGCCGGGCCGGCTGCGCTTTGCCTCGACCCTGCCGGCGCTGCTCGCGGCCGGCGACGTCGACACATCGTTCGACCGCATCGCGCTGCACCACTACATGACCTGGCACGCGGTGGTTCCGCCTCCCCGCACCATCCTCGCAGGCATCCGCAAGCTGCCCCCCGCCACCCTGCGCGTGATCGAGCCCGACGGGGCGACCACCGACCATGTCTGGTGGGAGCCGCGCTTCGACCGCTCGCCCGAGGATGCCGCCCGCCCGGCCGAGGAATGGAACGAGATGGTGCTGGAGAGCCTGCGCACCGCCGTCCGCCGGCGCATGGTCGCGGATGTCCCGGTGGGGGTGCTGCTGTCGGGCGGGGTGGACAGCTCCCTCATCGTGGGCCTGCTGGCCGAGGAGGGGCAGGAAGGGCTCGCCACCTACTCCATCGGTTTCGAGGAGGCGCATGGCGAGAAGGGCGACGAATTCGTCTATTCCGACCTGATCGCAAAGCATTACGGCACGAAGCACCACAAGATCTTCATCCCCTCGGACGAGATGCGCACGAATCTGCCCGACGCCATCGCGGCCATGTCCGAGCCGATGGTCAGCTATGACAACATCGGCTTCTACCTGCTCTCGCGCGAGGTCTCGAAGACGATCAAGGTGGTGCAGTCGGGACAGGGCGCCGACGAGGTCTTTGGAGGCTATCACTGGTATCCGCCCATGGCCGACGCGAACGACCCGGTGGAGGCCTATGCGGACGCCTTCTTCGACCGCGACCACGGGCGGCTCGCGCAGCACCTCGCGCCCGAGTGGCTCGCGGACCGCGACGCCTCGCGCGAGTTCGTCGCCGAGCATTTCGCCCGCCCCGGCGCCGACGATCCCGTCGACAAGGCGCTCAGGCTCGACACCAACGTCATGCTGGTGGACGATCCGGTGAAACGGGTGGACAGCATGACCATGGCCTGGGGGCTGGAGGCGCGGGTGCCCTTTCTCGACCACGAGCTGGTGGAACTCTCGGGCCGCATCCCGGCCGCCCACAAGCTCGCCCATGGCGGCAAGGGCGTGCTGAAGGAGGCCGCGCGCAAGGTCATCCCTCCGCAGGTCATCGACCGGCCCAAGGGCTATTTCCCGGTGCCGGCGCTGAAATACGTGGGCGGCGAGACGCTGGCGATGTGCCGCGACGCCCTCACCAGCCGGCCTGCGCGCGAGCGCGGCCTGTTCCGACAGGACTATCTGGATGCGCTCTTTGCCGACCCGGCCGCGCATGTGACGCGGCTCAGGGGCTCCGAGCTGTGGCAGGTCGCGCTCCTGGAGTTGTGGTTGCAGAAACAGGGGGTCTGAGAGATGTGTGCCAGCGACGCCCCGCGCCGTCAGCCCGGCCGGCCGCAGCCGCACCGGCTGAAACGTCTGCATGCGGCCGCGCCGCAGCCGCCGCGGGGTGGCGCGAGCGATGCCATGGTCGATTGCGGCTGGGGCCGGCTGGTGTTCGGCCACACCTTCGAGGATGCCGAGAGCCTCGCGGAGGTGCTGCGCACCGAGGCCCCCGACCGCCGCGACATCGCCTTCTACGTCCGCGACCCGCATGTCCTGCTGGCGGCCGCGCCGCAGGAGCTGTTCCTCGACCCCTCGCACACCTACCGGCTGGATCTCGCCACCTACCGGGTGGCCTCGCGCCGCCGCCAGGGGTTCCAGATCCGCCGCCTCACGACCCGCGCCGATGCCGAGGCGGTCAACGCCATCTATGCCCAGCGCCGGATGGTTCCGGTGCCGCCCGACTTCTTCTGGTCGCGCCGCGACGGCCGCACCCTGACGGTGCTCGTGGCCGAGGACAGCGAGACCGGCGCCATCCTCGGCTCGGTCATGGGGGTGGACCACGCCCGCGCCTTTGCCGACCCCGAGGGCGGCTCGTCGCTGTGGTGCCTCGCGGTGGCGTCGCAGGCCCCGCATGCGGGCGTGGGCGAATCGCTGGTGCGCAAGCTGGCCGAGCACTTCAAGGTCCGGGGAGCGGCCTTCATGGACCTCTCGGTGCTGCACGACAACGCCGAGGCCATCGCGCTCTATGAAAAGCTGGGCTTCCGCCGGGTGCCCGTCTTCGCGGTCAAGCGGCGCAACGTCATCAACGAACGCCTCTATGCCGGCACCGCCCCCGACGAGGGGCTCAACCCCTATGCCCGCATCATCACCGACGAGGCCCGGCGCCGCGGCATCCAGGTGGAGGTGATCGACGCCGAGGGCGGGTTCTTCCGCCTCACCTGGGGGGGCCGGTCGATCCGCTGCCGCGAGGCGCTGTCCGAGCTCACCTCGGCCGTGGCGATGTCGATCTGCGACGACAAGCGCGTAACCCGCCGGGTGGTCGAGGCCGCCGGCGTGCGCGTGCCCGCGCAGCTGACCGAGGACGATGCAGAGGCCCGCGCCGCCTTCCTCGCCCGCCACGGATCGGTGGTGGTGAAGCCCGCCCGCGGCGAACAGGGCCGCGGCGTCGCCGTGGGCCTCACCACCGCCGAGGAGGTCGAGGCCGCGGTCGCCGCCGCCCGCGAGATCTGCGCCGACGTGATCGTCGAGGAATGTTTCGAGGGCGAGGACCTGCGCCTCGTCGTCATCGACTATCGCGTCGTGGCCGCCGCCATCCGCCGCCCGGCCCGCGTGGTCGGCGACGGCCGCGCCCCCATCCGCGACCTCATCGCCGCCCAGAGCCGCCGCCGCGCCGCCGCCACCCAGGGCGAAAGTCGCATCCCCGTCGACGCCGAGACCGAGCGCTGCCTCGCCGCCGCAGGCTTCACGCTCGACGACGTGCCCGGGAACGGCACCGAGATCACGGTGCGCAAGACCGCGAACCTGCATACCGGCGGCACCATCCACGACGTGACGGCCGAGACCCACCCCGCCCTGATCGACGCCGCCATCGCCGCGGCCCGCGCCATCGAGATCCCGGTCACCGGCATCGACCTGATGGTGAAATCCCCGCGCGAGGGCGCGTATGTGTTCATCGAGGCCAACGAGCGCCCGGGGCTGGCCAATCACGAACCCCAGCCCACGGCGGAGCGCTTCGTCGACCTGCTGTTTCCGCTCTCCATCCCCCAGCCGGTCCGCGATGCGCAACGGAGACGTCCATGAAGCTCACCGACAGCCCCGACCCGACGGCCGGCGCCCGCCTCGACATCGACCTCGACTATCTCCAGGGCCGGCTCGCCGCGCTCCTCGCGATCCCCAGCCCCACGGGCTATACCGACACCGTGGTCCGCCATGTCTGCGGCGAGCTCGAGGCGCTGGGGGTGGAGTTCGACCTTACCCGCCGTGGCGCGATCCGGGCGCGGCTGGGGGGCGCTGTGCAGGGCGGCGCGCGCGCCATCGTCTCGCATCTCGATACGCTGGGCGCGCAGGTCCGCGCGCTGAAGGACAACGGCCGGCTGGCGCTGGCACCGGTCGGCACCTGGTCGGCCCGCTTCGCCGAAGGCGCGCGCGTCGCCGTCTTCACCGAAAAGGGCAGCTACCGCGGCACCATCCTGCCGCTCAAGGCCTCGGGCCACACCTATGACGCCGAGATCGACACTCAGCCGGTGGGCTGGGATCATGTCGAGCTCCGGATCGACGCCCGCGCCTTCGGCATGTCCGACCTGCTGAGGCTCGGCATCGAGGTCGGCGACATGGTCGCGATCGACCCGCAGCCCGAGTTCCTCGAGTCGGGCTTCATCGTCTCGCGCCACCTCGACAACAAGGCCGGCGCGGCGGTGATGCTCGCGGCGCTGAAGGCCCTCGCCGAGGATGCGCGCGAGCTGCCCGTCGATGTCTTCTGGCTCTTCACCATCGCCGAAGAGGTCGGCCACGGCGCCGCCTCGATCCTGCTGCCCGACATCGCCTCGCTGGTCGCGGTCGACAACGGCACCACCGCACCGGGGCAGAACTCGTCCGAATTCGGCGTGACGCTCGCCATGGCCGACCAGACCGGCCCGTTCGACTTTCACCTTACCCGCAAGCTCGCTGCCCTCTGCCGCGCTCATGACATCCGGATGCAGAAGGACATCTTCCGCCACTACCGCTCGGACAGCGCCTCGGCCATCGAGGCCGGGGCGGATGTCCGCACGGCGCTGGTGACCTTCGGCGTGGACGCTTCGCACGGCTACGAGCGCATCCACATGCACGCGCTGCGCTCGCTGGCAGAACTGCTCACCGCCTATGCGCTGAGCCCGGTGGAGATCCCGCGCGATGCCCGCGCGGTCAGCGGTCTCAAGGGCTTCACCCGCCAGCCCAACACCCCCGCGCCGGTCCCGACCCCGATGCAGGCGCCCGAGGATCCGACCAGCGGCTGACACCTGCGCCCCAGGAACCTTGAGAAAGGTTCCTGGCAATTTTCTTTCTCAAGAAAATTGCGCCCGCGGCCGCTGCGCGGACGGCGGCAGCCTCAGACCCGCAGCGGGGTTCCCAGCGGGTCCAGCACCCGCCCGCCGGCGGCCCGCGCGTCCTCCACATCATGGGTGACCATGAGCACCGGTACCCCCGCCTCGGCCGCCCGCGTCAGCATGAAGCTGCGCATCTGCGCCCGCATCGCCGCATCGAGGCGCGAGAACGGCTCGTCCAGCAACAGCGCTTGCGGCTCGGCCAGCAGCGTGCGCATCAGCGCAACACGGGTGCGCTGCCCGCCCGACAGCGTGGCCGGGTCGCGCCCCTCGAACCCGCCGAGCCCCGCCGCCTCCAGCGCGGTGGCAATCCGGGCCTGGCGGTCGTGCACGCGGGCCGGCAGCGCGAAGGCGAGGTTGCCGCCGACCGAGAGATGCGGAAACAGGATGTCGTCCTGAAACAGGATGCCCACCCGCCGCGCCCGCACCGGCAGGGCGGTGATGTCGCGCCCGTCCAGCCACACCCGCCCCTCCATCCGGAAGCCCGGCGCGAGGTGCCCCAGCACCGCCGCCAGCAGCGTCGATTTCCCCGACCCCGACGGCCCCATGATCGTCACCACCTCGCCCGGTGCGACATGGAGGTCCAGGGCCACCAGCACCGCGCCCCCCCGCGCGATGCGCAGGTGGTCCAGCCGCAGCCCCGCGCTCATGCCGCCATCCCCCGCCGGCGGGCGAAGACCAGCGCCGGCACCGCAAGCGCGATCAGGAACCCGAGCATCGGCAGCGCCATCTGCGCCACCGCCCAGACCCCGATCACCCGCCGGTTCGCCCCGGCCGCCAGCGCCACCGCCTCGGTCGTCAGCGTCGACACCCGGCCCCCGCCGATCAGCAGCGTCGGCAGGTACTGCGCCACGCTCACCGCAAAGCCCACCGCCGCCGCCGTCAGCACCGGGCGCAGCAGCATCGGCAGCCGCACCGCCCAGAGCACCCGCCACGGCCCCGCCCCCAGCGCCGCCGCCACCATGCCCGCGCGCCGGTCCCAGGCCCGCCAGGGATCGGCCAGCGCCAGAAACACGTAGGGAAGCACGAAGACCACATGCGCCGCCGTCACCGCCGCCACCCCGCCATCGAGCCCCAGCACCAGCGCAAGCGTCTGCAGCCCCGGAAGGAACGCCACCTGCGGCACGATCAGCGGCAGCCAGATCAGCCAGAGCGCGCGCCGCGGCGGCCCTCCGGCGCGATCCTCGGCCTCGAGGCAGCCGATCACCAGCGCCACCGCCACCAGCACCGCCACCAGCCCGATCAGCGCCGTGGTTGCCCCTGCCGCCCACAGCCCCGGCGCCGCCCGCGCCCATGTCCCCAGCCCCAGCCCCTGCGGCCAGACCTCGGGAAAGCGCCACAGCCCCGCCACCGACCAGACCATCAGCCCCGCCAGCCCCGCCAGCACCAACCCCGCCGCCAGCGCCGCCAGCCCCAGCCCCAGCGGCCGCGCCACGACATCCAGCCCGCGCCCCCGGCCGCCCGCCTCGGCCCAGGCCCGGCCCAGCCGCGCCACCCCCCGCTCGCCCAGCCAGAAGACCCCCAGCGAGCCCGCCACCACCAGACCCATCAGCGCCGCCCCCGCCGCCGCGACGAAGCGGAACGCCAGATCGGGGTGTCCCATCCACACCAGCACCTGCACCGCCAGCGTCGGCGGCCGCGTCGGCCCCAGGATCAGCGCCATGTCCACCACGCTCAGCGAATAGGCCAGCACCGCCAGCACCGGCAGCCGCAGCTGCGGCCAGACCCGCGGCAGCACCACCTTGAACCAGCCCGCGACCCGCCCGTAGCCCAGCGTCTGCGCCACCAGCGCGCTGCGCCGGCTGTCGGCCTGTCCCAGCGCCGCCAGCGTCATCAGGAGGAGAAACGGCACCTCCTTGACCACCAGCCCGAGGATCAGCGCAAGCCCCGCGGGGTCGTTCACCGTCAGCCAGTCGGGCGGCCGCTCCCACCCCGTCAGCGCCGGCGAGACCGCCCGCGCGATCCAGCCCGACGGCGCGATCAGGAACGCCAGCCCGAAGGCCGCCGCCGCATGCGGCACCGACAGGAGCGGCGACAGGAGCCGCACCACCGCCGCAAAGCTCCGCGTCCCCTGCCAGCCGGCCACGAACAGGAGCGTCACGCCCAGCGAGATCAGCGTCGCGGCAAACCCCGTCCCCAGCGTCAGCCGCAGCGAGGGCCAGAGGCCCGGCCACTCGGCCAGCGCCCGCCAGGGCGCCAGCGTCGGCCCCTCGCCCCCCAGCGCCGGCAGCCAGCCGAAGGCCGGCAGCAGCACCCCCGCCAGCCCCGCCAGCACCGGCCCCGCCAACAGCGCCACCGTCAGCACCGGCGCCAGCACCAGCCAGCCCGAGCGTGGCCGCCAGCCTGCGCCCCGCCTCACTCGGCGATGCCGAAGCGCGCTTCCCACTCGGCCGCGAGCCGCGCCTCCCAGCTCGGATGCGGTTCGAGCAGCCCGGGCCCCATCGCCTCGGGCGCCAGCGTCGCGATCCCGAGCTCCAGCGCCTCGAAGCGCGCCCGGTCGGCCGGATCGAGCAGATGCATCCCCAGCACGGTCTGAAAGCCCAGCACGGCGGGGTCCTGCGCCCGCGCCTGCACCTCGGGCTCCAGGATCAGGTTCGCAAGCACCAGCGCGCCCTCGGCGTTGGCGGCATTGAACGGGATCGACAGGAAGCTCGAATTGCCCAGCGTGCCGCCGTCGAAGACGAAGCTGCGCGCGGTGTCCGGCAGTTCGAAATCGGCGATGGCGGCCGAGACGCGCCCGGGGTTGAAGGAAAACCCGATGTCGATCTCGCCGTCGGCCAGCAGCGCCCCCAGCGCCGCCTCGTTGGCCGGATAGGCCCGCCCCTCGCGCCACAGATGCGGGGTGACCCGCTCCAGCCACGCCCACAGCGGCGCCGTCACGGCCGCGACATCGGCCTCCCCCGCCGGGCGCTGAAGCGCCTCGGGCGTCTCGGTCAGGCCCAGGAGCGCCTGTTTCAGAAAGCCCATGCCGCTGAAATCGGGCGGCTGCGGATAGGTGAAGCGGCCCGGGTTGGCGACGATCCAGTCGCCGAGTGCATGGATGTCGCGCGGCGGCTCGGGCACGGCGGCGCTGTCGTATTCGAAGACCTTGCGGAACATCGCCCAGGGCGCGCCGAAGCCCTCGACCGGGAGGGTATAGTCGATCAGCACCGCCGGGTTCGCCTCGGTGTCGACCAGCGACCAGTTCGGCAGCGCCTCGGCGAAGGGGCCGAAGAGAAAGCCGCGGTCCTTCAGCGTCACGAAATTCGCGCCGTTGATCCAGATCGCATCGACCGCGCCGCCCGTGGTCCGCCCGGCCGAGGCCTCGGCGATCACCCGCGTCACGGCATCGGCGGTGTCGGCGAGCTTGACATGCACGAGGAGGACGCCGTGGCGGGCCTCCAGCTCGCGCCCGACCCAGGCGATGAAGTCGTTGATGCGCGGATCGCCCGCCCAGGCATGCCAGTGCACCGTCTGGCCGCGCGCGGCCTCCAGCACGGCCTCCCAGTCGGTCGGATCGGGCTGGGCGGAGCCCGGGCCAGCCAGTGACACGGCAAGGCCGAGCGCGGCGGCGAGGCCGCGGGCAGAAGGCGGCAGGGACAGGGGCATGCAGCGGACTCCGGGCAGGGACTGTTCGCGTCTCCTTACGGCATGACGCGGGGCAATGTTTCTGCGCTTCACGCAGTTGTGAGGGGGCGGCGACCACCCCCGGTCGCCGCCCCGGCGCCCATGCCCGCCGGCGCGGACAGGCGGGCGGTCAGACCGGATGCAGGATCATCGACACGATCACATAGACCGTGATCGCGACGAACACCCCGGCGGTGAGCGCCAGATGGAGCTTTTCGTTCATGGGAATGCCTCGCTGACAGGGGGGAAGGGCGGGGTCCTTCCCGGCGAGGCGGCGCCCGGGCCCGGGCGGTGCGGCGGGCCCGGCCGGACGGCACCGGCACAGGCGGTCGGCCGGCATGGCGGGGCACCGGCGGAGGGGCTGTGGCGAGGGGGGCAACCAGGGCGGCCGGCAGGTCCGGCCCTGCGGCCGACGCGGGCTCGGCCGCCCCTTCGGCCTGGGCGACCGGCGCCGCAGGCAGCCCTGCGTCCACCCCGCCCGGCGGCATGACCAGAAGCAGCAGCACGCACAGAAGCCGCGCCAGCGTCGCCGCCAGCCGCCCTGCCCGCCCCTGCGCGTCGCGATCCATCCCGTCGGCCGGCCCCTCGCGACGCCGGCCCGCCCGGCGCCCCGCTCCCGGCAGATGGCAGCGCCATGCCCCCCGCGCAATCCCGCGGCGCAAATGCCGCGCCCGCCTCAGGGGCAGCGCCCTTCCAGCCGCAGATAACGCGCAAAGGACCAGCCCTCGGGATAGGGCGGGCCCCAGAGCGGCTCGGTGCAGCGCCCCTCGAGGCAACTGACGAAGATCCAGCTGCCCGAACGGTCCAGCACCTCGGCCCGGTCGCCGAGATAGAGCTCGCCGATCTGCGTGTGCTCGCTGCCCGCCCCGCTGCGCACCGCAAGGAACCCCCGCCCGGCGGCATGGTCGTACTGCGCCAGCGGCCGGACATCGACGACGGTGGCGACACAGTCGGGCGCCTGCGCCCCGCCCGGCCCGGCCAGGACCACGGCAACGACACACAGCGGCAACAGACGGCGCATGGCAGGCTCCTCGCTTTGCGGCTCCGCCCCAGGATAGGGTCAATCCACCGCGCACGCCACCGCTTCACAGCCCGGCCCGCAGCGGCTATGGGACCGCCCATGCCCGACACCGCGTCCCAGACCTCGAACCGCCCGCCCCTGCCGCCCGAAATCGGCCGGCGCCGCACCTTTGCCATCATCTCGCACCCCGATGCCGGCAAGACCACGCTGACCGAAAAGTTCCTCCTCTACGGCGGCGCGATCCAGATGGCCGGACAGGTCCGCGCCAAGGGCGAAGCCCGCCGCACCCGCTCGGACTTCATGAAGATGGAGCAGGACCGCGGCATCTCCGTCTCCGCCTCGGCGATGTCCTTCGATTACGCCGGCCACCGGTTCAATCTCGTGGACACGCCGGGCCACAGCGATTTCTCCGAGGACACCTATCGCACCCTCACCGCCGTCGACGCCGCGATCATGGTCATCGACGGCGCCAAGGGGGTCGAGAGCCAGACCCGCAAGCTCTTCGAGGTCTGCCGCCTGCGCGACCTGCCCATCCTGACCTTCTGCAACAAGATGGACCGCGAGGCCCGCGACACCTTCGAGATCATCGACGAGATCCAGGACTCGCTCGCCATCGACGTGACCCCGGCAAGCTGGCCCATCGGGATGGGCGCCGACTTCCTCGGCTGCTACGACCTGCTGCACGACCGGCTGGAGCTGATGGACCGCGCCGACCGCAACCGCCTCGCCCAGTCGGTCCGCCTCGACGGCCTCGACGACCCGCGCATGGCCGAGCACATCCCCGCAAGCCTCCTCGGCCAGTTGCGCGACGAGGTCCAGATGGCGCGCGAGCTTCTGCCCGCCTTCGACCGCCAGAGCTTTCTCGAAGGGCACCTGACGCCGATCTGGTTCGGCTCGGCCATCAACTCCTTCGGCGTGCGCGAGCTGATGGAGGGCATCGCCGAATTCGGCCCGCCCCCCCAGCCCCAGCGCGCCAACCGCGAGGTCGCCCCCGAGGAAACCCCCGTCGCCGGCTTCGTCTTCAAGGTCCAGGCCAACATGGACCCGAAACACCGCGACCGCGTGGCCTTCGTCCGCCTCGCCTCGGGCCATTTCCAGAGGGGCCAGAAGATGCTGCACGTCCGTTCGGGCAAGCAGATGACGGTCTCGGCGCCGGTCCTCTTCCTCGCCGCCGACCGCGAGGTGACGGAAGAGGCCTGGGCCGGCGACATCATCGGCATCCCCAACCACGGCCAGCTCCGCATCGGCGACGCGCTGACCGAGGGCGAGGCGCTGAAGTTCACCGGCATCCCCTCCTTCGCCCCCGAACTCCTGCGCGCCGCCCGCGCGGGCGACCCGCTGAAGGCCAAGCACCTCGACAAGGCGCTGATGCAGTTCGCCGAGGAAGGGGCCGCGCGCGTCTTCAAGCCCATGGTCGGCTCGGGCTTCGTCGTCGGCGTCGTCGGCGCGCTGCAGTTCGACGTCCTCGCCTCGCGCATCGAGCTCGAATACGGCCTGCCCGTCCGCTTCGAGCCCTCGCAGTTCACCTCCGCCCGCTGGGTCTCGGGCGACAAGGCGGCGGTCGAGGGCTTCGTGAACGCCAACAAGGGCCACATCGCCACCGACCACGACGGCGATCTGGTCTATCTCACCCGCCTGCAATGGGACATCGACCGCGTCGGCCGCGACCACCCCGGCGTGGTCCTGACCGCGACCAAGGAAATGCACGCCTGACGCCGCAGGGCACCCGCCGCGCCCCCCCTTTCATCTTTCCTCAAATATCCTCGGGGGGAGTCGTGCGCAGCACGACGGGGGGCGGAAAGCCCCCCTGCACCTTCGCCGCCGGGCGCGCCCTCAGACCGCCCCGCCCGCCTCCGTCGCCAGAAACGCATCGGAGCACTGCTTCGCCAGCGCCCGCACCCGCGCGATATAGGCCTGCCGCTCGGTCACCGAGATCACCCCGCGCGCATCGAGCAGGTTGAACAGATGGCTCGCCTTGATGCACTGGTCATAGGCGGGGTGCGCCATGGGAATCGCCCGCCCCGCCCCGTCCACCGGATCGGCCGCGAGGATGCGCGCGCACTCCGCCTCGGCGTCCTCGAAATGGCGAAACAGCGTTTCGGTGTCGGCAACCTCGAAGTTCCAGCGCGAGAATTCGCGCTCGGTCTGGCGGAAGACATCGCCATAGCTGAGCGGGATCGGCGCCCCGGGGTCGTTGAACGGCATCTCCATGACGTGATCGACGCCGAGGACATACATCGCCAGCCGCTCCAGCCCATAGGTCAGCTCGCCCGAGACCGGGCGGCAGTCATGCCCGCCGACCTGCTGGAAATAGGTGAACTGCGACACCTCCATCCCGTCGCACCAGACCTCCCACCCGAGCCCCCAGGCGCCCAGCGTCGGGCTCTCCCAGTCGTCCTCGACAAAGCGGATGTCATGGAGCGCGGGGTCGATCCCGATCGCGGCGAGCGAGCCGAGATAGAGCTCCTGAAGGTCGGGCGGCGACGGCTTGATCAGCACCTGAAACTGATAATAATGCTGCAATCGGTTGGGGTTGTCGCCATACCGCCCATCCGTCGGACGGCGCGAGGGCTGCACATAGGCCGCCGCCCAGGGCCGCGGCCCCAGCGCACGCAGCGTGGTCGCGGGGTGAAAGGTGCCGGCGCCCACCTCCATGTCATAGGGCTGCAGGATCGCACAGCCCCGCGCCGCCCAGTAGGATTGCAGGCGCAGGATGATCTCCTGAAAGCTCTTCGGTCGCGCGGCGGTGTCGGCCATGGTCCCCTCGCGGATCGTCGGCACCCGGTGGTGCGGGCGCGGCCTCTCTAGGCGCGGGGGCGGGCTGCGTCAACGTCTCGCCACGGCCCGTCCCGAGGGCTTCGGCGCGCGCCGCGCCATGGCGCAATTTTTACTGCATCCCGCGCCGGCTGTGAGTAACGTTCCCCGAGGAATCACAATCACCTGAGGTGCATTTCGTGACTTTCGGCCTCCGCGCTGCGCTGCCTGCCCTGCTTCTCGCCCTCTGCCTGATGCCCCTGCCCGCGGCCGCGCAGGAGCGCGCCTTCGTCCAGGTGGAGGCTCAACCCACCCTGCCTGCCGCCCGCGCCGCGGCCGAACGCTATGCCGCCGAGTTCGAGGCGGTGGCGGGCTTTCCCCTTGCCAGCGGGTGGTATGCGATCGCGCTCGGCCCCTTTGCCGACCGGGCCGAGGCCGATGCCGTGCGCCGGCAGCTCTTTGCCCAGCGGCGCATCCCCGCCGATGCCTTCGTGGTGGAGGAAAGCCGCTATCGCGCCCCGTTCTGGCCCGAGACCGCGGCCACGGCACCGGCCGCGCTGCCCACCGCTGCCCCCGAGCCACCGGAGACGGCCGCCGCCGAGCCGACCCCCACTCCGGAACCCCAGCGCGAGGAGACGCTGGCCGAGGCCCGCGCCGCCGAGGCCCGGCTCGACCGCGACGCCCGCGCCGAGGTGCAGACGGCGCTGGCCTGGTTCGGGCATTACGCCATGGCCATCGACGCCGCCTTCGGCCCCGGCACCCGCCGCGCGATCGAGGCCTGGCAGGCCGCGCAGGGCCTCCAGCCGACGGGCGTGCTGACCACGCGCCAGCGCACCGAGCTGGTCACGGGCTGGCTGGCCGAGCTGTCGGCCTTCGGGTTCGAGAGCTGGCGCGACGAGGCCGCGGGCATCGAGATCACCCTGCCCATGGCCATGGTCGCCTTCGACCGCGTCGAGGCGCCCTTCGTCCATTTCCGCCCCGAGGGCGACTCCGGCGTGCGGGTGCTGCTGATCAGCCAGGAGGGCAACCTCGCCACCCTCTTCGGCCTCTACGAGATCATGCAGACGCTCGAGATCGTGCCGCTGGAGGGGTTCCGCGAGCGTGGGCGAAGCTCGTTCACGCTGACGGGTCAGGACGCGCGGCTGCGCTCGCATACCTATGCCGAGCATCGCAATGGCCAGGTCAAGGGCTTCACCCTGATCTGGGGCCCGGAGGAGGATGCGCGGATGGACCGCGTGCTCGCGACGATGCGCGACTCGCTGCGCTTCTTCGGCCCGGCGCTGCCGGACCACATCGGGCAGGCGGGGGCGTCGGTGGCGCGGCCGGACCTGTTGTCGGGGCTGGAGGTGCGGCGGCCCGAGCGGTCCTTTACCGGCTTCTACATCGACGCCGACGGCAAGGTGCTGACCAGCGCGCGCCTCGCCGAGGGCTGCCGTCGGCTGACCATCGACGAGAGGGTGGGAGCGCGGATCGGCCTGCGCGACGAGGCGCTGGGGATCGTGGTGCTGGAGCCCGAGGAGCCGCTGGCGCCGCTGGCCTTCGCCAATTTCGCGATGGCGCCGCCGGCGCCGCGCAGCGAGGTGGCGCTGGCGGGGTTTTCCTTCGAGGACCTGCTGACGCGGCCGGTGCTGACCTTCGGGCAGGTCGCGGCGCTGGAGGGGCTGGCGGGCGAGGCCGAGCTGCGCCGGCTGACGCTGGCGGCGCTGCCGGGCGACATCGGCGGGCCGGTGTTCGACCGGGCGGGCACGGTGGTGGGCATGCTGCTGCCGCAGCCCGCGCCGCAGGGCCGGCTGCTGCCCGAGGACGTGAGCTTTGCCGTGGGGGCGGATGCGATCCAGTCGCTGTTGCGCAGCAACGGGCTGCGCCCGGCCGCCCTGCCCCGCGCGGAGACGCTGCCCGACACCGAGCTGGGCCTGATCGCGGCGGACATGACGGTGCTGGTGTCCTGCTGGAACTGAGGGGGCGGCGGCGCGACGGGCCGCAGGGCGCGCCCGGCCGAGGCGTTGCAGGGGGGCCGTCTGCCCCCCCCGTCGCCTGCGGCGACTCCCCCCCGAGGATATTTTCGGAAAGATGAAGGACGGGAGGTCCCGGGCGGATCGCCCGGAGGGGCAAGGACGGCCGGGAGGGGGGGCTCGCGGGCGCCGGGCCGGGGGCGTCGGGGCGGGGGCAGGAGGCGGGGCGGGCAGGAGGCGGGGCGCCGGCGTGCCCGCCGCGGGTGTCAGCCGCGCCAGAAGCGGGGCAGCAGGAGCACCAGCACCGAGATGAGCTCCAGCCGGCCCAGCAGCATGGCTGCCATCATGATCCACTTGGCCGCCGGGGGAAAGCCATCGACCGCGCCGCTTGCGCTCACCTCCGGGCCGAAGGCGGGCCCGACGTTGCAGATCGCGGTCCAGGCGGCGGTGACGGCGGTGCGCATCTCCAGCCCCGCCAGCGACAGCAGCACCGCCGTCACCCCGAAGCTGAAGAGGAACAGCGCGAACAGCGCCATCACCGCGTTGATCACGTCGTCGCGCAGCGGCTGGCCGCCCAGCCGCACCGGGATCACCCGGTTGGGGCTGAGGATGCGGCGCACCTGCGTGCGGATCGCCTCGAACAGCACGAGATAGCGGAACACCTTGAGCGAGCATCCGGTGGAGGCGGTGCAGGCCCCGATCAGCCCCGCCATCACCACCACCACCAGCGGGAACGCCCCCCACTCGGAGACATCCGCGGTCCCGTAGCCCGTGCCCGACCACAGCGAGACGAGGTTGAACAGGCTCTCGCGGATCAGCGGCTCCAGCGCGCCGCCCTCCTGCCACAGCCGCCAGACGAGGATCGCGGCGAAGGCGTAGAGGGTCCAGCGCAGATAGGCGCGCACCTGCACGTCGTGCCACAGCGGCGCGAAGCTGCCGCCGGCAAGCTGCACGAGGCGGATGAAGGGAAAGCCCGCCAGAAGCATGAAGACGATCGCCGCGTACTGGTCGGCCACGCCGAAGCGCCCGAAGCTCGCGTCCGCGGTGGAGAAGCCCCCGGTGGCGATGGTCGTCATCGCGTGGTTCAGCGCGTCGAACCCCTCCATCCCGAGGCTGACATAGACCATGGCGCAGAAGGCGGTCAGTGCCAGATAGACCTGCACCAGCGAGCGCGAGATGTCGAGCGCGCGCGGCAGCACCTTGCCCAGGGTGTCGAAGCCCTCGGACTTGAAATGCTGCATGCCGCCGACCTTCATCACCGGCAGGAAGATCAGCGCCACGATGACGATCCCGAGCCCGCCCAGCCATTGCAGGATCGACCGCCACAGGAGGGTGCCGGCCGGCAGATGCTCGAGCCCGGTGAAGACGGTGGTGCCGGTGGTGGTCATCCCCGACATCGCCTCGAACAGCGCGTCCGTCGCGCTCGCCCCCGGGGCGCCGAGGACGAAGGGCAGCGCGCCGAAGGCCGGCAGCGCCACCCAGGTGCCGGTGGCGAGCAGGAACGACTGGCGCAGGCTCAGCCCCTGCCCCATGCCCGAGGCGCAGGCAAGCGTCACCATGGCGCCCGCGAGCGCCGTGAGCAGGCCGCTCGCGAGGAACGCCCAGCCGTTGGCGTCGCCGGCCGCGAGGTCCACCGCCATCGGCACCAGCATGAACAGCCCGAGCACCACGGTCAGCAGGCCGATGATGTAGCCGACGGGGCGGGGGTCGAGCATGGTGTGCCGTTGCTGCGGGCCGGCCGGTGGCGTGGCCCCTCGGATACCTGCGTCGGCGGCACCGATCCGTGCCGCCCCGCCCATTCTGCACGCCCGCCGGAGCGGCCGCTGGCTGGTGCCCGAGGCGAGAGTCGAACTCGCACGCCTTGCGGCGGAGGATTTTGAATCCCCTGCGTCTACCGTTCCGCCACTCGGGCCACCGCGCTGTGGTAGCCTGCCGCGGGCGGCGCGGTCAACTGCTCCGGCGCAGCTTGACCGCTGCGCTGCGGCGTGGTCGATGGACCGGACCGGGCCGGAGGGAACATGCTACGCGCGCTCTATGACTGGACGATCTCGCTGGCGCGCTCGCGGCATGCGCTGTGGGCGCTGGCCTTCGTCGCCTTCATCGAGAGCTCGGTGTTCCCGATCCCGCCCGATGTGCTGATGATCCCGATGATCCTGGCCGCCCCGCACCGGGCGTTCCTGATCGCCGGCGTCGCCATGGTGGCCTCGGTCGCGGGCGGGGTGGCGGGCTATGGCATCGGCTGGGGGCTCTACGAGGCCGTCGGCCGGCCGGTGCTGGAATTCTATGGCAAGGCCGACGCCTGGGAGGTGCTGCAGGCCCGCTTCGACGAGGACCCGGCGCTGGTGTTCTGGACCATCGCCTTTGCCGGGGTGACGCCCTTTCCCTACAAGGTCATCACCATCTTTGCGGGTGCCGCGGCGCTGAACCTGCCCTTGTTCATCGCGACCTCGATCCTTGCGCGCGGGTTCCGCTTCTTCCTCGTCGCGGCGCTTTTGTGGAAGTTCGGCGCACCGATCCGTGACTTCATCGAGAGGCGGCTGGGGCTTGTCTTCACCCTGTTCTTCGTGCTCCTGATCGGCGGCTTCGTGGCGATCCGGTATCTGTGATGCAACGACACCTGATCCTTGTGGCGGCGGGCGGCTCGGCGGCGCTGCTGCTGGCGGCGCTGGCGTTTCAGTATGTCGGCGGGCTGGCGCCCTGCCCCTTGTGCATCTGGCAGCGCTGGCCGCATGCGGCGGCGGTGCCGGTGGGCGCGCTGGCGTTGTGGGCGGGGGGGGTGCTGTTGCCGCTTCTGGGTGCCGGCGCCATGCTGGCCGGCGCCGGGATCGCCCTCTATCACAGCGGGGTCGAGCAGGGCTGGTGGGACGGCCCCGCCGCCTGTGCCGCCCCCGACATCAGCGGGCTCACCCCCGAGCAGCTGCTGGCGCAGATCATGGCCGCGCCCATCGTGCGCTGCGACGAGATCCCGTGGGAGATGTTCGGCCTCTCCATGGCCGCCTGGAACGGGATCGCGTCGCTGGCGCTGGCAGGCGTCTGGCTGGCCGCGGTCTGGCGGGGGACGGTCGGACGGCGGGCCTGAGCGGGTCGGTCGGGACTGCCCGAATTTCGGGCAGTCGCCCCTCAATGCAGCCGGAACTCGCCCACGACCTGCCGCCACTCGCCCGGGCCGATCAGCTTGCGGTGGGTGAACCGCACCGAATGCAGCGGCCCCTCGATCTGCTCGTGCCAGAACTCGATGAACTGGAACAGGCGCGGATAGTCCGGCGCAAGGTCATAGAGCTGCCATGTGAAGCTGTTGAGAACGTTGCGATAATCGGGCAGCCGATAGTACATCTCGGCGGTCGTCAGCCCATAGCCCTTGAGCATCAGTTCGGTGTCGGTTTCGCGCATCGTGGCTCCCTCTGAACGATCGGGACACCAATGATGCCAGAGGTCTGTTAATTTTCAACGGAAACAACATGTTGGCACTCCAGCGCCGTGGCTGCCAGCCGCTGCCTTGCGCCATTGCACCCAAGCGCTCGGGGCGATAAGATCACGGGACCCCAGATATGGGGGGCGGCAGCAAGGGCCCGAGCGACGTGAGCGATACCCCCGAACCCCCTCGGAACGAAGACGAAAAGCCCAAGGGCGGCGGCGCCACCACTGTCTCCATCGCGGCCGAGATGCGCGCCTCCTACCTCGATTATGCCATGAGCGTGATCGTTTCGCGGGCCCTGCCCGACCTGCGCGACGGCCTGAAGCCCGTGCACCGGCGCATCCTGTTCTCGATGCACGAGAACGGCTTCACCCATGACAAGCCCTATCGCAAATCCGCCCGCGTGGTCGGCGATGTCATCGGCAAATACCACCCCCACGGCGACCAGGCCGTCTATGACGCGCTGGTGCGCCTCGCCCAGCCCTTCTCGATGTCGCTGAAGCTCCTCGACGGTCAGGGCAATTTCGGCTCGATGGACGGCGACAACGCCGCCGCCATGCGCTATACCGAGGTGCGCATGGACAAGGCCGCGCAGGCGCTGCTGGCCGACATCGGCAAGGACACCGTCGCCTTTCAGGACAACTACGACGGCCAGGACCGCGAGCCGACCGTCCTGCCCGCCCGCTTTCCCAACATGCTGGTCAACGGCGCCGGCGGCATCGCCGTGGGCATGGCCACCAACATCCCGCCCCACAACCTGGGCGAGGTCGTCGCCGCCACGCTGGCGCTGATCGCCAACCCCGACCTCACCTCCGAAGAGCTGATGGAGCATGTGCCCGCCCCGGACTTCCCCACCGGCGGCACCATCCTCGGCCGCTCCGGCGCGCGCCGCGCCTATGTCGAGGGGCGCGGCTCGGTCATCGTCCGCGCGAAAACCCGCATCGAGGAGCTGCGCAAGGACCGCTACGCCATCGTCGTGGACGAGATCCCCTATCAGGTGAACAAGTCCACCATGGTGGAAAAGATCGCCGAGGCCGCCCGCGACAAGCGCATCGAGGGCATCGCCCATGTCCAGGACGAGAGCGACCGCGTCGGCGTCCGCGTCGTCATCGAGCTGAAGCGCGACGCCACGCCCGAGGTGGTGCTGAACCAGCTCTACCGCTTCACGCCGATGCAGATCAGCTTCGGCTGCAACATGCTGGCGCTGAACGGCGGCCGGCCCGAGCAACTGTCGCTCCGCGACTTCCTCACCCATTTCATCGCCTTCCGCGAGGAAGTGGTGGCGCGGCGCACCGCCTACGACCTGCGCAAGGCGCGCGAGCGGGCGCATCTGCTGTGCGGCCTCGCCGTGGCGGTCTCGAACGTGGACGAGGTGGTCGCGACCATCCGCTCCTCCGCCGACCCCGCCGAGGCGCGCGAACGGCTGATGACCCGCGCCTGGCCCGCGGCCGACATCGCCGACTACATCCGGCTGATCGACGATCCCACCCACACCATCAACCCCGACGGCACCTATCACCTCTCCGAGGTGCAGGCCCGCGCCATCCTCGACCTGCGGTTGCAGCGCCTCACCGCCATGGGCGTGCGCGAGATCACCGACGAGCTGCAGGAGCTGGCGGCGAAGATCACGGATTACCTCGCCATCCTGCGCTCGCGCGAGCGGATCATGGAGATCATCGCGGCCGAGCTGACCGAGGTCCGCGACGCCTTCGCCGTGCCGCGCCGCACCGAGATCGCCGACTGGGAGGGCGACCTCGACGACGAGGACCTGATCGAGCGCGAGGACATGGTCGTCACCGTCACCTCCGCCGGCTACATCAAGCGCACGCCGCTGGGCGAGTTCCGCGCACAGCGCCGCGGCGGCAAGGGCCTCGCCTCGATGTCGACCAAGGAGGACGACGTCGTCACCACCCTCTTCGTGGCCAACACCCACACGCCGCTTCTGGTCTTCACCACCGACGGCATGGCCTACAAGCTGAAGTGCTGGCGCCTGCCGCTCGCGGGCCGCTCGGCGCGCGGCAAGGCCATCGTGAACATCCTGCCCATCCAGCCGGGCGTCTCCGTGGCCGCGCTGATGCCCGTCGACCGCCCGGAGGAGGACTGGGAGAGCCTGCAGATCGTCTTCGCCACCTCCGACGGCGACGTCCGCCGCAACGCCCTCTCCGACTTCGCCAATGTCATGCGCAACGGCAAGATCGCGATGAAGCTGCCCGAGGGCGTCAGCCTCGTGACCGCCCGCATCTGCACCGAGGCCGACGACGTGCTGCTGGTCACCGCCCTGGGCCGCGCCATCCGCTTCCCCACCACCGACGTGCGCGTCTTCAAGGGCCGCGACTCCACCGGCGTGCGCGGGATTCGCCTCGCCACCGGCGACCGGGTCGTCAGCATGGCCGTGATCCGCCACGCCGACTACCCGCCCGACAAGCGCGCGGCCTTCCTCAAGATGCGCCGCGCCCAGGAGGGTCTGACCGACGAGCCCGAGGTCGAGGCCGCCGAGGACGAGGACGCGGTCGAGGCCGGCACCCTGACGCTCGAGGAATTCGCCGAGTTCTCGGCGATGGAGGATCTGATCCTGACCATCACCACCGGCGGCTTCGGCAAGACCAGCTCCTCGCACGGCTATCCGGTGCGCGGCCGCGGCGGCCAGGGGGTGCGCGCCATGGACCTGTCCGAGCGGCGCGGCCGCGAGACCGGCACCATCGTCGCCGCCTTCCCGGTGGAACAGCGCGACCAGGTCATGCTCGCCACCTCGACGGGGCAGTCGATCCGTTGCCCCGTGGCCGGCATCTCGTTCCGCTCGCGCTCGGCCGGGGGCGTGCGGGTGTTCAACACCGCCCCGGGCGAAGAGGTCGTCTCCGTCGCCCGCATCGCCGAAACCGGCGAGGACGACACCGACGTCTGAGCCCTCGCGCACCGCCTCCGACGGCCGGCCCCCGGGCCCGTCGCTCGGGGGCGCCCCCCTGCCCACCACCGACGCCGTCCCCCGGAAACCCTGCCCCCCGGAAACCCTGCCGCCCAGCCCGTGCCCCGAGGCCGCCCGCCCCTCCCTTCATCTTTCCTCAAATATCCTCGGGGGGGTCCTGCGCAGCAGGACGGGGGGCAGACAGCCCCCCTCCGACGCCGGGGCCGGGCGCGCCCCCTCAGGGCCGCGCGATCAGGAAGTTCCGCATCTGCGGGAAATGGAACATCGGCTCCTGCATCTGCCCGCTCAGCCGCCGCACCTCATGCGACACGAACTCGGCCAGCCCCAGCGCCCAGACCCCGTCGGCCGAGCGCGCCGCCCCCCGCATCCCCTCGATCATCGCCCAGGTGAAGATGCCATGCCCCAGCCGCGCGCTCTCGCCCGCAAGCTCCGAGGGCCCGGTCGCGGCGAAGACCGAGATCCGCGCATCCGCCGCGTCCTTTTCCAGACGCTGGTTGAAGGCGCCCGCCGCATGGCAGGTGTCCAGCACCAGGATCCGCCGCCCCTGCGCGCGCTCCAGCGCCGCCTGGATCGTCCGCCAGTCCACCAGCGAGGCCATCTGCCAGCGGTCCGGCGCCCGCTGCCGCCCGTCCGAGGGGATCAGGAAATAGTCCTCGCCCAGGGTGATGCCGTGCCCGGCGACGAAGATCACCGTGGTGTCGGCGGGGTCCTGCGCCTCCTCCAGGAACTCCATCAGCTCGAAGGTGACCGAGCGGGCGTCGGGCTCGATCACCTCGGCCGGGTCGATGTGGCGGGCGAGCTGCGCCAGCCGCGCCGGCGCCCCCGCCAGCGCCCCCGCGTTCAGCATCACCAGAACCTCCATGCCGGCGTACATCGGCGCCGAATGCCGCGCCAGCGCATCGAGGAACTCCACCGCATCGGGCAGCGGAAAGGCCAGATCGCAGGACCGCCCGCCGCAGCCCTCGGGCAGCAGCGGATAGTCCTGGATGCCCACCACCGCCACCCGCAGCCGCCCCGCCGGCGCGCCGGCCTCGGGCAGCCGCGCCATCGCCACCGCCCCGCGCTGGGTGACGTAGCCCGCATCGTCCTCGGCGGTGACCAGGATCTCGTTCGCGCCCGCCTCCACCGCGATCACATAGCGTTGCGCCCCGGGGCCCGCGCCGGACACCGGCTGCGCGGCGACGCGGCGGTCGTTGACCAGCACGGCAAAGCCCGCGCCCTCGGCCCCCGGCCCCTCGATCACCTCGATCACGGCAAAGCCGGGCTCGACCGGGGCCTCCTCCACCAGCCGCATCTCGAACTCGGGCGCGGGACGCGCGAGCAGCCGGCCCAGCTCGTCGTCCGCGCCGCGCAGCTCCAGCGCCGCCTGCCGCGCGCTGCCCAGCCGCAGCGCGCGTTCGACGATCTCGGGCGAATGCAGGTGGCGTTTCAGCTGATAGCCGCGCATGAACCGGCCCTCGCGGTCGGGGCCCTGGTTCACATGCCAGCCGATCAGCCGGTCGCCGCCGGGCGAGGAGTGATAGTATCCCTGCGGGGTCCAGACGATCCACTCCTCGCCGGCGAAGAAGAAGCTCGCGATCAGCTCGCCCGTCGCGAGGTTCCACAGCTTCACCGTCTGGTCGGTGCTGCCGGTCACGAGCCGGCCCGCCGCCTCCGAGGCCGCGATGGCGCCCACCTCGGCGCTGTGGCCCTCCAGCACCCGCACAAGCGTCAGGTCGTCCAGCCGGTGCAGCCCCACAAACCCGTTGCCGCCCCCGGTGACCAGCGCGCCGGCCCAGGGCAGCAGGGTGAAGCCCGCGTGGTAGTAGCCGTCCGTGCCGCCGCGCTTGAAGATCCTGCGGGCGCCCTCGGGGCCGGTGACCTCCAGCTCCGCCGTCTCGAACCGGCCGTCGGAGACGGCGCGCAGGGCCCAGGGCTTGGCGGTGTGCAGCGCGCGCAGCCAGCCCCCGGCCTCGGCCCCCGCAGGTTCCGGCACCGAGAGCCGGCGCTCGCCATGGGGCAAGGGCAGGCTCCGCTCCAGCGGGCCCATCACCTCGGGACAGGCGACGCGGTCGGGACAGGGATGCGCCGTGCCCCAGGCGATGGCGCGGCCCTCGGGCTCCAGCGCGACGGCGAAGACCGGGGCGCCCTCGCCGGCGAGCACCTGCGTCCCGGCGCCCGGCTCCCACAGATGGATCTCGTGCCGCCAGCCCCCCGCGACCGCGACCCGGCCATCGGCCAGCGCCAGCGCGGCCGAGGCCAGCCCGTCGAGGCCGCGGTACTCGGCCTCCAGCGTCCCCGAGGGCCAGTGCAGCACGCGGCTGCCCATCCCCGGCAGGCAGCGGTGGCCGCAGCCGATCAAGAGCCGGTCGCCGGGCAGGAAGGCCAGCGCATCGGGGCGGAACGGCACCGGGCCGAGGTCGGCGAGCAGGCGGCCGTCCGCGGCGTCGCGGACCTGCACGAGGCCGGTGCCGCCGCCGATGGCGACGCGGCTGCCGTCCTCGCTGACGGCGAGGCCGATCAGCGCGGCGTCCCAGAGGGTGGCGGCGTCGTCGGGCTCGATCCGGGCGCCGCTGTCGGCGTCCCACAGCCTGAGGCCATAATCTGCGGTGACGGCGACCAGCCGCCGGCCCTCCATCGCCCAGGCCACCCGGTCCATCCGCCGGGTGTCGGCATCGAGCGGGGGCAGCGCGACCGGCGCCCCGGAGAACGGCGCACGCCAGCGCTGGACCTCATGGCCCTGCCCCACCGCCACCAGCTCGTCGCGCCCCGCGTGATAGGCCAGCGCAAAGACCGGCAGGCGCCGCCCCTCCAGCCGGCCGGTCAGCCTGCCCGTGCGGCGGTCATGCAGGCGGATCACGCCATAGCCGTCATCGGCCCCCACCGGGGCGAGAAAGCCCCCCACCGCCACCGCCGTGCCATCGGCCGAGGGCGCGGCAGCAAAGACCATCCCCTCCTCGCCGTCGCCGATCTGGCCCCGCAGCGTGACCGCCATGCGCCCGGCCGCGAGGTCCCAGACCCGCACCGTCTTGTCGTCCGAGGCCGAGATCAGCCAGCGCCCCTCGGGATCGGCGGCCAGCGCCCGGATGATGCCGCGATGCCCGCCGGTGTCGAGCTCCAGCCGGAAATCCGCCCCCTCGGCCAAGGCCGCCGACCCGGCAGCCAGCCAGACGGCCAGCCCCGCCAGCCCGCCGCACCATCCCCGCAAAGCCCGCAGCATCGCGCCGGCCTCCTCAGCCCGGGTCAGCATGCGCCAGCCGGCGCGCCCTGCCAAGCCCGGCGCGCGGCCGCGTCAGTTCGACGCCAGCTCCACCGGCCGGCGATAGAAGCGGTGGGCGCCGATCTCGGCCGTCATCGCATAGACCCGCGACCAGTTCGGCCGGACGGCGAGGGTGTGGAAATGGGTGGCGCCATCGGTCAGCGGTCGCGGCGCGCCGTTGGCCATCTGCTGCGCGATCGCCTCGGCCTGCTTCCAGGCCTGGGGTTCCAGCCGGGCGGCCTCGGAGCCGTCGCAGGCAAAGGAGAACTGACAGCCCGCCGGGTTCCCCACCCCCTGATACACCACCCCGCAGATCGAACCGGGGAAGGCCTCGCTCTCGACCCGGTTCAGCACCACCTCGGCGACGGCCCGCATGCCGGCATCGCCCTCGCCGCGGGCCTCGTGATAGACCGCGCGCGCCAGACAGGCGAGGTCCTCGCGGCCCGCGCCATGGCCCCGGCGCGGCGGCGCCGCCTCGGCCGTGGCCCCGAGGATGCGCTCGACATGGCCGGGCCGCACCGCCCCCATCGCCGCGCGCTCCTGACCCAGCGCGGCCCCGAGCCGCGGATCGAGGCGCATGGTCTCCGCAGGCGCCGCGCCTGCGACCAGACAAAACACGAGTGAGGGCGCAAGCGCCCCAGGCTGCATCTTCATTCTTTTTTCCCCCCGAGCCCGGCGCCGGCAGCTGGCGCGCCCGATGTTCCGATGAGCAGTGCCGGAAAATTTACCAAGGGAGCGGAAAAAATTCTACCCCACCCCGCGCCCCCCCTTTGTCGCACCGCGCAGGGGCCGCGGGGCCGCCGCCGCCCGTGGCGTCACGGGTGCAGCAACCCTCTGATTTCTGGGGCCTCAGGCCTGCTCGGCGGTCGAATCGCGCGGCTCTGCCTGCTCCAGCGCCAGCTGCGCGGCGGCCAGCCGCGCCACCGGCACGCGGAAGGGCGAGCAGGAGACATAATCGAATCCCGCCGCGCGGCAGAAGGCGATGGATTCGGTGTTGCCGCCATGCTCGCCGCAGATCGACAGCGTGAGGCCCGAGCGCGCCTGCCGCCCCCGCTCGGCCGCCATGAGCAGGAGCTCGCCCACCCCGTCGACATCGAGGGTGTGGAACGGATCCTCCGGAAACACCCCCTGCTGGACATAGGAGGACATGAACCGCCCGGCATCGTCGCGCGAGAGGCCATAGGTCATCTGCGTCAGGTCGTTGGTGCCGAAGCTGAGAAAGGCGCAGTGCTGCGCGATCTCGCCCGCGCGCAGTGCCGCGCGCGGCGTCTCGACCATGACGCCGAGGCGATATTCGAACACCGCCCCCCGCTGCACCCGCACGGCCGCCGCCACCGCGTCGATGCGCGATTTCACCAGCTCGACCTCGCGGCGGGCCGAGACCAGCGGCACCATGATCTCGGGCACGACGGGGGCGCCGCGGCGGCTGGCCTCGATCGTGGCCTCGAAGATGGCGCGTGCCTGCATCTCGTAGATCTCGGGCATGGTGATCCCGAGCCGCACCCCGCGCATCCCCAGCATGGGGTTGTATTCGGCCAGCGCCTCGGCCCGGCGGGTGATCTCGCTCAGCGGCTTGTCCAGCGCGTCGGCGAGGGTCCGCAGCCCCTCGCGGCCATGCGGCAGGAACTCGTGGAGCGGCGGGTCGAACAGGCGGATGCAGACGGGCTGGCCCTGCATGATCTCGAACAGCCGGATGAAATCGGCCCGCTGCATGGGCAGGAGCCGCTCCAGCGCGGCGCGCCGGTCCTCGGGGCTGTCGGCAAAGATCATCTCGCGCATCGCGGTGAGGCGGTTCTCCTCGAAGAACATGTGCTCGGTGCGGCAGAGCCCGATGCCCTCGGCGGCGAAGTCCCGGGCGATGCGGGCATCCGCCGGCGTGTCGGCATTGGCGCGGATGCCGATGTCGCGCACCGCATCGGCCCAGTCGAGGAGCTTGCGGAAATACTCGTCGAGCGCGGGTTCGAGGAGGTCCACCGTGCCCGCCAGCACCTCGCCTCGCGTGCCGTCCACGGTGACCACCTCGCCCTCGCGGAAGACGCGCCCGTCGGCGGCCGTGAGCGTGCGGGCGCGGGCGTCGATGCGGATGCCGGTCGCGCCGACGACACAGGGCAGGCCCAGCCCCCGCCCGATCACCGCCGCATGGCTGGTGATCCCGCCCCGCTCGGTCAGCACGGCGAGCGCCGCATGCATGCCGCGGATGTCCTCGGGCGTGGTCTCGCGGCGCACGAGGATGCAGGCCTCGCCGCGCGCCGCGCTGGCGGTGGCGGCGCCGGAGGTGAAGACGATGCGGCCCTGCGCGGCACCGGGGCTCGCACCGATCCCGCGGGCGACCGAGTCGCGCGGCCGCCGCGGGTCCACCTGCGGGTGCAGCAGTTCCGACAGCGCCCGCGGCTCGATCCGGCGCAGCGCCTCGTCGCGGCCGATGATCCCCTCCTCGGCCAGCGTCACGGCGATGCGCACCGCCGCGCGTGACGAGCGCGGCATGCGCACGGCATCCAGCACCCAGAGCCGCCCCTCCTCCAGCGTGAACTCGATCTGCATCTCGTCGCGCAGCCGTTCGCGGCAGGCCGCGCCATGGCGCAGAAGCTCGGCGAAGACCTCCGGATGGCGTTCCTCCAGCGAGGGGCCGCGGGGGTCGCGGGTGAGATAGAGCGCGCCCTCGCCGGTCAGCGCCTCGCGTCCCTGCGCGCGGGCGCGGAAGCGGCCCGTCACCTGTGGCCGGCCGGTGACGCTGTCGGCGAACTGGATGACGCCGGTGCCACTGCCCTCGCCGGCGACGCTCAGCGCCATCGCCTGCACCACGAGGCCGAGCCCGGCCTCGGCCGGCGCGCCCTTGGCCTGGCGCAACAACCGCGCCGAGGTCCCCTCCCAGGCCCGCGCCATCGAGCGGAGCACCTCGGCGAGCTGGCGCGCGGGGTCCTGGGGAAAGGGCTCGTCGGTCTCGTCGCGATAGGCCGCCAGCGCGCGGGCGAGCGCCGCGGCGTCGGGCCGGTCGGCCTCGAACAGGTCGGGGTCGAGGCGGGCGACATGCACCGCATAGCCCTGCACGAAACGCAGATAGAGCGCGGTCGCCGCCTCCTCGCCGTGCCGCGCGGTCAGCTCGGCCAGGCGCGCGTCGTTCATCCCGATGTTCAGGATCGAGCCCGGCCCGCCCCAGTCCGGGTTCTCCGACGAGGGCCGCACCGAGACGAGCTGCCCCGCGCCGAAGCGCGACAGAAGCTGCGCGGTGTCGATCGCATGCCCCTCGGCGATGGCGTGGACGGTGGCAAAGGGCAGCGCCACCGACATCGGCACCGGCAGGTTCAGCCGCGCCAGCCGTTGCAGGCATTTCGCGCGCCAGCCGTGGCCCTCGCGCCCGATCCTCGCGGTCGGGGTGATCTCGGCCCAGTCGGCGAAACTCTGGTGGTGCTGCACTGCGGCGATCCCTTTGCGCGCAGCATACGCCTTTGTGAAGACGAGGCAAGCGGGGCGGTGCCGCAGCCTCAGCCCTCGATGCGGGAGAGGTCGGCGACCGAGAGGCAGGTCTCGCGGATACGGTGCAACAGGTTCAGCCGGTTGCGCCGCAGCACCTGGTTGTCGGTGTTGATCTGCACCGCCTCGAAGAAGGCGTCGATGGGGGCGCGCAGGGCGGCCATGGCCCGCATCGCGGCGGCGAAGTCCTCGGCCTCCATGGCCGGGGCGATGGCGGCCTCGGCGGCGTCGAGCGCGGCAAAGAGGGCGGTCTCCTCGGGCCCCTCGGCCAGCCGCGCGTCGGGGCCGAAGCTGTATTCCACCCCGTCCCGCTCCTCGGCCTGGGCGAGGATGTTGGCGGCGCGGCGGAACCCCTGCACGAGGTTCTCGCCGTCCTCGGTGGCGAGGAGCGCCGAGAGCGCCTCGGCCCGCATCACCAGCAGCGTCAGGTCGTCGGCGCCCGGCATGGCGAGGCAGGCGTCGATCACGTCGTGGCGGATGCCCTGCTCGCGGAGGTGGACCTTCAGCCGGTCGTGCAGGAACGGGATGAGGTCGTGCCGCGGCGGGTCGGCCGGCGGGTGCGGCAGTTCCTCGGTCTCCGTCACGCGGCGGCCGGTTCGGGCCTCGAACAGCGCCATCGCCGCCGCCTCCTCGGCGCGGGCACGCTCGGCGATCTGGTCCCAGACGAGGTGCTCGGCGGTCCGGCTCACGATATGGTCGAGCGGCAGCCGCAGCCCGTTCGTCACCACGAGGCGAATGACCCCCAGCGCGGCACGGCGCAGCGCGAAGGGGTCCTTCGAGCCGGTGGGCTTTTCGTCGATGGCCCAGAAGGCGGTGAGGGTGTCGAGCTTGTCGGCGAGCGCGACGGCCACGCTGACGGGCTCGGTGGGGACGGCATCGGAGGGGCCGAGCGGCTGGTAATGGGCGCGGGCCGCCATGGCCACCGCCTCCGGGTGGCCGGCGGCGCGGGCGTAATGGGCGCCCATCACGCCCTGAAGCTCGGGGAACTCGCCCACCATCTCGGAGCGCAGGTCGGCCTTGGCCACCCGCGCCGCCGTGGCCGCCTGCTCGGGATCGGCGCCGACCATCGGCGCCAGCGTGCGCGCGAGCGCCTCGATCCGGGCGATTCGAGCGGCTTGCGTGCCGAGCTTGTTGTGGAACGTCACCTGCGCGAGCCCGTCGGCCATGCCTTCGAGCCCCACCTGCGAAACGGTGCGCAAGTCATTCTCCCAGAAGAACTTTGCGTCCGAAAGCCGCGCCGACAGCACCTTGGCGTTGCCGGCGAGGATGGTGGCGCCGTCATCGGCCGTCTCGCGGCCCGCGACGGTGACGAAGCCCTCGATGCGGCCCGTGGCGGGGTTGCGGACGGAAAAGAACTTCTGATGTTCGCGCATCGAGGTCTGCAGCACCTCGGCCGGCAGGTCGAGGAACCCGGGCGCGATCTCGCCCATGAGCACCACCGGCCATTCCACGAGGCCCGCCACCTCGGCCAGCAGGCCGCGATCCTCGACCACCTCCAGGCCCTGCGCAAAGGCGCGGTTGTGCGCCTCGACCCAGATGTGGTCGGCCCGCTCCTCGGCATCGAGGATCACGAAGGCGCGCTTGAGCTTCGCGGCGTAATCCTCGAAGGAGGTGACGGAAAACGGCTCCGGCGCCATGAAGCGGTGGCCGCGGGTGACGGCGCCCGCGCGGATCCCGTCGATCTCCAGCGCCACGACCTCGGCGCCGGCCTCGTCGGTCAGCAGGCACAGGATCGACTGCAAGGGCCGCACCCAGCGCAGGGTCCCCGCCCCCCAGCGCATCGATTTGGGCCAGGGGAAGGACCGCACCACCGCCTCCAGCACCTCGGCGACGATGGCCGCCGCCGGCCGGCCGGGGGTCTCGATCACGGCGAACAGCACCTCGCCCTTGGGCGTCGCCCGCCGCTCCAGCGCCTTGACCGGCACGCCGGCGCTGCGGGCAAAGCCCTCCACCGCCGCGGGGGGGGCATCGGCGCGCGGCCCCTTGCGCTCGTCCCGCCGGGTCGGGCTCTGCGCGCTCAGGCCCGATACCGCCAGCACGAGCCGCCGCGGCGTGGCGAAACCGCGCGCGCCGGCATGGGTGAGGCCCGCCTCCACCAGCCCCTGCGTGACGAGCCGCTTCAGGTCTTCGGCGGCGCGGGGCTGCATCCGGGCGGGGATTTCCTCGGACATCAGTTCGATCAGCAGATCGGGCATCGGCGGGGGCCTCGCAGGGGTCAGGAGCGGGGGGGGTCAGGACGGGGGCGGCGGGCAGCCGGGCGGCAGCGGGTTGCCATCGAAATGCGCCTGGCCGCAGCGGTTGATCTGGGTCCAGGCATAGCCGCGCCCGTCGGGAAAGAGCACCGCCACGCGGTCGATGCCGAAGCGGATGTTGCCCTCGGCCAGCACCGCCTGCGCCCGCCCCTCGGCCAGCGCGGCGCCGATGGCGCGGGCGTCGAAGCAGGAGAACCAGCGCGGCGCGTTCAGCGGCGTGGGGTCGGGGTGCGGCGCGAAGGCCTGCACCGGCGGGGCGGCGAGGGTGAAGCAGGCGCGGTAGCGGATGGGCGAGCTGTCCGAGTCGATCCCCTCGAATGCCGCCACCGGCACCGCCACCGGCGCCACCGCCCCGGCCGGGGTCAGCGCGACATGCGTCTGCGCCGGCAGCCGCTCGTAGAAGGCATGGACCTGCAACCAGTACATCGCCGCCCCGCCGATGAGGGCGGCCGCCAGCAGCACGATCCCCACGAGCCGCCCGCTCACGGGCGGCCTCGCAGGCGCGGCTGGCGGTGCGGATGCGGCGGCATGGCGCCCGACTCCCTCTGGCGGTCCCGGGCCGAGGCCATGCACCAGCGCCTCGGGCGTGTCAAACCCGGGCGGCGTCACCCCCCGGCCGGCACCAGCCGCAGAAGGGGCGCGTTCTCGCCATCGGCGATGACATAGATGAAACCGTCCTCGGGGCCGACGGCGACATCGCGGATCCGCCAGCCCCGCCCCTCGAGCAACCGCACCGGGGCCGCCACCTCCGCGCCGTTCACGGCGAAGAGCCCGAGATAGCGGTGAAAGAGGTTGCCCACCAGCAGATGCCCCTCCCAGTCGGGGAACGCCTCGCCCGTCAGCCAGGCCATGCCCGAGGGCGGAAAGTGGTCCTCGCGGCCCGGACCCCAGTGAAAGGCGGGCGCGACGAAGCCGTCGCCCGGCCGGTGCGGGTCGGCAAAGGGCTGGCCGGTGCGATAATCGACCCCGAAGGCCGCCAGCGGCCAGCCGAAGTTGCCACCGCGCTGGACGATGTTGATCTCGTCGCCCCCCGCTTCGCCATGCTCGGCCAGCCAGATCTCTCCGGTGCCGGGGTGGACGGCCATGGCCTGGATGTTGCGGTGGCCATAGGACCAGATCGCGGGCGCCGCGCCCTCCACATCGACGAAGGGGTTGTCCTCGGGCACCGAGCCGTCCAGCGCCAGCCGGATCACCGCGCCGTTCTCGCTGGAGAGGTCCTGGGCGATGTGCTCGGGGCCGAAGTTCTTGAACTGCCGGTCGCCCGTGCCCATGAACACATGCCCGTCGTGAAAGACGATGCGCGCGCCGTAATGGCCCTGGCTGTCGATGCCGGGCGAGACGCGGAAGACGACCTCCATGTCCGTCACCGCGCCGGCCTCCAGATCCAGCGTGCCGCGGCCGAGATGCGTGGTCGTGCCGCCCTCGACGGCGCCGGACCAGGTGAACCAGACATGGCCGGTGTCGGCGAACCCGGGATCGAAGGCGACGTCGAGGAGCCCGCCCTGGCGGCGGCTGTCCACCTCGGGCGCGCCGGAAAGCTCGGTCACCTCGCCGCTTTCGGCCTGCCACAGCATCAATCGGCCGGTCTTGCCGGTCATCAGGATGTCGCCGGTGCCGGGGACGAAGGACATCCCCCAGGGCCGGTCCAGCCCCTCGGCCAGGATCTCCACCTCATAGGGATCGGCCAGCGCCGGCACGGCGGCAAGGAGGGCGGCGGCGGCGGAAAGGGTGAGCGTGCGGGTCTGCATGGTCGTCCTCCTGTATCGGGTCTCGCCCCGAAACCTGTGGATGATCCGCGAGATGTCAAATCACGGCCGCGTCCGCGGGCGGCCGATGGGCCCGGCCGGACCGCCGCTGCGGCCCCGGGTGCGCCCCCCGATGCGGGCACGATCCGCACCGGCCCGGGCGCGATGGACGCCGTCGCACGGGGGGGTCCGGGGTCGCCGTCGCCCAAGCCCCCGCCCCCGGGCGCCGAGCTCAGTGCTGCGTCATCGACAGCCGGCGCGGATCGTAGCCGTTCGCTGCCAGAACCTCGCGGGCCCGCGCCAGCCGCTTGGGCGGGATGTCGGGCGAGCGGTGCAGGATCCAGCCCGCCCGCCCCGACGGCACCCCCACCACCGCCGTGCCATGGTCCGGCGCCACCCACAGCACCCAGTAGGGCGCCGCCACGGGAATGCGCCCCAGCCGCACCGAGAGCCGGCCGGGCCCGACCACCCGCGCCTCGCCCGCGATGCGCGCCAGAGGTCCGTCCGGCGCCCCCCGGCGACAGCTGTTCACGACCCCCACCCGCCCCTCGCCCAGCAGGGTGTAGTCGGCGGTGGTGGCGGTGCAGCCCGCCTGGAACGGCACCGGAAAATGCGCGATCTCGTACCAGCGGCCGACATAGCGGGCGAGGTCCAGCTCGGCCACCGGCTCCATCCGCGTGGTCGTGTCGCGATAGACCGCCCCGCACCCCACGAGCAGCGCGACGGCAAGCAGCAGCAACAGGCGGCGCGGCATCGTCCCCTCCCCCGATCCCCTCCCCCGATCCCCGATCCCCGATCCCCGATCTTCGCCACCCCCTCCGGCAAGGGCACCCCCCCGGGTACCTCGCCCTTTCATCTTTCGAAAAATATCCTCGGGGGGGCCTCCCGCAGGGAGGTGGGGGGCAGACAGCCCCCCTCCGCGGCCCGCCCCCGGGCACCACAGGGACCCCTCAGCGCCCCGCCTGCGCCCGGAACACCAGCCGCGCATTCACGAGATAGTTGAAGCCGAAGGCGACCCCGATCCCCACCGTCTTCGCCGCCCAGCCGGGCAGGCCCAGCAGCGCCGCCGCCAGCACCGTGACCGACATGTTCACCGCCAGCCCCGCCAGCGCCCCCAGCAGGAACCCGAGCCAGCGACGTCCCGTCGGCGCCGCCCCGAAGACGAACCGCGCCGTGAGCACGAAGTTCACCCCAGCCGCCAGCAGAAAGCTCGCCCCCGCCGCCGGGGCCAGCGCCAGCCCCGCCGCCTGCAACAGCACGAACCCGCCCAGATCGACCACCGCCGCGGTCCCTCCGGTCAGCGCATAGCGCATCAGGCGCATGGGCGGGCGCCTCGGCGTCAGGGCATCCCCCCGCCCATCCCGCGCGCGGGCAGCTCGATGAAATGCTGGTCCGCCAGCCGCTCGAGCGCGGGCACATCGACCAGCGAGGTCACCACGAAGGCCAGCCCGGTCGCCAGCGTCAGGAGCATCAGCCGGCGCGCCTCGAAAAGCCGCTCGGGCGCCCGCGCGGCCGAGCCCATCAGCAGCGAGATGCGGTAGTACTCGGCAAAGAGCGCGGTGACGAAAGGAAACAGCAGCACGTATTCGATGCGGTACTTCACCAGGAACACCGCCATGCAGAAGCCGCACAGCAGCGCATGGATCAGGTTCGCCACCGACAGCCGCGTCTCGTCATAGACCGCGAACGACCGCCGATAGCGCGCCAGCACCTCATGCCCCGACGTCGCCACGATGAAGCGGTACTCCGCCAGCCGCTTGGCGTTCATCAGAAAGGCGCCGCCGAACCAGAAGGCCAGCAACAGGCTCACGGGCGGCAGCGAGGCGGGATCGACCATGGCCCAGCCCAGCATCAGCCGGATCGGGTTGTTCAGCGACTCGGCCAGGACATCGACATAGGCGCGGTCCTTGGCCCGCACCGGCTGCACGTTGTAGGCCACCCCCGCCACCGCGAACAGCGCCGCCAGCCACAGCATGGTGGGGTTCACCGCCGCCGCCAGCCCCAGCCCCGCCCCCAGCAGCGCCGCATAGAGGCCATAGACCAGCCGCGCATCCAGCCGCTTCTGCACCGCCGCGCGCGCCGATTTCTCGGGGTGGTGGGCGTCGAAGGCGCGGTCGAGCCACTCGTTGATCACATAGTTGGCCGAGGCGATCGCCACCGCCGCCGCCAGCCCCAGCACGATCGCCGGCCAGAGCGGCCCCTCGGGCGCCTCGCGCAGCATCAGCGCCAGCACGATCCCCGGCAGGATGAAGATCTGCTTGGTGACATGGTCGAAGCGCGCCAGCCGCAGGTAGTCGCGCAGCGTGCCCTGCGGGGCGAGAGGGACGGTCGACACGCTCATCGGCTCGGCTCCTTGGGTTCTGAGGCGGGACGGGACAGGTGAAGCAGGATCATCGCCGCCAGCGGCCAGAGCCAGATCAGCCGGGCCTGAAAGCGGTCATAGGGCGCGGCGATGGTGCCGCAGATCATGGCGTTGAGGAACAGCCCCGCCAGCAGCACCAGCACCAGCGCCACGGCAAGCCGCGCCTCGGGCGCGACCCCGTCGCGGCGCATCCGCCGCACCGCGACCAGCGCCGCCACCAGCGCCGCCAGCGCGGTCGCATGGGTGATCGCGCCCAGTACATCCAGCAGCCACGGCGCGTTGTGCAGGGGCGAGGCCTCGACCCGCTCCGCCAGCCCGTCGGTCAGGCCGCCGCGCGTGACGTCGAACCAGTAGCCGGGCGGGATCATCGCGTCGTCCATGCCGAAGCGGACAAGCTGCCGCGCGGTCTGGTCGACGAGATAGAGCACCATGCCGCCGGGGTCGTCGGCCATCACGGCGCGCAGAAAGGCGATCTGCTCGGCCGAGATGGCGCGCTTCTCGGCCGGCGAAGCGATGGCGTAGATGCCGCGCACCTCGTCGGTGTCGTCGAACAGGAAGTCGATCCAGAACATCGGCAGGCGGTCGAGATGCTCGCACATCACGAAGCCAGCCTCGGGGCAGTTGCGACGCAGGAACTCGGTCCCCGGCCCCGAATCGAGCAGCCCCGCGGTGATGTGCGGCCAGGTCACCATGGGCGCCGCCGCGCGGCGGTTGTAGACCTCGATCATCAGAAGCTCGAGCAGGAGCGCAACCACCACCGCCCCCCCCAGCACGGCCGCCCCCGCCGGCCGCAGCGGCGTCCCCGCCCGCCTGAGCGGCCACCACAGCAGCAGCGCGAGCCCCAGCAGCCCCAGCCCGATCAGCACATGCGTCGCATGCGATGCCGCCGAGAACAGCAGCAGAAGCCCCAGAAACACCCGCTCGCCCCGGCTCAGCCGATGCCAGGCCAGCAGCACCAGCCCCGCCCCCAGCACCATCAGCCCCGACAGCACGTCCGGCATCACCAGCGCCGTGAAATAGCCCAGCGGCGTCAGCACCGTCAGCGCCGCCATCGCCGCCACGAAGGCCGGCCCCGGCCGCCATCCCAGCACCCGCCGCCACAGGATCATCACCGTGGCACTGACCAGCAGCGCCTGCAGCACCACGATCGGCCAGAGCCCGCCCAGCACATGGGCCCCCCAGCCGAACATCCGATAGAACATCGAGCGGCCGCGATGCGCGACGGGGTGGTCCTCGGGCCGGACCGCGGTCAGCTCCTCGAGCGACAGGATCCGCGGCGGCGGCTCGATGCCGACGAGGCGCTGGAGCATCCGCAACACGCCATCGGGCCGCGCGATGTAGGAGACGGTGTCGTAATAGGTGAAGGGCACGCCGTTCAGCACCGCCGGCACGATCAGGCAGGCGGCGCCGCCCAAGACCCAGGGCCAGGCGCGCGTGCCGATGCGGCCGCCGGGTCGGGCCGGGCTCTGGAACGGGACCTCAGCGCACATCGCCCGCCCTCGCAGCCAGCCGGCGTGCCGCGAACGGGTCCAGCCGCGACAGCCGCGGGCGCAGCCGCTGCAGCCCGCGCAGCGACGGCTCGTCCACCGCCAGCGTGAACAGATGCGCCGCCACCAGCACGCCGGCGAAATAGACCCCGGCCAGCAGCACCGGCGGCATCGCCCCGGCCAGATGCGCCGTCGCCACCAGCGTATAGAGCGGCGGCACATGCACGAGATAGAGCCCGAACGAGATGCGCCCCAGCCACTGCGGCCCCCGCATCGACAGAAGCACCCCCAGCGGCCGCAGCGTCAGCACCGCCAGCAGCAGCAGCGTCGCCGCCAGCACCGGCACCAGCCCCCCGGCATTGCCCAGCCACAGCGCCTCGGGCAGCGCCTCGGGCAGCCCGAGCCGCGCATGCGCCCCCTCCGACGGCGCCCCCAGCAGGAGCCCCGTCCCCAGCGCCAGCGCCCCGACCCAGAGCGGCACCCGGTCCAGAAGCCCCCGCCGTGCCGCCTCGAACAGCGCCGCCCCGGTGACGAAGGCGAGATAGGCGTCGCGGAACAGCACCACCACCACCAGCCCCGTCGCCGCCAGCAGCCACAGCCGCAGCCGGCCCTCGGCCAGCCAGTAGAGCACGAACAGCAGGACCGAACCGACCAGCTCGATCTGCATGGTCCACAGCACGTTGTTGAACCACGAGGTGCCGCGCAGGAAATTCGCCACCAGCCCGTCGGCGAGCGCCAGGTGCACGCCCGGGATGCTGTCGCTGTAGGTATAGTGCAGCCAGGGCGAGGGCTCGGCCGATGCGGCCTGCATCCGCGCCACCGCCTCGGGCATGAGCGACAGGAGCGCCCAGGCCAGCAGCACCGACACCGTCACCGGCAGCGCGAGGCGCAGATACCGGGTGACGACGTTCGCCACCAGCCGCTCGCGCCGCCGCTCGGCCGCCGCCGCCATCACGAAGCCCGACAGCACGAAGAACACCGACACCGCAAAGGGCCCGTTCCACAGGATCGCGAGCGGCGTGTCCACGATCCGCGGCGGCGCCTCGGCGAAGACCGGCGTCAGCTCCCAGTGAAAGAGGCAGAGCCAGTGGAACACCACCACCACCGCCGCCGCGACGCCGCGCAGCCCGTCGAGCGCGGCGATGCGCCCCGATGCCGCCACGGGGGCCGCCACGGGGGCCGACGCCGACGCCGCTCCTGCCGAAATCTCCGAACGTGCCACCACTGCCATATCCCCGACGCTCACCCCGCAGCCGGCAGAATACGTAAAAATGTGGCAGGATTTGGAGCAGTCCACAGCAGGACGCCGCGATCCGCGCCCGTCGCCCGGCCCTCACCGCGCCGTGGCGGGCCGAGGCGCCGCACAGGGGCGCCGGGACACCCCCCGGCCAGGCGCCCCGGGATGCGCGACGCGCGCCGAAGAGGCGCTCGGGGCGGGCCTGCCGCGCGCTGCGTCACCCTGCGGCGGCAGCGCTCGCCGCACGGCGGCGCGCGCTGGCGGGGCCGCGCGAATCGTGCAACCCTCGCGCGCCAGCAACCAGCCGGACCGGACATGTCGATCAAGGCCGCAATCCACCACCTGACCCATTACCGCTATGACCGGCCGGTCCACCTGGGCCCGCAGATCATCCGCCTGCGTCCGGCGCCGCATTCGCGCACCCGCGTCGTCTCGCATTCGCTCAAGGTCAGCCCGGCCGGCCATTTCGTGAACCACCAGCAGGACCCCTATGGCAACTGGCTGGCGCGGTTCGTCTTTCCCGAGCCGGTGCGCGAGCTGAAGATCGAGGTCGACCTCGTCGCCGACATGTCGGTCTACAACCCCTTCGACTTCTTCGTCGAGGAGACGGCCGAGCACTGGCCCTTCCACTACCCCCCCGATCTGCGCGCCGATCTCGAGATCTATCGCCGGCCCGAACCGGCCGGCCCGCTGCTGGAGAAATTCCTCGCCGCCGTGCCGCAGCAGGAACACCAGCGCACCGTCGACATGGTGGTCGCGCTCAATGCCCGCGTCGCCGAGACCGTCGGCTACATCATCCGCATGGAGCCCGGCGTGCAGTCGCCCGAGGAGACGCTCGCCCGCGGCCAGGGCTCGTGCCGCGACTCCACCTGGCTGCTGGTCGAGGCGCTGCGCCATCTCGGCTATGCCGCCCGATTCGTCTCGGGCTATCTGATCCAGCTCGCTCCCGACGTGAAGGCGCTGGACGGCCCCTCGGGGACGGAGGTGGATTTCACCGACCTGCACGCCTGGGCCGAGGTGTTCCTGCCCGGCGCCGGCTGGATCGGGCTCGACCCGACCTCGGGGCTGCTGGCGGGCGAGAGCCACATCCCGCTCGCCGCCACGCCGCATTACCGCACCGCCGCGCCGATCACCGGCACCGCCACCGCCGCCAATGTCGACTTCGCCTTCGACATGACGGTGACCCGCGTGGCCGAGCATCCGCGCATCACCAAGCCCTTCTCCGAGGAGAGCTGGCGGGCGCTCGACGCGCTCGGCCGCGAGGTCGACGCCGCCCTCACCGCCGGCGACGTGCGGCTGACCATGGGCGGCGAGCCCACCTTCGTCTCCATCGACGATTTCGAGAGTGCGGAGTGGAACACCGACGCCACCGGCCCGATGAAGCGCGGCCTCGCCGACCGGCTGGTGCGCCGGCTCGCGTCCCGCTTCGCGCCCGGCGGGTTCCTCCACCATGGCCAGGGCAAGTGGTATCCCGGCGAGACGCTGCCGCGCTGGACCTTCTCGCTCTACTGGCGGACCGACGGGCAGCCGGTGTGGTCCGACCCCGCGCTGATCGCCGAGGAGGAGACCGCCGCCGCGGGGGCCGACCCGCTGGCCGCGCAGGAGCTTCTGCGCGAGATCGCGGCCGAGCTGGAGCTTGACGGGGACTGCGTGCTGCCGGCCTGGGAGGACCCGGGCGAGTGGCTCCTGAAGGAGGCGCAGCTCCCCCCCAACGTCACGCCCGAGAACTCCGAGCTGGAGGATGCCGAGGCGCGCCACCGCATGGCCGCCGTCTTTGCCCGCGGCCTGACCACGCCCACCGGCTTCGTGCTGCCGGTGCAGGCCTGGCAGCGCAAGGCGGGGGGGCGGCGCTGGCGGACCGAGCGCTGGCGGCTCCGGCGCGGCCATGTCTTCCTCGTGCCGGGCGACAGTGCGGCGGGCTACCGGCTGCCGCTGTCGTCGCTGCCCTTCGTGCCGCCGGCGTCCTATCCCTATATCAACCCGGCCGATCCGACGGTGCCCCGCCCGCCCCTGCCCGACCCGGTGCCGCCCACGCCCGAGCGCAAGTCGCAGGCGATGGCGAGCTTCGTCGCGAGCCCTCCGGCCACCCCCGGCTTCGTGCCGCAGGTCGAGGTGGAGGGCGCCGTGCGCACCGCCCTCGCCGTCGAGCCCCGCGGGGGAGTGCTGTGCGTCTTCATGCCCCCCGTGACCGAAGTGGAGGATTACCTCGACCTGCTGCACGCCGCCGAGGCCGCCGCGAAGCGGCTCGGCGCGACGATCCGGATCGAGGGCTACGCGCCCCCCCACGACCCCCGCCTGAACGTGATCCGCGTCGCCCCCGACCCCGGGGTGATCGAGGTCAACATCCACCCCGCCGACAGCTGGGACGACTGCGTCGCCACAACCGAGGCGATCTACGAGGAGGCCCGCCTCTGCCGCCTCGGCGCCGACAAGTTCATGATCGACGGCCGCCACACCGGCACCGGGGGCGGCAACCATGTCGTCGTCGGCGGCCGCACGCCCACCGATTCGCCGTTCCTGCGCCGGCCGGATCTCTTGAAATCCCTCATCCTGCACTGGAACCGGCACCCCTCGCTGTCCTACCTCTTCTCGGGCCTCTTCATCGGCCCCACCAGCCAGGCCCCCCGCATCGACGAGGCCCGCCACGACGCGCTCTATGAGCTGGAAATCGCGCTGTCGCAGATCCCCGGCCCCGAGAGCCCGCAGCCGATGCCCTGGCTCACCGACCGTCTGCTGCGCAACATCCTGACCGATGTCACCGGCAACACCCACCGCGCCGAGATCTGCATCGACAAGCTCTATTCCCCCGACGGCCCCACCGGCCGCCTCGGCCTAGTGGAATTCCGCGGCTTCGAGATGCCACCCAACGCGCGCATGAACCTCGCGCAGCAGCTCCTCATCCGGGCCCTGATCGCCCGCTTCTGGAACAGCCCGGCGCACGGCACCCTCACCCGCTGGGGCACCGCGCTGCACGACCGCTTCATGCTGCCGCACTACCTCTGGGCCGATTTCCTCGAGGTACTGGCCGACCTGCGCGACCACGGCTTCGCCATGCGCCCCGAGTGGTTCCAGGCCCAGGCCGAGTTCCGTTTCCCCTTCTGCGGCGAGGTCGCGGCCGAGGGCGTGCATCTGGAACTGCGCCAGGCGCTGGAGCCCTGGCACGTGCTGGGCGAGACCGGCGCCATCGGCGGCACGGTGCGCTATACCGACAGCTCGACCGAGCGGCTGCAGGTCAAGCTCACTGCCCCCGACCCCGGCCGCTATACCGTCGCCTGCAACCGCCGCGCGCTGCCCATGGCGCCGGCCGGGAATGGCGCGTCGGTCGCAGGCGTGCGCTACAAGGCCTGGCAGCCCTCCTCGGCGCTGCACCCGGTGCTGCCGGTCGACGCCCCCCTCACCTTCGACATCTTCGACACCTGGACCGGCCGGCCGCTGGCGGGCTGCGTCTATCACGTCGCCCACCCGGGCGGGCGCAACTACACCACCTTCCCGGTCAACGGCTACGAGGCCGAGGCCCGCCGCCTCGCCCGCTTCGAGGCGCACGGCCACACCCCCGGCGCCTATGCCCCCCCGCCCGAGCGCATGCACCCCGAATTCCCCATGACGCTCGACCTGCGCCGCCCGCCCGGGCTCTAGGCCGATGGAGGCCGCCGCCACGCCCGACCCCCTCGCGGCGCTGCTCGCGGGCTATGCCCCGCGCCCGGGCGTGGCCGACGAGATGCTGGACGCCGCCGGCCGGCCCCGCCCGGTCTGGGCGCCGCTCCTGCACCACCTCGCCGGCCTCGCGCCCGCCCGCCGCGCCGCCGCCTTTGCCCGGGCCGAGCAGTACCTGCGCGACGCGGGCGTGTTCTATCGCCTCTATTCCGAGGCCGGCGCGACCGAGCGCGACTGGCCCCTCAGCCACATCCCCGTCCTGATCGCCGAGGCCGAATGGGCCGAGGTCGCCGCCGGCCTGATCCAGCGCGCCGAACTGCTGGAGGCGGTGGTGGCCGACCTCCATGGCCCCGCCCGCCTCGTGGCCGACGGCCACCTGCCCGCGGCGCTGATCGCGGCGAACCCCGAATGGCTGCGCCCGCTGGTGGGGGTTCGGCCCGCCTCCGGCCACCACCTGCACTTCCTCGCCTTCGAGATCGGCCGCAACCCGGACGGCAGCTGGTTCGTCCTCGGCGACCGCACCCAGGCCCCCTCCGGCATGGGCTTCGCGCTGGAGACGCGGATGGCCACCGCGCGCGCCTTTGCCGAGCTCTACGCCGGCGCGGGCGTGCACCGGCTGGGCGGCTTCCTGCGGGCCTTTCGCGCCGCGCTGAACGCGTTGCGCGCCGACCCGCAGGGCCTCGTCGGCATCCTCACCCCGGGGCCGATGAACGACACCTATTTCGAACACGCCTACATCGCCCGCCACCTCGGATTCACCTTGCTGGAGGGCGAGGACATGGTGGTGCAGGACGGCCGGCTGATGGTGCGCACCGTCGCCGGGCCCCGCCCGGTCGAGGTGCTCTGGCGCCGCCTCGATGCGGGCTTCGCCGACCCGCTGGAGCTCGAGCCCGCCTCGGCGCTGGGCACGCCGGGGCTGGTGTCGGCGCTGCGCGCGGGCCGGGTGAGCCTCGTGAACGCGCTGGGCTCGGGCGTGCTCGAGGGCCGCGCCATGCTCGCCTTCCTGCCGCGGCTGGCCGAGGTGGTGCTGGGCGCGCCCCTGCGCCTGCCCAACATCGCCACCTGGTGGTGCGGACAGCCGGCCGAGCGCGCCCAGGTCGCCGCCCGCGCCGGGGGGCTCGTCTTCGGCGCTGCCCACTCCACCCGCCTGCCGTTCGAGGCCGACCCGGGCAGCGCACCCCCTCCCGACACGCCGCTCGCGGACTGGCTCGCGGCCGAGGGCGCCCGGCTGGTGGCGCAGGAGCGCGTCACCATCTCCACCGCCCCGGTGCTCGAGGACGGCCGGCTGGTGCCGCGCCCGATGAGCCTGCGCGCCTTCGCGCTGCGCACCGCCGAGGGCTGGCAGGTGATGCCCGGCGGCTTCGCCCGGGTCGGGCGCGGCGCCGACGCCACCGCCATCGCGCTCCAGGCCGGCGGCGCCGTCGCCGATGTCTGGATCGTCGGCCCCGGCGCCGAACCGGCCGAGAGCCTGCTCGCCGCCCCCGCCGCGCCCGCCCGCGGCACCGGCGGCGGCCTGCCCGCCCGCGCCGCCGACAACCTCTTCTGGCTCGGCCGCTATGTCGAGCGCACCGAGCACGCGCTGCGGCTGATGCGCGCCTTCCACCTGCGGCTGGCCGAGGCCGGCCCCCCCGACCGCCCGCTCCTGTCCGCGCTCGGCCCCCACCTCGCCGCGCAGGGGATCGACGCCGCCGCCCCGCCCGGCCCCCCGCTCGCCGCCCGCATCGCCGCCGCCCGAGGCTGCGCGGCCAAGCTGCGCGACCGCTTCTCCACCGACGGCTGGCTCGCGCTCACCGACCTCGCCCGCGCCGCCGCCGCGCTGGAGGCCGAGCCGGGCGAGGATGCCGCCCGCGCCCTCGCCGGCCTCCTGCCCCGCATCGCCGCCTTCTCCGGCCTCGTGCACGACAACATGTACCGCGCCACCGGCTGGCGCTGCCTCGCGCTGGGCCGCGCGCTGGAACGCGCCGACGCGGTCGCCTGGACGCTGGCGGATTTCGCCGGCCCCGGCGCACCGGAGGGCGCGCTCGACCTCGCCGTCGAGCTCGCCGACAGCGTCATGACCCACCGCCGCCGCTTCGGCGCGGCGATGAGCCGGGCGACCGTGCTCGACCTCCTCGCGCTCGACCCCGACAACCCCCGCGCCGTCATCGCCCAGCTCGAGACCCTGGGCCGCGAACTCGCCCGCATGCCGCGACCCGCGGGGAGCACCCGCCTGACGCCCCCGCAGGCCCGCGTCCTCGCCCTGCACACCGGCCTCGCCATCGCCGAGCCCGACAGCCTCGGCCCGCTCGCGCTGCGCGAGCTGCGCGCCGGCCTCGCCGAGCTCTCCGACCTGATCGGCGCCACCTGGTTCGGCTGAGCCCATGCTCTACGACGTCACCGCCGAGATCCGCTACGACTACGATGCCCCCTCGGTGTCGGGCCGGACGCTGCTGCGGCTGATGCCCGCGACCCTGCCCGGCGAACAGCGCCTCATCGCCGGCACGCTCGCGGCCGACCCGCCCCCGGCCGAACGCACCGACAGCCGGGACTTCTTCGGCAACGCGATGACCGAGTTCGCCTTTCGCGACGCGAGCCGGACCCGCGTCTTCCGCGTCCAGGCCCGCGTCGAGCGTCTCGCCCGCGCCCCCCGGCTGGACCTGTCGCCGCCCCTCCCGCGCCTGGCCGAGGAAATCGCCGCCCTCGCCAGCCTCGCGCCCGAGGCCCCGCACCACTTCCTCGCGCCCTCGCCGCGGCTGCGCCCCGACCCCGCCTTCGCCGCCTTCGCCCGCGAGACGGTCCCCCCCGGCATGACCGCGCTGGCCGCCCTGCGGGCCCTCGGCGCCCGGCTGCATGCCGAGATGCGCTTCGACGCCGCCGCCACCACGGTCGAGACCGACCCGGCCGAGGCCTTCGCCGCCCGCCACGGCGTCTGCCAGGACTTCAGCCACATCCTCATCGCCTGCCTGCGCGCGCTCGCCATCCCGGCGGGTTATGTCAGCGGCTATCTGCGCACCCTGCCGCCGCCCGGCGGCACCCGGCTGGCGGGCGCGGATGCGATGCACGCCTGGGTCCGCGCCTGGTGCGGGCTGGAGCTCGGCTGGGTCGACTACGACCCCACCAACGACCTCATGGTCGGCACCGACCACCTCCGCGTCGCCGTCGGGCGCGACTACGACGACGCCACCCCCCTGCGCGGCGTCCTGCGCAGCGCCGGCGCCCAGCAGAGCCTGCACCGCGTCGACGTTCTCCCCCTGACCGAGGCCTGAGGCCCTCTCGCGGTGCAGCGCCGCCACCTGCCAGACCCCGCCCCTCCAGCCCCCCCGGACCGACGCCCGAGCCCGTCCCGGCCACCGCGCCCCATCTCCCCCTGCCACCGCA
>Ga0213835_100389_pt1 | contig 44315 bp, 31 predicted proteins | sample SWPATP01_FD_160576 | JGI IMG/M metagenome (GOLD analysis project Ga0213835, IMG submission 160576) | Coastal seawater microbial communities from Marineland, Florida, United States - SWPA TP0 #1 | ecosystem: Environmental > Aquatic > Marine > Coastal | place: USA: Florida | collected 2016-08-05
TAATGAAGCAAAATCAGAAACTGATATCAGAGGTTAACTCCAGAGACAACGAATTAATGAAGCTGATTTACACAATCCTAAATCAATATAGGCAGTACCCAACAGGATTAAGCGATCGCACTAGCCGGATTAACCATCCCAGAGGAAAAGCCAAGGAGTAATTAATCAGACTGGCCAAATCGAGGACAACCTACTGGGAAAATGGACAAGATAAGTACAAATTCCCAGCTAGGACAAAAAAGCGATCGCATTAAGTCCCTTGACACCAATCTGGACTTCTACAATTCCAAGACAACGGTAAACGCTTCCATATAGCAGACCGGGTCCGTGGTACCGCCAAAGGTCATAGGAACATCAGGTTCAAAAGCAGTCATCACATAGGATTCGGGTTTACTTAGATGTTTAGCCAGGGATGCTGACAAATCCTTGAGTAAACTTTCAACTTGGGATTTTTCCGGTTGAGAAATCGATGTTTTGACTTTAATCAGTGGCATAATTAAAACTGATTCCCCCTCCCGGTGGGAGAGGGTTGCCAATTGCCGTTAATTTCACAGCAGGTCTGATGTCAACTGTTAAGGATCTGTTAAGTCACCTAGTCGAATGTGCCACCATTCCAGCCCCACATAGTCCGGGGTGCATCAGCAAACTCAATATATATGCGATCGCTGGGGACACCTAAAGCCTGATTAATTTTTTGGCAGAAATCCTGACTCATAGCTTTAGTAGTCGTTGGAGTGATGTTACCAATACTTTTGATTTCCATATAGCAGACCGGGTCTGTAGTACCACCAAAGGTCATAGGAACATCAGGTTCAAAAGCAGTCATCACATAGGATTCGGGTTTACTTAGATGTTTAGCCAGAGATGCTGACAAATCCTTGAGTAAACTTTCAACTTGGGATTTTTCCGGTTGAGAAATCGATGTTTTGACTTTAATCAGTGGCATAAATCCTGTTTTAACCTCCGTAATTCCATCCTGTACTCGCTAAGGAGAGAATTTCCCCTTCTCGGTGAACTCCGGCCGCGATTACTTCCCCGACGAAAACCGAGTGGTCACCTTTTTCCACGCTACCAACTACATTACACTCGATGTAGCCTAGAGAATCTGAGAGAATCGGGCAGCCTGTTTCTCCTAGGTAAAATTCCAGGTCCTCGAATTTGCTACCGACTAAACGCTGCGGCTTAAAGAATTTTTGGGCAATGTCTTTTTGTCCCAATTCTAAAAAAGTCAGGGCGAACACACCGCTGGCTTTAATCATGGCGTGGGACCGGGAGTCATTGCGAACGCAGTTTACCACTAGGGGAGGTTTAAAGGATGACTGCATCACCCAACTGGCGGTAAAACCATTGATTTCGTCTCCTTCTTTGACTCCACAAATATATAGGGCGTGGGGCATTGTTCGGAGAATAGTTGTTTTTGCTTGTTCGTCTAGCATGGGTTTTTCAGTCTAGGTCTTGTAGTTTTTAGTTTACCGTTATTTTGGTTATGAGAAACGGAATGAGGGCGAAAAATTTAGCGGGGATGTTGAACAAGGAGCAGATATCTGGTTTTGGGGTTTCCGGGAGAGGGAAGTTCCCACACGGAGTCGGATGATTTTAGAACTGTTTGGGGCGTAAAACACATAAACAGAAATCTGACGCTAAACCTCCGGGTATTTCCATCAGGATTTCTTCAAATTCTAATAATAGCCTAACTAATGCTTCTGATTTGGGGTCGCCGGGTAACAGTTGCGTATGTTCTAACAGGGGATACAGAGGATGCAGAATAGCACCGCCAAAGGGATTGTATACCTCGATATTAAAGTAGTATTCGATGAATGGTAAAATTAGCTTAGAACGCACGGCTTCGGATGGGTCGGTGGCGAAGACTTGATGAATGGTGGGATTGATAAAGTTTTCTTGAATTCCAGAACGCAAGATTTCCCCAAAGCATTTATACAGGCGGTTAATTATTTGCACCTGATGGGGGCTATAAATGCAGTAATTATCCCCTACATATTCATTGATGATAAAGTAGCCATCGGGGTGAAGGCAGCCGTGAACTATGCCTAAAAATCTCTCGATTTCTTTGACGTGATGTAAGGATCCCGAACAGAAGGCAATATCGTATTTTTTGCCTTTATCAAGAGTAAAGGTATTGAAATCGTCCTGATAAAAGTTGATATTAACTCCCACATTGGCCGCAGTTTGGCGGGCAATATTTAGGGATGCTTCGGAGAAATCAAAGGCATCAATATGGTTGGCAAACCTTTCTTGTGCCATGACGATTTCATGGTTGCCGATACCACAACCTAGGGAGATTAATTGGTCGAAATTTCGCTGGGTAAAATAGTCTTCAATTAGCCATCGTAGCCAATATTTTTGACTCTGACCACCAGACATTCGCTTATAAATGGTATTAGCTACAATGGGGTTGGATACCCACTGACTAGCTATGGCTGCAGTGGGGTTGGTTTCCCAATAGTTTTTATCCTGGGGGGCTTCTATGGTAACAGTTTCTGGTGGCACTGGGGTTTCGGGGATGGTTTCTGTTTCTACAACTTCTAATTCGGGGGCTTCCTGGGATAACTGAGGATGAGGATGAGGATTCATTAAATAGGCTTCTTGGAAAATCTCACCATAGGCTGCTGTCATCTCCTCAAAGCGATTGAGGGAGTCTAGGACATATTTGGCATTTTGGGCGAATTGCTGCCTTTTACGCTCATTTTCGAGTAGTTCGGTGATACATTTGGCTAACTCATCGGGTTGATTGGGTGTATAAAATAGGGCGTTAATTTCACAGCGCACTTGTTCAGGAATGCCAAATACAGGGGTGGTGATAATTGGTAAATCAAAACCCATGGCTTCTAAAATTACGCGGGGATAACTTTCGATGCGGGAGGTGCAAATGAAGATATCCGCCGCCCGATAATAAAGGGCTGTATCGGGGGTTTCTGAGACTATAGAAGCGCGATTACGCAAGGACTCTGGTAGTTGATTAACTAGGTTGGCTAATTGACTGCTATACAGGCTGGGTCGATCGCCTACAATTAAACAACGGATGCGAGAATGCCATTGGGGGGGTAGTAAGGGTAGGGCTTTCACTAGGTCTTGTTGACCTTTGCGATCGCATACTGTTCCTAATAATAAAATCGCGATTTCTCCGGGGTCAATATCCAAGGTTTCGCGGGCTGATTTCCTCGTCCATTTTTCTGCCTGTGTTAAAAGGCGATCGACATCCAAGCCATTATGAATAGTGATAAAATTATGGTGGCTATTCAGTGGCAAATATTGGTTACGGGTAGCATCAGCCACAAAAATCACCCGATAGGGGAAGTGGAAACACTCCAAAGCCTGGGCAGCAATTTCACCCCCAAAGCGATTAAAATAGGTCTGCCACGGTTCACTTTCATGGACATTCCACACACAGGGAACCCCCATATTTTCGGCGGCGGCTACCATAAAGAAATTCTCTAAAGTATTCGCATAAACCAGGTCATAACTATCAAGGCGTAACTCCTCAGCTAAAGCCGAAATAGCCTGACCATAACCCTGTCTATCGTAAACACCAGTTAAGGGATGTTCTCGGACTATTACTTTAATTCCCTGCTGTTCATATACTTGTCGCAGGGGTCCATCAGTCACACTAAAGATGACCGGTTCTATATCCCCATCTCCCGCCAATTTTATGGCTATTTCTAGCTGATGTAAAGGCGCTCCTGTGTATTCTAAGGCATTGCTACACATCAGAACTTTAGGCTGAATTTTGACAGTTAAGTTATGCCCAAAATAGCGCCGGGGTTGTATTTGGAACCACTCATTAGCCAGAGATAAATGGGGGCTATAAAACGGGTCTATTTGATTAGCATACCGACGGCGGAAGGTGGCGACCTCTTTGGGGTTATCCCCAAAACCGCGACTGGTTCCTTCCCTGTGAATTAACTCAGCATCAGGACAATAAACACAACGATATCCCGCCTCAGATAGTCGATAGCCATAGTCTGCGTCATTATAGGCTACAGCAAAATCAGTCTCATTAAAACCACCCATTTCCCAAAATAGCGCCCTAGGAGTTAGTAAACAAGCGGCGGTGACGGCTGAGTAATTTTTGACTACTTTAGAATAGGCTAAATAACCAAAATCATCTCGGTGAGTCAGTTTAAAAGCATGACCTGCTAACCCATGATGTAACCCATGAATAATTCCGGCGTGTTGAATAGTATCATTGGGGAAAATCAACCGCGCACCCACAGCCCCCACCGCCTCAAATTGACCATAACCCATCATTTGAGATAACCAGTCTGGATTAATTATTTCGGTGTCATTATTGAGGAATAGCAAATAATCAGCTTCTACCTGTTCAGCGGCGCGATTATTAATGTGGGCAAAACTAAACCCAGTTTCGGGATTAGAAATTTTCAGAACCCTACATTTTGGTAAGTCTGAAAAACTGGCTAAATATGCCAAGGTTTGGGGGTCATCACTTTGGTTATCAATGACTACAATTTGATAGTTTTGATAGCTGGTTTTTGCCAGGGAATTAATACAGGCTTGCAACAGCTTTAATTGATTTTTGGTGGGAATTATAATAGCTACGGAAGGTCCGCTATGGGGGAAAGTATGGCTAAATATACCTAGATTTAATTTAACCGCCCATTGGGGTTGATGAACAGTAGCGGCGCTTTGACGGCGGGCGATCGCATCAATTATGGCATTCTGACCCGCCTGGAAACTAGCAGGTTTGGCGGCACCAGAAACAGCAGTGGAACCGGGCGCAGTACGCCAATGATATAATACTAGGGGAATATGACCAATTTGGCGAGCTTTTTCCGTTGCTCGTAGGGCAAAATCATAGTCTTGGGAACCTTCATAACCAATGCGAAACCCTCCTAATTCTTGGAAGAGGGAATGACGCACTACTAAGGCGTGACCCATGTACATATAAGATAGTAGTAATTCCGGCGACCAGTCCGGTTTAAATTGGGGCGCAAACCGTTTACCTTGGGTGTCTATTTTGTCATCATCACTATAAAGAATATCTGTTTCTGGGTTGGTGACTAGGTAGAGGGCAATTTCTGCTAAAGCGTCGGGGGTGAGTTCGTCGTCATTATCCAGAAATAGGATAAAGTCTCCGGTAGCGAGTGAGGCGGCGCTATTGGTGGCGGCGCTAATATTGCCATTTTCTGACCGGAAATGTAGCCTGATACGGGGTTCGGTTTCGGCTAGTTGATTTAGGGTTTTAGCAACTTCTGGGTCGCTGCTACAATCATCAGCTATACAGAGTTCCCAATGGCTGTATACTTGACTACAAACACTGGCGATCGCTTGTTGTAAAAACTCTATAGGAGGGTTATAAACTGGCATCACTACCGAAATTTTCGGCAAAGCTGTCGCCGGAACCGCCGCCAAACGGTTACGCAAAATATCAGCCGCCCTTTCTGTCCAGACGTTAGCTTTTAACCAAGCATCATAAGGGTCAATAGTCGCCGGAATTTCAAACCCTGTTGGTAACAATACTTCCCCAGGAATTTCGCTGGTTTGGTCGTACATTTCCGACATTCGCCGTATAATGGTAGGAATTTCCCAAGGCATGGGAATTAAACGACCAAGACGTTGTTTACGTTCAGCCGCCCGTTGTCGAATAGCCGCGCTAAGTTTAATTAACTGTTTAGTCTTACCGGCAACTTTATTGAGAGGGTTAACGCGGTTAACAGTGAGGGGCTGTTGTTTTTCTAAGGCTACTGTTTCCCCATTTTCCAATTGTGCCTCAAGGGAAATATTCCAAGTTCCCGGAGGTAAATTAATCAACACTTCCCAACCACTATTAGAACTACCTACCCAGTCAGAGAAAATTTCCCCCACGTCACCCCGTGGAAGTCCATAGGCACATTCTACAGTTTGCTGTCCATAACGTAGGAATAGTTTAGTAATTTGGTATTGAGGGTGACAACACCAACCCGCAAATAGAGTTTCTCCCACTGGGACTATATTTGTATTAGGTACATCAAATGCAGCTTGTAGGGGTGAAACTCGCAGGGGATATTCTCCGAACTGATGCCATTTTCCCCTAGTGTCTTTCACTTCTAATTGCAGTCTATTATTACCTGGAATTAGGGGAATTTGTACCCCAAAACCACAGTTAGAACTACCGGGGACGTAATCATATATATTCCCCACGTCCAGGCGTTCTATATTATAGGTTCCCTCGAATATTTCATCATTAACACGGGCGCGAACAGCCTCTAAATTGAGCTTCCCGGTATGTAAACACCAGCCCTGAACTTGCATATAACTATCCCGACACCCCAGCAATTCCCAATTAGTCGGGTTATCAATAGAAGATAAAAACCGAGGTTTGAGGGTGCGTCTGGCTTGCCTTTTCGCCGTAGCATATTTAGTGCGAATTTTCCAGAATTTAGAGGCTTTAATCGCAGCCAATTCCCCTTCCGCCAAGTTCCGCGCCATTTGGGTCTGTCCGAGTTCCTCCTCTAGTTCTCGGAGTTTAGCAAAGGCTTGCTTAAATTGTACTTGGCTAGTTTGTAGTCGAAATTGAGTCTGTCCTAATTCGGTTTCTAAACTGCTAATTTTTAACTGGGCGTTATGTAGTTTAAATTCCGTCGTTCCCAGTTCGGTTTCCGTATTAATTAATTTACTCAAGACATCTTGATATTTGATATCAAAATCTTGATATTTGTCTTGGATTTTTTGCAGTTCACCCTGGGTTTGTCCAAGTTCTTGTTCCGTGGCTACCAGTTTAGTTGTGGCTTCTTGCAAACCCACTTCTAGGTTGTGGGCGTGGGCTGTCATTCCCCGCAATTCTAGGGTGCTTGCTTCTAGTTCCCCTTGGGTTTTTCCTAATTGTTCTTCGGTGGTAACTAATTTGGCGATCGCATCTTGTTGTTTAATCTCTAAACCATTCAGTTTTAGTTGAGTTCTACCTAGTTCAGTTTCCTTACTAACCAACCTATCTACAGCATCATGAAAATGGTCTTGCCACAGCTTAACATCAGCTTCTAAAATACCGCATTCTTTTTCCAGTTGCCGAATATTTGACCAATCTTTAAACGCCCAACTAGGACTCGGCTTTTGTTGCACAGCTTCCCGCTCAAAATTATTTAAACCACTCCCCAGATTTTTCGCCGCTTCTTCTAGTTCTTGATATAGGCTCAATGCTTCTGGGAAGTAATAGCCAATTAATCCTGGTTTCCTACTTTTAATAATTTTATTTATTAACAGACTTTCGTCAAAATTGCTGCGGTTATCATCAATTTTTAGCCATAAACCTAAATTTTCATTTATTGCCTTTATAAAATCTTTGGTATAATTTCCCACCTTATAAACATTGGAAATTAAGCATCTTTGGGGATTATTTTTATAAAAGTTTAGCAGCTTTTTATTATAAAAAATCCACATTTTAACCGCCATTTCTGGGGAAGTAATTAAGGCTTCATCTGTAGACCTACGATAAAGAGAGTCCACCACTTCCCAGGGAGTTCTATAAACAAAAATAAACTTAGCTTCCGGTATCAGTTCCCCCCAAAAATCCAACAGCAGAGTCGTCCTCGGATCTTTCCATCCCCAGGGAGATAATGGGTCTTGATTTTGGGCAATTAGCTGTTGTGCCTGTTCCCGTTGAGTCGGTGTTAATGATATCTTATCTTCCGCCACGCAGCCCAATTCATCAATGCCATTATCGCGCAAAATCTCTTTATGAAATTCCACAAAATCAATATTTTCAAAATGACCCTTGATATTTCCATAATTGGAACCCACCAAATTTTGACCAATATTGACACCATACTCCTGGAGCAAAGAAGCCGTCAAGGAAGTGCCAGAACGGTGCATTCCCGTGATAATTAAAATTGGTGATTGACCCTCTGCTGCTATGTCCATAGATTTTACTTAACTAATTCAGATCGATGCGGCTATTCATTTACAGGCAAGCCGAGAACACGCTTTAGTTTAAACCATTTTGTCCGCAGTTTCCAAAACTTGCTACTCTCCATTGCCTGAATACGATTTTCCAGGGTATCAAGCTGATGACTCATTATCTGCATTTGGGACTGTAGATGCTCCCATTCGCTTTTTTGGGCGAGATATTCTGTCTGATATCGGCCAATTTCAGCTTCCGTCTCGAACTTTCGCGCCTGATATTGGTCTATCTGGGATTGATATTGGGCTATTTGCTGCTTATATTGATCTATTTGGGATTGATATTGGGCTATTTGGGATTGATATTGGTCTATTTGGGATTGATATTGGGTTATTTGGGATTGATATTGGTCTACGGTGGCTGTCAACTGTGCCTGAGTTTGGGTAAGTTGCTGGCGTGTAGTAGATAGTTGAATGTCCCAATTTCTGCGGCTGGAGATAGCCACTAAGCGATCGCCTTCTATAATCGCCTGTAAGCCCTTGCTAGAGACAATTTTGATGATTAATATATCCTGGGGCGAAATCTGGTCACTAGAGAGGACACAGGACCAGCCGGAGAGCAAAAAATCTGGCTGTTGGTAGTGGGCGACAATATCGGGTCGTTCCTCAGAACAGGGATAGACACCAATAAGGCGAGAGTCGGACCACAATTGAATCTCTAAAGTTACCCCAGGGTTAAAATCAATAGCCCATCCACTGAGGCGAACTTCTCCGTTAGGTTGAATATAGCAGTAGTCAATTTTGCCTTCTGGATGATGATAGAATGCCAGAGGATTAGGGGATGCTACAGAGCGATCGCTTACCGCATAAAGGTCTTGATAGCGGTTTAAGCCTTTAGGAATGCGGGTAATTTCAGCATTACCATCACTAATTTGGTCAAGTATTCGCCGCACATATTCTTCCGTCACCCAGGTAGTGCCATACTCTTGTTTATCGAGAGATTGACTTTCACTATCTGGACTAAATACTAACCCCGTTTCCGACCTACGGATATGGGGGTCTAATAATTCCATATCCAAGACGCTAAATAATAGTAAACCCCGCCTTGATTTCAAATCATAAATTTTTTGCATCCAGCCTTCAAAAGTAGTGGCTGGCATATCGCTAAAAAACGAACTAGCCATAATCACATCAAAACTGCGATCAACTTGATAATCTTCAGGTAAAGAGGTGGAATATATTCCCTGTACTCCAAAGTATTCGCTTTGGAATTTAACCGCCTTTTTATAGATATCAGAAACCCAGATTTTTTCTGGTGGTATTTCTTGGATTAAAAAGCGAGTGAACCGACCATATCCACAGGCAAAATCCAAGAATGAATCCACCGCCTCAAATCCGCCAAAATGCCAATCAACCAACTGTTTTACTGTGTCCAAAATCGCGCGGCCCATAGTATAGTAATAGGTTAAAGCACGATGGGAGTTTTTATCTTCGAGTTGATTAAATACATAGGAGTACATTTCATCGATCGCCATAATTTCTGGTTGAAAAGTTTCAGGCGATCGAGCCAAGGTCTGAATCAAAACATCCACCAGGGGATTATCATGAACAAAAATATTAGTTTTCATGGCAGATGTCATTTATCCCACGGATACACCGTCTAAATTTTCCCAATTAACCTTACCAGAGGTAATAGTTAGTTGTGGTTCAACCAACAGATCAACAACACCCGTACCACAGGACTCTTCGCAGGGTTGAACCCTAAACATAGCCACATCAACGCACCTATCTAAATAGGTAAATTCCCCCTCGACGATACCGGATACACCAGCATTCAAGAAATACACATCAGGAGCCAGGAGGCATTTAAACTGAAATTCTAACATAATTTTAGTTCCAGCATCAATATATTTAATTAACTGAGAGGTTGCCAAAAAAGAAGCCCCCGCCAATTCATAGCCACTAACAGTTTTAACCAACATTCCAAAGCGGACATGGGAGGCGGACTTAATAAACTCAACCTCGTAGTTATAAGTATAGGTTTGACGAGCGACCAAATGATTAACTCGCTTCCCTTTTAAAGTTCTAATATGGGGGTCTTGGATAGTTGCACCCCGACTAGGATAACGAATCAATTGGTCAGGGACTAAATTCGGGTCGTAATAGTCTCGATAATCAGGATTATGTTTAATCATCCCCTGACTCTGAGGCTGACTATGATTACCATTTTGTTGAGAGATGCTAATTACTTTATGGACTTGAGGTTGAGGAGGCAATGAGGCTTTAATCTGCTTAATTTCGGCGCGAACTTGGGCGGCGGCATCTGCATCAGCATAGATCATTTTTTGATATTTAGAAACAATCATTTTCGGGGTATGTTCTAATAACATTTCCCCCTTATCCATGAGTACCGCCGAATCGCATAACTGAATAATTGAGGGTGCCGAATGGGATACAAATAGAATAGTACCGCCCCGGTCTTGGATTTCGTGAATGCGGCTAAAACACTTACGTTGAAAGGCTTCATCTCCCACAGATAGGGCTTCATCAACAATCAAGATATCAGGGTCAACGCTAGTAGCCACAGCAAAACCCAAGCGAATATACATCCCACTGGAATAGGTTTTGACAGGTTGATCGATAAAATCGCCGATATCAGCGAAGGCGGCAATATCATCAAATTTGGTAGCAATTTCTTCAGGTGTCAATCCCAACAACTGACCATTAAAGAAAACATTTTGTCTTCCGGTAAATTCAGGATTAAATCCACTACCTAACTCTAGCAAAGCGGACACACGACCATTAACTTTAACTTCGCCATTAGTGGGGGTTAAAGTTCCCGCAATAATTTGTAGGAGGGTGCTTTTCCCTGACCCATTTCTGCCGACAATTCCGAGAGTTTGACCCCGAAAAACTTGTAGGTTGATATCTTGTAGGGCCCAAAAATTTTCAGCCAGACTGGTTCTAGGCCAAAACATCTCTTTGAGGCGATCTACGGGATGTTTATACCGCTTAAAACATTTGGAAACTTGATTGACGGAAATTGCAATATCAGTCATGGATTCTGATTGAGGATTAGGCTATCAATGGTAAGGTGGCGAACAGTGAAAACTCCGAACAGTAAATATCTGGTCTAAAGCACATCAGCAAAGGCAGGACGTAAGCGCCGATAGACTCCTAAGCCGATAGAGAAAATCACAATGGATACGGCTGTAGCCACGGCTAATTCTCCCCCATGTTGGACAGTTCCCACTAGGACTAGATCTCGATAACTTTCAGCGATCGCCGTAACCGGGTTCAGCCAAAACACCCACACCCGCCACCCTTCAGGGATTTTGCTGGCTGGGTAAACAATTGGCGTTACATAAAACCACAAATTGAGAATCACCCCCAAAGTTTGTGGGATGTCTCGCAGAAAGACTGTCAGCGCCGCCGTTAAATATCCTAAGCCAGCAGTTAACAGCAGTTGTGGGACCCAAATCATCGGTAGTAGCCAGAGGGTTTGGTGAAGGCCTTGATAGGAGAAGCCCACAAATACAATCAACACCGCTAAACCAAAGGTACTTTCAATAAAAGCCGACAAAATTGGCACCAGTGGTAACAGTCCCAGGGGAAAGACCACTTTTTTGACCAGATTAGTTTGTCCAATCACAGAAGTAGCCGCCTGGGTCAAGCCATTGATAAATGCAAACCAAGGAATTAGACCAGCAAACAGCCACAGTCCAAAAGTCAGTTTACTGTCCTCTGGCATTCCTGTAATGCTGAGTTTAACCTGCAAAACAATAGAGAAAACATAGGTATAGATGAGCAGTTGCGCCAACTGATTGAGTAAAGGCCAGAGGTTTCCCAGAATAGACCCTTTGTATCGCGCCTCTAGGTCCCGTTGTACAAGGGTAGCGAGTAGGTTGAGTTTTGTGCGCCATTGACTATAGACAACTGGAGATCTCCCCCCCCAAACTCTGTGTACAACACCTTTCATTGACCTAAGCAATTTTTTGTCCCTCGTCCACTACACACACCACAGCCAAATATCTTATTAGAGACAATGGTTTGAGGACAAGTGTGCCACATTCGGTGTCTTGATTGCTAGTCCCAGGGCGTTAATAGGGTAGTCGATCGCCAAAAAAAACACCCCAACAGGGGTGCATTAACGTATTTATTGATGGCTAATCAGATATTATTTACCAAGCCGGGTTATAGATTTCGGCGCTGTTGCTATCTAACCCAACCTGATCAGCCAGACGGTTAAACATTGATTTTTCCCGTTTCCAGGTTGACCGTTGCTGCTTGAGGATTAACTCCCGAGAGCGATCGGCTACTGACAGCGGAGTTTGAGAAGGTGTCGCCACTGCTTCCGGGTTATTGGAATATTTCACTCCACGATAAGTCAGGTTATGGCTAGGTTGCAGAACAGGTGCTTTTTTCAAGTTACGGAAGCGCCAGTCTTGACCACGATACTTGCCACCTACTTGGCCAACTGTGGTTTCAACGGATTCGGTATTTTGGCTGTAGCTAACGCCGCGATATGTAAGTCCCATGATTTTCGCCTCTCTTGTTCAAAATTGGTTAACTTAGTGAGGCGCGTTCCTTCGGGATTACTCCCTACTTCCGTCTCCCCTCCTCTGAACTTATGGGCTCGAAAACCCTTAGAGCGAAAAGAGATGAACGATTTGTTTTTGTTTCTGTATCTATTGTTACCGTTTCCCAAATAAATGTCAAGGGTCTATGGGATTTCTTTAGAAAATTTTAATAATTTTGCTAAATACCCCCAAAAGGGGTAGAGACAAGGCCAGCCTTGTCTCCGAGGGGTTTGAGAGGTGGTGGGTTCCTAATGAGCGGAACCGTTACCATGATAGTCGTCGCTGTCGTAGAAGCCGTTTTGTGTGCCGAAGAATATGCAGGCGATGCTAAACACCACGCTTAACCCGACTAAAATTAACTTGATATCCATATTTAAGGTATCCCTCCCGATAAATTTACCAGCGATTAGGATTGTAAACGGTTCTGAGTGAAACCGTGTTGCTACCTCCATAAATTAGGGCCAATTATGGTTTTGACCCCAAAAAGCGATCGCCTTCGACGCGATCGACTCCAGACACTAAAATGGTCAACAGTACAAATTTAACCTACTCCATTCCATGATATCCAAAAACTGGATCCTAAAAGCGCTTCTGTTCCTGTTCGGCGCATGGTTGATATTTGATATGATCACCTGGGTCATCGCCGAATACCTATGGTTTGATGAAGTTGGCTATTTATCCGTATTCAGGCGACGACTGCTAACCCAAGTAGGATTATGGGTCCTAGGGGTGGGTTTGAGTGCAGCCTTTCTATTCTTCAATTTGGCTATTGCTGACAAATTTCGCACTCGTGCCGCCATTAAATCTTACCATCGATTTGAGGATGCCCTATTTTCACCGCCTCCCCCTAGTCCGCCCCCAGCCTTAAATTTGCCATGGCTGTCTTTTCTGGTAATTGGGCCAACTATGTTCATGGTGGTGATGATACTCCACTATGGCTATGAGTTTATTACAGATTTCAACATCAGCCTAGAGCAGGATTTGGTTGTTCCTTTGCTACCCCGTCGGTTTGATTTTGCCGTAGTTTGGGAAATGCTCACTCAGCAACCTATCCAATGGTGGCAAATTGCCATGAGTTTGGCTCTGACTATAGCAGTGATAATTAAACCACAACTTTCTCTCAGTGCGATCGCTGTATTTTTTAGCCTCGGTTTTGGTTGGGTTCTTTCCAGTCACTGGATTAATGTACTGGGATTTTTCTACCCCACCGATTTTCAGATTACAGAAGGTCTCTTTAACAAAGATATTGGTTTTTATATTTTTATCCTCTCCGCCATTGACTTAGTAGAATTTTGGCTATTCGGTCTATTTCTGTTAACCCTAATTTCCTGCTCCTTAATTTATCTCCTCTCCGGTGATAGCTTTAACCAAGGAAAATTTCCCGGATTTTCTCGGTTTCAGCAGCGCCACTTACATGGGTTGGCTGGTGTCTTCATGCTATCTATGGCTCTGCGATATTGGTTAAATCGATATGAGTTATTATATTCAGAACGCGGGGTCGTATTTGGGGCTGGCTATACCGATGTTAACGTAGCTGAACCAGCTTATTACCTGATGTTTTTCATTAGTATATTATTTGCACTGTTTCTATTCTGGCAGGCTTTCTTTTCCGTAGAAGTAATTAAACCTTATGTCGAGTTTTTCTTGAAAAATATGGGCTTGCGTCGTCGGCGATCGCAGCCTAAACGCTATGCCAAATTATTCGCGGATAGCTATTCTTTGAGGGCAATTTTATCTGTATATATTTTAATGGGATTTTGTGCCAATGTTTGGTTACCGGAGATTGTGCAAAGGGTCATAGTTCAGCCTAACGAATTAGAGCGAGAATTGCCCTTTATGGAACGCAATATTCAATTTACCCAACAGGGTTTTAATCTCGACAATATTGAGATTGAAACCTTTGACCCAGACGCTGAACTCAGCCTTGCTGACCTCGAAAGAAATTCTCTCACCATTGACAATATTCGGCTGTGGGACCAGCGACCCCTATTACAAACTAATCGTCAACTCCAGCAAATTCGACCTTATTATGAATTTCTGGATGCTGCAATTGACCGCTATACTTTGCTGAAACCAGAAGAAGAACAAACACCAGATAATCGTACTCAAAAACAACAGGTGATTATTGCAGGACGGGAATTAGACTATCAGCTAGTCCCCGAAAAAGCGCAAACTTGGATTAATCAACACCTCGTCTATACCCACGGTTATGGATTTACCCTATCGCCAGTTAACAAAGTAGCTGAAGGAGGACTACCCAAATATTTTATTAAAAATATCGGTCCTGCGCCTCGGTTTAACTCAGATACTACCTTAGAAGTTGATCCTCGCGTTGAAGATAGTATCCCTATCGGAAAGCCTCGCATTTATTACGGTCAACTCACTAATACCAATGTCATGACTGGTACTAAGGTTTTGGAGTTTGACTTTCCCTCCGGTGATGAAAATGTCTATAATACCTATAGCGGTGATGGGGGTATCCTGATTAACTCCCTATGGCGGCGGTTACTATTTGCTAAGTATTTAAAAAACTGGCAAATGATTTTTACCCGGAACTTTTTGCCGGAAACTAAAGTCCTATTTCGTCGTCAAATTCCACAGCGAGTTAAAGCGATCGCTCCTTTTTTACGATATGATAAAAACCCTTATTTGGTAGCCGCAGATAGCAGCCTAGGTCAAGATGTGGTTCCCGAAAATGCACAGGATGGCAAATATCTCTATTGGATTTTAGATGCTTACACCACCAGCAGTCGCTACCCCTATTCCGACCCGGAAGATGGCGAATTTAACTACATTCGCAACTCAGTTAAAGTCGTAATTGATGCCTATAATGGCTCCATTAAATTCTACTATCTCAGTGAACCCAGAGACCCGCTGTTAATCACTTTGCGCCAAATTTTCCCCGATTTATTTGAACCCATCGAAAATATGCCCCAATCTTTGTATCAGCATATTCGATACCCCCAAGATTTATTTACGGTGCAATCAGAACGCCTATTAACTTACCATATGCAGGATCCTAGGGTGTTCTATAACCGGGAAGATGTCTGGCGCATTCCTACCGAAATTTATGGCGGTCAAACTCAACGAGTTGCGCCTTATTATTTGATTATGAAACTACCCACAGAAGCTATGGCGGAGTTTATTCTGTTGCAGCCATTTACTCCCGCTAGTCGCCTCAATTTAATTGCTTGGTTAGCGGCGCGATCAGACTCTCCCCAATATGGCAAACTGTTATTATATCAGTTTCCTAAGCAGCGATTAGTATTTGGACCTGAACAGGTAGAGGCACTAATTAACCAAGAACCCCGAATATCTGAGCAGATCTCACTGTGGAATCGTCAAGGCTCCCGCGTGCTTCAGGGTAATTTATTAGTAATTCCCATTGAACAGTCTTTGTTGTATGTAGAACCCATTTATCTCGAGGCGACTGATAATAGTTTACCTACTCTAGTCAGGGTCATTGTTGCCTATGAAAATCGAATTGTCATGCGTCCGACTTTAGATGAATCTCTGCAAGCTGTTTTTGATGCTGACCCCATTGAACCCGCCATTATAGTTCCCAATTGATATTGAACAATGAATAATTAACAATGAATACAGCTTCAGAAATCGTGCTAAATATTACCCTCACCCTCAATCTGGATCCCAGGGGGGGAGAGGGACTTTGACAGCCTATTGCATGATTACTGAAAAAGCCGTAATAAATAATGAATTGCGGGGTAGGGACGCGAGGTTGATAATTATTAATTATTAATTATTAATTATTAATTATTAATTGCCGGTTGGGGAGGCGAGGTTATAGAAGAACCCGCCCCTACAATGATCAATTGTGTGGCCGGAAGGTTGCCCGATCGCCTAAATCTGGTAAATTTAAGGTAACAGTTGAGCAAACAGACAGTAATTGAACCTATGGCACTGATTACAACGGGTGGGAAACTAATTCGAGATTTGGAGTCGGAAGGAGCTTTAGCCCTTTATGTTCCCTTGGAGGGAGGATTTGAGGGACGTTACCGCCGCCGTCTCAGAATAGCCGGTTATACTACCTATAGCTTATCGGCAAGGGGATTAGGTGACTTGGCGGCGTACTTGTTGGGGGTTCATGGTGTCCGACCAGCTCACCTAGGGAAAAAAAGCAGCGGTAATGATGCGGCGGTGGGAGACATTTATTATATTCCTCCGGTGGTCAACTATCAGTTAGAAAATCTGCCCCCCAACTCGAAGGGATTAGTATTATGGATCATAGAAGGGCAGATTTTGTCAAGCCAAGAGGTGGATTTTCTCAGTCGCTTACCGAGCCTCGAACCTCGGGTTAAAATTGCTATAGAGATGGGAGGCGATCGCCAATTTAGCTGGAAACCTTTAAAAAATGCGATCGCCGTTGCGTAAGCGCCAACCATTTCCTGCAGCTATGTAAACATAGAAAATGTGATCACTATTGATTCCCCCCTAACATCACTGAAAACAGGTCGCTGGTTCAAACTCATTTGCGGAGCCAGTTACCAGCACCTGCCATCAGTTCGCCATCTAGCCTTAGCTTATACCCTAGCGGGGGCGGACTGCATTGATGTGGCGGCGGACCCGGCGGTGATTAAAGCTACCCTCGAAGCGATCGCCATAGCTGCTGACTTAGGAGATAGCGCCCGTCGCCGAGGTTTTGGCTATGGAGGGAGACCGTGGTTAATGGTCAGCCTCAACGACGGAGAAGATCCCCATTTTCGGAAAGCCGAATTTGAAGCTACAGCCTGTCCAACCAATTGTCCCCGTCCCTGTGAAAGCATTTGTCCGGCCGGGGCGATCGCCTTTAGCGACCTACAAGCTGGCGTTATAGATGAACTATGCTATGGCTGTGGTCGGTGTATACCCGTTTGTCCATCAAATTTGATCGGGGCTCGGTCCTATGTATTTAGCCCAGAAGCCGTTGCGCCGCTGGTGTTTCAAACCGGAGTAGATGCCATCGAAATCCATACCCAAAGCGATCGCGAAGCCGACTTCCGTCGCCTGTGGCATCATATTCAGCCCTGGATACACCAACTCAAAGCGATCGCCATTAGCTGTCCCAACAGCCCCGATCTAATCGATTATTTGCGGAGTCTCCATCAGCTAATCACTCCCCTACCCTCAACCACCGCCTTAATTTGGCAAACCGACGGTAGACCCATGAGTGGCGACATAGGTAGTGGCACCACCAGAGCCAGCATTCAACTGAGCCAAAAGGTCTTATCCGCCCAACTACCAGGATATGTGCAACTAGCAGGAGGCACAAACGATTATACTGTAGCCAAACTGCGATCGCTAAAACTTCTCCCCGATGAGGGAACCGAGAAAAACTCCACTTCCCCAAAAGTCGCCGGAGTCGCCTATGGTAGCTATGCTCGCACCTTACTTTCCCCCATTTTAGAATCCCTAGAATCTCCTAATCAGGAATCTGACCCCCTAGAAATGTCAAAAATCACTCAATTAGAAACCCAACCAGACCTACTATGGAAAGCCGTTAACCTAGCAAGTTCCCTGGTTTCCCAAATCAAAGGATTTTGAGGTTTCCGTACTCAAATCCCTCAACCAGTTCTCACCCACCCTATTGATTGAACACTTCAACCTGAGAAGTATGCAGATCACAGACGACCTTAACAGATTGCTTGATATTGTTCCCCCAACAGTCCGAAAAAACCTGATCAACCACCCAGAACGCGAATGTTTGATTGAAATAGTCATGGATTTGGGTCGTCTCCCAGAGGCTCGTTTTCCCAGCAATGCCGAATACCTATCCCAACAGCCTGTTACCTGGGATGACCTGAGCCATTGCATATCCCGCATTGGTGAGTTTAGCGGTGACAACCGAGCCGGCATTGAAAAAACCTTACACCGGATTAGCGCCATTCGCAACCGCACCGGGAAAGTTATCGGCTTAACCTGTCGAGTCGGTCGCGCCGTTTTTGGCAAAATCGGCATGATCCGAGACTTGGTAGAAACCGGAGGCTCAATTTTAATGCTAGGTCGTCCTGGTGTCGGCAAAACTACTGCCCTGCGAGAAATTGCCCGCGTCCTAGCTGATGAACTCCATAAACGGGTCGTAATTATCGATACATCTAACGAAATTGCCGGGGATGGAGATATTCCACACCCAGCCATTGGACGAGCCAGACGTATGCAGGTAGCCAGTCCAGAACTGCAACATCAGGTGATGATCGAGGCGGTGGAAAACCATATGCCGGAAGTGATTGTCATTGACGAAATCGGCACAGAATTGGAAGCCCTCGCCGCCCGCACGATTTCCGAGCGGGGTGTGCAATTAATCGGAACCGCCCACGGGAACCGCATTGAAAACCTGATGAAGAACCCCACTTTAGCAGATCTGATTGGCGGAATTCAAGCGGTGACTTTGGGGGATGATGAGGCACGGCGGCGGGGTTCCCAAAAAACCGTTTTGGAACGTAAGGCTCCCCCAACTTTTGATATTGCCATAGAAATGCTCGAACGGGAACGTTGGGTGGTGCATGAGTCTGTATCAACTACCGTTGATGGTTTGCTGCGGGGAATGCAGCCGACTTTACAGGTCAGACAAATGAACGATCGCGGTGAAGTGACTGTTACCCAAGAACGTTATAGCACCCCCGCCGCTCGTAATGCTGTGCCTGCTGGTTCATCCACTGGTTCATCCCGACCCTTACCCCCTTTGTCTGCACCCGGTTTGGGGGGTCTGCGGGCTTCCGGGAAAATGATGCCACTTCCCACTAGCACTACTGTTCGCTCTGGGTCTGTGCCGGAAAAGCAACCCGCCACCCAGGAATTTGAACAGTTGCTAAATGCCTCCTTTGATAGTCAAGGATTGGGGGATGACAATGCTTTGGATCTGGGGGATAATGGATTTAATGAGGATGATTTGCCTCTGCATATCTATCCTTATGCGATCGCTCGCTATCAGATTGAGCAGGTGATTCGCACCCTGATGTTGCCTGTGGTGGTGACTAAGGATATTGATGGTGCTGATGTGGTCTTGGCTTTGCGATCGCATATTCGCAATCAGTCCAAGCTGCGACAAATGGCAAAGAACCGCCATATACCCATTCACACCGTTAAATCTGGCAGTCCCCCTCAGATTGCTAAGGCTCTGCATCGGTTACTACACAGGTCAGATCCTAGCACTCCAGAAGTTCCTGATCTCAGTCTGTTTGCTTCGGGGAATTCCTCTGATGAACTCGAAGCCTTAGAGGAAGCCAGACTAGCGGTAGAGGAAATTGTCATTCCCAAGGGTCAACCTGTCGAACTTTTACCTCGTTCCCCAAAAGTGCGAAAAATGCAGCATGAACTGGTCGAACACTATCGCCTGAAATCTAACAGTTTCGGCGAAGAACCCAACCGCCGGATCAGGATTTATCCAGCATAGCAAATACATCATTACCTAGGGGCAGCCTGTTCGGGTTGCCTCGGTTTATAATAGCTGCTCAAAATATAGTCATTTTCCCTTTCAACTTTACCAAGTTTAAACGGGAATAATTAACTCTCCACTGTTCCCTCTTGCCTTTGAGCCTGTTGTGTGGGCAAATAACTTAACTTGATGGTCAATGATTCAACAGCTTATTCAACTAATTACTACCATGACCGGGCTACATATTCGGCCCCAGGATTATGGGACATTCTCGCAAAAAATTTGGCGGCGGGTTCAGCAACTGCATCTTTCCAGTTTGAATGAATACTATAATTTACTAACGGCGGCTAATACCGAGAGTAAAACCGAATGGTCGGAATTAATGCCCTTGTTGACCACCACCGAAACCTACTTTTTTCGCGATCGCGGTCAGTTTAAGTTATTGCGTGAGGTCATACTACCCGAGTTGATCGCCGCCCGAAAATCCTCTAAGACTCTGCGTTTGTGGAGTGCTGGATGTTCCACCGGGGAAGAAGCCTACTCTTTAGCCATTTTAGTGCAACAGTTGCTCCCAGACTGGCCAAATTGGTTAATTGAGATTATCGGCACTGATGTTAATGAAGTAGCCCTTCAACGGGCTAGAGATGGCGTATATAGCCATTGGTCTTTTCGCATGGTTGACCCGGAGGTGCAACGTCAATATTTCTATCCCCAAGGACAGAATTGGTTAGTTAATCCCGCCGCTAAAAGTTTGGTTAGGTTCCTGAAACTTAACTTGGTGAGTGATAATTGTACCAATGCGATCGCCAGTCTGGGTAAAATAGATTTGATTTTATGTAGAAATGTTTTTGTTTATTTCGAGAAGCCCTATATTGTACAAGTTCTGAGAAAATTTTATCAGGTACTGAGACCCGGTGGCTATCTGATGACAGCCCATGCAGAAATTCAGGGATTATTGCTAGATGAGTTTAAATCCCACATTTTTCCAGAGTCGGTGATTTATCAACGGGAAAAACCGACCCGAAATCTGTCTGTATCCTCCCCCAATGACTCCCTAAACCATCAAAGCCAGCCTTTATCCCCGTTACTAAATACGCCCTATTATACCCCCAACGGTAGCCGTTTATCCTCCCCTTCTCAACCTCCGGCAAATCATGGTCAAAATCACCAACGGAATCATCTCTCAACTTTATCTATTGTACCGCCACCAGTTGCCTCGATACCCACCGCATCAGAACAGGCGATCGCCATTAGTCAAAGCCTGGAAGAAGCCCAAAAGCTAATCAACCAAAAAGCCTATAATGAAGCCCTCAAAAAAGTTCAAGAATTTGTGGCTAATCATCCCCACAATTTTGATGCTCATTATCTAATGGCGCAAATTCATGCTAATAGCGGACAGCATGATGCGGCGATTGTGAATTGCCAAAAAGCCTTAGAAATCAATTCCTTGTCCATTGATCCTTATTATATTTTGTTGCACATTTCCCAGGAAAAAGGCGACTGGGAAACGGCGAAAATTTTTGCCAAAAGAATCATCTATTTATCAGATGTTTCTGCCTCGTCAATTTGCGCTCATATGGAGTTGGCGACTGTCCATGAAAGGGAAGGAAATTTGTTGAAAGCCAAAAAACTTTACTTAACAGCACTATCCCTGTTAAATACAATTTCTGACCAGAGTCCTGTTCCCTATTTGGGGAAAATTTCCGCCGGAGAATTAACGGCTTATCTCCAACAAAAATTAAATCTGATTCTGTATTAATAAATAAGGTACTGTCATCATGGAAATCAAACCTTATCTCATGTTTAAGTTGGGAGGATTGACTTATGGTGTAGATGGCTTGTTAGTGCAAGAGATTTTCTCCTTACCTGAACTCAACCCCATTGTCGAAGCCGCCCCCGAATTAGTAGGGATTCTGAATTTACGCAGTGAATTCTTATCAATCATTGACTTAAATATTCATTTTGGACTGGAAAATGCAGCGAATTCTTATGTAATTGATGATGTAATTATTGTGCTAAGATTAGGTGAGGAAAAGTTAGGAATTTTGGTAAATGAAGTTTGCGAAGTGCAGATGATTGCTACCGAAGATATTACCAGGAATCTCCCCTATAGCGTGATGGTAAACCTACCACCTCAGTCGAGATCGAGAACTCATGATCATGCGATCGCTGGATATGCCGAAATTGAAGATCAGATTATTATGATCTTAGCTCCTGAATCCTTACGGGATAAGATTATCTCTGACAGCAGCGCCCTGATCTCAGATAGCAAGAATGATCATCGAGATGACCATGATTATCCAGTCACCAGAAACCGTAAAATTCCCGTTTTTTGTCCCGACTCAACACCACAAGAAAGGCAGATTTTTCGGGAACGTGCCGATAATTTGAGGCGCAAGACCGAGAAAGATGAGTTATCCGGGTTGATGTCCTTGGTTGTGATTGGTTTAAATGGTGAATACTTTGGCGTAAATCTCCCCATTATTCGGGAATTTACCGATATTCATAATGTTACCCCCATTCCCTGCACCCCCCCTCATATTGTTGGTAATATGAACCTGCGGGGTGAGATTGTCACCTTAGTTGATATTAGGGGAATTTTGGGTTTACCAATGGATATTAACGGTAGTTCCAAAAAGGCGGCGATCGTCCAAGTGGGTGAAGTAGTCGCGGGAATTATTGTTAATGATATTTTTGATGTCACCTATCTAAACCCCTCCGCAATTAAGCCAGTTCCCGCCGCTGTTCATTCTACCCAAGATGAATATTTACGGGGGACAGCAATTTATCGCGATCGCCAAAATCCCGAAGCACAAAACCGGATGATGAGTTTATTAGACCTCGAGAAAATCCTAGTCCAAGAAACCCTGGTAGTTAATGAAGAAATATAAACCAATTGTTAACTAATTATAAAAACTCTATCCTTTGGCATATTCCCAAGTAAAATAGTAGTTATAATCACGATTTAACCTTTTTTTTCAGACTAGCAAACGTTGCCAACCCTCGCCTATTCTAGACACCAATGCCAATGAGCGCATATTTTTACTAACATGATGAAACGATTAACCACCAAACTTTACTGCGGTTTCTTCCTGATACCCGCCACAGTCATCCTAGCTATAAGTAGCTATTCGGTTTTTTCATTCTGGCGCATAGATTCGCGCATTGGCACTATCTATGATGATCGGGTCGTCCCCCTTCAGCAAATCAAAAATATCTCCGATGCCTATGCTATTCAGATAATTGATGCTGTCAATAAAGCCAACAGTGGCCTAATCACCACCAGTGCCGCATTAAATACTCTTAATCGTTCCATAGAAACAATTAGCACCAACTGGGAAAGTTATAAAAATACCCAATTAACATTAGAAGAGAGAGAAATCGCCAACGAAATTGACCGATTATTTGTTCCTGCCCAGAATCGCATTACCGAACTGCAACAAACACTACAAACAGGAAATCCCGAGGACTTAGCCGCCTTTGATGGAGCGTTATATGATGTCATAGACCCCCTTACCGAGAGGCTTCAGAGGTTAATTGATTTACAACTGCGGGTAGCTTCAGCGGAAAGGGAGAAAGCTCGTGCCGTCTTAAATGAAACCCTGTTATTATTTGGATTATTAATCTTACTTGCCATAGTAATCGCCTCTCCCCTAGGTTACTTTTTAAGCCAGTCTATTGCTAATACCTTTAAACAAACTATTAGAGCCATTTCCGATAGTTCCACAGAAATTGCTGTCGCCACAGAAGAACACGAACGCATTGCCACAGAACAAGCCGCAGCAGTTAGTGAAACCACCTCCACCATGGATGAATTAGGAGCCTCCTCCCAAGCAGCTACCCAACAAGCAGAAGCGGCTGTCACCGGAGCTAAAAAGGCTTTATCCATGTCCGAAAGTGGTCAAACCGCAGTTAATAGCACCTTAGAAGGTATGGCAAACCTCCAAGATAAAGTGGAGGGAATAGCCCAACAAATTCTCCGCCTCAGTGAACAGACCAATCAAATTGGTAATATCTCCCAATTAGTCGCTGATTTGGCTAATCAAACCAATATGTTAGCCCTGAATGCGGCTGTTGAAGCGGTACGAGCCGGAGAACATGGTCGCGGATTTGGGGTGGTTGCTACCGAAATTCGCAAACTGGCTGATGAGAGTCAGAAATCCGCCCAAAAAATCGGTACTTTAGTTTCGGATATTCAGACAGCGATTAATTCCACAGTGATGGTCACAGAAGAGGGGACTAAAACAGTTCGCTCCAATGTTGATGTGGCGCAAAGAACTGCCCAAGCCTTTTTAGGTGTGAAAGAATCGGTGAATGATGTGGTTGTGAATAATCAACAAATCTCTCTCAATATTAAGCAACAAACCCTGGCTATTAACCAAGTTTTGGAAGCCATGAATTCCCTCAAACAGGGGGCAAACGAAACCGCCAATGGTATCGGACAAACCAAAAGAGGCATGGAACAGCTCAAACATATAGCCGAAGAACTGGAATCCATTATTTAGGGATAATTTTGGGGGTCATAAAACCATGGATATTCAGGGAAAATTATAGAAAATTTAGGAGTCAGGAAAAATGCTGATGTTTAAAAAGCTAAGATACTGGGTTATTGGAGGATATACTATTCCGATATTCCTGATGATTGTGAGTGCTACGGTGGTTTCAGTTAACGTAGGTCGGGTGCAAATAGAATCGCAGCAACTCGAGTTGTCTCGTCAAATAGCTCGAGATGTTGCTAATGTCTCCATAAATCTTCAGGCTATGTCCAGAACCCTGAGAGGCTATCTGATTGATAACAATCCTACATCTATAAATAGCTGGAATGAAGCCAAAAATAGTGTAAATGAAAGCATCAGTTTGTTAAGCCAAATTATGACTGATGAACAGCAACTTAAAACCATGGAGGAAATTAGGAAACAGTATAATGATTTAGACGAATTTCATAGCGATATCATTCAAATCATAGCCAACGGCGAACCTGAAGCAGCTCGTCAAGCCTGGATAGCAAATGGCATAGGAGTGAGAATTGCTGAGAATGTTTCTAAGTTAGTTAATCAGATGAATAGTCGGGAACAGGAACTGGTGGGGTTGAACGTAGCAAGCCAAACCCAGGCTCTGAATAATCTTTTAGTATCGGTATGGGTTAGTATTGGTATAGCGATTATCATTTCGATTATTTTAGGAAGTTGGATTATTGCTACTATTGTCCAAAAAATTACCCAGGAAGCCAATAACATCGCCCTAGCAGCTACGGAGATTTCTACTACTATTGAAGAACAGGAACGTGTGGCTGTTCAGCAGGCTGCTTCTGTGAATGAAACTACCACGAGTATGGATGAGTTGGGGGCTTCCTCCCGTCAGTGTGCTGAACAGGCTTCTGCTGCGTCTTCGGGAGCGCGTCAGGTGCTGGCTTTGGCGGGAAATAACCGCCAAGAAGATACTTATGATGGTAGTCCGAGTTTGCGGGAAAAAATGTCACAGGTTCAGGCTCAAATCCTGCGTTTGAGTGAAAACCTCGGCCAGATATATAATATTACTAATTTGGTTAGTGATTTAGCTAATCAAACTAATATGCTGGCTTTGAATGCTTCGGTGGAAGCGGTGAGAGCGGGGGAACATGGTAAGGGTTTTGGGGTGGTGGCTAGTGAAATCCGCAAATTAGCAGATCAGAGTCGCAAGTCGGCGGAAAAAATTGGCTCTCTAATTACGGATATTCAAAATTCGACTAATTCGACTGTGATAGTAACGGAAGAGGGGACTAAGGCTGTGGAAAAAATTATCGCTTCTATTAATGATGTGGCGGTGAATATTCAGCAAATTTCTCTGAATACTAAACAACAGGCGATGGCGGTAGAGCAGGTAATTGATGCGATGAATAGCCTAAATACTGCTGCTCAAGAAACGGCTAACGGTCTAGCTCAAAGTCGTTCTGGTACTGAACAACTTAATAATACGGCGATCGGGTTAAAAAATCTGGTTTAGGAATGGTTGATGGCTAGGAGAAATTACCATGATTGAAGATGATGAATTGCGGGAAGTCTTTAAAATTGCCAGTGAGGAACATTTACAAAAACTTGATGATGGTTTTTTGTACCTAGAACAAAACCCTAATGATAGGACGAAAATAGATGAACTGCTGCGGGAAGCGCACAGTTTAAAGGGAGATGCGGGAATGCTGGGGGTTAAGGATGTTTCTACGCTGGCTCACCAACTCGAACACCTGTTAGGGGCTATAAATAGGGGAGAGGATACGTTTTCCCATCAAATGAGCGATCGCATGGCCCATGGACTGGATGCAATTCGGAAACTGGTAAAAGAAGCGGTTACTGGGGAACCTTCGGGGATTAACGCTTTTTATGTGTTAGCGAATTTAATGGGGGCTAGGGCTGAAGGGGAAATTGCGCGACCCACAGAGGTGGGAACCCCTGCTGTAGCTGATTCTGATAAGTCTTCTGATGAGAACCTGACAGCACCAACGACGGAAGAAGGTGACCAGGAGGAGGCGGAAAGCACCCCAGAAACCCAAGAAACTGAGACCCCAGAAGATAGTGTAACGGAGGGTGAGCATCACCCAGAGAACGCGGAACCAGGGGATAGTCCTACTGTTGAATTAGAAAAGCCAGCGCCTTCTAGTCCTACGGTTACGCCTATTTCGACCTATAAAATTGAGACAATTCGGGTGGCTACGCGAAACTTAGATGCTCTGATGACTCAAACGGGAGAGTTGACGGTAACCAAAATTCGCATTGCTCATAGGTTAGCAGAAATTGAGGAAATAACTAACCTATTAGAGGAGTGGAGTCGGGATGCTTTTATCAATAGGTTTGCTCTCCATGACCTGGAAGCTAGGGAGGGTTTATCTCATGGTAGGGGTACTATGGGACAATTACAAAGTTACCACCAAAGAACAGGCGATCGCCTAGAGATTCTTAGCACATTAGTCAATCAGCTAAGAACTTCCATATATGAAGATATGGCTCGTCTGGATTTAATTTCTGACGAACTAGAAGAGGGAGTCCGTACCCTGCGACTGTTACCCCTATCGACGATATTTAACCTATTTCCGCGCATGGTGCGAGATTTAGCGAGGGAACAGAAAAAACAGGTACAATTGATAATTGAGGGGGGCGAAACTAGGGCGGACAAACGCATCCTAGAGGAGATGAAAGACCCCCTAATGCACATTCTGCGTAATGCTATTGATCATGGCATAGAAACTGCGGCCGAACGTGCGACGAGAGCCAAACCACCCCAGGCTACTATCCGGTTACGGGGATATCAAACGGCTACCAGTGTGGTGATTGAGGTTAGCGATGATGGCCGAGGTTTAGATATTGAGCAAATTAAACAAACGGCGATTAAACGGGGAATTTGTCAGCCAGAAGAATTGGTGGGAATGACTATCCAACAAATTCAAGCCCTGATTTTTACTCCCGGTTTTTCTACCCGGAAATCGGTGACGGAGGTTTCGGGGCGGGGTGTGGGTATGGATGTGGTTCGCACTAATGTGGAACACCTGAAGGGGACGATTAATGTTGATTCGACTTCGGGAAGGGGCTCTACTTTCCGCATTCAATTGGGAACTACGCTGGCTACAGCCCATGTGTTGATTGTGGCGGTTGATAGCATTTCCTATGCGATTCCTGTAGAGTATGTGCAAACTACGCTATTGGTGGATGATACGGATATTTTTGCCATTGAGGGTCGAGATACGATTCTGTTTGATGACCAACCTGTGTCGGTGATGTGTTTAGTGGACTTGCTGGAAGTGAAATCTAGCCGTAATGCTATCATCGGTTGGAACAATCACCGGGGTAAGTCTAAGGGAGAGGGGTCTCAACGAGAAACACCAAGGGATATGGTATCGGTCCGGCTGAGGGAAAATCTCATACCTACGGAAATGAATAATGAGGTTAATTCCAATCAATCTCACCAATCGAAGGCTAAATCTTGTATAATTCTGAGGATGGGGGAAAATCGCCTAGGCTTATTCGTTGATAGCCTGATTGATGAACAAGATGTTGTCCTCAAACCTCAAAGCCAACTCCTGCGACGAGTCAGGAATGTGGCTGGGGCGACTATTTTGGGGACTGGGGAAGTGTGTATGGTGCTTAATCCCCAGGATATGATTCGCTCGGTGCGGAAAAATTGGAAGTCCTCGACTCCTATTAATCTTTCTGATTCGGATGAGTTGGATTTAGAAAGCGATCGCCCATCTGTTATTCTATTAGTTGAGGACTCTATTGCCACCCGCACTCAAGAAAAGCGTATTTTAGAAGCAGCAGGTTATGAGGTGGTTACAGCAGTCGATGGACTAGATGGATTAAACAAACTCAAAACTCGCTCCTTTGATGCGGTAATCTCCGACATCCAAATGCCTAATTTAGATGGTTTGGGATTAACTGCTAAAATCCGCGAACATCAAGAATACAGCGAGTTACCAATTATTCTGGTGACATCTCTTGCTTCTGATGACGATAAACGCAGGGGTGCTGAAGCGGGAGCTAATGCCTACATCACTAAAGGCTCATTTAACCAGGATGTCCTCCTGCAAACTCTCAGCCGATTAGTTTGACTGCATTACAGGAGTTGATTTATGGGTCGGGCTGGTGATTATACAATCCCCGTAACCGCTAGACCTACCTGGTATTTTAGCACACGCGAAATAAATATGGCGATTCGGGTTTTGCTGGTGGAAGATTCCCCAGTTGCTCTGATTATTCTCAAACGCATTTTGGCTCAATGCAACGATATTCTGGTTGTGGGTACTGCTCGCAGCGGTTTGGAGGCTTTGTCTTTGATTCCTCAATTGCAGCCGGATGTGATTTGCACGGATTTACATATGCCTCACATGGATGGCTTGGAATTTACTGGAGAGGTGATGGCTAATTTCCCTAAGCCAATTCTGGTAATTAGTGCATCTGTCCAAGCTGAGGATACTTACAATGTATTTCAACTTCTCAATGCGGGGGCGGTTGATGTTTTTCCTAAGCCGAAAACTGGGCTGGCTTCTGACTATCAGCAAGCCGGTATGGAATTAATTCATAAAATTAGGGTTCTGGCTGGGGTCAAGGTATTTACTAAGCATCGACGGGGGGCTACTGTTAAGGCGGCTTCGCCGGCGGCGAGTCCATCATCACATCTGGGGAGCAGAGTTAATAGTCCTGTGGCGGTTCCTACTCCTCAGAAAACTTCTTTTTCCTCTCAGATAAAGACTCCACAACATCGCTCTCAATCTGTTACTAGGGTGGTAGTAATTGGTGCTTCTACGGGAGGACCCCAGGCTCTCCATACGGTTCTGACTCAGTTTTCCCCTAAGTTACCGGTTCCGATTATCTGTGTTCAACATATTAGTGAGGGGTTTTTAAGGGGATTGGTCAATTGGTTGGATTGTCAGTGTTCTATATCGGTTAAAATTGCTCAGGCAGGAGATTTACCTGAACGGGGAAATGTCTATTTTGCTCCGGAGGGAAAACATCTCGAAATCGATCGCAATGGTCGGTTTTTGTATTCTTCTAATCCGGCTTTGGGAGGACATCGGCCTTCAATTACTGTGACGATGAAATCTGTGGCTAATTTTTACGGTAGTCACACTCTGGGGGTATTATTAACGGGTATGGGTCGGGATGGGGCTGATGGAATGCTGGAAATTGCACAATGGGGCGGCATCACTATCGCTCAAAATGAGGAAAGCTGTGTGGTTTTTGGGATGCCCCGAGAAGCGATCGCTCTGGGGGCGGCGAGTCATATTCTCCCGGTGGAGGCGATCGCTCCCTTGATTTTAAATATGATTAATTCCACCATCAAGTCTTAACGTTCAATACTGAACCAATTACCTCGCACAATTTCTCGGCATCAAAAGGCTTGGTTAGGTATTCTGTGGCCCCGGCTAGTCGCCCCTGTACTTTGTCAAAGGCTCCATCTCGCGCTGTTAGCATAATAATTGGCAATGCCTGAAATTGCGGAATACTCCGAATTGTCCGACATAGTTCTAATCCATCTATTCCCGGCATCGATACATCTAGCAGTAGCACGGAAACTTTGTTATGATATATCACTGATAAGGCATCGACGGCATTATCAGCCACTAAAACGTTATAAGTATTAGATAGGGCTTGTTTGACTAAGCCCTGCATAACTGTACTGTCATCTACTGCTAGGACGGTTGCTTGTTGACTACTTTGATTAACAGACATTGATTATCTTTCCCTCCGTGACGCGGCTGGCCCCGACTCACGATTGAGCTATACTATTAGTTTAGATCGTTGTGCTGTGTTTAAACTATCCCTGAAGCGATCGCTTACCTGGAAACTGCTAACTATATATTAAAAAAAAATTAAATCTGAAAAATTCCCCCACAAAAAAGGTTGACTATTGCTCCTGATTTTGGTATAACTGAACTACCATCTTTAACAATTGGCTTTCTTGCAAATTCTGACTGTCACAAAAATTCCATTATAATAAAAGCATAAGTCAAGTCAACCACAAAGTCAACCATTATTTACAACTATTTACAATTCCCCCAAATCATGCCATAACTGGGGATTATGAAAATCCTCAATGACATAAGTTGCGCCGACATTTTTTAAGATGTGGGGGTCATGGGTGGAAGCGACACCAATAGTAGTAATTCCAGCAGCGACGGCGGATCTAATTCCAGAGGTAGAATCCTCAAAAACGATCGCATCTTGAGGGGATATATGCAACTGTTGTAAACAGACCTGGTAGGGTTTCGGGTCAGGCTTACCCACCCCGACATCTTCAGCGACAATAAGGGTCTGGAAATAATCAACCAAGTTTAAAGCCTTCAACATAAACGCCGCATTTTCCCTAGGCGCATTGGTAACAATAGCAGTTTGCAGTCCCTGTTTTTCAATCCAAGCCAACAACTTGATTAAGCCGGGTAGAGGTTTTAAATTCCCGGCAATTTGACGAAATTCCGCTTCTTTTTGGTCAGCCAAAATCCGCCCTTCTTCGGGGGAAAGTTGCGGGAGAATATCCCGAACAATATCAGGGTTTAAACGTCCGCTAATTTTAGCCTTATAAAAATCCGGGTTAATTTCCAGATCATAATTTTTGAGGACATCAACCCAAGTCTGATAATGAATAGGGTCGGTATTAGCCAAAGTCCCATCTAAGTCAAAAATAATCGCTTTCAGCATCATGTAAATCCAATATCTGGGGAATTAATTATTAGACCTGCGCCAGTGAAAGATATTTTCTAGGATATTATACCAAAGTTTTTGGTGTCGATGTCGTTGATGAACCCAAGCGGCGGCGGTTGGGGAAATTATGCCGGTGAGAGTTGGCCAGGGGGGGGTAAAATTAGCGATCGCATTGATGGTAATACCTTTTTGAATAGCGATCGCCAAAAAATTAATCATCTCATCAGCGCCAACCCCGAAAATAGTAGCCCCCAAAAGCCGACCATCAGAATGTCCGACCAACTCACAAAAACCCATAATTTCCCCCAAAATTTGAGTTTTAGGAACCTGTTTAAACATCTGGCGGCTAACTTGTACCTGGTCTCTATAGCGGCGTCGCGCCTGAGTTTCAGTCAAGCCGACCCTAGCCAAAGGTGGGTCAGTAAAAATCACCCAAGGAACATGATTATAATTAACCCGAAATCCCGGAAAATATAGGGCATTTTTGATGGCGATTTGGGCTTCATATTCAGCCACATGAGGCAGAGGATAACCCCCCGCCAATTCTCCACAAGCATAAACTCGACGATTAGTGGTTTGTCTGCGAGAGTTTAGCTGCAAATAACCGCCAATAAATTTAACTCCGATATCATCCAAATTCAAGCCACACAAATTAGGCTGACGACCGATACCTAGGATAATTTCATCAACTTCGATCGCCTTATTTCCGGCCTGTATCCATTTGGTATCATCAATTTGTTTAGCCTGAATTACAGGGGTTTTAGTAAGTACCTGCACCCCTTCAGCTTCTAACAAAGATTGCAGCAAAAAAGCGGTGGGGGGTTCTTCTCTCGGTAGTATGTGGTTACTGCGAACTATGAGGGTAACATCACTTCCCAAACGCCTAAATATTTGGGCTAATTCCACAGCGCTAGGGTCGCCGCCAATGAGGGCAACATGATTAGGAATTTTGGTGATTTTATGAAGAGTGTCGGCGGTGAAATATCCGGTAAGAGTCAATCCTTCGATGTCGGGAATTTGGGGTTGAGAACCCATAGCCAGTAAAAAAGTACGCGATCGCAAAATTCGATTATTGACCTTCAAAGCCAGCCGAGGTTCTGTAATAAATTCCCCCACCCCAAAAATCATATCTACCCCCAAAGAAGCGATCGCCGCCGGAGAATAAATACTTTCTAGGTTAGTGGTGATATATTCACTCCATTGACAACTAGAGTCCCACTGTATTAAAATATTTTCGGGCACAATGCGATCGGCAGTTTCCCAACCGATGCCGAATTGTGACACCTGGCGCATTTGTTTAGCTACCTTAGCTATCTGTAAAAGGGGGTGGTGTCTGTTAGCCCCAATAATTTGACCAGGAACAGGGGGTGGGTCAGGTTCCAATAGTGCTACCCGACCCTGCATTTTAGAGGCTTTTATAGCGGCTTTACGTCCGGCTAAAGTGCCACCAATGATAACTATATCATAATCGAGCATTTTGGATAAGACGGAATTTTGATCATATTTCCAGATTTTACCCAAATATAGATTAATTATGTTAATTATGGCGATCGCCTTCTAGTTGTCGCAAACGTTCTTCTAATTCCCGCACCCTGTCCTCGGCCGCTTCAGCCCTTTGGCGTTCAGTTTGCACCTGCGCCGCCAATTCTGTGGACGTGAGGAATTTTTCACCGTCTGGGCGATAAATCATAAAGTTTCCGTCTTTCAATTCAAACCGGATACCTAAGCGGGGACTCATCCAATTTTCCGGTTCGTCGATCACTTCAAGAGTCCCATCACTACTACGCAGCCAACCGTTGAAATCTAGGCGATCGGGGTCAAAAATATAGTATTCTTCAACCCCATATTGTTCATAAAACTTAAATTTTCTCGCCATTTCTTTCAAGCGATTTCCCGGTGAAAGAATTTCAAAAACCACTTGTGGTGGTATGTTACCTTCTTCCCATTGTTGATAGGAACCGCGATCGCCTTTAGGTCGCCCAAATACTACCATCGTATCAGGGGCTTGACGTATTTTATTATCACCCTGCTGAGGATACCAGAGTAAGTCTCCAGCCACAAACACATTAGGGTCATCATTAAACAAGATTTCTAGGTTTTCTTTAATAACAACAATCCAGCGAAATTGTTTAGTATTATCTGACATAGGATTGCCATCAGATTCGGGATAAATGACCGTGATTTTGTCTTGAGTGCTTGTCATAGACTTGTCATCATGGCTATGATGATATTTCTTTGATTCATTATATCATAGCTGTGGCTGTAGGGTCAGTAGGGCGAAATAGGCAGCACCACGCCTAGCTATATTGTGCATGGTGCTGATATATTTAGTGATTTTGCTTAGGACGTGCGCCAAACTTTTGAATTAATAAATCCCGGATAATTGGCTTGAGGTCATCGCAAGCCACACCCTTTTCTATACGACTTCCTAACTCAGCTTCATGACCGACTTTTCCTCCGGTATAGATATCAACAGCTTCCACTGTTTTACCATCTTTACGGGCTTTAGTACCGATGAAACCGATATCAGCCACTTGGGGCTGTCCGCAAGAGTTAGGGCAGCCAGTCCAGTGAATACGAACGCGATCGCTTATTTCCAACTCCTCATCAAGTTCTCTGGCTAATTTTAAAGCCCTTTGTTTAGTTTCAATCAAAGCAAAATTGCAATAATTATTTCCCGTGCAAGACACAAGCGATCGAGTCAAAGGGGCTGGATTAATCGAGAAAACCTCTAACAAAGGTTCCGCCAAAAACGCCTCTAATTTATCCTCAGAAATATAAGGAATAATCAAATTTTGCTCAACCGTCAGGCGAATTTCTCCCTGGCCATAAACCTCCGCCAAACGGGCTACTTCAAACATTTGGTCTGCCGATAAACGCCCCACCGGAACGTGCAACCCAACAAACTTATATCCCTGTTGTTTCTGGGGGTGAACACCCAAATAATCTTTCTTATCCTGGGTTATTTCATCCTTTAAGGCAGCCGTTGCGAGAGTTTGACCAAATTCTTCCTGCACCTCAGCCCGGAAGCGTTCTACCCCCCATGTATCCACCAACCACATCAAACGTGCCCGTTGGCGATTTTCCCGCAATCCTTCAGTGAGACCATTTTGGGTGTAAACTGTTAAGATAGCGATCGAAAGTTTAATCACATCATCGTTAGCAGGAACCCAAACATTAATCGGCACAGCTTCCACCTGACGTTGTGCCGATAAATACCCACCTACTAGGACATTAAATCCTAAGACATCATCCCGATAAGCCGGCACAAAAGCCAAATCATTAATCTCAGCATGAATGGAATTATCTCGTCCCCCTTCAATAGCAATATTGAACTTACGGGGAAGGTTAGAAAAAGCATAATTACCCTCACCTTGATTGGTAATTACCCTCTCCAATTTTTGCAACAATTCTCGGGTATCGAACAATTCATCTGGGTCAATACCAGCAATGGGAGAACCTGTCAGGTTGCGAACATTATCCATACCCGATTGAATGCTGGTCATTCCTACAGCTTTCAATTTACTAAAAATATCCGGGAGGTCTTCCAAACGAATACCGCGTAATTGGATATTTTGGCGGGTAGTAATATCGGCGCTCCCATCATCTCCATAGCGTTGGACAATTTCGGCTAATACCCGCATTTGTGCGCTGTTGAGAGTACCATTGGCAATGCGTAATCTCAACATAAATTTACCGGGAGTAACAGGTCGGAAAAACACCCCCAGCCATTTAAGACGCATTTCTAAATCGGTTTTATCCATGGCTTCCCAACCGATTTTGGCAAAATATTCTAACTCGTCTTTAACGGCTAATCCATCTTTATCAGCTTTAGCTTTTTCGATTTTATTGAGTTTGACTTTGGGTTCAGAGGCGACAACCATGATTTTATCTATAACTGAGGTTAACAATGATTTGTAGATTAAATTCAGAATCAGTGATAATTTGTAGTTGAAGATACATAAAACCTCTGATTTTGCAATTATTGCATATATAATATGTAAAAAACGCATACTTGCCAGGTTTTAGTATTTTGGAATACCAAATTCCGGGGAAATTCACCATAATTTGGGTTCATCAACCTGATGATGATGGCAAGTTTAAACTTATCTAATGTCTGGGAATTATTTAGTAATTAATTAACGAGGTGCAATTATGGAAACAAAATCAGCTATTGGCAAGGTTTATTTAGTGGGTGCGGGGCCTGGCGATCCGGGTTTGCTGACATTAAAAGGTAAAGTTTTGATTGAGTCAGCGGATGTGGTTATTTATGATGCTTTGGTGAGTGAAGAAATTTTAGCAATGATTAACCCAAAGGCTGAAAAAATCCATGCCGGAAAGCGTCGCGGTCGCCATTCTTTACCCCAAGAGGAAACGACACAATTAATGATTGATCAAGCCCAAACTCATGGGGTAGTTGTGCGTTTAAAAGGTGGCGATCCGTTTGTTTTTGGTCGCGGTGGGGAGGAAATGGAGGCTTTAATTGCGGCGGGAGTTCCGGTAGAGGTGGTTCCGGGTGTGACTTCTGGTATTGCCGCGCCAGCTTATGCGGGGATTCCTTTAACTCACCGGAATTATAGTTCTTCTGTGACTTTTGTAACAGGTCATGAAGCGGCGGGAAAGTATCGCCCAGAGGTGAAGTGGGAGGCTATTGCTAAGGGTTCTGAAACTATTGTGATTTATATGGGGGTTCAAAATTTGGGTAATATTATTGAGGCTTTGGTGGCTGGTGGTTTAAGCATGGAAACTCCCATAGCTTTAATTCGTTGGGGAACTTGTCCGCACCAGGAGGAATTACGGGGCACTTTAAACACTATTATTGAACAGGTGGAAAATACGGGTTTTGAAGCGCCAGCTATTGCTGTTATTGGTGAGGTGGTGGGCTTAAATGATGTTCTGTATGGATGTCGTCCTGTACCTGTGAAAATCATAACTAAATAATGGAATTTGATAAGGATTTGATAATATGATGAATGAATTTATTAACCTAGCTAAGGTGGCTAGTGATAATCGGGATTGGCCCCAGGTGGTTTACGGTCTACAACAGTTTTGTGTGAGTGGGGAAAATGAGGGGTTGGAAGAGGCGATCGCTTTAGCTTTAACAGCTTTACAATATGGAGATTTTCACACCCGTTGGGATGTGGCTAAACTGTTGCCGAAATTGGGGAAATCAGCCTGTTTCCCATTAATTGAAATTTTCGAGGATGAAACAGCAGATCCAGAATATAGATGGTTTGCGGGGCGAATTTTAGGGGATTTTCATACCCCAGAAGCGATCGCCTGTTTGGTGAATTTCCTCAGTAGCGATGCTGATGATGAATTAATAGCGATCGCCGCTAGTGCGTTAGCTAATTTAGGACCGGAGGCGGTGGCAAGTTTAACCACTCTTTTAGAAGACCCCGAAACCCGTCTGATGGGTGTGCGTGCTTTATCTCAAATTCGCATTTCGGGGGTAATTTCTCCCCTGTTAACTGTTGTTAAAGACCCCGACCCCCAGGTGAGGGCGATCGCCATTGAAACCTTGGGAAGTTTTCGGGATGATCGGGTAATTCCGGCTTTAATTAATGCCCTAGAAGACCATGCAGCCATAGTGCGATCGGAAGCCGTAATCAGTTTAGGATTTCGGTCAGATATAGCGACACAATGGCGCTTGGTAGAGTCGATAGACCCATTACTTTATGATATTAACGTCACTGTTTGTCAGCAAGCAGCAATGGCTATGGGGCGCTTAAAAACGGATACAGCTATTGAAAGCCTATCGATACTTTTAAAATCTTCCCTGACCCCAATTCCTTTACAAATTGCCTGTGTTAAAGCGTTAATTTGGATGGAAAGGTCAGCAGCCTTAGACTGCATCGCTGAATGTCTCTCAGATTTTAATGAAGCAGTTACCCTAGAAACTATCCAGTTATTAGGTCGCCTAAAAACTGCGGATCTCAAAAATCAGGCAAGCCAAATATTGCTAGATTTATTCAGGTCAGGACATCCTAGCCTCAGCCAAATACGGATTAAACAAGCGTTAGCTTATGCTTTAGGTCAGTTAGGAGATGTGAAAACTATGGAGATTCTGCAAGTCCTCAAAACCGATGTTAATGATAGTGTAAAATTTCATGCGATCGCCGCTATGCGACAATTAGAGACTATTTCGACAAGGCCTGAATTATCAACTCTTCCGGTGCGCGAGACTGGGAATTATTAGGGCAAGTTTGCGCGCCCCAATCGCACTTTCTCAGATGGTCTAGTTGCCAACTCAGGGGTATTTCCAACAAATCGCGAGACCCGGTAAATCCCTGTCCTATAAATAGCAATAAGGCTATACAATTAAGTATGGTATGAGCCATGCGCCATTTGTAGGATTTGTAAATATCGGGAACAATTGCCAAGGCAAAAATCATCAATAAAGCGGAAGTAATGCCATAATAGTAATGGGAGAAGTGCCACTCATAACCTCGGCGAAAAACGCCATCTTGTGCCCCCAAAATTACTAATCCTGCCCCGGTTAAGGTGGCAAAAACACCCCGCCACAGGGGTTGATTAGCATTAGCACGGTACAGAAAAACTAGGGAGGCGATGGTCCCGATAAAGATTAAAACTATAAAAATCGCCTCAAACATATTCTCATTAGAAAGTTCCTTAAATACTCCTTTAAATCCAATGGAATACGCTAAAGCAATCAGGGTCACTCCTACGACGGCACCAGTTAGTAAACGTCCCATTTTTAAGTGTTCCCGACCTACCATTGGGGGAATGCGACTTGTGCTGCCTTTTTCTAGTGTTTGTAGGCGACGCTGACGAGTTTGCCAAGCCATGTGGGTAGAAATTCCAATTATGGGAAATACCACAACTACGGCTAGAAACGGATGAATCAAACTCATGAAATCGATTAGCTGCATTTCCAAGCCTCCCAAAACAATTTGCAATTATCAACCATCAATATTCATAGGGATTTCGAGGTTCTGGAATTGGGGTTAATTTGTCAGCTTTGATAGTTAACCTCCGTTGATTATTGAGAACTTCGGTAGTCATTTCACCCTCAACCTGTAGCCAACTGTCTTGGGGATATGCCCCCCGGTTAGTATCAGGAAGCATGACAGGAAGCGCAATGGGGTAAGCATCAGCAGCACAGCAGGTGATTACAAACCGGGCAATAAAGATAAAATTTTGGGGAAGATTGGGGGGATAAATGACAAATCCGGTGACATTGACTCTTTGACCTCTATATGTATCCGGTTCGGGATTGATATTAAGTAGCCTAATCCATTCTATCAGCGATCGCTCTTCTGGTCGAGAAGCGGTACGAAATTGTTGGGGCTGAATTTGTGTAGCGGGTAAAGAGTCCATGATACCCCGTTGTAAGGCGACATAACTACCCAGATTTCGGGGGGTAATGAAAAGACCTAACAGGAGAGAAATTAATAGTAGGGCGGTACTCCAACCTTTGGGAAATAAACTAATATGTTGTAGGGATTGTTGGTCTATCTGCGCTTGAGGTTTTTGGTAATTCTGGGAGAGTTCCCAAATCCGAAATCCTCCAAAGACTAATAACAGAAAACCGCCACCGATAGCGAGGGGAAAATAGTTAGGATGAATGAGGACATAAAGTTGTCCATTCAGCCAATATCTGAGGAGAAGGAATCCCCAAGCTAATATAGCTATAGCGTCCACCCAAGGAGACTGCAACCACAGTTGTAAACGAGATGATAACCTATTTAAGGTCGGTCTAACACGGTTCATAGGCGCTGATATCAATAGTTCAGATTGAGATTGACAGCCAAGGTTAGCAAAAAGGTAAGCTGGGCGGCGAGAATCATCAGATAAATGATGGCGCGAGTTTGGAAAATCGACATCATCAAGCCGACGGTTTTAATATCAATCATGGGTCCGAATACTAAAAATGCTAGTAAGGAACCTGTGGTAAAAGTGGCGGCAAAAGAGAGGGCAAAAAATGCGTCAACAGTGGAACAAATAGAAACTACTCCAGCTAGTAATAACATCGCCATAATGGAGGAAATGGGACCGTAACCTAAGCTGAGGATAATTTCGCGGGGTATTACTGTTTGAATAATAGCAGCGATCGCACTTCCGACTACCAACATTCCCCCCAATTCTCGAAACTCCTGCACGCCACTTTCAATCATTAAACCAACCCGGTCGCGGGTGGGGCGGATAAAAATAGAGGAGAAACTGAAACTTGTTTGAGGCATAGTAGCGACGGCTTGAACACCTTGTCCCTCAGCTTTCCACATAGGCATAGACTGCAAGCGCACGGGACTGGCTGACTGACCCATAATATAAGTTCCGGATCTTAGTAGGGAAGATTTGGGCATCTCATCGACGGCTTTTTCGGTGAAGTCAGGTTGAGGAATTAAACGGGCGAGGGCTTTTTGTAGAAAGGGCCGCAGGTCTTTTTGGGCGCTAAAAACTAAGCCTAATGTTATGGCAATTATCAGGGAAAATAAAATCCGTAAAACGACGACTTCTGGCTGTCCCCGGAAGGCTACCCAAGTTGACCAAATCACAATAGGATTAATGGTGGGGGCAGCAAATAAAAAGCCGATCGCTGCTGAGGCAGGTACTCCTTGACTCAGGAGGCGACGGGCAACGGGAACATTTCCACACTCACACACGGGAAACATAAACCCGAAAAGACTGCCAAAAATCGCCCCCAGGAAGGGGTTAGTTGGAACGTAGTATAGCAGTTTGCGTTCATCCACTAACCACAGCAGTAGACTGGACAACATGACACCCAGTAACAGGAAGGGCATGGCTTCCACTAACAGGCTGAGAAACAGGGTGAAAACAGCGTTCAGTTTGCTAACTATTATTGATGGCATCCTGTCTCAATTTGAATGGTTGACACTAATTTAGCTAGGCACACTCTCCGGTTAACGGCTACATTGTACACCTTCCGATGGTAATTATTAATAAGCAATTGTCTGGTGGGGGCGGGTTCCCCAATTAATCATAGCCTAGGTCAACCCGCCCTAGGGGGTTTATTGAGGCTACAAGGCGGCGGCTGGGGTGGGAATAGTCACCACCTCATCACCGGACAAACCAAAGGCATCATGAATGGTCTGGACGGCTTTGATGCCATCTTTTTCATCGACTACACAACTGATTTTAATTTCGGAAGTGGCAATCATGGAGATGTTGATATTTTCGGCGGCGAGGGCTTCAAACATACGGGCGGCGACTCCGGGGTTATCGACCATTCCGGCCCCTACGGCGCTAACTTTAGCGATCGCCGAATTGAGGGTAACTTCCCCATAACCCCAATTAGCGATCGCCTTTTTAATCACCAGTTTAGCCTCTTCTGCATCACCTTGAGCGACAGTAAAAGCAATATCGCGGGTGAGAATATCATTAACCTGGTGACAGCGCTGTGATTGGATAATCATATCAACGCTAATATTGTGATGTGCCAGCAGGGTAAACAACTCCGCCGCCATTCCGGGGCGATCGGGAACATGACGGATGGCCAAACGGGCTTGGTTACGGTCTATGGCAACTCCTCGCACTGGGGGAAGATCAGACCTGCCAACCAGTTGAGTCTTTTTGCTGCTGCGGGTTAGTACATCAAAGGTTTGACAGAGGGCAGTTACAGCCCGATCGCACTCAGTGGCATCAATCACACAACTGACTTTCACTTCGGAAGTAGAAATCATCTGAATATTAATTCCCGCCTCGGCTAAAGTGCGGAACATTTGGGAAGCGACTTTGGGGCGACCAATCATCCCCGCGCCGACAATGCTAACTTTAGCGATAGGGCTATCATAGCCGCGCACTTCGGGTTCTCCAATTTGGGGGTCGTTGTTGCGTCCCAAGGTTGGTAAAATTGCATCAGCTACAGCGATCGCTCGTTTATAGCAATTATGAGTCACCGTAAAGGTAATATCATTAATATTGGCTTCATGGATCGACTGAATAATCAAATCCACATTGAGCTTCTGGAGGGCAATTCCCCCAAATAAACGGGCTGCAATCCCAGGGCGATCGGGAATACGCAATAAGGAAACCGCCGCCTGATCTAGATCAAATTCTACCCCATCAACGGGTCGCACCAGTTCCAACCCTTCCATAGAAGGACGCGACGGTGATGAAGAAGTCACCCGTGTACCCGGATCATCAGTCCAACTCGATCGCACCACTAAGGGAATGCCATAATTTCGGGCAATTTCCACGGCCCTGGGATGGAGAACTTTAGCCCCTAAACTAGCAAGTTCGAGCATTTCATCACAGGTAATTTCATCCATCAACTGTGCTTTAGGGACAAGGCGGGGGTCTGTAGTTAAAATTCCGGGTACATCGGTATAAATTTCGCATTTATCGGCTTGTAATGCTGCCGCCAAAGCGACTGCGGAAGTATCCGATCCTCCTCGTCCTAGGGTGGTAATTTCCAATTCTTGGCGATCGCTAACTCCCTGGAAACCGGCTACTACTACGACCTTACCCTCTTTTAGGTGACGAGTTAGGCGATCGGTTTGGATATTTAAAATCCGGGCGCGACTATGTTCAGCCTCTGTGACAATTCCCACCTGAGCCCCGGTCATGGAAATGGCTGGTTGTCCCATTTCCTGTAGTGCCATACTCATTAAAGCGATCGTCACCTGTTCGCCAGTAGATAACAACATATCCATTTCCCGGCGAGAGGGATGGGTAGAAATTTCTTGGGCTAGTTTCACCAAACCATCAGTAGTTTTTCCCATAGCCGAAACCACCACCACCACAGAATGATCTTCGGCGGTTTTCGCCACCCGACGGGCTACCGCTTGAATGCGATCTACTGACCCAACAGAAGTACCACCATATTTTTGAACAATCAGCATAGTAATTCCACCATAAGGAAACTCAACAATAGGTTACACCGACGACAGATTGCAGGCCGTTGCCCATGTCCACCAGACCGAGGGCGTGACATCCCCCATATTGTATCGGAAACATTCGGGAAAAATTCCCGGCTTTTCTGATACCGTTTAAGTTATAGGTTTCTGATAATCGGTTTGTAGTCCTGGCGATCGCCCCTCCACCCATGATTTCTGCTACCCGGTATTTCTGGATTTTTGGCTTGTTACTGTCTAGTGTGATCTCGATTTTGATTATGGTTTCTCAAGGCTTACAACCTCGTCTCCTCAGCGATCCTTTTTTACAACTACCCACGGAAAACTCAGTCCGGGTGGTGTGGTTTACCGAGTTTTCTGGTTCTCAGCATCAAGTCAATTATGGCAGTAACCTCCAACAAAATGCGATCGCCAGCACCTCCCAACTCACTCGCACTCGCGAAGACCAAAATTCCTGGGTAGGAGTCCAAACCCAAAACAACCGCATCTACACCCAACCCATTCCCAGACCGATCTGGCGACACGAAGCCACCATCACAGACTTAACCCCAGGCCAACGGGTTCCCTACCAAGTTCACAGTACCACAGACAACGGCATCAAAATCAGTAGCCAAGTATTCAGCCTAGCTAGTTTACCCCAACCCGGAACAGCCTTAAAAATCCTCCTCACCTCCGACCACCAACTTAAACCCATGACCGCCGCCAATCTTCAAAAAGTAGCTGAAACTGTCGATATTGATGCTGTTTTTATGGCTGGTGATTTAGTCAATATTCCCGATCGCGCTTCCGAATGGTTCGACGATAATCGCGGCGGAGCCTTTTTTCCCTGTCTGCAAGGTCGCGCCCATTATCAACTCGAAACAAATGGTGTCACCACTACTTATAAAGGCGGCGCTTTAATTCAAAATTTCCCCTTATTCCCCGCTATTGGTAATCATGAAATGATGGGGGCTTTTTCCGAAACCGACAGCTTAAACAACCAGTTTAATAATAGTTACCCTCAATTTGCCGCCCAACAGCTTTATCAACAAAATGCTGCCACCATTAACCCTAATAATGACCCCGAAATTCAGCAACAATGGCTCCGAGACCACAGCTTTAACTCAGATACCTATAACCAAATATTTACTCTCCCCAATCCCCACCACAATTATTATGCTATCACCTTTGGAGATATCCGCTTAGTAGTTTTATCCGCGACCAATGTTTGGCGGGTTTATCGGTTAGACTCCCACGCCAGAGGACGTTATCGAGAGAGAGACGCAGACTTTGAACGTCCCGAAAATTGGGGCTATGGCCAACATTTATTTGAGCCTATTTCCGCAGGAAGCCAACAATATATCTGGTTAAAACAGGAACTCAATAGCCCGGAATTTCAACAGGCTAAATATAAAATCGTTATGTTCCATCATCCTCCCCACACTTTAGGGGATAATATAGTTCCCGCCTATACGGAACCCGTGCAAATTAAGGATGTTGATAATAACGGCAATATTATTATGATTCGCTATGAATATCCCAAATCATCTGATTATTTAATTAGGGATGTTATGCCATTATTAGAAGCCGCCGGAGTTCAACTGGTGTATTACGGACACTCCCACCTGTGGAACCGATTTCTGGGACCCACGGGAATTAACTTTTTAGAATCTTCCAATGTCGGAAATAGTTATGGTGCGGCTTGGGGAAATAATCGCCGATTTGTTCCCCCAGCTTTCACCGAAGTATATACCCCATTCGGAGACCCCAACGGACTCCAACCTATCATTCCTAACCTTAGTCCCGTTTCCGATAGAGATGGCGCACCTCAACCCTATATCGCTAGTAACGATATTACAGTTTTTAGTATTTTGGACACGGGCACGGCCACTGTGAGCAGCTATCTGTTCAACACAGAACAGCCTAATAGTCAAGTGATCAAATTTGATGAGTTTCCCCTATTAACCCACAATAGCTGATCAACCCATATACATCGGCTTTTGAGTTCACTATCAAAAAAATTCCGCGCCAGGGGTTGACAAAATCGATTGACTGCTGATACGATAGTTAATCGTGGGAATAAGCCGGGATAGCTCAGTCGGTAGAGCAGAGGACTGAAAATCCTCGTGTCGGCGGTTCAAGTCCGCCTCCTGGCATTTTGGGAAAAACCTTATCCTGACAGCGATAGCGGGTTATTACTCAACCCCTATATCCTATTGAGTTACTCAGATATTACTCACAATCTAGTCCTAGCATAGGAAAATAATTCTGTCAATAGGATGATTACTCAGTCAACAAGCACAACTTAATCAATCTGTCAAATGCCTACTATCTCCCCCTAACCAAACACAGACAGGGTAACTCTCTCGTGATACCCGTCAATGGCAAGCCTTCGGTTCGTAACGAACCATTGACTGCTATCACATCGTTCGTTTCCCCAATAGTGCTTGTTTCGGTTAGGGGGAGGGTATGGCTCAAATCAACCCATAGTGGGTTCCCTATGGGAGTCAGATTATTGGTGAAATCTTGAGGA
>Ga0213835_100391_pt1 | contig 44203 bp, 41 predicted proteins | sample SWPATP01_FD_160576 | JGI IMG/M metagenome (GOLD analysis project Ga0213835, IMG submission 160576) | Coastal seawater microbial communities from Marineland, Florida, United States - SWPA TP0 #1 | ecosystem: Environmental > Aquatic > Marine > Coastal | place: USA: Florida | collected 2016-08-05
ATGCGCGCCGCCGGCAAGGCGCCAAAGACCATCCTCATCGCCGCAGCACGCCAACTCCTCGTCATCCTCAATGCAATGATCCGATCTCAGACGCCCTTGAGGCCATGATCAGAACACAGTTGCCCCCCGGCCCGCCCCCCCCGGCCCTCAGATCCGGGCCAGCGTCTCCATCAGCCGGGGCTGTCCGGCCCGGCCCCGCCCCAGCACCTCCTCATAGGCGAAGCGGGGCCGCATCGAGCCCGCCCGGCCCGAGCCGTCCACGAACTTCATCGCCCAGCTGCCGAAGCGGCGCTGCGCGATCGGCCCGTCCCAGAGGGTCTGCACGGCGCTGTGGCGCGGGTCCCCGCGGATGCCGGCATAGAGCGTGCGCACCGCGGTTTCCCCGCCCTCGAGCACCTGATAGAACTGGTCGCCGTCGAAATAGAGCGCGCCCGTCAGGCCCATCGCGGGGTTGCGGGTCAGCGCGGTCCGGGCGATCTCCAGCATCTCGGGCGACCAGGCCGGGATGTTCGAGACGCTGGCATAGGCGAGGCAGAATGGCATCGCACCCTCCCGCGCGCCGGTCGGGCGCGCCGGGAACAGGGTAACAGATCGCGGGCGCGCTGTCCCGCGACAGGAGGGCAGATGGGCGCAGCAGATGGGGCCGAGGTGTTCACGCTTCTGGTCGAGGTCGGGCGCAAGCCGGGCGACGGCCTGCCCGAGGCGGCCAGCGGCGCGGCGCTGTTGTGCTATGCCGCCGCACGCGACGAGGCCGAGGCGGTGCGCGAGACCGTGGCGCTGCTGCGCACCGCGGGCCTTGCGCCGCTCCAGGCCGAGGGCCTCGGCACCGCCGCCGAGCGCAGCGCGGCTGGTCAGCCCCCCGCCGACGAGGAACGCGCGCTGATGGACCGCGCCGCGGCCGAGAACGCGGTGGTCGTGGCCCAGGTCACGCCCTTCTTCGGCGATTGAGCCGCCCGCCGGCGGCAGACCCCGCGTCGACCGGAGCAGCCCGAGGCGGTGCAGGGCCGGGCGGTGCAGGGCCGGGCGGTGCAGGGCCGGGCGGTGCAGGGCCGGGCGCTTCAGCCGCCCTCCGCCACCGCCTAGCCGCCCGCGCACGATCCTTCGCGCCGCGCCGCGGCCCGCCCGGTACCACGGACTCCCTGCCCCTTCATCTTTCCTCAAATATCCTCGGGGGGGGCTCCCGCAGGGAGACGGGGGGGCAGACAGCCCCCCTCCCCGGCCACGGCCTGGCGCCGGCCTCACCGCGCGATCCCGACCCGGACGCACGGACCCCTGCCAGGGCGGTTGCCTCGCCCCGCAGGCAGGGCTAGGGCTGGCGCGTGCCCGGCCGAGGAGAGCGCCATGACCGTCCCGCCCGATCCCGTGGAGTTGACCGCAGCCCTGGTGCGCTGCCCCTCCGTGACGCCGGCGGAGGGCGGCGCGCTGGCGCTCCTGCAGGAGCTGCTGACGGCGGCCGGGTTCGCCTGCACCCGGGTGGACCGGGCCGGGGTGCCCAACCTCTTTGCCCGCTGGGGGCCGAAGGGCCACGCGCGGACCTTCGGCTTCAACGGCCACACCGATGTCGTGCCGGTGGGCGACGCGGCGGCCTGGATGGTGGAGCCCTTCGGCGGGGTGATCCGCGACGGCCGGCTCTGGGGTCGCGGCGCCTGCGACATGAAATCGGGGGTGGCGGCCTTCGTGACCGCCGCCGTCCGCTTCGTTACCGAGACCCCGCCCGACGGCGCCGTGATCCTGACGATCACCGGCGACGAGGAGGGCCCGTCGACCGATGGCACCGTCGCGCTGCTCGACTGGATGGAGGCCGAGGGCGAGCGGATGGCCGTCTGCGTGGTGGGCGAGCCCACCAGCCGCGAGGCGCTGGGCGACACGCTCAAGATCGGCCGGCGCGGATCGCTGAGCGCCTGGATCGCGGCGACCGGCAGGCAGGGGCACAGCGCCTATCCCGACCGCGCGCTGAACCCGCTGACGGCGCTGGTGCGGCTGTGCGACCGGCTGGCGGGCGTCGAGCTCGACCTCGGCACGGAACATTTTGACCGCTCCACGCTGGCGATCACCTCCATCGACACGGGCAATGCGGCCACCAACGTCATCCCGGCCCGGGCAACGGCCACGCTGAACATCCGCTTCAACGACGCGCATACCGGGGCGGGGCTGACGCGCTGGCTGAAGGACCAGGCGGCGCGGGTGACGGAGGAGACGGGCGTCGCCCTCGATGTGGCGGTAAAGATCTCGGGCGAGAGCTTCCTCACCCCGCCCGGGCCCTTTCCCGACCTCGTGGCGCGGGCGGTGGCGGCGGAGACCAACCTGACGCCGGTGTTCTCGACCAGCGGAGGGACGTCGGATGCGCGCTTCATCCGCGCGCATTGTCCGGTGGTGGAGTTCGGGCTGGTGGGCGACACCATGCACCAGGTCGACGAGAGCGCCGATGTCGCACAGATCGCGCGGCTGGAGGCGATCTATCGGCGGATGCTGGGGGACTGGTTCGCGCAGGGCTGACGGCTGCACCGGGGGGCGGCGTGGGAGGGGGGCTTTCCGCCCCCCGCCTCCTGCGGAGGCTCCCCCCGAGGATATTTGAGGAAAGACGAAAGGGGCCGGGGACGTGAAGGCGGGGGGGCAGGCGGGGCGATGACGGCGGACCGGCCGCTGCTGGGCGTGCTCCTGATGCTGGGCTTCTGCCTCGTGGCGCCGCTGATCGATGTGGCGGCGAAGCTGGCGGCGGCCTTCGTCTCGGTGGGGATGATCACGCTGGCGCGCTATGTCGTGCAGGGTGCGCTGATGGCGGCGATGCTGCCGCCGATGGGGCTGGATCTGCGGCTGCCGCGGCGGCTGTGGGGGATGATGGCGCTGCGGGCGGCGATGTCGCTGGTGTCGACCTTTGCCTTCGTGGCGGCGGTGGCGGTGATGCCGCTCGCGGATGCGGTGGCGATCGTCTATGTCGAGCCGTTCGTGGTGATGCTGCTGGGCTGGCTCCTGATGGCCGAGGCGGTGGGGCCGCGGCGGATCGCGGCGGCCTCTGTGGGATTTGTCGGGGCGCTGCTGGTCATCCAGCCGAATCTCGCGGCCTTCGGGGCGGTGGCGCTGTTGCCGCTTCTGACGGCGGTGAGTTTTGCGGTCTATGTGCTGGCGACGCGGCAGATGCGGGGGATGCATCCGGTGGCCATGCAGTTCCACACCGCGTGGATGGCGGTGGCGATGGGCCTGCCGCTGGTTCTGGGGCTGGGGACGGGGCTGGGCTGGGCGCCGGCGGCGCTGGAGGCGGTGCCGTCGGCCTGGGCCTGGGGGCTGCTGTTCGGGGTCGGGCTGGCGGCGAGCGTCTCGCATCTGTGCATCACCTGGGCGCTGCGGCTCGCGCCCTCGTCGACGCTGGCGCCGCTGGGATATCTGGAGATCCCGGTGGTGGCGGTGCTGGGCTGGCTGGTCTTTGCCGATCTGCCCGGGACGGTGGCGCTGGCCGGGATCGTGCTGATCACCGGCGCGGGCCTCTATGTCATCCACCGCGAGCGGGTGGCGGCGCAGGCGGAGCGCTGAGCGGGGCGCTGGGCGGGGCGCGCGCGGGACCGGGAGCCGGTGCCCGGCGGGGGCGTCGGAGGGGGGGCCGTCTGCCCCCCCGGCGCCTGTGGCGCCTCCCCCCCGAGGATATTTGTGATCAGATGAAGGGGCGGGGTGCGGCGCCGGTGGGCCGGCGGCGCCTCATGTCCCGGCGAGCGCGGCGAGGGCTGCGTCGAGGCCGGCGGCGGGCAGGATCACCAGCATCCGCGGCGCCGAGAAGGCGAGCCGCACCTCGGGGGCGCCGACCCGGTTCGAGAGGCCGGTGCGGGCGGCCGGGCCGAAGGCCAGCCCGTCGATGGGCCAGACGAGGCCGCGGCTCGCGCCCGTCACCTCGCCCAGCGGGAACAGCGACAGCCGGGTGCCGGGGTCGAGCCGCAGCGTCAGGTCGCGCGGGGCGAGGAAGCACACGTCCTCGGCCCCCAGCACGAGGCAGCGCCGCCCCGGGTGGCAGGCCAGCGTGTTGAACACCCCCAGCGTGTGATCGAGCCGCGCCCCGGTGAACCCCACCGCCAGCACGAAGGGCGCGGCGATGGAGCGCAGCGCCTTGTCGAAGTCGGTCGTCTCCTGCTCGGCGATGTGGTGGAGCCGGTCCTCGCCCAGCGCCGCCCGCGCCGCCGCCGAGAGCGAATCGAAATCGCCGATGGCGCGTTCGGGCAAGTGGCCGGCCGCCAGCGCCCGGTCGGCCCCGCCATCGGCCGCCACCAGCCTTGGCGCCCGCGCCAGCGCCGCCGTCAGGACGGCATCCGTCAGCTCGCCCGCGCCCACCAGCGTCACCCCTTCGTCGGACTGGACAACCGGCTGTCCCATCATGCTATCCTCTGCAATTGCGGCACGAGACCCCGGCCGCGGCCACATTCCGTCCCCGAAAACACCCCGTTGTCATCACGGAATGGCACCGGGGGAGTGGCAGCCTCATCTGCATCGGGTGTGCAAGAGGCTGCAGAAAGCGAGCGTCGCATGGTGGGTCCCAGCAAAATCCTCACGGTCTCCTACGGGACCTTCTCCTGTACGCTGGAGGGGTTCGACGATCCCTTCAACACGATGAAGGCGATTGCGGAGTATTTCCGGGATCTGGCCGCCGAGGACCGCTATTTCGGCGCCGAGCCGCCGACGCCGGATGCCGAGATGCTGCAGCGGATCGCCGAGCGCGAGATCCAGCGCCGGGTCGAGGCGCGGATCGCAGCCGATGGCGTGGTGCTGCGTCAGGCCGAGCCGGGTCCCGCGCCGGTGGCACGGCCTGTCGGTGCCGCCTCCGGGATCGTGGCGCCGCCGATGCAGGCGCTGATGGGCAGCTCGGCCGCCCTTCCAGTCGTGACCACGCTGACGGCGACGCTGGGCGGTCAGGGCATCGCCGCTGCCGCCGCGATGCCGGCCGCTCCGCCGGAGGCGGCGGACCGGGGCGCGGGACCGGCCGAGGCGCCCCTGCCCCCGGCAGCCGAGGCTGCGGCGCCCGAGGCGGTCGCCGACACTCCACCCGTTGGCGCGCCCGAGGCGGTCGCCGTCCCCGCGCCGGCGGAGGCGGCGGTGGAAGCCGCCCCCAAGGGGACAGAGCCCGAGGCCCCGCCGCCGCTCGCGGCGTCCGACGCGGCCGGGACCGAGGCTGTCGAGCCTCCGGCGCCGAAGCCGGAGCCCGAGGGCGCGGAACAGGACATGGCCGGCGCCCCCATTGCCGAGGCGGGGGCCGAGGGTGCTCCGCAGCTCGACGCGGCGGAGGGGCCGGAGGCCGAGGCCGCCATGCCGGTGGAGGCGGAGGCGGAGGCCGGGGAGACATCGCAGCTCGACGCGGCGGAAGGGCCGGAGGCCGAGGCCGGCGAGCCGGTGGAGGAGACGGAGGCCGAGGCCGGCACGCCGGCGGTGGCGGAGGACGAGGCGGCATCGCGGCCCGACGCGGCGGATGAGCCGGCCGTGGAGCCCGTCACGCCGGTGGAGGCGGAGGCCGGGGAGGCCCCGGCGCACGACGCGGCCGAGCCGGTGGCGCAGGAGACGGATGCGGAGGGGCCGCGGCGGGCGGACGATGCCGGCGAGCGGGAGCATGGCGGGACGGTTGCCGAACGCTTCACCGCGCCGGTCGAGGCATGGGTCGGGCGCGTGGCCGAGCGGCTGGCGGCCCTGCGCGAGGGCAAGGCCGAGGTCGGTACGCCGGAGCCTGCGGAGGTTGCGGGGCCGGAGCAGACCGAGCCCGGGTTCGCCCTCTTCGACGAGGACGACGAGCGCGCGGACGCGGGGCGGGACGCGGCCGCCGAGGACCGGCACGATGCGGCGGAGCCGGCGCCTCGGGACGACGCCGAGGTGCTGGCTGCGCTGGCCAGGGCCCTCGGCGACGAGACCGAGACCCCTGCGCCGGTCACCGTGCCGGAGCCTGCGGTCGAGGCCGCGCCGGGCACCGACGCGGCGCCCGGGCCCGAGGCGGCTGCGGCAGGGCTTTCGGACGAGGCCGCCGCGATGGAGGCCGGCGTGGCGGGGGAGCCCCCCGCGGCACAGCCCGGCGCGGCGGCGATGGACGGGGCCGAAGAGGGGGGGACGCCCGAGGAGCTAGAGGCCCGGGACGACAGCGCCGAGCGGCCGGAGGCCGTGGCGGTCGCCCTCGCGGAGGAAGCGACCGCTCCGCTGGCGACCGACCCTGGGCCGAGCCACATGGAGCCGGCCGACATGGAACCGGCCGAGAGCGATCTGGCCGAAAGCGATCTGGCCGGGGGGGGCCTCGACGGGATCGCCCCGACCGCCCCGGTGATCGAGGCCACCGAGCCGGAGACCGGCGAGCCCCGGGGCACCGACGACGGGATCGCCGATGCGGCGCCGGCGGATGCGGTGGCGCCCGTTCCCGTGGCCCCTGGTCCCGCGGCCGCCCAGGCGGGCTCCGCGGCCGCGGGCGAGGCGGCGGCGCTCGACCTGGAGGAGACGGTCGCCTGGATGCTGGGCGACACCGGCCTGTCGCCGGAGGAGGACGCCGAGCTGGTGGCCGAGCTTGCCGGGATCGAGCGCGAGGCCGGCACGCTGCTGCCCGCGCCCCGGTCCGGCCGCAGCCTGCTGGAGCAGGCCGCGCAGGCCGACGAGGCCGCCGTCGACCGGCTGATGCGCAAGGCCGACGACGCCCTCGCCGAGGCCGGCTCGCGGCAGCGGCAGGACACGCTGTCCCATCTCAAGGCCGCGGTGGCCGCGACCCGGGCCGAGGCCGAGGTCGCCGGCGACGTCCGGCGGGAGGAACCCTCCCGCAGGCCCGACACGGCGGCCGGCGGGGCGACGATCGAGCGGTTCCGCGCCGATCTGGCCGAGGCGGTGCGCCCGCGCTCGGGCGAGGGCACGGCGGCGCCGCTGCGTCCGGTCCCCCGCCGCCCCGAGGTGCGCAACGACGCCCGCACCGAGCGGCCGCGGCCCGCGCCGGCGTCTCCGGGGCGCGTGGTGGTGGCCCCGCTGCGGGTGGACGCGGTGCGCCCGGCCCGCCCGGTCGCCCGACCTGCCGAGCGTCCGGCCGAGCGTCCCGAGCCGCTGCCGACGGCGGCCGAGGACCGGCCGGCCCCCCTGGTGCTGGCCGTGGAGCTGCGCGTGGACCGGCCCGAGGCCGAGCCCGAGGCCGATCGCGGGGCCTTCGCCCCGGCGGAGCCCGCCGAAAGCGTGATTCGCAAGCTGATCGAGGAGGCGGCGGCCGAGGAGGCACCGACCACCCCCGAGGCGGCCGTCGGCGCGGCGCCGGACGAAGCGGACGAGGCCGTCACGGCAACCGTCGTGCGGGAGGCTGGCCTGCCGGAGAATGCCGCCGACGCGGTCGCCGGCGACGCTGGCGTGACGGTGGCGCAGGAGCCCGGCGAAGCGTTCGCCGAGACGCCCGCCACGCCCGTGCTCGAGCCGGCCGACCTCGCCACGGGGCCGGTGACGCCGCGGCGGGTGAGGGTCGGGGCCACTGACGGAGACGCAGACCCCGCCGCATCCGGGGCGGATCACGGCGAGGGCGCGGCCGCGGCGGGCGGCGCCGATGACGGCGCCTTTGCCGCCTATGCGGCGGGCCTCGGGGCGCGCAGCCTGCCCGAGCTGATCGAGGCCGCGGCCGCCTATGCCGTCGAGGTCGAGGGCCTGGACGAGTTCTCGCGCCCGCACATCATGCGCCGCGCCGCCTCCTGCGGATACGACGACCGCGCCCAGCGCGAGGCGGGGCTGCGCGCCTTTGGCCGGCTGCTCCGCGAGGGCCGGATCGTGAAGTCGCGGCGGGGCATGTTCGCCCTGCCGCCCGGTGCGGCCGACCCGACCGAGGCGCGCCGCGTGGCGGGCTGACCCGCACGCCCGGGACCTTGCATCGCGACCGCGGACCCCGCTCCCGGCGCTCCCGGCAGGCCGCCGGGGCTTGTGCTGTTTTCCGGGGGGGCCGGCGTGACACCCCGATGGCCGGGGTGGACGGAGCCGGGAAAGGACATCGCCCCCATGCAGCGACAGGGCGGGTGTGACCGCCCATCCCGCCCGGGGGCCTTCGGCCCCTTGTCGCGTTTTCGGCCCGCTCCTCGGGACAGGCAGTGGCGGAGGGGGCGTCAGCTGCGGGGGGCGTCGGGGTCGTCGCGGCCCACGCCGCGGAAGATGAACTTCAGCGGCAGGGCCCAGAGCACGCCGAAGAGCAGGTAGACGCCCGCCTCGACCAGGAAATGCGGCCGGTCGAACAGCACCAGCACGTTCATCACCACGATGATGTAGAGCGGCAGCCCCACCAGCAGCAGGACGATGGCCCAGCGCTTGCGCGCCTTGTGGGTAAGTCGTGGCATCGGTCGGCTCCCGTGTCCGTGGTGTCGTCGGTGCGCCTGTCCGGGGGGCGCCCCCCGAACCCCGCGCGGAGGTCAGTCGGCGAAGGGGTCGGTGACGAGGATGGTGTCGTCGCGCTCGGGCGAGGTGGAGACTAGCGCCACGGGGCAGCGGATCAACTCCTCGATCCGGCGGACATACTTGACCGCCGCGGCCGGCAGGTCGGCCCAGCTGCGGGCGCCGGCGGTGCTGCCCTCCCAGCCCTCCATCTCCTCGTAGACGGGGCGGACGCGGGCCTGGAGGCTGGCGGCGGTGGGCATGTGGTCGAGCCGCGCGCCGTCGAGCTCGTAGCCGGTGCAGATCGCCAGCCGCTCGAAGCCGTCGAGCACGTCGAGCTTGGTCAGCGCGATGCCCGACACCCCGGACTGTGCGCAGGTCTGGCGCACCAGCACCGCATCGAACCAGCCGCAGCGGCGCTTGCGCCCCGTCACCGTGCCGAACTCGTGCCCGCGCTCGCCCAGCCGCTGGCCGGTCTCGTCGGTCAGCTCGGTCGGGAACGGACCCTCGCCGACGCGGGTGGTATAGGCCTTGACGATGCCGAGGACGAAATCGACCGCGCCGGGGCCGAGCCCCGAGCCGGTCGAGGCCATGCCCGCCAGCGTGTTCGACGAGGTCACGAAGGGGTAGGTGCCGAAGTCGATGTCGAGAAGCGCGCCCTGCGCCCCCTCGAACAGGATGCGGCGCCCGGACCGCCGCGCCTCGTGCAGGACCTGCCAGACGGGGCGGGCAAAGGGCAGGATGCGGGGCGCGATCCCGGCCAGCGCGGCCTCCAGCGCGGCACGGTCCACGGGCGCGAGCCCCAGCCCGCGGCGCAGCGCGTCGTGATGCACGAGCAGCCGGTCGATGCGCTGCGCGCGGGTCTCGGGATCGGCGAGGTCGGCCACGCGCATCGCCCGCCGGCCGACCTTGTCCTCATAGGCCGGGCCGATGCCGCGGCCGGTGGTGCCGATGCGCGCGACCCCGGTCTGCGCCTCGCGGGCGCGGTCGAGCTCGCCATGGACCGGCAGGATCAGCGGCGCGTTCTCGGCGATCATCAGGGTCTCGGGGGTGACATGGACCCCCTGCCCCGCCAGCCGCGCGATCTCGTCCACCAGCGCCCAGGGGTCCAGCACCACGCCGTTGCCGATGACGCTGAGCTTGCCCGGCCGCACGATGCCCGAGGGCAGCAGGCTGAGCTTGTAGACCGTGCCGTCGATCACCAGCGTGTGGCCGGCGTTGTGCCCGCCCTGAAAGCGGACGATCACGTCCGCCCGCTCGCTCAGCCAGTCGACGATCTTGCCCTTGCCCTCGTCGCCCCACTGTGCGCCCACCACGACGACATTCGCCATGCCTGCCCTCCGCTCGGCCGTTGCGCGCGCTCTTTAGCGCGGCCGGCGACGAGAGGGAAACCGAAAGCGCCGGGGCTTGTCCGGCTTCGGGGCCCGTTTCCGCCGGCGCCGCCGCGGCCGGGGTTGCGGCGCCTGCCCGCTGGGCCTAAGTAGCGCCCAGGGTGACGGGCCGCGGGGCGGCCCCCGTCGCTTTCGTCCGACCCCGGCCCCAGCGAGAGGCCCCCAGACAGGTCCGCCATGGAAAACGTCGTCCTCATCGTCCACCTGATCCTTGCGCTTGGGATCATCGTCGTGGTGCTGCTGCAGCGCTCCGAGGGGGGCGGCCTCGGCATCGGCGGGGGGGGCGGGGCGGCGTCCAGCCGGCCGGCACTGGGCGCGCTGGGCAAGGTCACCTGGGCGCTGGGGATCGCCTTCATCGTCACCTCGCTGACGCTGACGATCTTTGCGGCGGAGCGGGCGGCCGGCGTGTCCATCCTCGACCGGCTGGGGATCGAGTCCACACCGGCTCCGGCCCCGGCGGCCCCCGGGCTGCCCGGCGCGGGCGATCTGTTGCCGCCGGCGCTGGGCGGCGACGGGCTGACGCCGCCGCGCGCCGACTGACCGGCGCCGTCAACGCCGGCATCTGCACAACCTCTTGGCAGGACTCTGCCCCCGACAACAGCATGTTGGGCGAGCGCGGTTGCGAGCCGGCCGAAAATCGACTAGAGCCTGAGTCCCGTGATGCTGCGCGGCCCTGCCTGCGCGGGGCTTCTGGACCGACCTGCCGTGAGCAGGCCGCAGACACGGGGAGAAACGCCGCAAATGGCACGTTACGTCTTCATCACCGGCGGTGTGGTGTCGTCCCTGGGCAAGGGGCTGGCCTCGGCGGCGCTGGGGGCGCTGCTGCAGGCGCGCGGCTTCACCGTGCGGCTGCGCAAGCTCGACCCCTATCTCAACGTCGATCCGGGCACGATGTCGCCCTTCGAACACGGCGAGGTCTTCGTCACCGATGACGGCGCCGAGACCGACCTCGACCTCGGGCATTACGAGCGCTTCACCGGGGTCTCGGCGCGGGCGACCGACTCGGTCAGCTCGGGGCGGATCTATTCCAACGTGCTGGAAAAGGAGCGCCGCGGCGACTACCTCGGCAAGACGATCCAGGTGATCCCGCATGTCACCAACGAGATCAAGGACTTCCTCAGGATCGGCGACGAGGGGACGGATTTCCAGCTCTGCGAGATCGGCGGCACGGTGGGCGACATCGAGGGGCTGCCGTTCTTCGAGGCGATCCGGCAGTTCGCGCAGGAGCGGCCGCGCGGGCAGTGCATCTTCATGCATCTGACGCTGTTGCCGTATCTCTCGGCCTCCGGCGAGCTGAAGACCAAGCCGACCCAGCACTCGGTCAAGGAGCTGCGCGCCATCGGCATCGCGCCCGACGTGCTGGTCTGCCGCTCCGAGCGCGAGATCCCCGAGACCGAGCGCGCGAAGATCGCGCTTTTCTGCAACGTCCGGCCCGAGGCGGTGATTCCCGCCTATGACCTGCGGTCGATCTACGAGGCGCCGCTGGCCTATCACCGCGTGGGGCTGGATCAGGCGGTGCTGGATGCCTTCGGCATCTCGCCGGCGCCGCGGCCCAACCTCGGCCGCTGGCTGGACGTGATGGACCGGCTGGAGAATGCCGAGGGCGAGGTGCGCATCGCGGTGGTGGGCAAGTACACCCGGCTCGAGGACGCCTACAAGTCCATCGCCGAGGCGCTGACCCATGGCGGCATGGCGCATCGGGTGCGGGTGCGGGCCGACTGGGTGGACAGCGAGATCTTCGAGCGCGAGGACCCCGGCGCCCATCTCGACGAGTTCCACGCCATCCTCGTGCCCGGCGGCTTCGGCGAGCGCGGCACCGAGGGGATGATCCGCGCGGCCCAGTTCGCGCGCGAGCGCCGCATCCCCTATCTGGGCATCTGTCTGGGCATGCAGATGGCGGTGATCGAGGCGGCGCGGAACCTCGCCGGGCTGGAGGATGCCGGCAGCGAGGAGTTCGACCACGAGGCCGGGGCGCGGCGCTTCACCCCGGTGGTCTATCACCTGAAGGAGTGGGTGCAGGGCAACCGCACCGTGCGGCGCAAGGAGTCCGACGCCAAGGGCGGCACGATGCGGCTGGGCGCCTATACGGCGGTGCTGGCCCCGGGCTCGAAGGTCGCGGGCATCTATGGCACGGGCAGCATCGAGGAGCGCCACCGCCACCGCTACGAGGTCGACATCCGCTATCGCGACCGGCTGGAGGCCTGCGGGCTGGTGTTTTCCGGCATGTCTCCGGACGGCCGGCTGCCCGAGATCGTGGAGGTGCGCGACCATCCGTGGTTCATCGGCGTGCAGTTCCACCCCGAGCTGAAGTCCAAGCCCTTCGCCCCGCATCCGCTGTTCGCCGACTTCATCCGCGCGGCGGTGGAGGTCAGCCGGCTGGTCTGATCCGCACAGGGGCCCGGCGCCTTCCGGGTGCGGAGGGCGTGGCCGCAGCGCCACCTCTCCGGGAAAATCCATCGCGGGAATGCGGGAAATGACCCAGCGCAAGGCGCGCGGCGGAAAGGGCTGAAAAGGCTCCCCCACCCATGCGCACACCACGGGATACCGGGACGTGCCGCGCTGCCGAGGAGACCGAGATGACCGAAGACACGATCCACGCGCCGCAGGCCGACGCCGCAGCGGAGGCCGCCGCGCCGCAACCCTCGCGGCCCGCGCCCAAGGCCACGCCCGAGGCCGCGCCCGCCGCGGAGGCCACGACGACGCCCGCGGCCGCGGCGACGGGCTTTCCTTCGGCCAGCCCCGACGCGATCCGCGCCGCCTTCGAATCGGGCCGTTATCCGTATCCGCGCAAGATGGGCCGCAAGCCCTACGAGGCGGAGAAGGCAAAGTTGCAGGCCGAGTTGCTGAAGGTGCAGATCTGGGCGCAGGAAACCGGGCAGAAATTCGTCATCCTGTTCGAGGGCCGCGACGCCGCCGGCAAGGGCGGCACGATCAAGCGCTATACCGAACACCTCAACCCCCGCTTCGCCCGCGTGGTGGCCCTGAACAAGCCCAGCGAGGAAGAGCGCGGGCAATGGTATTTCCAGCGCTATGTCACCCATCTGCCCACGGCGGGCGAAATGGTGTTCTATGACCGCTCCTGGTACAACCGTGCCGGGGTGGAGCGGGTGATGGGCTTCTGCAGCCCCAATGACTATCTCGAATTCATGCGCGAGGCGCCAGAGTTCGAGCGGATGCTGGTGCGCTCGGGCATCCGGCTCTTCAAATACTGGTTCTCGGTCACGCAGAAGGAGCAGCGCGCCCGCTTCGCAGCGCGCGAGACCGATCCGCTGAAGCGCTGGAAGCTGAGCCCGATCGACCTGGCCAGCCTGGACAAGTGGGAGGAGTACACCGAGGCCAAGGAGGCGATGTTCTTCTATACCGACACCGCCGACGCGCCCTGGACCATCGTCAAGTCGAACGACAAGAAGCGCGCGCGGCTGAACTGCATGCGGCATTTCCTGTCGAGCCTCGACTATCCCGGCAAGGACCCCGCGGTGGCGACGCCGCCCGATCCGCTGCTCGTGGGGCATGCGAGCCATGTGGTGCATTCGGCCGCGCATATCCTCGGCGCCGCGCAGCACCCCGAGTTGCGGCGCAACGGGTCCTGAGGGCGGGGGCGATGTGGGATGCACGCTACAGCGCGCCGGGGTATCTCTTCGGCACCGCGCCGGCGGCGTTCCTGGCCCGCGAGGGGGGGCGGCTGGCGCCCGGCTCGCGGGTGCTCTCGGTGGCCGACGGCGAGGGGCGCAACGCGGTGTGGCTGGCGCGGCAGGGCCATGACGTCACCGCCTTCGACGCCTCGGGCGTGGCCGTGGCCAAGGCGCGCCGGCTGGCCGGGGAGGCCGGCGTGGAGGTCGCGTTCCACAAGGCCGACGTCGCCGGCTGGGATTGGACGCCCGAGGCCTTCGATGCGGTGGTGGCGATCTTCATCCAGTTCGCCGGACCGGAGCTGAGGGCGGAGATCTTCGCCGGCATCGCACGGACGCTGCGGCCGGGGGGGCTGTTGCTGCTGCAGGGCTATGCGCCGCGGCAGATCGCCAACGACACCGGCGGGCCGATGGCGCCCGAGAACCTCTATACGCTGGAGATGCTGACCGCGAGCTTTGCCGGCTTTGCCGTCCTGCATGCCGCGGATCACGACGCGGAGCTGCGGGAGGGCACCGGCCATGCCGGCCGCTCGGCGCTGGTGGATTTCGTGGCGCGCAAGCCCGGCTGAGGGCGCCGGCCACGCTCAATCCGCCGTGACCCGCCCGGCCGGCTGGGGTGACGCCGGCGGCGCTGCACGCTAGGAATGCGCCAAAGGGGGAGACCATGAGCCGCAGCCGCACTGCCCTCGTCGCGTTTCTGGCGCCGCTGCTGCTGCCTCTGCCGGCGGCGGCGCATCCGCATGTCTTCATCGACACCGGGGTCGAGATCGTCTTCGACGCCGAGGGGCGGCTGGCGGCGCTGCAGGTGGTGTGGGTCTATGACGAGTTCTACACCATGCTGGCGCTGGACGATTACGGCATGGACCCCGAGTTCACCGGCAGCGTCACCGAGGCCGAGCGGGCCGAGCTGGCGGCGATCTATTCGAACTGGGACGCGGGGTTCGACGGCGATCTGCGGGTGCTGCTGGGCGAGGCGGAGCTGGCGCTGTCGGGGCCGATGCGGGCGATGGCGGATGTGCAGGACGGCCGGCTGGTGATCGCGCATGCCCGCGCCGTGCTCGACCCGCCGCGGCTGGGCGGAGAGGAGCTGGTGGTCCGGGTCTATGACCCCAGCTATTTCACCGCCTACACCATCGCCGTGGCGCCCGTGATCCGCGGCCGCGACGACTGTTCGGCCGAGCTGTGGGGGCCCGACTGGGAGGCGGCCAATGCGCGGCTGCTGGCCGCGCTGGACGAGCTCGCCGGCAGGGGCATGGACAGCTGGGAGATCGAGCAGGACTTTCCCGCCGTGGGGGCCGATTTCGCCGAGGAGGTGCGGCTGCGATGCGCCGAGCCGTCCTGACGCTGGCGCTGCTGGTGGCGGCGGGGCTTGCCGTGCTGTGGGTGCAGGGCGGGTTCGAGGCGCTGGCGCGGATGGCGGCCGAGGGGCAGCGCTCGGCGCAGAACGCCATGGCCGGAAGCCTGCGGGCGCTGCGCGCGGGCGAGGCGGGGGCGCTGGCGGGGCTGTTGGGCCTCGCCTTTGCCTATGGGGTCTTTCATGCGGCGGGGCCGGGGCATGGCAAGCTGCTGATCGGCGGGTACGGGGCGGCGACGCGGGTGCGGCTGGGGGCTCTGGCGGGGATTGCGCTGGCGGCGAGCCTTGGGCAGGCGACGATGGCGGTGGGGCTGGTCCATGGCGGCATCGCGCTGTTCGACTGGACCCGCACGCAGGTGACGGATCTGGGCGAGGGCGTGCTGACCCAGGCAAGCACGGTGATGATCGGGCTGATCGGGCTGTGGCTGGCGGTGCGCGGGGCGCGGGGGCTGGCGGCGCTGGCCCGCCCTGCCCCGCTGGCGGCTGTCGGCGCGGGGCATGTCGGGCACGGGCATGAGGGGCACGGGCATGAGGGGCACGGGCATGAGGGGCACGGGCATGAGGGGCACGACCACCGGCCGGGGGCCGTCTGCGGCGCCTGCGGGCACCGGCACGGACCCAGCCTGGAGGAGGTGTCGCGGCTGACCGGCTGGCGCGATGCGGCGCTGCTGATCGGGGCCATCGCCATCCGGCCCTGCACCGGGGCGCTGTTCCTGCTGATCCTGACCTGGCGGATGGGGATCGCCGGGGCCGGCATCCTCGCCACCTATGTGATGGGGCTGGGCACGGCGATCGTCACGGTCGGGGTGGCGGTGCTGGCGGTGCTGGCGCGGGACGGCGCGCTGGACTGGTCGGGCCGCTTCGGAGCGCTGCGGCCACTGTTTCCGGCGCTGCAGCTGGCGGTCGGGGGGCTGGTGGTGCTGGCGGCGGTGCAGGCGTTGCGGCTGGGGGTGTGACGTGGTGTCCCGGGGAGGGCTCTCCTGACCCGAAGGATGGGCCCGGGTGGGGCGTCGGAGGGGGGCTGTCTGCCCCCCGCTCCCTTCGGGAGCCCCCCCGAGGATATTTTTCGAAAGATGAAAGGGGGAGGTGCGGGCGTGCGGCGCGGAAGGCCGTGCGGCGGAAAGGGGACCCGGAGGCCTCCTGTCCCGTGGTGCGGCGCTCAGGCGAGGCCGTCCTTGCGCATGGCCCAGCCGACGACGCGGCGCTCGATCAGCGAGAAGATGACGTAGAGCGACACGCCCATGGTCGCGAGCACGAACAGCCCGGCGAAGACCAGCGGCACGTTGAAGGAGGCCGAGGCGATCATCATCATGTTGCCCACCCCGCGGTTGGAGGCGACCGTCTCGGCCACCACCGAGCCGACGAAGGCGAGCGTCACCGACACCTTCAGCGAGGCGAAGAAATAGGGCATGGCGCGGGGCAGCGCGACGTTCCACAGGATGTCGAGCTTCGAGGCCTTCATCGACTTCATCACGTCCTCGAGTTCGGGCTCGACGGTGGCGAGGCCGGTGGCGACGTTCACGACGATGGGGAAGATGCAGATGATCATCGCCGTCAGCACCGCCGGCACCGTGCCCGCGCCGAACCACAGCACGAAGATCGGCACCACCGCCACCTTGGGGATCGAGGAGATGCCCACCAGCAGCGGATAGGCGGTATCGTAGGCGAGCCGCGAGCTTCCGATCAGCGCGCCCAGGATCAGCCCGACCACCACGCCGATGGCGAAACCCGTGAGCGTCGTCGTCAGCGTCTGTTGCGCATGCGGCCAGATGCCGGGGGCGCGGTTGTAGAGCGTCGTCAGGATCTCGGAGGGGCGCGGCAGGATCAGTGAGGAGATGCCGAAGACGATGCAGGCCACCTCCCACAGCACGAAGACGCCGAGGATCAGGCTGATCGAGGCGGCGCGGCGGCGGATCGCGTCCATCATGGCTTGTCTCCCCGTGACGTGTCTGGCTTGTGCACGATCATGCTGCGCAGGTGCTGGATGGTGGCGGCGAATTCGGGTTCGTAGGTGAGCTCGACGGTGCGGGGGCGGGCGAAGGGGACCGTGCGGTCCTCGAGGATGCGGCCCGGGCGCGGGCTCATGATGCAGATGCGGTTGGCGAGATAGGCGGCCTCGCGCAGGTCGTGGGTAACGAGGATCACGGTGGTGGTGGTGGCCATCCACAGCGCCTGCAGCGTGCCCCAGAGCTCTTCGCGGGTGAACTGGTCGAGGGCGCCGAAGGGCTCGTCGAGGAGCAGCAGGTCGGGCTCGTGGATCAGCGCGCGGCAGAGGTTCGCGCGCTGCTGCATGCCCCCCGAGAGCTGCCAGGGATAGCTGTCGGCAAAGCCGTCGAGGCCCACCTGCGCCAGCAGCGCGTCGACCTTGTCGCGGTACTCGCCGCGGCGTTTGGCGCGGTAGTGCTGGCGGAAGGGCGGCACGATCTTGAGCGGCAGCATGACGTTGTCGCGGATCGACATCCAGGGCAGCAGGGTGGAGGACTGGAACGCCATGCCGACGCGCACGGGCTTGGCCCCCAGTTCGCGGCCCGCGAAGAAGATGTTGCCCTCGGTCGGTTTGAGGAGTTCGGCGGCGAGTTTCAGCAGCGTGGACTTGCCGCAGCCCGAAGGCCCGACGAGGGCGACGAAATCGCCCTCGCCCACGGCGAGGTCCGTGGGCTCCAGCGCGCGGATGCGGTCGGCCTTGCGGCCATAGTCCACCGCCACCTTCTCGAACTGGATCAGCGGGGTCTTGAGCGCGGTCTGTGACATCATCATGGGCGGCCTTTCAGTCGCTGGCCCCGATCGGGGCGAAAGGGCGGTCAGAGCGCGGCCCAGCCGCCGTCGACGGCGAGGTCGGCGCCGGTGATCTGGCGCGCCCGGTCCGAGGCGAGGAAGAGGCAGGCGTCGGCCACGTCGCGATCCGTGCTGATGCGGCGCAGCGCATAGTCGGCGGCGTGACGCTCGACCGCCTCGGCCTCGGTGATGCCGAGGCGGGCGGCCATCTCGGGCACGACCCTGGTGCGGAAGCGGGGCCCGTCGACCATGCCGGGGGCGACATTGTTGACGGTGATGTCGTGGGGCCCGAGCTCCAGCGCGAAGGATTTGGTGATCCCGCGCAGGCCCCATTTGCTGGCGGAATAGGCCAGCCGGCCGGCCTTGCCCCTCAGGCCGAAGGTACCGCCGACATTGACGATGCGGCCGCGGCCCTGCGCCTTCATCGCCGGCACCACGGCGCGGATCATGTTGAAGGGCCCGCGCATGTTCAGCAGCACGATCTCGTCGAACTCGGCCGCGGTGGTCTCGGCCCCGGTCTTGCCGATGGGGCCGGTGCCGCCGGCGACATTGACGAGGACGTCGATGCGGCCGAGCACCTCCTGCGTCCGGGCCACGGCGCGCGCGCAGGCGTCCTCGTCGGTCATGTCGCAGGCCAGCACGATGGCGCGCACGCCGCGCGCGCGGGCGGCCTCGGCCACCGGCTCGATCGCCCCGATGTCGCGGCCGAGGAGGGCGAGATCGGCCCCCTCCTCGGCAAAGCCGAGGCTCACGGCGGCCCCCAGCCCCTTGGCCGGGCCGGTGATCACCACGACCTGTCCCTTCAGTCCCAGATCCATGCGCTGTCCTTTGGTCTGCCTGCGGTTGCGGGCGGAAGTTCTTCCGGTCCGGGCGGCGCCGGTTCCCCTGAGCGGCGGTCGCGCCCGTCCCGGGCGGTGGAGGGGGGCCTTCAGCCCCCCGTCACGCTTCGCGTGCCTCCCCCCGAGGATATTTCCGGAAAGATGAAAAGGGGGAGGGAGGCGCCGGGGCGCCCCCCGGGGGGCATCAGACCCTGGCGAGCGAGGTCACGCGGTCTTCCATCGGGGGGAGGAAGGCCTCGGTGAAGATCGTCTCGGGGGCGGGGGTGGCGGGGAGCTGGTTGGCCTCGACCACGATGTCGATGGAGCGTTTGAAGCGCTCGGGATCGACGGCGCCGATGCCGAAGGTGGCGCCCTCGGGGTGGCTCATCTCGTCGGCGAGGGTGGCCATGAGGCGGGCGAGTTCGACGTCCTTCTCGATAAGCGGCTCGCGGCGGGCCACCGCGTCGATGGCGGCCTCGGGGTCCTCCAGCGTGTCCTTCAGGCCCTGGTTGATGGCGGCGACGATGCCGCGCAGCGCCTCGGGCTGTTCGTCCACCATGCGGCGCGAGGCGATCAGGCAGTTGGAATAGAGGTCCATGCCGTAGTCGGCGTAGTTGATCCAGCGGATCTCCTCGTCGGGGTTCATGCCCGACAGGATGGCCGAGAAGCGGATGGTGTTGACGAAGCCGAACACGCCCTCGACCTGACGGGTGCGCAGCATCTGCTCGCGCAGGTTGGCCTGCATGTTGATGATCTCGATGCCCGAGGTGTCGATGCCGGTCATGCTGGCGAAGGCGGGAAAGAGCCGGAGCGCGCCGTCGTTGGCCGCCCCGCCCAGCAGCCGGCCCTCGAGGTCGGCCGGCGTGTGGATGTCGCTGTCCGACAGCACCGCGATGGTGAAGGGCGGGCGGTTGTACATCATGTAGATGCCGACGGGGGCCTCGTCGGGGCGCTCGGCGGCGACCTGCATGTTGGCGTTGATGTCGCCGAAGCCGATGTCATAGGCCCCGCCCGCGACCTGCACCACCGCCGCGCCCGAGCCCGAGCCCTGGTCCATGGTCAGGTTGACGCCGGCATCGGCGAAATAGCCGCGGTCCTGGGCGAGGAAGAACCAGCCCTGCGGGCCCTGATAGCGCCAGTTCAGGATCATGTTGACCGAGAGGCGCTGCGACAGGGCGGGCGTGGCGAGGCCGGTGCCCAGCGCGGCGGCGCCGGAGGCGGCGAGGAAGGAACGGCGGTTGAGCATGTCAGTCTCCTTCGGGGGTGGGGGGGAGGGCGGCGAGGACGGCCTCGAGGGTGGTGGTGAAGCCGTAGAGAAGCTCGACAAGGTCGAGGATGGCGCTGCGTGTGGCCTCCGGCGAGGGGGTGGCGCAGGCGTCGGTCACGAGGATGGGGTCGTAGCCCTGAAAGGCGCCGTCGATCAGCGTGGCGAAGACGCAGCGGTCGAGGTTGACGCCGGCGAGGAACAGCGTGGCCACGTCGAGCCGGCGCAGGAGCTGGTCCAGCTCGTTGTCGCGAAAGCCGGAATAGCGGTGTTTCAGCACGGTGAGGTCGGAGGCGGCGCGCTCGATGCCCGGGTGGCTCTCGGCGCCCCAGTGGCCGGCGAGCATGACCGGGCCGCGGGCGGCGTCGCGGGGCGCGCCGAAGCCCGGGCGGCGGCCGAGGTCGGTGGAGCGGCCGAGCGCATTCGCGGGCAGGTTGGCGAGATCGGCGCGCAGGCCGGTGTTGACATGGACGACTGGGGCGCCGGCGGCGCGAAAGGCGCGGGCGAGGCGGTTGATCGGTGCGATCACCCCGCGCAGGTCGGCGCAGTCGATGCCGCGCATCGCCTCGAACCAGCCCTCGGGCGCGATGAAGTCGTTCTGCATGTCGATGACGAGGAGGGCCGCGCGGGTCATGTCCACCCGCACCGGGTCGGGCCGGGCCGAGATCCGCACCGGCCGCGGTGTGCGGCGCGGGCGCGTCAGGTCGGCCGCCCCGTCCGGGGCCAGCGACCAGCGATCGGGCAAGGGCTCTGGCATGCGTCCGCCTTGGCGAGAGGGATCGGTCTGTGCCGTCTCTCTGCCATGGACCGGCGGTGCTGACGTCTGCTAAGAAATCACCGACGCGGTGCAGAAAACGCACCACCCCCATTCATGGGCCCGGAGGCGATGCGCTATCAGATCATCCTGCGCCATATCGAGGCGGTCGCGCGCTACGGCTCGATCCGGCGCGCGGCCGAGGAGCTGGCGATCACGCCCTCGGCACTGAACCGCCGCATCCAGGCCTTCGAGGAGGAGCTCGGCGAGAAGGTGTTCGAGCGGCTGCCGCAGGGGGTGCGGCTGAACCCCGCGGGGGAACTGCTGCTCTTCAGCGCGCGGCGGCAGATGGCCGAGGTGGAGCGGCTGCGCTCGCAGATCGCGGATCTGTCGGGGATGCGGCGCGGGCATGTCGCGGTGACCTGCAGCCAGGCGCTGGCGCCCTACTTCCTGCCCGAGCAGGTGATGGCCTACACCGCCGCCTTTCCGCAGGTGACCTTCGACATCCGGGTGCGCGACCGCGGCAGCGCCGAGCATGCGCTGATCGACTATGCCGCCGATTTCGCGCTGGTCTTCGGGGCCGCGCGCCTGCCCGAGGTGCAGATCGTGGTGCAGGCCGAGCAGGTGCTGAACGTCGTGATCGCGCGCGATCATCCGCTGGCGCGGACGCAGACGGTGCGGCTGCGCGATTGCCTGCGCTATCCGATGGCCTTGCCGACCGCGGCCTTTGCCGGGCGGCAGCTGCTGGATGCGGCGGTGGCGCGGTCGTCGGTGCCGCGGCGGATCCTGGTGGAGTCGGACAGTTTCGAGTTCCTCAAGGGGGTGGTGGCGTGCTCGGAGGCGGTGATGGTGCAGATCCCCATCGGCACCCCCACCGACCCCGACGACCGCATCGTCAGCCGGCCGCTGGATGCGCGCGACGTGCCGCATGGGGTGCTGAGCGTGCTGCAGCTGCGCGGCCGCACCCTGCCGGTGGCGGCGGCGCGCTTCATGGACCAGGTGGTGCGGGCGCTGGAGGCGCGGTTCGTGGTGACCTGAGGTCCGGGGGGCATTGGCCCGGCGGGGCGCCCCGGTGGCAGCGGGGTCAGGGGGGCCGTCTGCCCCCCGTCTCCCTTCGGGAGACTCCCCCCGAGGATATTTGAAGAAAGATGAAGGGGAGGAAGGAAGGGGCGCGGCGGGTTCGGCGGCGGTGGGTCAGCCTTCCTCGAAGCGGATCGGCTGGGCGCCCTCCCACAGGACGCGGCGGCCGAGTTCGGGGAGGTTTTCGAGCCCGCCCGTGAGGGTGATGAAGTGGTTGCCGGCGAGCTGGCCCATCTTCGAGGAGAAATCCACCCCGCCATAGGCGAGCAGCACCTCGGTCTCGCTGATGCCGCCGGGATAGAGGAGGATGTGGCCCGGGGCCGGGTGGCTGGTGTGGTTCTCGTAGCCCACCCCGAAATCGGTGTCGCCGAGGGGGACCCAGACGCCCTCGCCCGACCAGCGGACATGGACGATCTGGCCCTCGAAGGGCATGCGGGCGCGGAAGGCGGCGACGGTCTTCGGCGCGGCGGCCTCGAAGCGGGCGGCGAAGGTGAAGCCGGCGGCGGTGACGGTCAGGCGGTCCATGGGGGTCTCCTGTGTGGGGGCGGTGATCGGGGGTCAGAACGGGTCGCCGAAGGGGGGCACGGCGGCCGCCCCCGGCGCGGTGAGCGCGGCCAGCGTGGTGGCGAGGTTGCGCGGTGCCGGCGCGGGCATCGCCGGGCGGACCTGGCGGCCGAGGCCGGGGGCGGCGACGGGCTGGCCGTCGCGGGCCACCACCTCGCCGCGCAGGAGCGTCAGGACCGGCAGGCCGGTGACCTGGCGGCCCTCATAGGCGCTGACCTTGCCCTTGCTGTGCAGCGCGGCAGCGGTGAGGGTCGCGGTGGCGGCCATGTCCACCAGCACGATGTCGGCATCCGCGCCGATAGCGAGGCTGCCCTTGCGGCCCGCGAGGCCGAAGGCGCGGGCCGGCGCCCCGGCCATCAGCCGCACCACGTCGGGCAGGGAGAGGCGGCCGTCGTTCACCGCCGTCAGCATCAGCGGCAGCGAGGTCTCCACCCCCGGAAAGCCGCAGGCGATCTGCCAGATGGTGTCGGCCTGCTTTTCCTCGGGGGCGTGGGGGGCGTGGTCGGTGGCGATCATGTCGAGGGTGCCGTCGTGCAGCGCGGCCCAGAGCGGGGCCTGGTGCGCGGCCTCGCGGATGGGGGGGTTCATGCGCAGCACCTCGCCGCCGGGCCGCGCCATCTCCTCGGCCGAGAGGTAAAGGTATTGCGGCAGCGTCTCGACGGTGAGGTCGACGCCCCTGCCCTTCCACCAGCGGATATGGGGCAGCGAGCGGGCGCAGCTTTCGTGCACGATGTGGATGCGCGCGCCGGTCCATTCCGCCAGCGTGGCGGCGCGGTTCAGCGCCTCGACCGCCACCACGTCGGTGCGGGCGGCGAGATGGGCGAGCGCGTCGGTCCGCCCCGCGGCCTGCAGCGCCCGCTCGCGCCAGAACAGGATCGGCGAGTTCTCGGCGTGGATGGAGCAGCGCAGGCCGAGGGCGGCGAGGATCTCGAAGCCCTCCAGCACCGCGCCGTCCGAGGGGCAGGGCAGGTTGCCGGTGGTGTTGCCGAGAAAGAGCTTGTAGCCGATGGCCCCGGCGGCCGCGAGGGGTTCGAGCTGGTCGAGGGTGTGCTCGCCGAGGAGGCCGTAGAGGCCGAAGTCGACGATGGAGCCTGCCTCGGCCAGCGCGGCCTTGGCGGCGAGGTCGTCGGGGGTGGCGGTGGCCGGGCTGGTGTTGGGCATGTCGAAGACGGTGGTGACCCCGCCCACGGCGGCGGCCTGCGAGCCGGTCTGCCAGTCTTCCTTGTGGCCCATGCCGGGGACGCGGAAGTGGACATGCACGTCGATGCAGCCGGGCAGGACCATGCGGCCGGTGGCGTCGATCACGCGGGCCGCGGGGGGGGCGAAGCCCGGCGCGGCGAGGGCGACGATGCGGCCCTGATGGATGGCGATGTCGCCGGGGAAGGTGCCGGTCTCGGTCACCAGCGTGCCGTTGGCGACGACGGTGTCGACGGCGGGCATGGTCGGGGCGGGAGGGGTCATGGGCTGCTCCGGCTGGGGGTCTGGGCGGGTCGGGGGCGGTCCGTCGCCGCGGTGTCGGGGTCGGTGGAGGGCGGGTCGGTACGCGCCCGGCCAGTCTGCGAGAGGTCGGTCTGGGTGAGCTCGGCGGGGGGCGGATTGGCAGGGGTCGGGCCCGGCGCGGCGGCCTCGGGGATATGGAGCGCCGCGGCCAGCCGCCCGGCAAGGGCGCAGAGCCGCAGATCGGCCCCGGGCGCCGCGATCAGCGACAGCCCCACCGGCAGCCCCTCCTGCACGAGCCAGGGCGCGGACAGCTCCGGCAGGCCGAGGAGCCCCGCCAGCGCCGTGCGCCCGAGGATGGCGGCGCGGGCGGCCTCCAGCCCCGCCGCATCGGCCCTGCGCAGGGGCGCGGGGCCCGGCGTGGTCGGCATCACCAGCAGGCGGGCCGCGCGCAGCGGCGCCACCGCCTCGGCCAGCGCGGCGCGCAGCGCCTCGGCCGGCTCGGCCTCGGCCATGCTCAGCCGGCCGGCGGCGGCGAAACGGCGGGCGGCAAGGGGCCCCAGCGCGGGCCGCGCGGTCTCGATCCAGCCGCCATAGACGAGCCAGCAGTCGAGGCCCTGCAGCACCTTCCACGCCGCCAGCCACTCCCCGGGGCCGCTGCCCAGCGCCTCGCGCTCCAGGCTGAGGCCGAGCGCGGCGGCGATGCCCGCCGCCCGCGCCTCCAGCGCCGCGGCGAGGCCGGGCGCGAGCCCGGCCGTGGCCTCGGGCGGCAGCCACACCGCCGCGAAGTCCCCCACGGAGGGCGGCAACAGCACCCGCCCCACAGCTTCCAGCACCTCGGGCGTGCGGGCGAACCAGCCCACCGTGTCGAAGCGCGGCGCGAGCGGCACCACCCCCTCGGCCGGCACGGCACCCTGGCTGGGCCGCAGCCCGTAGAGCCCGCAGAAGCTCGCCGGCACGCGGACCGACCCGCCGGTGTCGGTGCCCAGCGCAAAGTCGCAGGCCCCCGTCGCCACCGCCACCGCCGAGCCGGTCGAGGAGCCCCCCGCCAGCCGCCCCGGCGCCCGCGGATTGGCCGGCGCGCCCGGCCCCTGCCCCAGCACGCCGAACATCAGCTCCTCGGTCACGGTCATGCCCTCGAGCCGGGCGCCGGCCTCCAGCAGCCGCAGGATCGCCGGCGCCGTGGCCACCGCCGGCCGGCGCGTCGCGGCAAAGGCCGGCGAGCCCGCCGCCGCCACCCGCCCGGCGACCTCGAAGACATCCTTTGCGGCAAAGGACATGCCCTCGAGCGGGCCCGACCCCAGCGCGCCCAGCCGCACACGGCGGTCGGCATAGGCCCCCCCGCTCATACCGACAGCCCCATCAGCCGCGGCAGGAACAGCGTCAGCCCCGGCAGCGCCGCCAGCACCACCACCACCGCGAAGACGATGACGAGATGCGGCGCGAGCGGGCGGGCCACCTCCTCCATCCGCACCTGCCCGACGGAGCAGGCGACCATCAGCGCCGAGGCCACGGGCGGCGAAAAGAGCCCGATGCCGACGCAGCCGATCACCACCACCCCGAAATGCACCGGGCTGATCCCCAGCGCCTGCACGAGCGGCAGGGCGATGGGGATCAGCATCACCATGATCGCAAGCTCGTCCATGATCATGCCCAGGAGGACAAAGAGCACGATGATGCACAGCAGGAACAGGAAGGGCGTCAGCTCGAAGCCGCCCACCGTCTCGACCAGCAGGCGCGGGATCTGGTTCGCCGTCAGCACCCAGGAGAAGATGCCCGAGATGGTGACCATGATCAGCACCACCCCGCAGGTCTGCACCGCCGCGCCCAGCACCTCGAAGATCTCGCGCAGCCCCAGCGTGCGGTAGACCAGGCCGCCCAGCGCGAGCGCATAGAGGACCGCCACCACGCCGGCCTCGGTCGCGGTGAAGATGCCGCTGAAGATGCCGCCGAACACCAGGACCGGCAGCACCAGGGCCGGCAGACCCGCCCGCAGCGCCCGCACCCGCTCGCCCGCCCCGGGGCGCGGCAGCGCCGGTACCCCGGCCCGGCCGGCATGCCAGCGCACATGGACCATGATCGCCGCCGCGCAGAGAAAGGCCGGCAGGAACCCGGCCGCGAACAGCGCCGAGACCGAGCTGCCGGTGAGCCCCGAGAACACGATCATCGACATCGCCGGCGGCACCAGGATGCCGGCCGCGCAGGCCCCCGACAGGATCGCCGTGGCATCGGCGCGGGCGTAGCCATGCCGGTGCATCGAGGGGATCAGGATCGAGCCCAGCGCGGCCGCCGAGGCGCTGGTCGAGCCCGAGATGCCCGAGAACATCACCGCGCTGACCACGGCGGTGTTGCCCAGGCCCCCCCGGCGATGCCCCACCAGGGCCAGCGCGAAGCCGATCAGCCGCTCGGCGATGCCCGCCCGCACCATCAGCCCGCCGGCCACCACATACATCGGGATCGCGAGCAGGGTGAAGCTGTCCACCCCGTTGTAAAGCCGCCCCGGCACCAGCTGCCACGGCACGCCCATCGCCTGCAGCGCCGCCACCGCCGCCGCGCCCACCGCAAAGGCCACCGGCACCGACAGCACCAGCAGCAGCAGCATCAGCGCCGTCATGCCCAGAACCAGCGTCACCGCCGCGCCTCCCCGCCCTGCTGCCGCCCACCCTGCCGATCCCCGGCCAGAAGCCCCAGCATGCCCACCACCCCGTGCACCGTCATCAGCGCCCCCGCCACCGGGATCGCGGCATAGGGCAGCCACATCGGCAGCCGCAGCACCGTGCTGACCATGCGGGTCGAGAGGCACAGCCGCAGCCCGTAGACCAGCATGATCAGCGCGAACCCCACCACCAGCGCCCGCACGAACAGCCCCAGCCCGAGGCCCAGCGCCGGCCCCGCCCGGTCGGCCAGCAGCGTGATCGCGACATGGGCGTTGCGCTGAAACGCCAGCGCCGTGCCGAGAAAGGCGAGCCAGACGAACAGGAAGCGCGAGACCTCCTCGGTCCAGGGCACATGCACCCCGGGAAGCTGCCGGCTCGCCACCTGCACCGCCAGCACGCCCACCAGCGCCGCGAGGATCAGACAGCCCGCCGCCAGCTCCCCCCAGGCCAGCCCCGCATCGAGCCGACGCAGCGGCCGCATCCCGCGCCGCAGCAGCGGGCGCCCTGCGGCACCTGTTCCCTCGGCCATCCCCGCCCCTCCGTTCCGCTCCCCCGACCGGCCCCCTCGCCGGCCCGCAACCGCTCCGGCAGCCTCGCTCGCCCGCACCGCGCCCCGACCCGGACGCCGACCGCATCCGGGCGCGCACCGGCCCCCCCTTCATCTTTCCTCAAGTATCCTCGGGGGGGCTCGCGGAGCGAGCGGGGGGCAGACAGCCCCCCTCCCCGGCCCGGGCCCGGACGAACGCCCCGCCCCCTGGCTCAGTTCATCGCCGCGACGATCGCCTCCATCAGCTCGGCCCCGATGCTCGCGGCGTGGCGGGCATGGATCCCGGGCGCCAGCGCGATGAAGGGCGCCGTGTCGACCTCGTGGATGGTCACCCCCAGCCCGGGCAGCTCGGCCATCGCCTGCTCCTCCAGCTCCATCGACAGCGCCCGCTCGAACAGCGCGGCCTCGACGGCGGCCTCACGGACGATCTGCTGCAGCTCGGGGCTCAGCCGCTGCCAGAACACCTCCGAGACCATCACCACCGACGGCAGCGCGGCGTGATAGGTCAGCGCGAGATGCGGCGCCACCTCCCAGTGCCCCGAGTTGCGGTAGAACCCGACCAGGTTCTCGGCCCCCGCAATCGCCCCCTGCTGCAGCGCCGTGAACACCTCGCCCAGCGCCATCGGCGTCGGCCGGGCGCCGAAGGTCGCGAGCGTGTCGTTGTAGACCGGGTTGCCCGGCACGCGGATCACCAGCCCCGCCAGGTCCTCGATCCCGGTCACCGGCACGTTGGTATAGACATGGCGGAACCCCACCTCCGAATAGGCGAGCCCGCGCAGCCCGACCTCGGGCAGCATGTCGAGCAGCTGCTGGCCCACGGGGCCGTCGAGCAGCGCCATGAAGCTCTCGACGTCGGGCGCGAGGAAGGGCAGGTCGAAGACCGAGAAGGCCGGCACGAGGTTGGCCAGATGCGTGCTGCCGGCGATGTTCATCTCGATCAGCCCGAGGTTCATGCCCTCGAAGATCTCCACCTGCCCGCCCAGCTGCGACGAGGGAAAGACCTCGACCCGGAGCGCGCCGCCGCTGCGCTCGGCGACCAGTTCGCCGAAGCGCTCGGCGCCGAGGTGGCGGGCATCGCCGGGGTTGAGGGTGTGCGCGAGCCGGATCAGCGTCTCGCCCCCGGCCACCCCCGGCGCGAGGCTCAGCGCCACCGCGAGGACGGCGGCCGTCAGGGGGGCGAAGGGCAGCGGAGCGCCGGGGAGGGCGGCGGCGGGCATCTCGGGAGCGGGCATCTGGAGGGGGCTGAACGGCATGGCTGACCTTCTCTGGCGCTGGGGCCCTGCGGCCGCGGGGTGGCGGTCCGGAGGCGGGCCCGGGGGGCAAGGACGACCGCATGTCCGGCAAGACGGGCGGCGGGGGGAATGTCGCCGAGGGGGCGACGCAGGACCCCGGAGGTATGCGCCGTGGGCGATCCTGTCTGCTGCTATTTTCCGGCCGACCCGGTGCAAAAAAGTCATCACCACCCCTCCCGAGGCCCCCTCGATGCCCCCGACGCCCTCCCGGGCAAGACCAGCGCCGGCGCAGGCGTGCCAGTCCCAGTCCCACTGGCCCAGTCCCACTGGCCCAGTCCCACTGGCCCAGTCCCACTGGCCCGGTCCCACAGGCCCGGTCCCACAGGCCCAGCCCACCAACCCGACCCCGCGGCGGCGGGGCCCGGGCTGCATCGGGCCCGGCCACGGCCGGGAGCTGCTGCGCCCCCGGCACCGCCGTGGCGCCGAGAAAGCACCGGACAGCGACGGCCCGGCGGGCTAGGCTCGCACCGACCCGACCGACGCGAGGACCCCGGTGCCGTGACCGACCGCCTGCTTGTCGCCGATGCGCTGCTCGGCCCCGATTTCGCCCCCGCGGGCCCTACCGAGATCCGCCTGCGCGACGGCCGCATCGAGGCCATCGTCCCGGCGCCGGAGGGGGCGCCGGAGGGGGCGGCGGTGGCGGGCCTCGCCCTGCCGGCGCCGGTGAACGCCCATGACCATGCGCGGCCGCTGTCGGCCACCTCCTTCGGGCTGGCGGGCGAGCCGCTGGAGACATGGCTCGTCGGCCTCGGCGCGATGCCGCCGGTGGATGCCGGGCTCGCGGCGCGGGCGGCGCTGGCGCGCGCGGCGGCCGGCGGGGTGGCGGCGGCGATGGTGCACCTGACCCGGCCCATGGGCCTCGTCCCGCTGGAGGAGGAGGCGGCGCAGATCGACGCCGCGGCCCGCGCGGTGGGCCTCCGCATCGCGCTGGCGCTGAGCCTGCGCGACCGCAACCCGCTGGTCTATGGCGACCACGCGCCGGTGCTGGAGGCGGTGGCGGCGCGCGACGGCGCGGCGGCGACGCGGCTGGCCGAGGCGCTGGCGCGGCCGATGCCGCCGCCGGCCGCGCAGATCGCGGCGGTGGAGGCGGTGGCGGCGGCGCTGTCGGGCACGGAGACGGACGTGCAGTTCGGCCCCACCGGGCCGCAGTGGTGCTCGCCCGCGCTGCTCGAGGCGGTGGCCGAGGCTTCGGCCCGCAGCGGGCGGCGCGTGCACATGCACCTGCTCGAGACCCGGCACCAGCGCGCCTGGGCCGATGCCGAGCATCCCGGGGGGCTGCTGCGCTGGCTCGACCGGATCGGCCTCCTCAGCCCCCGCCTGACGCTGGCGCATTGCACCTGGGCGCGGCCCGAGGAGCTGGAGATCATCGCCGCCTCGGGGGCGACGGTGGCGGTGAACAGCTCGTCGAACCTGCACCTCGCCTCGGGCATCGCGCCAGTGCGCGAGATGCTGGCGCGGGGCGTGCGGGTGGCGATGGGGATCGACGGCTGCGCGCTGGACGAGGACGACGACGCGCTGCGCGAGCTTCGGCTGCTGCGCGCGCTGCATGCGGGGCCGGGGGTGGAGGCGCCGGGGGCGCGGACGATGACGCCGGGGGCGGCGCTGACGGCGGCCTGCGTGACCGGGCGCGCGGGGCTGGGCCTGCCCCCGGGCGGGCTGCTGGAGCCGGGGGCGCCGGCCGACATCCTGCTGCTCGACCTCGCCGCGCTGGACCGCGACCGGCTGCTGCCGGTGGACCCGCGGGCGCTGCTCCTGACGCGCGCGCGGCGCGAGCATGTGCGGGGGCTGTGGGTCGGCGGCCGGCCGGTGATCGCCGACGGCCGCCTGACCGGCCTCGACCCCGCGGCCGCGGAGGAGGCCCTGCGCGCCGCCTATCGCGCCGCCCTGCCCGCCACGGCGGCCTTCCGAGACGGCTGGCCCGCGCTGCGCCCGGCCATCGCCGCGTGGTACCGCGAGAGGCTGGGCTGCTGCTGATCCCGGGGGGGGGGCGCACGTTTCCCGCGACGCCGCCCGTCAGGCGCCCCGCCGGGGCCCGCCGCACTGGTCGGGGCGACTGGATTCGAACCAGCGACCTTCGGTACCCAAAACCGACGCGCTACCAGGCTGCGCCACGCCCCGACCCCTCTGAAATACCCCGATGGTGCGCCGAGGGGAAGGCCGTTCGCGCAGCCCCGCGGCGGGGTGCGGCGGGCGTCAGTCGCAGGGCCAGGCGGCGAGGTCCTGGGGCATGCGGGGATGGCGCAGCTCGCTCCCCGGGGCGATGCCGAGGCGGCGCGAGAGCCCGCCGTTGATCTCCAGCACCGCGAGCACCCCGGGCCCGCCCGGGATCGGCGTCTCGTCGAGAGGCACCGCCTCGTGGTGCACGCGGGTGACCGTGCCGGCGCTGTCGACAAAGATCATGTCCAGCGGGATCAGCGTGTTGCGCATCCAGAAGGCGACGCTGGCGGGTCGGTCGTAGAGAAACAGCATGCCCGCCCCGCGCGGCAGGCTGTCGCGGAACATCAGGCCGCGGGCCTGTTCCTCGGGGGTCATGGCCAGCTCGACGGAAAAGCGCGCCTGGCCCCAGGGGCCGCGCAGCTCCACCACATCGTCGCGACAGGCCGCCTGCACCGCGCCCGCGAGCCCGATGCAGAGCGCCACGAGGAGGGCCGTCCATGCGTGCAGGCCCGGCCGGCCCGCGCCCGCCCTCATCCGCGCGGCATCCTCAGGGCGGCCTCCCACGGCGCGACCATCACCGCCATGCGGCCCCGCCGGCCCTCGATGCTGCGGATGCAGATCGCCTCGCCCGGCTGGACCTCGGCAAAGCCGGACCGCCGCAGCACCTCGATATGCACGAACACATCGCCCTCGGCGCCATAGACATTGGCAAAGCCGAAGCCGCGCACCCGATCGAACCACTTCATGCGCGCAGGCTCCAGCGGCATGGCGGCGATGTCGTCGAGCGAGAGATGCGCGATCTCCTCCATCTCGGTGGTGGGCGGCAGGGGCGGCGGCACGATCAGCAGCACCTCGGCCGCCTGCAGGCCGCGCGGGGTCTGCTGCACCGTCACCTCGATGCGGGCGCCGTCGGCAACCGCGCTCTGGCCATAGCTGCGCAGCACATTGGCATGCAGCAGGATGTCGGGACCGCCGGCATCGGGCAGGATGAAGCCGAACCCCTTGACGGAGTCGAACCATTTGACCTGTCCGGACACCTTTTGGTCCGCGATCGAGGGAGGAGAGTCCAAGCCCGTGGTTTCCATGCGTTCACCCATGACACTGGCTGAGGATTGAGCGTTTGACCGGACAATTGCAAGAGCGCGATAGGGTTGCCGGGCCTATCCGGAAGGATAGGTGACGGCTGACCAATCCGGGACCGGAGCGGCGCGCCGACACGCGTGACGTACCGCCCCGCCCGGGCGGTCCCGGGGCCGGGCGCGGCCGGGGAATCGGATGCGGTCAGGGGGATCGGGTGCGATCAGGGGTTCAGGCGCAGCACCTGCCAGGGCTCGGCGGGCGAGGGCCGGGACCAGCGGAAACGGTCGTGCAGGCGGAACTGCCCGTCGGCCCAGAACTCGATCTCGACCGGGCGGATGCGGATGCCGCCCCAGAACGGCGGGCGCGGCGGGCTCATCCCGAATTCGGCCGTGCGCCGCGCCACCTCGGCCATCAGCGCGGTGCGGCTCTCCAGCGGGCGCGACTGGCGCGAGGCCCAGGCGCCGAGCCGGCTCTTGAGCGAGCGCGAGGCGAAATAGGCGTCGGCCTGCGGCCCCTCCTCGCGGCTGGTGAGGCCGCGGACGCGGATCTGCCGGCGCAGGCTCTTCCAGTGCAGCACGAAGGCGGCCTTGCCGGCGTGGGCGATCTCGCGCGCCTTGGCGCTCTCGTAGTTGGTGTAGAAGACGAAGGCGTCGGCCTCGATGTCCTTGAGCAACACCATGCGGGCATTGGGCAGGCCGGTCTCGTCCACCGTGGCCAGCGCGATGGCGTTGGGGTCGTTGGGCTCGCGCGGCTCGGCCTCGGCCAGCCAGGCGCGGGCGATGGCAAAGGGGTCGTCTCCGGCGAAGATGCCGCTGCGGTCGGCCATTCTCGTCTCCTCCTCGGGCTCGCGCCGGTATGGCGGGGTCCCCGGCGCCGCGCAAGGTGGTCGCCGGGCGGGCCACGGCAAGGGGCGCGCTTCGGTCGGCGGCTCCTTGAAGCCGGCCGGGCGATGGCCTAAAGCCGGGTTGACGTTGCGACAATTCGGCGAGGGCTCGGCATGGCGACAGGGTTGATGGAGGGCCGGCGCGGCCTGATCATGGGGGTCGCCAACGACAAGTCCATCGCCTGGGGCATCGCGCGCGCCTGCGCGGGGGCCGGGGCCGAGCTTGCGTTTTCCTATCAGGGCGAGGCGCTGAAGAAGCGGGTGGAGCCGCTGGCGGCGCAGGTCGGCTCGGACATGGTGATGCCCTGCGACGTCTCGGACGCGGCCTCGCTCGATGCGCTCTTCGCGGCGCTGGAGGCGCGCTGGGGCCGGCTCGACTTCGTCGTCCACGCCATCGGGTTTTCCGACAAGACCGAGCTGCGCGGCCGCTATGTCGACACCACCCCGGCGAATTTCCGCACCACCATGGACATCTCGGTCTATTCCTTCACCGCCGTCTGCCAGCGGGCGGCGCGGCTCATGTCGGCGGGGGGCGCCTGCCTCACCATGAGCTATTACGGCGCCGAAAAGGTGATGCCGCATTACAACGTGATGGGGGTGGCCAAGGCCGCGCTGGAAGCCAGCGTGCGCTACATCGCCGAGGATCTGGGCAAGGACGGCATCCGCGTGAACGCCATCTCGGCCGGCCCGATCAAGACGCTGGCGGCCTCGGGCATCGGCGATTTCCGCTACATCATGAAGTGGAACGAGCTGAACTCGCCCCTGCGCCGCAACGTCACCCAGGAGGAGGTCGGGCGCTCGGCGCTCTATCTGCTCTCGGACCTCGGCTCGGGGGTGACGGGCGAGGTGCTGCATGTCGACGCCGGCTATCATGCGGTGGGGATGAAGGCGGTGGACGCCCCCGACATCGCCACCGTTACCGCCAACCACCGCGAGGGCTGATGCCATGACCGACCGTCCCCCGCCGGGCCGCCCCGCCTCCGACCGGCTGCCGCATGAAAAGGGCTTCCACGTCAGCTGGGACCAGATCCACCGCGACGCCCGCGCCCTGGCCTGGCGGCTGGACAAGCAGGGCCCGGGCGAGGACGGCGCCTGGAGCGCGGTGGTCGCGATCACCCGCGGCGGCATGGCCCCGGCCATGATCGTCAGCCGCGAGCTCGACATCCGCACCGTCGACACGATCTCGGTCAAGTCCTACAACTGGCAGGCCCAGACCGCGCCCCGCGTCATCAAGGGCCCCAGCGCCGAGATCATGGGCGAGGACGGCACCGGCGTGCTGGTCATCGACGACCTCGTCGACACCGGCAAGACGCTGGAGCTGGTGCGCAGCCTCTATCCGCGGGCGCATTACGCCACCGTCTACGCCAAGCCCGAGGGCCGGCACATGGTGGACACCTACATCACCGAGGTCAGCCAGGACACCTGGATCTTCTTTCCCTGGGACATGGCCCTGCAATACGTCGAGCCCTATCGCGGCCGCTGAGCCGCGGTGCGTCACCCACCCCCCTCGGCCATCGCCCCCAGCCCCGCCAGCAGCGCCGCGCCCGAGCGGATGCCGGCCAGGAAACAGTCGACCGCCAGGTTCTCGTCGGGGGCGTGGTTGGCCTCGTCGGCATTGCCATAGGGGGTGACGAAGGCGGGGATGCCCAGCGTCCTGGTGAAGACGTAATCCGGCAGGCTGCCGCCCATGCAGGGGTATTCCAGCGGCGCCTCCCCCCGCGCCGCCGTCAGCGCCGCCCGCAGCACCGGCGCAAAGGGCGTGTCCATCGGCGTGCGCGAGGGCAGCATGCCGCCCGTCCCCAGCACCTCCACCTCGGCCCCCAGCCCCGGCGCCACCGCCGCCACATGCGCCCGCACCGCCGCCAGCGCCTGCTCGGGCGTCATCGCCTCGACCAGCCGGATGTCGCATTTCGCCACCGCCTCGGCCGGCAGCACGGTCTTCGAGCCGGGGCCCGCATAGCCCCCCGCGATGCCGTTGATCGTCAGCGTGGGGTGAAACATCAGCCGGTCCCAGAACGGCCGGTCGCGCGGGGCGTCGAGCGCGCGCATCCCCAGCTCGGCCATCAGCGCCGGCAGGTCGAGCGGGAGGGCCGCCACCGCCGCCCGCTCCGCCGGCCCCGGCGGCAGGATCGGGTCCGCAAGCCCGCCGATGGCGATGCGCCCGTCCGGCCCCCGCATCGAGGCCAGCAGATGCACCAGCGCCCAAAGCGCATTCGGCACCACCCCGCCGAAATTGCCCGAATGCGTGTCGCGCCGCGCCGTGCGCACATGCAGCTCGAAATGCACCACCCCGCGGACGCCATAGAGGATCGTGCCGCGGCCCGAGGGGTGCAGCGTGCCGTCCGCCGTCACCACCAGATCGGCGCGCAGCCGGTCGGCATGCGCCGCCACCGTCTCGGCCAGATGCGGGCTGCCGACCTCCTCCTCGCCCTCCAGCAGGACGATGACGTTGCAGGGCAGCCGCCCCGCCACCGCCAGATGCGACTCGATGGCCAGCAGCTGCGCCAGATGCTGGCCCTTGTTGTCGCCCACGCCCCTCGCATAGATGCGGCCGTCGCGGAGGGTCGGCTCGAAGGGCGGCGAGGTCCAGGCCTCCAGCGGTTCGGGCGGCTGCACGTCGTAATGGCCATAGAGCAGGACGGTGGGCGCCCCACGCACCTCGGGGCCACGGCCCAGCACCATCGGATGGCCCCGCGTGGGCAGAAGCTCGGCCGCCATCCCCAGCCGCTCCAGCATCCCCAGCAGCATGCCGGCCACCTCGGCGATGCCGACATCCTGCGCGCTGATCGAGGGGTGGCGGACATAGTCGATCAGCCGCGCGACGAAGGCGTCGGCGTTGCGCTCGATATGGGCGAAGATGGCGGCGAGGGTGGGATCGGTCATGCGGGGGCTCCGGTCGGGACGGCGGCCATCCTCTGCCCGCGGGCCGCCCGTGGCAAGCGCCAAGGCCGGGTCCCCGCCGGGAGCCCCCCCGTGTCGCACGCCGCCGGGGCGCACGCCCCACCCACCCACCCGCGCGCGCCCCGGCGGCGTGCGACACGGGGGGGGCATCGGGGCGAGCAGGGCGGGAGCTGCCGCCCGGGTGTGCGCTCGCCTCTCCGGGGGACGGGCCCCCTTGCACTCGGCAGACAACCGGCCGCAAATGCCCCGGACCCGACCGGAGGCTCCGATGCTGCACCCGCTCTCGCCCGCCATGGCCGCCACCTTCGCCCCTCCGGTGATGGAGGCCCGCCGCTGGCTGGCCGAGGCGCGCCTGCCCGCCGGGCTGCCGCTCATCAACGTCAGCCAGGCCGCCCCGGTGGACCCGCCGCCCATGGCGCTGCGCGAGGCGCTGGCCGAGGCGATCCTGAGCGACCCGACCACCCATCTCTATGGCCCCGTGCTGGGCCAGCCCGAGCTGCGGGCCGAGCTCGCCGCCCGGACCGCCCGCCTCTATGGCGGGCACATTGCGCCGGAACAGGTCGCGATCACCCAGGGTTGCAACCAGGCCTTCTGCGCCGTCCTCGCCACGCTCGCGGGCGCGGGCGATGCGGTGATCCTGCCGACACCGTGGTATTTCAACCACAAGATGTGGCTCGACATGGCCGGCGTCGCCACGCAGCCGCTGCCCACCGGTGCGGGCCTGCTGCCCGACCCCGAGGCCGCCGCGGCGCTGATCACCCCGGCCACCCGCGCCATCGTCCTCGTGACCCCGAACAACCCCGGCGGCGCGGAATACCCGCCCGAGCTGATCGCCGCCTTTCGCGACCTCGCCCGCGCCCGCGGCCTCGCGCTGATCGTGGACGAGACCTATCGCGACTTCCACTCCCGCCCCGGCGCGCCGCACGACCTCTTCACCGACCCGGGCTGGGACGAGACGCTGATCTCGCTCTATTCCTTCTCCAAGGCCTATCGGCTGACCGGCCACCGCGTCGGCGCCCTCCTCGCCAGCCCCGCCCGGCTGGCCGAGGTCGAGAAGTTCCTCGACACCGTGGCGATCTGCCCCGCGCAGCCGGGCCAGCGCGCGGCACTCTGGGGGATGCGCCACCTCGGCCAGTGGCTCGCCGGCGAGCGCGACGAGGTTCTGGCCCGCCGCGCCGCGATGGAGGCGGGCTTTGCGCGCCTCGCCGGCTGGCGGCTCCTCGGTTGCGGCGCCTATTTCGCCTATGCCGAGCACCCCTTTGCCGAGGCCTCGGACGCGCTCTGCCGCCGGCTGGTGGCCGAGGCGGGCGTGCTGATGCTGCCCGGCACCATGTTCACCCCCGCAGGCGACCCGGGCGGCGCCCGCGCCCTGCGCATCGCATTCGCCAACCTCGACGTCCCCGGCATCGGCGCGCTGTTCGACCGGCTGGAGGCCGTGGCCCCCGCCTGACGGCGCGCGCCCATCCGGGATAGGCAAGCCGCCCGCCTTGTGGCATGCTGCCATGAGCGGCCCGCCAGAGGCCGCAGCGAGACCCGAGCAGTTCAGCCGCGAGCGAACCGATGACCGAGCCTTCCAGCCGCCCCTCGCTGGGCGCCGCCCTCTATGTGACGCTGGCCTTCGGCCTCGCCAGCTATTTCACCTTTGCCGCGGTGCAGGGCAACCACGGCCTGTTTCAGCGGATCGAGACCGAGGCCGAGATCGCCGCGCTGCGCCAGACCCGCGACCGCCTCGCCGCCGAGCTCGTCCGGGTCGAGAACCGCACGCAGCGGCTCTCGGACGGGTTTCTCGACCTCGACCTCCTGGACCAGCAGCTGCGCGACGTGCTGGGCTATCTGCGCCCCGACGAACTCGTGATCCGCTGAGCGCCGGGCCCGCGCGCGAAAACCCCCTACCGCTTTGCGCAGCGATGCGATAAGCAATGGTTTAACGTTGAACTATTCCGGCGCCCCGACGCCGGCGCAACGGGGGGAGACCTGATGGCCGCACGCAAACCCGCCTCGGCGAGTCCGGCGCCGAAAAGCCCGAACACCGCGAGCCCGAACACCGCGAGCAATGTCTCGCGCGACGAGCTGCTGAAGTACTATCGCGACATGCTGCTCATCCGCCGGTTCGAGGAAAAGGCCGGCCAGCTCTATGGCATGGGCCTGATCGGCGGCTTCTGCCACCTCTACATCGGGCAGGAGGCGGTGGTGGTGGGCCTCGAGGCCGCCGCGAGCGAGGGCGACAAGCGCATCACCTCCTATCGCGACCATGGCCACATGCTGGCCTGCGGGATGGACGCCAAGGGCGTCATGGCCGAGCTGACGGGCCGCGAGGGGGGATACTCCAAGGGCAAGGGCGGCTCGATGCACATGTTCAGCCGCGAAAAGCACTTCTACGGCGGGCACGGCATCGTCGGCGCGCAGGTGCCCATCGGCGCAGGCCTCGCCTTTGCCGACAAGTACCTCGGCAACGACCGCGTCACCTTCACCTATTTCGGCGACGGCGCGGCCAACCAGGGGCAGGTCTACGAGACCTACAACATGGCCATGCTCTGGGCGCTGCCGGTGATCTTCGTGATCGAGAACAACAAGTACGCCATGGGCACCTCGGTGCAGCGGGCCACGAAATCGCCCAGCCTGTGGGAACGCGGCGCCGCCTACGGCATCCCCGGCGAGCAGGTCGACGGGATGGACGTGCTCGCGGTCAAGGCCGCCGGCGACAAGGCCGTCGCCCACTGCCGCGCCGGCAAGGGACCGTATATCCTCGAGGTCATGACCTATCGCTATCGCGGCCACTCCATGTCCGACCCGGCCAAGTACCGCACCCGCGACGAGGTCCAGAAGATGCGCGAGGAGCGCGACGCGATCGAGCATGTCCGCCAGATGCTGCTGACCGGCAAGCACGCCACCGAGGACGACCTCAAGGCGATCGACAAGGACATCAAGGAGATCGTCAACGCCTCGGCCGATTTCGCGCGCGAGAGCCCGGAGCCCGCGCTCGACGAGCTCTGGACCGACATCTACGCCGACGCCTGAGGGGGGAACCGATGGCCACCGAGATCCTGATGCCCGCACTCTCGCCCACCATGGAGGAGGGCACGCTGGCGAAATGGCTCAAGAGCGAGGGCGACCGCGTCGCCGCCGGCGACATCCTCGCCGAGATCGAGACCGACAAGGCAACGATGGAGTTCGAGGCGGTGGACGAGGGCATCCTCGGCCGGATCCTCGTCGCGGAGGGCACCGAGGGGGTGAAGGTCAACACCCCCATCGCCGTGCTCGTCGCCGAGGGCGAGAGCGCCGAGGCCGCCGCACCGAAGCCCGAGCCGACACCCGGGACGCCAAGGTCTGACGCGCCGAAGGCGCCCGCCGCGGCGAAGCCGCCGGCGGCCCCCGCGCGCGCGCCCGAACCCGACTGGCCCGAGGGCACCGAGACCCGCACCCAGACCGTGCGCGAGGCGCTCCGCGACGCCATGGCCGAAGAGATGCGCCGCGAGGACACCGTCTTCATCATGGGCGAGGAGGTGGCCGAGTATCAGGGCGCCTACAAGATCACCCAGGGGCTGCTGGACGAGTTCGGCGCCCGCCGCGTCATCGACACCCCCATCACCGAGCACGGCTTTGCCGGCCTCGGCGTCGGCGCGGCCTTTGGCGGGCTGCGCCCCATCGTCGAGTTCATGACCTTCAACTTCGCCATGCAGGCGATGGACCACATCATCAACTCGGCGGCCAAGACGCTCTACATGTCCGGCGGCCAGATGGGCTGTCCCATCGTGTTTCGCGGCCCCAACGGCGCCGCCGCCCGCGTGGCCGCCCAGCACAGCCAGGACTATGCCGCCTGGTTCGCCTCCGTGCCCGGGCTGAAGGTCGCGATGCCCTATTCCGCCTCCGACGCCAAGGGCCTCCTGAAATCCGCCATCCGCGACCCCAACCCCGTGATCTTCCTCGAGAACGAGATCCTCTACGGCAAGTCCTTCGAGGTCCCGGTGCTCGAGGATTTCACCGTCCCCTTCGGCAAGGCCCGGATCTGGCGCGAGGGCACCGACATCACCCTCGTCAGCTTCGGCATCGGCATGACCTATGCGCTGGAGGCGGCGAAGAAGCTCGCGACCGAGGGGATCTCGGCCGAGGTCGTCGACCTGCGCACCCTGCGCCCGCTCGACTACGAGACGGTGCTCGCCAGCGTGCGCAAGACCAACCGCTGCGTCACGGTGGAGGAGGGCTTTCCGGTGGCCTCCATCTCCAACCACCTCTCGGCGGTGATCATGCGCGAGGCCTTCGACTGGCTCGATGCGCCGGTGCTCAACTGCACCGGCAAGGACGTGCCGATGCCCTATGCCGCGAACCTCGAGAAACACGCGCTGGTGACCACGGACGAGGTGGTCGCGGCGGCGAAACAGGTCTGTTACCGCTGAGGGGGGCGACATGGCGACCGAAATCCTGATGCCCGCGCTCTCGCCCACCATGGAGGAGGGCCGGCTTGCGAAATGGCTGGTGAAGGAGGGCGACACGGTCTCGGCCGGCGACCTCCTGGCCGAGATCGAGACCGACAAGGCGACGATGGAGTTCGAGGCCGTGGACGAGGGCATCCTCGGCCGGATCCTCGTGCCCGAGGGCACCGACGGGGTGAAGGTCAACACCCCCATCGCCGTGCTGGTCGCCGAGGGCGAGAGCGCCGACGCCGCCCCCGGGGCAAAGGCCGCCACCGCCGAGGACAGCGGCCCGACCGCGCCGCCCGCCGGCGCCACCCCCGCGGCCGGCCCGCCCCCCCCCCCCCCCCCCCCCCCGGCCCCCGCTGCCCCGGCCCCCGCTGGCCCGTCCTCGGCCGACGGCGGGCGCATCTTCGCCTCGCCCCTCGCCCGGCGCATCGCCGCCGAAAGGGGGCTCGACCTCGCGCAGATCCGGGGCTCCGGCCCCCACGGCCGCATCGTCAAGGCCGATGTCGAGGGCGCGCAGCCCGCCGCAGCCCCCGCCCCCGCTGCGGCCGCGAAGCCCGCGGCCGAGACCCCCAGGACCGCCCCGGCCCCGGCCATGCCCGCCAGCCCCGGCTTCGAGACAGTGAAGAAGATGCTGGAGGGCCGCGAGACCGAGGAGGTCAAGCTCGACGGCATGCGCCGCACCGTCGCCGCGCGCCTGACCGAGGCCAAGCAGACCATCCCGCATTTCTACCTGCGCCGCTCGGTCCGCCTCGACGCGCTCATGGCCTTCCGCGCGCAGCTCAACACCCAGCTCGAACCCCGCGGCGTCAAGCTCTCGGTCAACGACTTCATCATCAAGGCCTGCGCGCTGGCGCTGCAACAGGTGCCCGAGGCCAACGCCGTCTGGGCCGGCGACCGGATCCTGCGGCTGAAGCCCTCGGACGTCGCGGTCGCCGTGGCGGTCGACGGCGGTCTCTTCACGCCGGTGCTGAAGGACGCGCATCTGAAAACCCTCTCCGCCCTCTCGGCCGAGATGAAGGACCTCGCCGCCCGCGCCCGCAGCCGCAAGCTCGCCCCCCACGAATATGTCGGCGGCAGCTTCGCCATCTCCAACCTCGGGATGTACGGGATCGAGGATTTCGACGCCGTCATCAACCCGCCCCATGGCGCCATCCTCGCCGTGGGCGCCGGGCTGAAACAGCCCGTCGTTCAGCCGGACGGCAGCCTCGGGGTCGCGACGGTGATGACCATGACCCTCTCGGTCGACCACCGCGTCATCGACGGCGCCCTCGGCGCCGACCTCCTGAAAGCCATCGTCGAGGGGCTGGAAAACCCCATGGCACTCCTGGCCTGACCCCCGGGCGGACCAGACCGCCCGGCCCGAGCCCCCCTTTCATCTTTCCGGAAATATCCTCGGGGGGGGCTCCCGAAGGGAGACGGGGGGCTCGAGAGCCCCCCTCCCACGCCCGAACCGGCTGCCGGCTCAGAGCCCGTCGCGCAACAACTGGTCCATGCTCCGCGCCGGCTGCTCGCACCCGGCCTCTCCCACGATGCGCGCCGGCACCCCAGCCACGGTCTTGCAGGGCGGCACATCCGACAGCACCACCGAGCCCGCCGCAATGCGCGAGCAATGCCCCACGGTGATGTTGCCCAGCACCTTGGCCCCGGCGCCGATCAGTACCCCGTCGCCGATCTTGGGGTGCCGGTCGCCATGCTCCTTGCCGGTGCCGCCCAGCGTGACCGAATGCAGCATCGAGACATTGTCGCCCACCACCGCAGTCTCGCCGATGACGATGGCATGGGCGTGGTCGATCATGATCCCCTGCCCCACCCGCGCCGCCGGATGGATGTCGATCGAGAACAGCTCGGACATCCGCGCCTGCACGCAGAAGGCAAAGTCGCGCCGCCCCTGCCGCCACAGCCAATGCGCCACGCGATAGGCCTGCAACGCCTGGAAGCCCTTGAAGTACAGCAAGGGCTCCAGCAGCCGGGTGCAGGCCGGGTCGCGGTCCAGCACCGCCACCAGATCCGCCCGCGCCGCCGCCCCCAGCCCCGGATCGCCGGCATAGGCCGCATCCGCCGTCTCGCGCAGAAGCTGCTCGGACAGATCGGCCGAGGCCAGCTTCGCCGCGAAGCGATAGGCGAGCGCCCGTTCCAGCGTGTCGTGATGCAGCACATTGGCGTGGATCACCCCGCCCAGCCGCGTCTCGGTCTGCAGCGCCGCCTCGGCCTCGCGGCGGATCCGCTGCCATGTCGGGTCGAGAGGCGCGAGCGCCGCCCCCACCCGCCTGCCGACCTCGCCCATCCCTCGCGTCATCGCCCCGTCTCCACGTCGCGCATGCCTCCACTCTTACATAGCCACGTCCGCGCGCGTTGACAGCCCGTTTCGCAAGATGCCCGGTTTCGCAGGAGATGCCCGCCGCTGTCGGGCGGCCTCATCCGCGGCGACGCCCCGCCACCGCGGCCCGGGCAAAGACCCCCGCCGCCGGGCGCGCCGGGGCCGGGGCCGCCGGCCGGCCACCCCGCCGAAAGCCGGGCCCCGCGGCGCGGGGCGTGGCCGCCCCCGGCTCTGGCGCGGCCGCCCCCTGCGCCGCGGGCGAGGTCAGCCACATGCTGGCCCCGATCATGCACATCACCAGCGTCGAGGTCGCCCCCCACACATGCACGGTCGACAGCACGAAGAACAGGCCGGCCAGCGAGATGACATGCCCGGTCCGGATGTTCCGCGCCGTCCCCGAGAGCCCGCGCGCGCGCACCACCGACCACGCCCCCAGCGCGACCCCCGCCACCAGAAAGCCCGCCCCCGGCAGCCCGTAGCGCACCGCCAGCAGCAGCCAGAAATTGTCGATCGAATAGGTCAGCCAGGGCGGCCGGGGAAAGTCGTTCAGGCCATAGCCGAACACGGGCTGCAGCTTCACCGCCGCCACCCCCGCATCCCAGATATGGATCCGCGCCCAGCCCGTGTGGCTCTCGAAGGTGAGGTAATGCAGCATCACCCGCAGCGGCGAGCGGCTGGAGACGAGGTCCACGGCGACATAGGCCGCCGCCGCAAGCGCGAGGAACAGGATCCAGCGGCCGCGGGTGATGCGGTCCCAGGCCACCAGGCCGAACTGCAACGCCACCGCGATCAGCGGCGCCGAGGACAGCGACATCAGCGCCATCACCGCCACCCCCCCGGCCAGCATCAGCGCCCGCGCCACCTGTTCGCGCCACAGATACATCACCGGCCCCAGCAGGATCGCGCAGAACACCCCGAACAGGATCGGATGCTCGAACACCGCCATGGTGCGGTAGAAACCCATCCTCGGCCGGCTCGACTCCGCCTTTTCGAAGCTCTGCGCCAGCGCCGCCGAGATCTCGCGCAGCGGCTGGCGGTCGGTCGCGAACTCCAGCGCCGCAAAGGGCAGCACCACCCCCAGCCCGATCAGCAGATAGCGGATCAGCGCCCGGTAATCGACCGCGTTCAGGATCAGCGTCCGGCCCACCAGATAGCCGCCGAAGATCTCTACCGCGGTGATCCCGGCAAAGGGGATCCGCGCCGCGCCATGGTTCACCGACAGCGCCAGGAACACCCAGACGCAGTGCAGCCCCAGCAGCAGGTCGATGGCCCGCATCCGTCCCGCGCGCCCCTGCAGCAGCCGCAGCAGGAGCGGCACGAACACCGCCAGCAGAAAGATGCGCAGCGGGCTCAGCCGCAGGCCCAGCACCTCGAAATGCAGCGGAATCAGCAGGGTGACCACAAAGGCGATCAGGAGGCCCGCGGCGGTGGCCGTCGCCACCTCCGCGCCGTCCTCCTGCTGGGGCGCCGCTGCCGCGCGTCCGCGGGGCCCCGCGGCGGCCCGGCTCGGGCGCGCCTCGGCCGCCGGCGCACCGGCCGGGGCCACGGTCGGGCCCTCCGGCCGCGCCGCAAGGCTCGCCCTGCGATACGGCAGGGGGCTGCGCTCCGCCGCGGCGGCGCGATCTGGTTCGCGTGTGATCTCTGCCATCCGGCCCGACCCCGGGCGTGTGTCCTGTGTCTGCGCGGCCCCCAGCGGCGAGGCTAGCGCGATCCGCCCCGCTTTGCACCCGGCAATCGCCCCGGATGCGGAAACGGAGCGTCACGATTGACCACGTTGCGTGCGCAACCCCGCACGCCCCGCCTCAGGGGAAAGCCCCCCGGCCGCGCCCCGGCGGCGTCACCACCGCCGCCCAGGCCGCCCCGGCCAGAAAGCCGCCCAGATGCGCCTCCCAGGCCAGCAGCCCCGACAGCAGCCACCACAGCGCCACATTCAACAGCGCCAGCCCGATCAGCGACATCCACAGCGGCCGCATCGAGGCGCCCAGCCGGCGGCGATCCAGCCACTCCCAGTATTTCCAGGCCCCGATCAGGCCGAACACCGCCCCCGACGCCCCCACCATCGGCGCCCCCATCGGCCCCAGCAGGGCAAAGCCCGCCCCCCCGCCGATGGCGCTGACCAGATAGAGCACCAGAAACCCCGCCTGCGAGGTCCGCGCCACCACGATCCCGGCCAGCGCCAGCGTCACCACCATGTTCCCCGCCAGATGCAGGAAGCCGCCATGCAGAAAGGCATAGGTGACGAACATCGCCTCGCGCTGCCCCGGCCAGAACGGCTCGGCCCCCGCCAGCAACGGGTTCAGAAAGGCGAAATGCAGGATCGCCCAGTTGCGCAGCCACGGCATTCCGACCAGACCGCTGCCGGCCAGCAGGAACACGAGTTCCGGCAGGCAGGTCAGACCCACGATCCACAACACCACGGGGGTGTTGGGCCGGGTCGCCATGGGGGGCAGCCAGTCGCTCATGACGCCCCCTTGCCAGCCCGGCCGCAGCGGCGCAAGGGCCCTGCGCAGCCGTCCCGGGACAGCCCCCTGCCGGCGCGCGGCCCGGCGGCGGGCGG
>Ga0213835_100392_pt1 | contig 44191 bp, 43 predicted proteins | sample SWPATP01_FD_160576 | JGI IMG/M metagenome (GOLD analysis project Ga0213835, IMG submission 160576) | Coastal seawater microbial communities from Marineland, Florida, United States - SWPA TP0 #1 | ecosystem: Environmental > Aquatic > Marine > Coastal | place: USA: Florida | collected 2016-08-05
GGAGGGGTCGAAATTTCCTTGTAGCGTAATATTATCGCCCACCGCTTGACGCGCATATTCCGGTGTAACGCACCAATCCACACCAAGTCCGGAAGCATTTGTTCGGTAGGAGAGTCCCTCAAGGGCATACCAACTTCCTTTTGCAAAAAGAATGACCGGCACTTCTGTGATGGCATCAGAAATTTCTTTCAAATAAGGGAAAGCTATCGTGTTGAAATCCTCGGCGGAAAGTAATCCAGCCCAGGAATCAAATACCTGAACGACTTGCGCACCTGCCTGAATTTGAGCCTTGAGGTAACGAATCGTAGTATCGGAAATAACTTGCAAGGCGTGTTTTGAAGCTTCAGGATATTGCCAGTAAAATGCTTTGGCTTTAGCAAAATCTTTAGAGCCACGTCCTTCAATCAGATAACAAAAGAGTGTCCATGGTGCGCCGGCAAAACCAATTAGTGTTGCCTCTCCATTCAAGGCATGGCGTGTGAGGGTTAGCGCCTCCATCACATAATGTAAACGGTCTTCTACATCAGGCACGGACAATTTGAACGCATCTTCAGGAGTTTTCACAGGATTTGGAAGTCGAGGCCCTTCACCGGGGTTCAATGTCACTTCGAGTCCAAGCGCCTGTAGGACCACTAAAATATCAGAGAAGATAATCGCAGCATCCGGTTGATATCTGCGAATGGGTTGCATGGTAATTTCACACGCTAACTCGGGAGTTTCAACACGCTCAAAAAAGGAATACTTCTCACGCAGTTTCATGTATTCCGGTAAATATCTGCCAGCCTGACGCATCATCCAAACGGGTGGACGTTCAACAGGTTCGCCTTTTAGGGCTTTGAGAAGTAAATCGTTTTTTAATTCCGGAAAACTCATGGTTTGTTATGTTTTGATACTGATTAAGTCGAAATAATTCGATGAAATTTAATGAAGAACAGCTTCTTTTAACAGGGTTAAGATACCCTCAGTAGAAGCTTCCTCTGCCACATACACAGGCGATATCATGTTGGCTCTCAATTCCGAAGCGGTTGTATTTCCGATGGCAAGTTTTGGGATACTATCATCATTTTTGCCAAGTTGAACAAAAGATCGAACGGCACTCGGACTATAAAACGCAACGGCATCATACGGTGTATCTGGGAAGTCGATTTCGGGAATCGTAACCGTTTCGTAAGATTCAATCGGGATGTAATGATAGCCAAGGCGGGTTAGTGTGTCGCCTGTTTCAGGACGCTTTATGGAGCTGCAAAAGTGCCAAATAGTTGCACCGGATGGAAGCGTCTTTCCTACGAATTCAGCTAATCCCTCGCCGGTAGGTACATCTGAAATATGAACATTAGATCCGGCTTTTTGAAGCGGCTCAGCTGTTGCATCCCCCAAACAAAAAAAAGGAATATTCAGAAAATCTTTTTCGGTGGATAAATCAGTTTTTGAAAAAGATAATGCACCATTTTTGCTCGTGAAGATAAGTGCATCAGGTTTGGGAGCGTTTTTAATTTTTGGGATGATTTCATCCCCCGAAAAAACATTAATCTGAATGAGTGGATGAATGAGAGGCTTTATCCCAAACGCTTGTACTAATTGCACTTCATGCTCTGAAAGCAATTTGGTGAACCAAACCGTTTTCATTACAGTGCATCTCCACGGATGGATTTCAGGATGGTCATCACTTCATCGCGTTCCATCATTTCTTCGGCTACTAAATCAGCAAGACTTGCGGCTTGTTCAATTGGCGCGGTTCGTTGAATCGTTTCTTTGTGACTTCCATCCAACGATGTCAGCACTGCTTCGAAATGCACCTGATTGCCGGATATTTGAGCGAATGCACCTAAGGGAGCGGAACATCCCCCTTCAAGTACCTGTAAAAAACGACGCTCCATGCGCGTGCATATAGCGGTGTAAGGGTGGTGCATGTGATTGATGGCACGAATAAGATCCGGTTTATGGTCTTTCGCCATCACGGCGATGGCTCCCTGCGCCGGTGCGGGAATCATCCAATCCAAATAGGCTCCGATATGGGCTTCAAGGCCTACGCGTTTGAGTCCCGCGGCGGCAAAAATGGCTCCATCCCAATTACTCTCACTTAGTTTTCTCAAGCGCGTTTGCACATTTCCACGGATATCCGTCAGTTGATGATTTGGAAACACATTTTTCCATTGTCCTCCTCGTCGGTGACTACTTGTGGCAATAATGGCTTCACCGCTTTTGTTTTCCATAAAAGCGTCATCTGTGCGAAAAGCTACGACATCGCGGGGATCTTCGCGCTCTAAAATGGCACAAACGATGAGGCCATCAGGCAGCGAAGTAGGAATATCTTTGAAAGAGTGTACGGCAAAATCGATTTCATTATTGAGGAGGGCATCATCAAGCGCTTTAGTAAACACGCCTTTACCGCCTAAAAGCGGAAGCGGGGTATCAAGCACCTGATCACCCTCGGTTTTAATAAAAACAAGTTCAGCCTGATATCCGACAGATCGTAATCCGGTTGCCACATGTTCTGCCTGCCACGTTGCGAGTGCGCTATCTCGAGTGCCGATTCGAAGCGGTTTGAAAGCCATAAGCAATTAATAAGCTTTTTCAGGAGCAATTTTGTACATGTCCTGAATAACACGGGTTACTTCGGCATTGCCGTTTTCTTTTAGATGTACGATTGAATGCGCCACAATTTTGTTAACGATTCTGCGGGTGAGGTTATCCATGTGGGCGAGGACTTCTTCATCCATTTTATGTTGGAATCGGGCTAACTCTGTTTTTCTGATTTCATCAAACTTATCGTTCAGAGCGCGAATAGTTGGAACTACGCTAAGTTGAGAAAGCCATTCGCAAAAGATATTGAACTCCTCTTCAATAATGGCCTCAACTAAGGGGATGTTTGCTTTACGTTCATTAAGGGACTCATCTATGGCATCACTAAGCATATCCATATTAATGAGTTTAACGAATGGAAGGTCATCAACAGATGGGGAGACGTTTCTTGGAACGGCTAAATCAATGATAAGTTTACGATTAGACTCTTGGTCGGCTAATTCGAAATGGTCTTTAAGGATAATGGGCTCCGGGGCTCCTGTTGCCACGATAATGACATCTGCACGAGCCAATTCTATGTCAAGGGCATCAATATTGCCGATACGAACCGGGAATCTACCCCCAAGTTTTTCCGCTCTGCTTGTATTCCTGTTTAGGATAGTTACATCAGTTGCACCCATTGAAATGAGATTCTTGCAAGTAACTTTCCCGATTTTTCCGGCACCAATTAGTAATACTTTAGCATTTCGGAAGGTGCCTAATTCTCTTTTGGCCTGTTGAACGGCAGCATAAGCAGTGGTTGCAGCACCCATCCCCAAAGAAGTTTCATTTCTTGATCGCTTGTGTGTTCTTGAAACTGACTGTACCAAGCGGTGCATAACCGAGTCGGTACATCCACATTCAACACTAACTTGATACGCTTCTTTAAACTGTTTGATAATCTGTAAATCACCTAAAATTTGAGCTTCTAATCCAACGGCAACACGGTAAGCATGTTTTACAGCTGCTTCGCCATGTTTTATAAATCCAAATTCTCGAAATTCCTCCATCATCCCTCTCGAGTGCTTTACCAGGAGGATGGAGAGTAATTCGGCATCTGATGTCCGGCCGGTAACCTCGGTGCGGTTGCATGTAGAGATAACCATCACTCCGGGAATGCCTTGCTTATGCGCATCATGCAGTAAATCGCGTTGTTCGTCTGCGGAAAGACTAAAACGCTCTCTTACTCCAACATCCGCATGGCGATGATTGATGCCTATGGTCGTAAATTTTTCAAGTAAGATACTTTTATCCATATATACGGTCAGGATGCTGCCTTTTCGTGCAACAAACCGGATTCTTCTTCATTTAAGGATGATATATCAAGCACATGATGTAACATTTTGTAGGTCTCATCAGCCAAAGCTTTGATGAAGAGGGGATGATCGTTTAATCCCGGCATCACTTCAAGTTTTTCGATATGCAATTTCTCTTCTTCGATGGCTTCACGGAGTTCGATATTAAGTTCCATTGCTGTTTCGATATGATCGGTAACAAATGCAACGGGAACCATTATTAAATGTTTAATTCCGTATTTAATGAGTCTAAAAACTAAGTCTTCTGTATTAGGTTGCGTCCATTTTTGGGGACCAACTCGTGACTGGAATCCCAGCCAATATTCTTTGTCTCTACCGCGAAGATCCATGATTGCTTCAACGGTATCGTTAATTTGTTTGGTGTAAGGATCGCCACTTTCAACTTCGGCAATCGGCGTTCCGTGCGCGGTAAACACAAGATGAACCTGATTGCGCTCAGTTTCATCGAAGCGATCTAATGTTTCGTTAATACGATCGTTCAGCGCGTGGATGTAATCGTTATTCAAATAGTAATCTTTAACGATATACTCTTTCCAATCAGCGGTTTTTCCGGAATCTTTTTGTTTGATGCGAATATTCTCCCAATCTCTGAAACTGCTTCCACTGGTAGTCCAGGAGAATTGCGGATAAAGGGGGAGGAGTACCACATGATCCATTCCATCGGCACGAACTTCATCCATAATCTGATCGGCAAAAGGCAACCAATACCTCATGCAGGTATAAACTTTGAAATTATGCTGTGGGAAGTCTTTTCTGAATTTTTTTTCAAGAGTCCTACGTTGTAGCTCGGTAAGACCATTAATCGGAGAGCAACAGGTTGAAATGACTTTATTTTGTCTGTTAAAGCAATACTTGCTCCCGGTACATCCTTTAGTACAGTAATTGATTTCGCGGTAGTTTTCGACAATTTTCTTTGAGCGGATGCCGGAAATTAGCTTCGCTAATTTATCCTGAAAAAAACCGCCGCCCAGTTTAATAATATCTTCGTCACTAAACAGATTATAAAGAAAGGTCTTTAAGTTATCCTCAGCGGTTGGTCCACCAAGGTTCATTAAAACGACACCGATATTTAAAGGTTTATCTGACATGTAATATTAGTAATTCAGTTCTCTATTAATGATAACATTCATCCTGTGATTATAACGCATCTTAGGCATATAATTTCAACAGCAAAGATCGTTCAGTTATATGAAGAGTGCGTGAAGAATCAGGGGTTTTGAGTTATTTAGAACACATCTAAACAAATATATTAAACATATTTGAATATGTGATTATGGTTGGCAAATATAAGGCATGATTAGCATTTGGGCAAGGGAGAGAATTAGGAATGGGGAATTAGGAATTACGAATTACGAATGAGGAATGGGGAATTAGGAATTACGAATTACGAATGAGGAATGGGGAATTACGAATGAGGAATGAAGAATTACGAATGGGGAATGACGATTAAACAGATAAACGTCCTTACAAATAGGCTCAGGATATCGAGTTCTGAAGTTCTTGTCTGCTCCGAGTCTGCTCCGGGTGTGCTCCGAGTCAAGTCTTACTCTGCTCCGGGTTAGATCCAATGCGATGTCGGACTTTTATGCTTGTAATATCTGTCATACCTGACGGCACTTTGATGGCTTCGTTTTACCACCGCATCGCCTGACTTACACCATGTGTTTCAACATCTTTCGTGCCTATCGACACTTTTAATCTCCAACGATTCCCAATTCCTCATTCGTAATTCGTAATTCGTAATTCCCAATTTCCCATTCCTAATTCATAAAGTAAATAATTTCATAATGATACATACCATCAACTATTTGAAAGCCAATAAAGTGACTCAATTAATTGTATTGGTTTAGATTCCTCATGTTACTTTTTCGTATTTTCCCTAATTACATATTAATCGAACATTAATTCTACTTAACATGCTAAAACGTACTCCCTTTTTTGAGCAGCATCAGCAAGCCGGTGCAAAACTTATTGATTTCGGTGGATTCGAAATGCCTGTTCAATATTCTGGAATCAAAAAAGAGCATGAAGCAGTACGTACAGCAGCCGGAATGTTTGATGTTTCGCACATGGGTGAAATACTTTTCAAAGGTCCTCATGCGAAAGACGCCGTTCAATATCTAACTGTGAATGATGTTGAGAAGCTTGTACCCGGTAAGGCGCAATATTCAGCCATGTGTTATGAGAATGGGGGAATTGTTGACGACCTTATCGTTTATATGATCTCAGAAGAAGAGTATTTACTAGTCGTTAACGCTTCTAACAAGGAAAAAGATTATGAGTGGATGGTTTCTAACAATCCTCATAAAGCAGTTATTGAAGACATCTCTGAGAACACATGTTTACTTGCAGTTCAGGGTCCGAAAAGCATCGAAATCCTTCAAAAATTGACGGAAATCCCTCTTGATGCCATTAAATTCTATACGTTTGAACAAGGTACGTTTTGTGGATATCCCGATGTGATTATTTCTGCAACCGGGTACACAGGCGAAAAAGGATTTGAGCTTTATTTTGATAAAGACAAAGTAAGCCCGGCTAACGTCTGGAATCGTATTCTTGAAGCCGGTGAGGAATTTGGGTTGCTCCCCGCCGGACTTGGTGCAAGAGATACCCTACGTCTTGAAATGGGATATGCTCTTTACGGAAATGATATCAGCATAGAAACGAATCCGCTTGAAGCCGGTTTGGGATGGATTACAAAGTTAGATAAAGGCGATTTTATTGGGCGTGATGCTCTTTTGAAAGTAAAAGAAACCGGAGTTACACGAAAACTCACCGGATTTGTAACCGATCAACCACGCGATATCCCTCGTCATGGATACCGAATTGCAGATGAACACGGAAACATCATTGGTGAAGTAACAAGCGGTACACAATCAATTACAGAAGTTAAAGGAGTGGGGATGGGATATGTTGCAACATCTCATGCAGCAACAGGTAGCCGAATAATGATTGAGATTCGTGGAAAATTCTGTCCTGCTACAACTGCAAAAGCGCCATTTATTACTAAATCATAAACAAAAACTCTCGCATTATTCTCGCTCTTGTTTAACTCTAATCAAGAGTACATTAGATCACTAATTTGAAACTTATGTTACAGACACCGGATGTTTATTATACCGGAAAATCATTTTCAGAAGACGAAGTCCGCGATAAAGTTGTAGTTGTTATTGATGTTCTACGCGCAGGTTCTACCATTGTAACTGCATTAAAAAATGGAGCAAAAGGTATCATTCCCGTTTCGGATATGGCCGATGCTTCCCGAATAGCTCAGAACCTCGATTCCTCAAGCTACCTTCTTTGTGGTGAGCGTGAAGGCTCAAAAATTGATGGCTATCATTTAGGGAACTCTCCCTTTGAATACGTTCAGGAAGTTGTTGAAAAAAAGACACTTATCCTAAATACAACAAATGGAACAAAAGCAATTGACAGATCAGGAACGGCTTATAGAGTCCTAATCGGTTCCTTCCTAAATATCTCTGCTCTGATTGAAGAGCTTAAGAAAGCTGATAAGCCTGTAACTCTTATTTGCTCAGGCTGGAAAAATAGACTTTCTTTTGAAGATTTACTTTGTGCTGGAATGATCTTACATCTCTTGAGCGAGGGAAATCTACCTGAAAATGCTCCTGATGGAGCTCGGGTTGCCTTTGCACTCTATGAAACCTATGGGGCTGATATCACCAAAGCAATAACCTCAAGTAATCATGCACAAAGATTAGAAAGTCTGGGATTTGAAAATGACATAAGCTATTGTTGTCAAGTAGATATTGCCTCAATAGTTCCTGAAATGGAAGATGGAATCATTATTTAAGTATGGCAAAAAACGCTAAAAATCAACAGGATGAGCTAATCGGAAAAGACAAGAAACTCGAAATTCTTGGGCTTATATGGATTGCGCTATCTCTATTGATCGGTTTAAGCATCCTAACCTATAACAAAGCTGATTTCGCAGTAATCAGCAACTCCGGATTTTCCGATTTGTTGAGTTCTGATTCAACCGGTAGAGCTGTCAAAAATGCCTTAGGTCCGGTTGGAGCGTATCTGTCTCATTTTTTTGTGTATATCTTGTTTGGCTATTTTTCCATCATCTTTTCTGTTTTAGGGGTGATGTATGGATGGAGCTTGCTCAAGCACAACGATTTAGTTTTACTCCATAAAAAGGCTGTTTTTTACAGCTTGCTTATGCTTGTGCTTGCATCCGTTTTTGGATGGCTTCGTATTGTAACGGACGATGGCATCAGTGAAGCATGGGCTGGTAGCGTTGGCATTGGCATCTCTAATGTTTTAACCGGTTTGATTGCCGTGTGGGGTGCAGCTATCGTGTTAATTACAGCGTTGATCGCCGTATTGTTGGTTGTTGTAGGGGGAAGCATGCAAGAAGCCCTCGAAAAGTCAGAGAGTGGAATATCAGGATTCATGGCAAAATTTGCCGCCTGGAATCAAGCACGCAAGGAGAAAGCTCGAGAGCGCGCAGAAGCATATCGTCAACAGCGTGAAGCGCAACTTAAAAAGTCGCAACAAGATGCTAAAGAGAAATCAGCTTCACAACAAAAACCTCAGAAGGTTGAACCGTCGGTAGTAGAACCTCAACCGAAGCCGGAACCGGAAGAGTCACCGGAAGAGAGAAGAATCAGACTCAGAAAAGAAGAAGAAGCGGAATTAGCAAATCGACGTCCGCGGGCAATTATTGAAACCATCCCTGAAAAGCCATCAACTTCTGACAACGACCCTGAAATTACCGTGTATAAAGGTGCCGGCGAAGAAGAAGCTTCCGATGACGATCTCAAGCGACAACAGTCCGAAATTGCCGGTAAAAAAGTAATTAAATACAGGTTCCCCGGTATTGAACTTTTGGATTCCCCTCCAAATGAAGGCAACGAAATTGACATGGAGGAAATCCGTCATAATAAAGAGATTATCCTCGATAAACTTGGGCGACATGGGATTGAAATTCTCGGTATTGAAGCCGTGGTTGGACCTACGGTTACCTTGTACGAACTTGAACCTGCTCCCGATGTCAAGATTAGCAAGATTGAGAGCTATGCGAACGACCTCAAAATGGCGATGGCAACACATGGGTTGCGAATCATAGCACCCATCCCCGGAAAATCAGCGGTGGGGATTGAGGTTCCAAATCGTAAGCGTGAAACGGTGTATATCAAACAGGTCATCAACACAAAAAAGTTTGTTGATACAGATATGACGCTTCCTGTGGCTTTCGGGAAAACCATTGAAAACGAAGTGTTTATGGTTGATCTCGCAAAATTGCCTCACGTACTTATGGCCGGTGCAACAGGCGCCGGGAAGTCGGTGGGAATCAATACCGTAATCACCTGTTTGTTGTATAAGTGCCATCCCGATAACCTCAAATTTGTATTAATCGACCCCAAAAAGATTGAATTGGCGCTGTACCGGAATATCCAAAATCATTACCTCGCAACGCTCCCCGATTTAGACGAGCCGATTATCACCGATACCTCACGCGTTCTCGAAGTGCTGAATTCCGTATGTAAGGAAATGGACGATCGCTACGACCTGCTGAAAATGGCAATGGTGCGTGATATCAAAGCATACAACGATAAATTTTCAAAGAATGATCTGGAGGAAGATTTAGGACACAGACATTTGCCCTACATCGTTGTTATTATTGATGAAATGGCAGATCTTATGATCACTGCCGGTAAAGGTATCGAAGAGCCTATTGCCCGAATCGCACAACTTGCGCGTGCGGTGGGTATCCATCTCGTGGTTGCTACTCAACGCCCATCGGTGAACGTCATTACGGGAACCATCAAAGCGAATTTCCCGGCACGAATTGCTTATCGTGTGGCCTCAAAAGTGGACTCCCGTACTATCTTAGATACGATTGGGGCCGACCAACTCGTTGGTAGAGGAGACATGCTCTTCACGGGTGGCAGTGGTATGATTCGCGTTCAAAATGCATTTGTATCAACGGAAGAAGTGGAGCGCATAAACGCGTTCATTGGAAGTCAACTCGGGTATAATAGCCCGTTCTACTTGCCGAAAATTGAGGAAGAGAGCAGTAATGCCCCGGGTGTTTTAGACAAAAGTGAACGTGATGAACTGTTCGAAGAAGCTGCGAAAGTGGTCATTCTTCATCAGCAGGGCTCGGTTTCGCTCCTTCAGAGAAAACTCAAGTTGGGGTATAACAGAGCTGGAAGAATTATTGATCAGCTGTTTATGGCAGGAATCGTTGGTCCGTACCAAGGAAGCACCGCCAGAGAAGTGCTGATTCAAACCGAAGATGAACTTCAGGAGCTCCTAAATGAACTTGATTCTTAAATTCCTTTTGATTTTTACACTCTTGATTACAGGAGAAGTAAGAAACAGCGTACACTTATTGGATGAACTTGGAGATAAAATCCGCTCAGGATACGTCTTCGAAGCCGATATGGAACATGAGTTTACCGATGCCTTCACTCAAGAAACTATGGTGAACAACGGCAGAATTTGGATTGGCGAAAACCGATACAAAGTAGTAACTGCCGATCAGGAAATTACGGTTCAGGGAAATGTATCTACGGTATTCAATAGAGCGCAGAATAAAGTGATTATAAGCACTTATTTTCCGGAGGAGGATGATTTTGCACCGTCTCGCTTTTTAGGAAATATAGCAGATACCTTTGTAATCTCTGAGTTTTCCGCACCACGTGCGGGCATTGCTACGCTTAGTCTTCAGTCTAAAGATGTTTTCGAGATGATATCAAAAGCACGGATTCAAATTCGGGAAGCTGATCTCATTCCTGTTTCCATTTATGCCGAAGACCAAACGGATAATGTTTTCCTCACACAGTTTAACAATGGGCGTTTTATACCAAACCATGACTCCATTTTCGCACTAGATTGGCCAGCGAATGCTACCGTAATTGATCTCAGAGAAGAATAATCAGGATGAGGAAAAATCTCTTAAACATACTTATTGGAGTTATCATTGGGGGGATTTTTCTTTGGCTTTCGCTCATCAATATTGATCTAAACGAGCTTCGTGAATATTTGGGAATAATGTCCTTTGGATGGATGATTCCCTTTGTTTTTTTATGCTTTTTGAGTTTTGTAATCAGAGCTGAACGGTGGCGGTTGCTTCTTGAACCATCCAAACAAGGTGTACGAAGAAGTGTTTTACTGAATGGCATTCTGCTCGGCTCGTTGATTAATTATGCCATACCTCGTTTAGGGGAGATTTCACGTTCACTTTATGTTGGGAAATCTGAGGATATGAGCAGTTCCAATATCTTCGGAACGGTTGTCTTGGAGCGCGTGATTGATGTGATTGCTATTGGCTTGATGCTCGTTTTTGTGCTCCTCTTTGTGGTCACAGACCGAACGACCCTCGGAGCCCTTTTTGGTCCATCTGCGGTTCAAGTGGTTGATGGATTACTATCCCCATTTATTATCATCGCTTTCGTGGTTGCCGGTATTTTATCTCTTTTTCTGGCTTGGAAAGCCCTAAAATTTCTCTACAGAAAACGTGCGAAGGAAGTTGATAAGGGACAAGAAAGCAAAGGGCTTTTCAGAATTATTTTTATGTTTACGGATGGACTCATTTCAATACGAAAGCTTAAGAAATGGCCACTCTTCTTGTTTCATACCGTTCTGCTTTGGGTGATTTACATTTTCCTCACGTACATCCCATTCTATGCGTTTAATCTCGCGGAAGATTTTGGTTTAACATTGCAATCGGCATTCGCTGTCATGGTCATTGCCACGATCGGGGTGATGCTCCCCTCACCCGGCGCCGTAGGGACATATCATTGGTTTGTGAAACAAAGTTTGCTTGTTCTCTTCGCCGTACCCGCAGTAAACGGATTCGCCTACGCCTTCATCTCCCACATTGCCATGTTCGCCTGCGTCGTACTGTTTTTGCCTCTGACATGGGCGGTTAGTGGTTTACGATTGAGGAATTAGGAATTACGAATTGGGAATTACGAATTGGGAATTGGGAATTACGAATGAGGAATTACGAATTACGAATTGGGAATTACGAATTGGGAATTGGGAATTACGAATGGGGAATGGGGAATTGGGAATTGGGAATTGGGAATGGGGGGGTTGCTGGAGATTAAAGGTGTCGATAGGCACGGGAGATGTTGAAATGCATGGTGCAAGTCAAGTGACGAGACAGTAAAACGAAGCCATCAAAGTGCCGTTAGGTATGGCAGATGTTGAAATGCATGGTGCAAGTCAAGTGACGCGGCAGGAATTCGAAGCTATCAGAGTGCCGTTAGGTATGGCAGAGGTTGAAATGCATGGTGCAAGTCAGGCGGTGTGGTGGTAAAACGAAGCTATCAAAGTGCCGTTAGGTATGGCAGATGTTGAAATGCATGGTGCAAGTCAAGTGACGCGACAGGAAAACGTGCCGTTAGGTATGGCAGATGTTACAGGCATTAAAGTCCGACAACGCACAACAACAAACACGGAGCAGAGTAAGACTTGACTCGGAGCACACCCGGAGCAGACTCGGAGCAGATACGGAGCAGACACGCACTTGCGAAGAAGATATTCAGGTCTATTTGTAAGGACGTTTATCTGTTTATCTGTTTAATCGTCATTCCCCATTCTTCATTCGTAATTCGTAATTCGTAATTCGTAATTCCCAATTCCCAATTCCCCATTCGTAATTCCCAATTCCTCATTCGTAATTAATTTGTAAAATATTAGCGAGAAACAGTGAAATTAAAATACTTTGTTATAATTTACGCATATAATATTAGGGTTGATTACATTCGTGTATCACTTAATATCTTAAAAATCGAATATACCTTATATCATGTCTAATCCTTGATTATGGGACTGACGAGGCGAAGCTGTATTTGGATAGGTAGATGGAAATGTTTAACAAAAAAGAGCAGTCATTTTTCAGATCGATTTATGTATCTCTATCCTCAGACTAAATTAGCTCATATCAAACTCGGGAAAATGAAACAACTTGGAATTATTCTATTTGCATGCTTTGGTTTAATGTCATGCATGTTGTTTGAAGGGAAGTATGAAATCATAAGCAATAGTGAGTTAGAACATGCTGGAATTGAAAGTCCATTTCCGGATTTTACTTTTGAGCGTGATAAGACGGGAAAAATCATAGTCAATAATGACATACTAAGAGAAGAGGGCTACAGCATCGAAACAACTGAGTGGCTCAATACAGTCATAGATTTTAATAAAAGGAATATTCGACTAAACAGGTTGATTAATACATTTTTGACTGATGAGTATATTATTTTTAAAGACGGCGTCAATAACATAACCGATGACGGGTTAATAAAACCTTTCATATATCCTAAACATAATCGGTTGAACTTATTTAAAAGGAATACCTTCGAATTAATAGACCAACGGGTGATTTTTGGACGAGTCTTGAATGTCAAAATAATTGATGACTTTGTTTATTTTGTTGCTGAAAAAGATGGAATTCGTTTTAATGCACGTTTCAAAATTCCGGAATGAAGATCAAATAATAAAGGGAAATTATGCTTCTTAGTAAATGCATTTTAAGATTTTTAATATGTGGGTTAATTATGTTTTCAACGAGTATCCCAACTAAATCACAATCCAAAGTGTACACTAACAAGTCTAGTTTGATTGGTACGTATATCGTGAACCCTGAAACTCGGAATCAACGAACGATAGAAATAAAACCAGATTCCACATTTATTATAGAGGCACAAAATCCTGTCAGACATCTTTATCATTCAACAGTATGTTGCTTTAAATGGCATTCGGATGTTATTTCACGTGGTACGTGGTCAAAGAGTAAAGATCATACCCAAATAATATTTAATAGTTCCTATGAGCCTGGTACTGATAAAAAATTTTCAATACCAACAGGTGAATTATTTTCATTAGATCATGAGTATGAAAAAGTGTTAGAGTATGGAGGAGATAATCATGAATACATGTTGATTACTATTTTAAGTGAAATAGAAGAGTTAGAAAGAAAAGATGAGGTAGTAGTTTTAGATTACCTGAATTGGGATGGAAGCGTAGAAAAAAAAATACATTATCTTGTGATGAACGTGAACTTTGCTACAATGTCACTTATACAGTTGACACGGGTTTTATGTCTAGCTTTAGAAATGTAGAACCCTCGCAGACTGTTACGCTTGCTGGAAGTCAGCTTTTCATCAAAAAGCCTGATATATCCCAAGAATTGAGAGATCATTATTTAAGTGTACAAATATTTCCTAATCCGTCTTACTTTAGAGGTTATCTTAATACCTACTTATTTACAAAATTGATAAGCTTGCCACTAAACAAAGACCCAAACGCTAATTCCCAGTTTTATGATTACTATGTCATCGAAATAGAGGAACTCACCTATGAACGCATCACCCAAGTCCGCATGAAAGATGAAATTATAGTACCAACAGAAAAAGGGCTAATTTGGCGCGGAATGGAGTTTATGAGAATTGAAGAGTAGAAGGAGTTAGAAAATGGCAACTCTACTTTGTAAATTTCAGTTAGATTAAAAAATCAGTCTGAATTACCAATACGACCGCGCCGGAAACGTGATAGCCAACGCCGACCGAAATATAACCCGCATAACATACGATCACCGTAATCTCGCGCAGCAGATTGTAACGGATACCGGAATCCATGTGTATGTATATGATGAGGGGGGAAGAAGAGTTGGCCAGCAGTACAAACCACATGACGAAACCAGTTGGGGTGTAAACACCCGCTACATCTACGGCGCCTACGGCGAACTACTTGCTCAATATGATGGAGCTTCCCCTGAATACTGGAACATCTTAGCCGGTGGAGAGACGATTGGCCGTGTGGATTCAAAAGAAAGACGCTTTTACTACCTGAAAGATCATTTAGGCAGCATCCGCGTAACACTTAACCAATCTGGAACCCATATTGGTTATGACGATTACTACCCATTCGGCCTCCAGATGGAAAACCGCAGCTACAACCAGGGCAACAACTACGACGACCAGAAGTTCACCGGCCACTTCCTCGAACAAGAGGGCGGATTGGGTATTTATCACGCTCAGGCGAGGATGTATGACCCGGTAACGGGAAGGTTTTGGGGCGTGGATGGAATTCTACAACGTATGTCGCCAATTGAATTGCTTAGGTATGATAATGCTAAACATTTAAGTTTGTCACCTTATGTCTATGTGAGAAATAATCCAATAATTTATATTGATCCTGATGGGTTAACTGATTGGAAAGCTATTGGTAAGGGTGTGCTACAAGTGGCCGGAGGTGTTACTGGAGTAGTGGCAGGGGTGAAATTGAAAACAGTTGCCGTTGGTGCAGCTTCCACTGGTCTAGGCGCTCCAGTTGGCGTTGCTAGTTGGAGTCTTGGTTCTGCCGTGATTGGTTTAAGCGGTGCAAATGTAGGTATTGGAATTAATAACATTATTGAAGGTTTTAAAGCAAATGATGGTGAAATAGCTGAAACTAAAGATAATTCAGTAACGCAAATTTCATTAGGGCTAGGAGCTAATGAAACTCAAGCTGAATTGGCCGAGACTGGATTTTCACTTATTACTGGCGGTGGGCCTTTTAAAATTGGAAAACTCTTTGCGGCTGATAAACCAGTTCAAGCTTCTAAGCAAGGTGTTGTTATCACTAATCACCTTAAAAATTTGGCGGAATCATATGAAAAAGAGTATTTGCAAGAAAAAGTTGTAGAAGATGAAGATAATTAACAATAAAAATTTAAATAGTTATGATAATAAAAAGAATTAAAGCATTTCTTATTGATCAATCAACGACTTTAATATTCTCTTTTGGAATTTATTATGGTTGGTTTATACATGATAACGGTAATTTTAATTTAAATTATGAGGGTTTATTTCTTTGCTACATAATTGCTCAAACTTTTTTAGTGATAACATATGTATTCCTAAACAATGGGGTTACACCTGGAGTAAAAGCAGTTAAAATTACTATAAGGAATATAGATGGATCTGATTTAAATAAATGGAAAAAGCTAATATACTATTTAGCTTATCCAATTATATTAATAAATGTGTATTTTTTACCTTATAATCTCTTTTTTTTGATATTATACACTCCTATTCCAGTAAATAAGGATAAAGAGTATAATTTAATATTGTCACAAATCATGAATATCAATTTTGTTAAAGTTTGATTTTTATGCAACTGCAATATAAATGATGATTCTGTTATGAAGTAAACTTGTTTGATATATAGTACTTCATATATGCCGTGTGTCATTGTTCCATTAGAGTAACAATAAATGAACAATAGATTGTCATAGTCGCTGATGATTACTACCCCCTTCGGCTTTCAGAACTTGTCCCGACCCTTCGGGATAGAAGGTTTCAGCTACAACCATAGCAATACCCACTCTGACCAAAAAAACTACCCCGACCATTCGGGGTTCACCGGCCACTTCCTCGAGCCCCGAAGCGCTCGGGATCTTCGACAAGAAGGCAGATTGGGTATCCCGAAGGGTCAGGACAAGTTATATCACGCTCAGGCAAGGATGCCTGTCCGACATTACGGCGGATACTGCCCGTTAACGGGAAGGTTTTGGGGGGGTGGATGCGGCTTATTTTAAATATCCTCATTTATCTTCTTATGTATATGTTGCGAATAACCCCATAAGATATGTAGATCCAGATGGGAATGAGATTGATGTATCAGAATTATTTAAGGGTTGTGAAGAAGAGGGTGGTTGTGAAAATCCACAACAGGTGGTAGCTTTTATTCAACTACTTATGACTGAAGAAGGAAGTGCAGAGGTTGCAAAGTACGCCAAAGCTGGTGACTCTATACCTATGCTAGGTATCACTTTTAGTGAAGATGGTCAATATCATAGGGAAGGAATTGATATCTCATTCCAAGGTGAAACGAATATGAGGTATAAACAGAACTCAGGGGAAACAAAGCCATCTATAGAAGATGGAAGACTTAAACTCGAAGTGCGTGTTAATCACTTGGGTAAATATCCTAATACAGCAAGTACATTACAAACTTTTATTCATGAACTATTTATACATGCCCGCCAATTCTCAAATGATTTTATTCATAATGGAGATTTGGATGGTTCACATTTTTCGAGTACAAAAATTTCAGGAATTGCTTTATTGGGTTATCATCATCATAAGAGGGAAAGAGAACTAGGTTATCTTAAAAAGTACGGGATTCCGATACTACAAGCTTACTATACAAAAGCAGGTAAAAATGTTAGTCAAGAAGATATTATTAATAGTTTGTATGATTATAGAGATAGATAATGGCAAAATTAAAATTAATAATTAGACTAATATTTACAGTTACAGTTGTAACTGTAAGTACACAATGTTCAAGTTCGACTGATCTTAATAACTCAATTAGAGTTTTTGAAGAGTATGACCGTTTTGAATGTGGTAATTATTATTTCAACTTGAACGATAGGTTTTCATCTAGGCTAGATGATGTATCATCCGTAGATGATTTTGATGGAAAGTTTATAGAAATTTCAATACCCAACAAAAGACAAAACGATACTGATCAAATGTTTTATATTGTAAGCGATATATGGCATTATCACTTTGGATCTCAAAACATACTAGGTGCCAGCTTAAAAATTACAGAAACTGGATGGGTCTATCATTTAGATTTCCCAAAGGATGAAAAAGGAACATATCTATATGAGCCTAGTGAAGAGGAAAAGATTATAGTACAGTCGTTAATGAACAAAATTAAAAACGATTTTCCGGAAAGTTCTCACCATTTTAAAACGAAGTATCCATTAAAAGATGTCTATCCACCTGTAGTCTATGTTGAAATACATCAAAATGAGGCATTGGCAAAGAGTTATTTCTCAACACTTTCCACCGATCCATGTGAATTTACCATACTTTTTGATTATGTAGTTACTGTATTAAGATTAAACCATCCAAATGCGGTTAAAATAAATGATATATATGTATTGCAAAGTAAAAGACAGGAGTTATTTCGTATCATGGATGAGTATAAAAATGATTACGAAAATAACTGATAACATGGAGCTATTATACATTAGGTCAGAGTTTAATAAATAGAATTAATCTATTTTGGGCTCTCGTCCATAAATGATGTCGATAAGTTGAATTCCAACCCAAACTCCAACCACCATTTTGCTCAAAAACTGGTGTATTACACATTCGAAAACGGAACCTGGAAAGGCAATTTTAACGGCAACATCACCGAAAACCATTGGAGATACCCTGATTCATTTATCTCCTCTACAGATATGCCATCATATACCTACCATTACGACCGTGCCAATCGATTAATCCGCGCAGATTATAACAATACGAATCAATTGAACGAATTCTCTGTAAACGGTTTGGGAAATACGGTTAAAAGTACCACCGGATTTAATGTAACCAATCCGATAGCTTACGATGCCAATGGTAATTTTTTGTCACTTAAAAGAAATCTGGCACAACCGTTAGAATATGCGTATTATAATCACACCAACCGATTAAAAAGTACGGATGGATCAGGCAAAAATAACTACTCCTACGACCTCGCCGGAAACGTGATAGCCAACGCCGAACGAAATATAACCCGCATAACATACGATCACCGTAATCTCGCTCAGCAGATAGGTACGGAAAACAGTGGCGTACACCGTTATATTTATGATGAAACGGGTTCCCGCATAGGCAAGCAGTACAGACAACATGGGGCAACTAGTTGGAGTGTAAACACCCGCTACATCTACGGCGCCTATGGCGAATTACTGGCTCAATATGATGGAGCCTCTCCTGAATACTGGAATATTTCAGCCATTGGAGAGACCATCGGCCGCATGGATGCAAAAGAAAGACGCTTTTACTACCTAAAAGACCATTTAGGCAGCATCCGCGTAACACTTAACCAAACTGGAACCCATGTAGGTTACGATGATTATTACCCGTTTGGTCTTCAGATGGAAAACCGCAGCTACAACGATGGCAACACCCACTCTGACCAGAAGTTCACCGGTCACTTCCTCGAGCAGGAAGGCGGATTGGGCGTTTATCACGCCCAAGCCCGCATGTATGACCCGGTAACGGGAAGGTTCTGGGGCGTGGATGCGATGCGGGTGTTGTATCCTAATTGGAATTCATACGCATACGCTTTAAATAACCCAGTATTATTGATTGATACTACCGGGAATTGTCCTGAGGATGGTTCTGCGGGGCCAAATCAGTATGGGCCGGGAGAATGTCTGGCAGCAGTAACAAAAACGGAAACTAGATTAGACCCTTTACCTTTTCCGGAACTAGGTGAGCCAGCTACGATTGAACGCGATGGGTATGAAAGAGTTGGTAACCGCGTGCGTTTTGACCCTAGTCATGAAGCTGGAAGAAATTGGTTATACAATCATTTAAGAGATACTGGTACCGCTTGTGATGCGGTTGGAAACGCATCTTTCAGTACGCAAGCACAATCTATTGCCATGACAGCTTGCATCCATGCGAGTCAGGCGGCGTTTATGAGACAGGGATCAATTTTAACCGTATTGTCTGTTGGAACAGTTGCCGGTGTAGCTGGCTTAGTGCTAACACCCGCAGGTTTGGTTATGGGTGCTAAAGGGTTAACCACAGCAGGAACTTACTTTGGCTACGCTTCTATTGGCCTTAGTACTGCTGGTAATGCCATGAGTGGAAAAAAAAGTACGGAAGGATTAATTGTAGATGCAGGTATTGGATTGTTAAGTATGGGTGCTGGTAACCATATCAATACTGCAAGAGGTTTATCACCTCAAGTAAGAGGATATTATAATTCTATGACAGGTGGAAGCCTTTGGATGATGAATAAAGGGATGGATATAAAATAAGGTTATCATGCCAGATATTATATACCCTCTGCTTATGATTCTAATAGGTAGTACACTTGTGTGGTACTTTTGGAATGCAGATAGTAAAGAAGACGATTTTGGATATGGTTTTGGCACAAGATATTTTGGATACTATTTTGCTATGTTGGGAATCATACTTACATTCATTGAAATCCTTGATATTCTGCCAGATAACTGGGTAGCTTTGATATCCCAGATTACCGGAATTATGATATGTATAGCTGCTGTGGCACTTGCAAAATGGCAGCATGAGGTAACAAAAAAGATGCACAAAACTCCACGTTTGACCGCTCAGGAAAGAAGGAAAGACCATAGCCAATATGCTTATTTAGGACTTTCTTTTCTCTTTATATTAGGGCTATCAATGTTCATTCTAAACCTTGGATAAAATCAATGAATCCATTTGATTTAATTACCCTTACCGACTTAAGAATTGCTGCATTCTTCCTCATTATGGGAGCAATCGGGTTTTTAGTGTTTCGAAAAGAAAAGATTACTGATGAACTAAGCGAAGAGGATAAAGCAGGTGTTCAAAAAAACAAACGCATAGGTTATATGGTTTCCGGTGCACAAATTGTAATCGGCCTTTATTTCTTATTGAAGCATTACGGGATGTTGGATGAATTCTTTAAGTAACTTCTGTTTTGAGCGTCAATTGATATGTAATGTGCGGTTATTAACCCAAAAATAAAGTCTTTTAAATTCTACTGAATAAATTTCAATTGTGCATTTATCTGGCTGTCAGGAATGTTCTCCTGATCGGACTTGTCATACATTGAAAGCAGAAACACCGTATCATTAGTAACATAGAAGTGTGTAATACTCTTGCTCCACCTGATTTCCCTTTTCCTTTGGATGCGATGGCCAGTCGTATTTTATAACAGTTATTACCAAAAGGAGTGCCTGTATTGGGATTAATGGAAAGCTGATTTACAAGATTTACCAGCTCATTTTTAAGAGAGGGATATTTCTTAATAAGCTTTTTAGCTTCCCTGCGGAAAGAAGCAATGGTATCAACCTTAAAGCTCATCGATAAATTGAGCTAAAGGTATTGCCTTTTTCTCACCAGACTTAATCACATTTAATTCATCAACGGCTTCTTTTAATCCTTCCAACACTTCGGCTTTGTAAGGAGAAAGCGGCTCGGCTTTCACAAAACTTAAATTTTGAAGCAGTTCCATTACAAATGCAGCTTTTTCGTCTTTTATGTCTATCAGTACCTTCATAACTGCTGAAATTTTATCATTATTTTTAATTCATGTAATATACCAATTTTGTGAAGTTGATAAAAAAGGGTTGTGAAATCTTAGGAATAATGGTGATAATTACCAATTTTGAACGAAATATAACCCAAATCACCTACTCTTCGACACCGCTCAGGACAGGCTACCGCAATCTGGTTTAGTAGATGGTGAGTATTTCACACTTTCCGGCATTTTGTTCTCAAACAATCGGTATATTAATAAGTACTAATGTGATTTGCACGTTACCTGCTGTTTTATAAAGTTGAGATAATTTAAATATCATACAGTAAGTATATTTTTATTAATACTTTGGAACGCATTAGTATCGACCCTTTAATTTGCAATGGAAAACCAATTGTCAGAGGTAAGCGGATTACGGTACAGACCATACTGGGTTATCTTGCATCCGGCGACTCCAAAGAGGAGATTTTAAAACAATATCCAACGCTAGAGCCGGAAGATATCGATGCTGTACTAAAGTTTGCTGCCGCTATGATGGACGCTAAATATGAAATTAAGCAACTTGCATAATGGTAAAGTATCTGATAGATGCTAACTTGCCGTACCATTTTTCTTTTTGGAATACGAAACTATCCGAGATGTATGATTTTTTCTCCAAACATTGGGAAAAAGTGATTTTATTGAGTGAAAATCATAAACATTGTGAATGTTTTTTTTGATCAAATAACCGCAATTGAATGACATTGCTCACCAGCATAGGCAAACAGTACAAACCACATGACGAAACCAACACCCACTCTGACCAAAAAACTTGCCCCGACCCACCGGCCATTTTTTCGATTATGAAGTCGGCCTGGGTCTCTAACACGCTCAAGCGAGGATGCCTATCCGATATTATGGCGGATACGACCCCGAAACCGGCCGGTTTTTGGTTGTGGATCCGATGCGGGGGATGTATCCGGCTTTAAAACATTGAGTTTCATTTTTTTCTTTTATTTGAAATCCCAATTTCTTCAATTATATTTTTTTGAGAATATTAACAAGGTTACACTATGCTAATAAAAGCTAAAAAAAATAACTCAGGCAAAAAGCTTGATAAAAAAATCAAGGAAATTAAGCCTATTAAAGTATTTAAGTCCGGTCTGCATTATGGTAAACTAAAGTGGGAAGAAGACCCTGTAGAATACCAGAAATCAAAGCGTGATGAGTGGGATTAGACTGGTCTCTGATACAAATCCATTAATATACGTATTGAATGGTAGTAGCGTATTATCTTCTGTTGCTGCTGATATTTTGGATGGCAAGCAAGTATGGGTTTCAGTAATAACCGAATTGGAATTATTTGCAAAAAGAGGTTTAAATGCCCAAGAAAAAAAGGAGATTGAAGGACTTATTGATTCTTGTTTTGTATTAGATATTAACTCAGAGATTAAGAAAATTACAAAAAATCTTCTCCAAAAATATACCATAAGGCTACCTGACGCTATAATTGCTGCCACTGCAATGTATTTGGATTCACCTTTAGTAACAGCAGACACTATGTTTCAGAAAATAAATGATATAAGTGTTATTCTTTTATCAGAATAAAATAATCTGAAGTACAATCATTCGATAGCTCAGTAAATTAATTGTAACACTCAACAATTTTGTACAACTTAACAAGAAACGTAATTGCCAATAGCGAACGGGGTATAACCTCTATCACCTACAACCCCGCCGGAAAAGTGATTGCCAACGCCGAACGAAATATAACCCAAAAATACCTACCCTTCGGCTCCGCTCAGGAATTGGACTTCTCCACAAATCGCTATTTCTTAATTGCAAACCCATTTCGTAAATTAATTGTATGGAAACTGTTAAAATCGATATTATTAATCCCAAAGCTAAAAAACTGCTGAAAGACTTGGCTGATCTAAAGTTAATATCAATTCACAAGTCAAAAAAAAACAACTTCTCAGCGGTGTTAGAAAAACTTAGATATCAATCGGATACTTCACCGAGTCTAGATGAAATAACGCAGGAAGTTGAGTCTATTCGATCCGAACGATATAGCCGCTAATTATGCGGATTATTTTAGATACCAACTTGTGGATTAGTTTTTTAATCAGTCGCAACTATATCAAATTTGATTCGATAATTTTCCGTGATGCCTGCACGATTCTGTTTAGTCGGGAACTACTTGAGGAGTTTATAACAGTAGCAAATCGTCCTAAGTTGAGAAAATATTTTACACCCAAAGAATTAAAAGCTTTATTGGAAGTTCTAAATGATATAGCTGAATTTGTGAAGGTCAAATCAGAAGTGGAAGTATGCCGAGACCCCAAAGATAATTTTCTTCTTGCACTCGCCAAAGATGGAAACGCAGATTACTTAATTACAGGTGATAATGACCTCTTGATACTCGAAAAGTTTGGAAAGACAAAGATCATAAAAATTGCTGAATTCATTGAGGAAGTTGATTTATGATTGGCAATGTAAATGAAATTACCGGAAATGGTTCTGAGGATGGTTCTGCTGTATCAAATGAGTATGGCGCCTACGGCGAATTACTGGCTCAATATGATGATAGTTTTTCCAAAAGTACACCCAATGCAGCAAAAAAATCTCCTTGTGCAGGTTTGGTTAACAACTAACCAACAAAAACCAAACAAAAAGCAGACCATGGGTTTCACAAAAATCACAGCTAAACCGCTCACTTCCAAGCCAACACATTAAAAACCCGAGAAGTATCGACCGGGGCGGTTCTACGGCCAAGTAGAGCGGCTTGATTTACGCACCCTCTGTAATCAGATTAGCGGTTTAAATAATAAAAAATTGGTCAAATAATATTAGACGAAATCATTTCATAGTAAAAAACAGAAAGTTTATTTTATATTGTATTCGTACAATAAAATTTGACTAATAATGAGTAAAATAAACCAAATCATAAATAATTGGCCGATAAATGCAGTGCTGACATCAAAATGGTTGCAGGATAGAGGCATATCGCGACAGCTGGCCGATAGTTACGTAAAAAGCGGTTGGCTCGTTCGGTTTGGTAGCGGGGCGTACAAAAGACCAAACCAGCAGGTAAACTGGTATGGCGGTCTGTACAGTCTGCAGAACGTATGTGGGCTGAATGTGCATGTAGCGGGGAAAACGGCGCTGGAGCTGCACGGGTACGCCCATTACCTGAGAAAAGATGCAAGGCAAAACGTACTGCTCTGGAAGTCGCCGGACACAAGGCTGCCCGCCTGGTTCGTAAACAACGAGTGGAAAGAGAAAGTACACATACGATCCGTAAATCTGTTTGATGAAGCGGTAATCCAGCTGACTAATAAGGAAATCAACGGTGTTACGGTTGGAGTATCTGTAGCTGAACAGGCCGTACTGGAGTATTTGTATGATATTCCGAAGTATGAAAGCTTTGATGAAGCAACCTATATAATGGAAGGTCTGGTTTCCCTAAGACCGTCTGTATTGCAAATGTTGCTGGAGGGGTGCCTGTCAGTTAAAGTAAAGAGGCTGTTTCTTTACATAGCTGAATATTATAAACATCCGTGGTTTAAGCGACTGGATCGTTCTAAAATTGATTTAGGCAGTGGGAAAAGGGAAATCATAAAAGGCGGCAAATTCGATGCATCGTACCACATAGTGGTGCCGGAGATACGCAGGGAAGACCGATGAGAGAAGAATATGAAAAACAGGTAAGGCTATTGCTTCAGGTTTTGCCGGCATTATCGGTAACGGATGATTTTGCGCTGAAAGGCGGAACGGCCATTAACTTTTTTGTCCGCGATTTTCCACGCTTGTCGGTTGATATAGACCTTGCCTATTTGCCAATTAAGAGCAGAGACGCAAGTTTGGAGGAGATAACACAAAACATGAAGCTGATTGCGTCTGAATTAAATAAGCGAATTTCGGAAGTTCAGATACATGCACAACGCAGCGGAGGCACACTAAGTAAACTGATTATCCGGGAAGGGGATGCTCAGGTTAAACTCGAAGTAAATACGGTACTAAGGGGTGCTATGTTTGGAACGGTTGAATTGGAGTTGTCGCAAACTTTACAGAATGAGTTTCAGCTGTTCACAGTCGTAAACGCGCTTTCCTTTGAAGATCTTTATGGGGGCAAGCTATGCGCGGCCCTTGACCGGCAGCATCCTAGAGACTTGTATGATGTTTGGGTATTGTTGCAGAATGAAGGAATAACGGATGATGTGCGAACAGCATTTATCGGATATCTGATAAGCCATTCCCGCCCTATGAATGAGCTATTGAATCCAAATACCCTGCCCATTGAAGAGTTGTACCACAAAGAGTTTTCCGGAATGACAAATGATGGCTCAATTCTGCCTGAGTTGCAGGAAGTTCAGCATAGCCTTTCAAAACACATTCTAAGAGGTTTGACTGAAGATGAAAAAGAGTTTCTGATTTCGTTTAAAAAAGGAACTCCGACATGGGAGCGTATCGCATTGTCGGGCTTAAAGGATATGCCTGCTGTGCGATGGAAGTTAATCAACCTGTCTAAAATGGATAAACAAAAGCACCTCACAGCTATAAGAAAATTAGAAAAGGTGCTCACTTATTTATAAGCCATATTTTTTATTAAGATTATTAACAGACTCTTCAGCAGATTCTTCTGTAAACCATCCCCCTAGAACCCGCCGCGTCTTAGTGTGCTTGGGCTTTCTGTTGTTTTGGGAAGGTCGCGTTGCAGACCTTTGGAGAATCGATAACTTAGGGTTAACCAAACGGGGACGCTGCTTTTTTGAATATTTCCACGATAAGTGGCGTTGAGCGATTCCTGAGTGATGTTCATGGCATCATAAGTAATAGATTTGCTGAAAGGATTCCCACTTTTGAATCCGACTTGAATCCCATTTTTGAATCGATAATCTAATCCAACAAAATAGAGTGCGTCATGATAGCGGGTTCGTTGCATCATATAAACGGGATGCTCATAGTTGAATAAAAATGATGCAGTTAAGTTATTCCCGATATGTTGATAGGCCGACATCCCAAATTGGAAAACATATCCTCGCTTAACACTAAGTGCATCCTCGTCAATTGAAGCTGATGGAGTCGATTGATATCTTCCTACCCTGAGATACGGCTGAATACCTGATTGTTTCCAAAGTTGTAACGACCCACTGAATGCTGCCCCGTATTGGATCATTTTACCCGAATTCAGGTATCGGCTTTCAAAATTCCCTTCATTGCTGAGTTGGCTTATTCTGCCAATAACATCGGTATTTTGGGTGTAGAATAGACTTGCCATATAAAAATTGTTTCCTGAATTTTTACTGATTTCGAGTTTGAATTGGTTTCTTATTTCAGGATATAGGGATGGATTCCCAACTTGCTCGGAACCGGGAAATTGGACAAATGAGGTAGGGAGTAATTCGAAAATATGTGGACGCTGTACGTGCTTTGCCCAAGTTGCACGAATGGCAGTAGCTGAAACCAAATGACGATACATCACCGAGAGTTGCGGTGCAAAAAAGAGCCTGTCATCTACTTTTACTGACGCATCGTGGGTATGATATTCTGCGCGTAGCCCACCTGAAACATGAACGGAGCCCATAACATGAGTAAGTGTTCCAAATCCCGCCATAGTATGCATCTTGAATTTGGGATGTGCATCACTAAAGGTATCATACATCGCTCTTGAAACAATCCCACCTGTTTCAAATTCTGTCGATTCACCCAAACTGCCCTTTATCGACGGTTTAAATTCCACTGACTGATGATTTATTTTTTGAATATGTTGATGTGTGCCATCAGTTTCCATATTCGAAAAAGTGGAACTATTTTCGCTATTCAGTGTGAAGAAGCTAAGGTCAGCATGCAACGTTAGCGAACCGGTTGAATTAAGATTAAATTGCGAATTCAAAGCGTGAAAGTGGCTCAAATTTTTATCTTCATCACTGCGTTGGAAGGTCTCACCTGAGTTGTTTTTAACTATCCCGCTAAACTCTTGCGCAAAAGGATTCACCCAGCCATAGTAATTAACATGAGCCGATGGACTAAATCTTAAGCCGCCTCCAAAATGAAACCGATGTGACCAATATTCTTGACGCAATGTTTGGTTTGATATCAGATGCATGTTTCCGCTGTTTGTGATTCCGTTAATTCTGTACGATTCGACCAAATCAAAAAAGCTAAATTCACCGGAATAGGATGTCATTAAATGAAGGTTATTGCGACCAAAACTTAACCCTGCAGAGGGGAAATTATAGATTTCGGAAGCTCTTGTCGGAAGGTCGGCGTTGACATGACCGGATAGATGTGATTGATTCTTCCGTTTCGTGATAATTTCAATTACCCCACCTGATATACCGGAAAATTGCGGTGGAGGTGTGGTATAAATCTCAACTTGGGCAATCTCAGATGCATCAAGCTGATTCAGAAAAGATGGATCTCTTTTTATGCCATCAATCAGTAAAACGACTTCACTGTTTCCATACAAATGAATATTCCGATTGAAATCAAGATGAATGCCCGGAATGTAACGTATCAATTCAATTCCTGTGCCGACAGTTTGCGTGAGGCGTTCCGAAACGTAGAATGAGGTTTTTCCAACACCCACTCGCGCGCGAACTTGTTCTCCATATACAATCACATCATCGTGTGAGAGAATCGCAGACGCAAGCTGTATTTGACCCACATCAAAATGCTCTTCGTTCTGAGTTGTGATTTCAACAAATAATGTCTCAAATCCAATAGAGCTAAATCGTAGGACTGTTCTTGCTGCGCGGGGGATGCCATCTAAAGTAAACTCCCCAAACAGATTCGTTACAGTTCCGGTGATGAACACTGAGCCCTCAGAATCAAAAGCCGCCACATGAGCGAATTCTAAAGGTTGATTGGTTTCGGCTTCTATCAAAATTCCGGTCAGACGAAGGGTTTCCTGTGCAAATACGTTGCTGATCGATACACTTAACATCAATAAGCAAATGCTGATGGCGAAGCGTTGAGTTTGTTTGAGTACAGTTGAAGTTTTCATGAGAGTTCTCCCTTATTTTGTTGGTTGGGTTCACTCCAAATGTACGTTTTCGATCTTTTTCAGGACATTTATTTGGGATGGATGAGCATTTTATGACATAAACTGCAAGAGTATAAGCGCCACTTGTTGCGAAAGACAACGTTTTGTGATGAACTGCTACCCGAAAGTTGTATAGAGTTGCTTGAAGGCTTTAGCCTGAGTCCGTGAAACGGGAATTTCTTTTTCGGTGTGCTGCAGTTTCAACGTATATCCCAGCGCGTTTCCTGTTGCGGAAGTGACATAATTCATATTTACCATAAAACTCCGGTGTGTTCTGAAAAATTGAGCATACCCGGAGAGCTGTTCCTCCACCTGATTCATTGGAACGCGCGCCATTTCTCGCTTTGTACCTTTTGGGGTGTGGATGTGGAAAAAGACATAATTACCGTCAGATTCAGCATACAATAGTTTTGAAACAGGGATGGATAACTCATCTTTTTTCAGACTTGTTTCAAGTTTCAAAATGTCCGGTTGGCTTATTTCTTCAGAATTTTGATTTTTTGGAGATAAATTGATGGTATCCTGAAAGAGAGTGTTGAAGTTCATAAGGGTTCCAATCCCAAAAGGAATACTGCAAATCAGGAAAACAGAAACCAATGAATCGAGGTAGGTGGGGATGTTCCACCGGTCAGCCTGAACTTCCAAAATAAAAGCTGCGAAATACACCACATTTCCAATCATAAAAAGCACAATCAGAATCATACTTACTTCTTTCGTCAGGTTCCAGCTTCCATCCCCACTAAAAAAAGAAATGTTGGATAGTAGTTTGATGCACATAAAGGATGTCAACCCAATAACAAAAGCATAGACCAATAATGTGCCTTCAAAGTTGAGTAACGCAGAAGGATGGATGTTCAGTGGTTGATATATCCAACCAAACAGAAAACAAAATGCGAATAGAATAAAGGCACCTTTAGCGGCAGATTCCAACAAAAAGTTTTTTGGGAAGCTCTTCTTGAAAAAAGGGAAAGATGATGTTACAGGTTCTGAATGTTGCATATTATGGCTAATATGCACATTCTTACACCTCTTTGGCAAGCGTATTTTTGTGTCGAGTAAGTTCTTCCTTTAGGAATCTTCCGGTATGGCTTTCAGCGACTTGGGCAATTTCTTCAGGTGTGCCTTCGGCGAGAATTGTGCCACCGGCTTTTCCGCCTTCCGGACCTAAATCTATCACATAATCGCAGGCTTTAATCAAATCGAGATTGTGCTCAATCACAAGCACGGTGTTTCCCTTATCTACAAGTTTTTGAATGACATCTACGAGCATGCGAACATCCTCAAAATGTAATCCTGTGGTAGGCTCATCCATTACATAAAGTGTGCTTCCCGTCCCGATCTTCGATAGTTCACGAGCAAGTTTTACGCGCTGTGCTTCGCCACCACTCAGTGTTGTGCTTGGCTGACCTATCGTCAAGTAGCCCAACCCGACAGAGTTCAGGGTTTCAAGAATGCGTTTAATTCTTGGGATGGAATCAAAAAAGCCAACGGCCTCGCTAACCGGCATATTTAGCACATCCGAAATGGTTTTTCCCTTGTAGAAAATCTCTAGTGTTTCGCGGTTGTAGCGTTTTCCATTACAGGTTTCGCATTTTACATACACATCGGGGAGGAAATTCATCTCAATTTTGCGAACCCCATCGCCACTACACGCCTCACACCTTCCCCCTTTAACATTAAAAGAAAATCTTCCCTGATCATAACCTCTTATTTTCGCTTCGGGTAACTCGGCAAACAGATTTCGGATGGAATCAAATACCTTGGTGTAGGTTCCGGGATTGGAACGCGGCGTACGACCAATCGGGCTTTGATCAATCGAAATGATTTTATCAATAAAGTCGATGCCTTCGATGGTGTCATAGGGGAGGGCGGCATCTTTCGAGCGATAAAAATGATTGCTTAAAATTGGGACAAGGGTGTGATTGATCAACGAGCTTTTTCCGCTTCCACTTACCCCGGTTGCGCAGATGAAGGTTCCAAGAGGAATTTTTAAATCAATATGCTTCAAATTGTGTCCGCGTGCGCCTTTTAGAATGAGGAAATTTCCATTCCCGCTCCGTGGCTCCTCGGGGATGTCAATAACTTTATCATAACGCAAATAGGCCGAAGTTTCTGTATTTGGATTCAGTTCGGAAGGCTTTCCCATGCTAACAATTTGTCCACCATTTACCCCCGCTGCCGGACCCATATCTACCACAAAATCTGCGTGTTCGATGGTCTCGCGGTCATGTTCCACAACAATGACGCTATTCCCTAAATCGCGAAGCAATTTAAGGGAGTTAATCAATTTGATGTTATCTCGTTGGTGCAAGCCGATACTTGGTTCATCCAAAATATAAAGAACGCCAACAAGTTGGGTTCCAATCTGCGTGGCAAGACGAATACGCTGTGCTTCGCCACCGCTTAAGGTCTGCGCTTCTCTGTCAAGCGTTAAGTAACCTAGCCCAACATTGAGTAAAAAATCAAGACGATCACGGATTTCCTTGATTACCTGAGAGCCAATCGTCCGTTGACGCTCGTTTAAATCCAAACGATCTATGGCAGTTCTCAACTCGCCAATATCCATCTTCACCAAATCAGAAATGCGATATTCGCCGAGTTTGTACGAAAGCGCCTCTTTGTTGAGCCTTCCCCCATTACAATCCGGACAAATCACCTGATTCATGTACGCTTGCGCTTTTTCGCGCTGTTTTGGCGAGCTACTTTCCTCATAAGCTTTTCGGATTATCTTAATAAGACCGTCAAAGCTATGTTTATAATGAATTTCGTTTGAGCCGAAGTCGTATTTCACATTATACTTCTCATCGCCGGTACCGAAGAATAGTTTTTTGAGGAGGGAAGTCGGGTAAGCACTCACCGGATCTTTCATGAAATATCCATCCTTGGCTAAGAGCGCTTCAATTTGCTTGAACACGAACGAACCACGAGGCTTTCCCAAATAGCGTATGGCTCCATCTTCGACAGAGAGCGCCCTATTGGGAATCACCAAATCCGGATCGACATCGTAACTGTAGCCAAGACCATCGCAGCGTTTGCACGCGCCATACGGGGAGTTGAAGGAAAACAAATTGGGCGCCGGATCTTCATAAGCAAGACCGCTTTCGGGGTCGAATAATTTCTTTGAGAAAAGTAAATCGGTCGCCGGTTTACCTTTCTCTGCCGGGATGTGAAGAATCAAATTTCCATCCGCCATTTCCAGGGCCGTTTGCACGCTTTGTGCAATCCGGGAGCGACTGTTTTCATTAACCACGAACCGATCTACCACAACATCAATATTGTGCGTTTTATACCGGTCGAGCTTCATTCCTGACTCCAAATCGGCAAATTCCCCGTTTACCCGCACACGGATGAACCCTTGTTTTAAGGTTTGTTCGAAAAGCTCACGATAATGCCCTTTTCGTCCTCGCACAACAGGCGCGAGGCAATAAGCTTTAGTGCCTTCCGGTTGTTTTAAAATATTATCGACTACCTGATCAGTCGTTTGCTTCACCATCATATTTCCACTCATGTAAGAATAGGGGATGGCCACGCGGGCGTAGAGGAGGCGAAGGTAGTCGTAAATTTCGGTTACGGTGCCAACAGTAGATCTTGGATTTCGGTTCGTCGTTTTTTGATCGATGGAAATAACGGGGGAAAGTCCGTCGATGAAATCAACATCGGGACGCTCCATCATCCCCAAAAATTGACGCGCATACGCTGATAGACTTTCCATAAAACGGCGTTGGCCTTCCGCATAAATGGTATCAAATGCTAAGGATGATTTTCCCGAGCCTGAAAGACCGGTAATCACCACTAATTGATCTCTTGGGATGTCAACATCAACCTTTTTCAGGTTGTGCTCTCTTGCGCCGCGAACGATGATGGAGGAGTACAAATTATTTCAGCTTTTTATGATTGGAGATTCGTTGGGGATATCTTGTTAATTTTTAATATCATAGGCTCGAAGCCTGCATAGTTAAATTTGATAATCTAAAATTGTGGTTCTGTTTAAGGGAGTCTTTTGATAATTATCAAGTGTTTTCATTCCAATAATCTCAATTGCGAAGTTAATTATATAAGTTTTGTATATTTAAGTATAATAAAAACTTAGCCTTGTGAGTCTTCGTGTCTTTGAGCCTTTGTGGTTAAAAATTAACTTTATAAAGCAGACTCAGAATTGTATTCTGTATCCACATTAACATAAACTATTTAATCAGCCCATTAGTTTCGTAAACAGCGCTTTGGTTCACTTCAAACGACTTTGCTTTATCGGCTTCTTCCGAGAATTAAGTATCCGGTGAGGCAACTCATGGCTCCGATTAGGGCGCCGATGGTGCATGTAATCGCATATAACATCCAGGTTTCGGGTAGTTGAATCAGGACGGTTAATCTTTCGGATAGGATGTAATCATTTTTCCAATCCGCAAATGCTGCCAGAATGAGCCAAAGGAGTCCAACACCGGTAAAACCTGAGAAAAATGCTTTAATACCACGATCAGGACCAATCATCCCCGCAATAAAACAAGGGAAAATCATAAACCACCAAGGGAAGAATAACATTATTCCCCAACTGCCAAGTGCGGCGATCAAGATTGCAGCTATCATGGACGTACCTCCGTTGTGTTAATTCCTCGTGACAAATGGTCTAATGCTTCTTGAGCATTTCTATAAAAATGAAGGGGATAGAATGCACCTTCTGCCCAGTCATCAATAAATGCATCATAATTTCGATTACCAGGATTTCCCGATTGACCTCCGGGGTAAATTCCCCAAGCCCTAACTCTGTCTTCAAGGCTTACGACCATCCGCCATGAAGGTCCATGTGTGCCGCGCATGGCATTAACGGCAATATTGGTTCCGCTTGTCTTAATTTGAGAACGCCCAAATGAAGAAATGTTTCCCAAATGTGGAACCGAAACATTGTTAAACTTCCACCATTCCCATTCACTAGGGTTATCGTTGCGTTCTTTAAGCTGCTCAATGGTTTTATTCCATGAATTGGCTAAGAGTTGAGGAAGTGCAATTGCTGTATTTCCGGAATTTTTCCTGAAAAACTCGCTATCCGGTTGGTTCAGTAACAAGCGTAGGGTTTCTGTATTGCTTGGCTTAAGATATTCTGTTGAACCATTTGGAAAAAGGTCATCCCAAACCGAATCATAAAAATTACTCCACCAATAATGGAAAAGTGTTGCCTCAACAGAGGTCGCATGCATATTTAAATCCCATGTACTGAGGTCATCCATAAGATCACCATTCAGAATAGATATTCCCGAGATTTCAGTGAAGCGAATCATTTCAGGAAGTGCGTGTCGAGCCCGTAAATTCTTATTATCTAATTGCAAAAGCATCATATTGATGTACGAAAGCTGATTGCTACCTTCAAGTACTTCATTGATTCTCGCACCGCGTTCAAATGAGGCGAAAAATCTTCCCAAATAATAAGGATATGCAGGATTGGTTGGATGCTGATTGGCTGAGCTTACAAATCCTCTTTCCGGATTTTTTGAAAACGGTTTATGTTCATGGGGGATAAATGCTGTCCAGTCGTTTTCAGGGTCAGAGCCATCCAAAATAAAGTCGCCCATTCCATCATAGCGAATTGGGAATTTGCCATTGTGCCATAAAGCGATGGTTCCGTGCTTGTCGGCATAGGTGAAGTTTTGCGCCGGACCATCAAAGAATTTGAGGGCTTCGTAGAAATCATCGTAGTTTTGTGCGCGATTGAGTTTCAGGAAGGTTTTCAACTCAAGGGATGGTTTATGTGCAATCCATTGAACTGCATGGGCAACCGGAAATCTGGATGATTGACCAAGTGCGCCTCCACGGTTTGGAACGGGACCATGATGCGTAAAGAAAACAGTATCCACTACGGCTTTTTTGCCTTTTACCTGGAACGTTTCAACTGTGTAGCGAGTAGGTTTCCATGTGCCATTGTGGTAGTATTCGGTAAAGTCGTCGTTAAACGTGATTTCATAGATATCCATCACGTTCGCACCTGAATTTGTGAATCCCCATGCAACATCCTCGTTAAATCCAATCACAACACTTGGTAATCCCGGGATGGTTACCCCATACGAATTTTGATTGGGTGAGCTTAGTTGCATTTCGTACCAAATGGAAGGAAGTGTCAGCCCTAAATGTGGGTCATTTGCGAGCAATGGTCTTCCTGTAACCGTTTTTGAGCCCGATACAGCCCAACTATTACTTCCAATAGAAGGATCGGCTTCCGGTAGCTCAATTTGGTTTTCATGATCTGAATCAATTTCCAAACTTCTATGAATGCGAATAGGTTCAAACGGCCACGGAGTACTTGAAGGAATAATCGGATCAATTAACTCGTGAAAAGGGTTATACAGGGTATGGATGAAGTCATCCCCAAGTAAACTACGTGTGTTGGTGAAGCGTTGAGCGTCGGTTCTGCCATTGAGTGTAGCTGACATATTCATCATTACAAGCATACTCTTGAGGGGTGTCCAAGGCTCCGGTTTGAATCCTATCAATTTGTATTCAATGGGGAGATTTCTATGTGAGAGATTTTCAATAAAGTAGTTCACCCCGGCAGTATAGTGCTGAATAGGTGCCATAACTTCAGGATGCTGTTCATGAAAATTCAGCTTGTTTTGAGCTCCGTAAACCATCCCGAGGCGTCTTTGGTATTTATCCATTTCAAGGGTTTGAGGTCCCAATATTTCCGAAAGTCGTCCGGCAGCAGCTCGAGTGGAAAGATCCATTTGCCACAGACGGTCACGAGCGGTTAGAAATCCTTGCATGAAAAAAAGATCATGATCGTTACGAGCAAAAACGTGGGGTACAAGACGGTCGTCATAAACCACCAACACGGAATCCCGAAGGGCTGCGTGCGTAAACCATTCGCTACGAGGATGATTTTGGGCTTTAGCCGATTGCCAAAATCCTGAAACAGGATTAAAAAATGGACCAATAGCCGGTAATGGCTTAAAAGAAATGTTGAGTAAAACTACAAGAAGTAATGTAATGAGCGCTGAAACAGTAACTTTAATCCACTTCATAAAGGAGTAGTGTTTTGAAATATATTTTTATGAAATTGGGCGAAAACTAAAGATAATACAATTTAATGTGAAGCGATGAAAATGATTCTTACCAAAGAAGCTAAATCACAGTAAAAGTAAGCTAATCCGGTTTTTGTAATTTCCCGCTACCTGAATATCCCCTCATAAAATCAATAGCGCTCATGGCACGTTTACCTTCCACCTGAATGGTCAATAAGCATAAGGGTTTATCATCGCATCCCACAAAAACATGATTTCCTTCAATAAACATTTTTCCTGACTCAATCTTTTCATCTGAAGAAATTTGAATACTTGATTGCAGCAGTTTTATCTTTTTCCCATCTAATATCGCGTAAGCGCACGGAAACGGGCTTAACCCTCTGATGTGATTATGAACAACCTGAGCCGGTCTGTTGAAATCAACTTTGCAATGCTCATCAAATAGTTTTGGTGCTTTCGTGGCTTGAGTGTCGTCTTGTTTTTGGAGGGTGTATGTTCCATCGGCAATAGCATCTACTGCGGCACGAAGTACATCGCTTCCTGATTCCATAAGGCGGGTGTACACAGAACCGGTGGTTTCATCCTGACCAATTGAGATACTGTTTTGCGCGATAATACCGCCGGTATCCATTCCCGAATCAAGCATGAAAATGGTGCATCCGGTTTCGGTTTCCCCTTGCATAACCGCATGATGGATAGGTGCCGCTCCTCGATATTTTGGAAGGAGGGATGCATGCAAATTCACAGAACCAATTGCAGGAATTCGAAGCATAGCATCAGGTAGAATTTTGAATGCGACGACTACAAAAAGATCCGGCTTCAAAGATAATAGTGCTTCATGAAGCTCAGTTGAATGCATCGAATCGGCTTCAATAACCGGAATATTTAAGGCAATAGATGTTTCCTTTACAGGGGTAGGCGATAACGCCGAACCGCGTCCTCTTTTTTTGTCCGTTCCCGTTACAACGGCACAAATCTTGTGACTTGATTGGTGAAGTTTTTTTAGGGATGGAACCGCAAAATCGGGTGATCCCATAAACACAATGTTCAGTTTCTTCACCATTTATTTTATGGTTGCTTTGGTCTGAGTGGATATTCGGCTTCCATCTCTCCGTTTTGGACTAAATCGAGTTTAGATTTCAGCAATCGTCTTCTGAAAGAGCCTAAATAATCAATAAAAAGTACACCGTTTAGATGGTCAAACTCATGCTGAAACACGCGGCTCATCCATCCGGTATAGGTTGCGGTTTGCTCTTCGAAGTTTCGGTCGAGATATTTTACCGTGATTTCGTCCGGGCGACTTACAGCCTCACGTATGCCGGGAATGCTTAGACATCCTTCATCATAACTTACTTTTTCATCCCCGTTTTTGACGATTTCCGGATTGATAAATACAAGTTTACCAAATACTTCGGCATCTTCTTCATCTTCGTACATTGGGTCTGCATCCACTACAAAAAGTCTGAGTGATTCTCCAATTTGTGGTGCCGCTAATCCTACACCATGACCGTTGTACATGGTTTCAAACATGTCGTCGATTAATTGCTGCAGTTGCGGAGAGTCTTTCTGAATTTGCTTAGCCTTAGTGCGAAGCACGTCATCATTATAAGTAACTATAGGTAAAACGCTCATGAATTCTGATTCGATAAAGTATCTAAATATGTTTGTAAAATAACGGAGGCGGCAACAGCATCCACCAATCCTTTGTCTTGTCTTTTTTTCTTTTTGACTCCACTTTCGCGAATGGTTTGTTCAGCGATGAAAGAGGAGTACCGCTCATCGGCATAAACGACGTCAATTCCGGGAAAGTTCTTTTTAAGTTCACCCACGAATGACTTCACCATGTGCACTGAATCGCCCTCATCCCCATTTATATGAAGCGGATAGCCTACTACAAACCGGATGATTTCGCTGTCTGATTGAATGGAAGTAATTTTTTCGAAAATAGCGGGAGTCCCAAAAGCACCAATCGGACTCGCGATGGTGAGCATCGGGTCCGATTGGGCAAGTCCGGTGCGCTTTTTTCCTACATCTAATGCAAGAATGCGCTTACGTTTCATTTTATTGAGAATAATTATTCGTCAACAGGTTGGCGAAGGAACTCTTTTAAGAGTTTGCTAGGCTTGAAATGTGTTTTTCTGTGTTCAGGAACGTAGATAACTTCATTCGTTTTAGGATTTCTTGCTTTTGGTTTAGCTTTTGTAATTTTTACTTCAAAAACACCAAAGTCACGAATTTCAATTCTACAAGTAGGATTTGCATCCATCATGGTTTCACGAAGTGCATTAATAACGTCATCAACCCAGGGTTCAACCTGTACCATTGGTAGATTCTTGCTTTCAGAAATTCTACGAACAATGTCTCTTTTTGTGTATGTCATGTTAATTCTTTAGCTCCAATAATTTTAAACTGATTGTAAACAATGAATGAGGTATGCTTGATGATAATATAACACACTCGAAATTCTCTAACGTGTTAAATATTTATAAACAAGCCATAAGAATATGTTCTAATTTACCTTAAAGATAGAGAGAATACCAAATATAAACAAATGATTAACAATGAATTTCCGATTATTCGAAGCGATAGGCTTGTTTTATACCTTGAATTTTGAGCACACGTTTAATCACTTTTTCCAAATGTTTAAGGTCTTCGACGTAGAGGATGAGTGTACCTTCGAAAATGCCGCTTTCACTGTTTACGTTGATACTTTTCATATTCGTTTTGAGAGATGTTGAGATAAGACTTGAAATATCATTAATAAGTCCCACCCGATCTTCCCCAATAATTTTGATTGCTCCAATAAACTGGCTTCCGGGCGATTTTGCCCAGGATACTTCAACAACTTGTTCCGGTTCTGTTTTTAGTAGATGGCGTAAATTGTTACAGTTTGTTCGATGGATTTTCAATCCGCCAATTCGACTTATATATCCAAGCACATCATCACCGGGGATTGGGTTGCAACATTTTGAAAAGCTGTATTTAATATTGGATAAATTCCCATCCATAACCAGCGATTTTCGGTTGCTGGTTTGGGCGTCGTCTCGATATTGATCTTCGAATTCTTCATCAGTAAGGCTATTTTTTACGCGTGCTTCTTCCTCTTCAAGCCTTCCCTTACTAAGGAAAGTTCGTACAGCTTTAACGAGTTTCGCAACATCATAGGCTTCCGCACCAATAGCGTAAAACATGGAGTGGATGGAGGAGAAATCTAATTTTCGCGCAATTTTTGCCAGATCCTGATCTGAAATTTCAAAATTGTGTTTTTCTTCTTTTTTCTCCCAAATCGCTCTGCCGGCATCTGAAACTTTGCGCTCTTCCTGTTTAATAAACTGCCTGATTCTGGATTTTGCTTTATGTGTAACCACATAATTAATCCAATCTGAATTCAGGTTAATCTGTTTCCCGGTAATGACTTCAACCTGATCGCCGCTATTTAGTTTGTAGTTCAGGGGAGTCATTTTCCCATTTACCTTAGCAGCGATTGAACGTTCCCCAATCTGACTATGGATATCGAATGCGAAGTCAATAGGTGTGGAACCTTTTGGAAGGGTTCTCAACTCACCGCGAGGGGTGAACACGTAAATTTCATCGGTGTAGAGATTAAGCTGGAAATCCTCCACGAATTCTGTAGCTGCCTCCGGACGTGGATTCTCTAAGACCTCCCGAACCCAGTTCACGAATTTATCAAGTACGGCACTTTCTGTGCCTTCCTTGTATTTCCAGTGCGCCGCAAGACCTTTCTCCGCAATTTCATCCATCTTGCGGGTTCGAATCTGGATTTCAACTTTGCGTCCCTGTCTCGTAATTACTGTGGTGTGAAGAGATTGATATCCATTAGTTTTTGGCACGGATATGAAATCTCGGAATCGCTCTGGAATTGACGTATAAGCATCGGTGATGAATGAATATACACGCCAGCAATCTTCTTTAGAATGAGGCTGATCTAGGATGATGCGAATGGCAAAGAGGTCATAAATTTCTTCAAACGGCTTTTGTTGCCGGGTCATTTTCCTGTAAATGGAATAAATATGCTTCGGTCGCCCTTTAATCTCAAAATTGAAACCTGCCTGATCTAACTGCTTGCGAATCGGTTGCATGAATTCAAATATGAACTCTTCCCGAGACTCTTTCTTTTCCTTTAACTTTCTTGAAATAAATTTGAACCCGGTGGGGTCCATGGCTTTGAAGGCCAAATCTTCAAGCTCACTTTTTATATTGAATAGACCAAAACGATGCGCTAATGGTGCATATAACTCAATAGTTTCTGTGGCAATAGCCATTTGCTTGTGACGCGGCAAATGATGCAATGTACGCATATTATGAAGCCTGTCAGCAAACTTAATCAGCACCACGCGCAAATCTTCTGCCATGGTGATGAGCAATTTCATGAACGTCTCGGCTTGCTTTACATTTTTTGCCTTGAACACACCTGAGATTTTAGTTAGTCCATCGATCAGGTACGAAACAGTATCACCAAATTCTTTTTCAATATCCTGAAGTGATACATCGGTGTCTTCAACAGTGTCGTGAAGTAAAGCTGCCGCTACAGAGACATCATCAATATTAATTTCTTCAGCGATAATTCGTGCCACGGCAACCGGGTGCATATAATAGGGTTCACCTGAAGCCCGTGTAAGCCCATCATGTGAAACAAAACAGAGTTTGAAGGCACGCTCAATGAGCCCTTCGTTCAAGTGTTCAACATGTTTTCTGCATACTACTAACAGTGCCTCTAAATCTTTTTTAGGCTGTTCCGGTAGTTCGAATTCTTTGAGATTATATTTTTTGGATGTCATTTCTGCCATAGCATTGTTTACATTCAAAATATTCAAACTGCAATATTAATCCAATGTTAAGGTTTACTTTTATACGGCGAAATAGTACATTTTTTAATGATCAGAAAAAAAGGAAAACATAGACTCAAACATTTGATTTAACTGTAATATGCTAAAAATGCCTTAAAATGTTTACTTTTTAGATGTCATGCACAGTTATTAAAGTTCCAACCTTGCAAATCATGATGAAAAAGGACTTAACAGTATTCGATATATCGGCGGATGAATTGGAATCGGCACCGGTTGAGCGCGCATTTACGCTTGCTTCAGATTTCTATACTTCACCGCAATTTGATCACTCTGATAAAAAAATTATTTTGGGAAAGCATTGGCAATGTGTGGGGCATATCTCAAGAATTTCAGAGCCGGGAATGGCGTATCCGATAACGGTTGCCGGAAATCCGGTACTTATTATTCATAGTATGGATGGTGAAATTCGTGCGTTTTTCAATGTTTGCAAGCATAGAGGAGGGCCTTTGTTAGATAAACCGGGTTCATTTAAGTTTATTAAATGCTTATATCACGGTTGGACCTACCGCACAGATGGTTCACTTCGAGGTGTTCCCCACTTTGACAGAGCCGAATTGTTTGATAAAGATGAATTTGGTTTAAGGCCTATTCATCTTGAAATCAGATCAGGGTTGATATGGATTAATCTTTGCGATAGTCAGCCGGAAGTTTCGTTAGATGAAGTCTTAGCAGGAGTTAAGGAACGCATAGGACATATTGATTTGAGCACGTTGAAATTTGCCGGCGAAATAGTGTATGATGTGAATTGCAATTGGAAAGTCTATGCGGATAATTATTTGGAGGGATATCATGTGCCTCATGTGCATCCTGAATTATGCGATTTGTTGAGTTTTCAGGATTATACCACAGAATGTTTTAAATGGTATTCGCTTCAATATAGCCCATTCCGACAAAAAGAAAGTATCTATTCAGATGGAAGTGGAGAGGCGTATTACTATTTTGTCTATCCAAACACCATGCTGAATATTTTACCCGGTAGGGTGCAATTAAATAGAATCGAGCCTGTCGATCACAAGCGTTGTAAGGTGATCTTTGAATATTACTATGATGATATTGAAAGCGAATCCGCTAAAAAGAAAGTAGCTGATGATATGGAGTACAGCGAGCGTGTTCAGCAAGAGGATATGGATATTTGCGAGCACGTTCAACGAGGCTTGGAATCCGTTGCATACCACAAAGGGCGATTTTCTCCGAAAATGGAAACTGCCGTACATCATTTTCAGGAGTTGGTAAAGGCGGATTACAAAGCGTATTTGAATACTTAAATCAGTGGCCTTAGATATACCTCCTGAAGACGGGTATTTAAGCTAGCTCAATCTCTTGATTCAAAAGCTCTACCTTAAAATCTATTTTTGCATTTAACGCTTTGAATACTTTTATGATTGTATCAAATCGAGCATCAGTCAGGCTGTTTTCTAATTTTGAAATTTGCGCCTTCTGAACGCCAACTAATTTTCCCAACTCTTCTTGAGTAAGATTACGTTGCTTTCTTGCTTCTTTAATAGCGTGCCCAATTAAATCTAATCTCAGCTCATTTTCGAATACATCTCTAGTCGGTGTCCCAATTTTCCCGATATACTTATCTGTTACTTCATTTAAGGTATAAGTTCTAAGAGTGTTATTTTCTTTCATAGGTAGTTTATTGAGGTCGTCTATTTTCTCAAATCCAGATATTGCTTTCTTAATTTCTCGGCTCTTTCAAGTTCAGCTTTTGGCGTCTTATCTGTTTTTTTAATGATGCCATGAGTTGTAATCACAAGTGTTCTAGTGTTCCTTGATTTATCCCAAAAAGCAAATAATCGATAATGGGTTTTCTGAAATAACGTTCTGAATTCCCAAATATCTTCTGTTAGTTTTTTGAATAAATCAGCATCATTAGTATAACTTGCTTTTTTTGATGTTATAGAAGGCTTTGCTAAACCGTTATTTTGCCCGTCTTCTGCCTTGTCACAAAATTGAAATCCTCGAATAGATAGGCTATGCTGCGGTTTCAATTTTGCTCCGGCGTTGAATACGACCAAAATCCCTGATTTTTCAAAGCCTTCTAAAGATAATCTTGGTTCTCGCTTTTTCATTAAGACTATCTAAAAACTCAATAGCTTCTTCCAAAAATTCGACTTCAAAACGCTGTTTTTCTAGCATCAATAAAAATAATAAAAGTTTCTTTATTAGGAAACAAGATTTTTGTTATTCTTCCGCCAAAAAGATAGAGGTGCTACCTTGTTCAAAACAAAGTTGATTGCACCTTTATAAAATCTACTCTTCCTTCGCCTCATCAAGCTCTCTCAGAAGCTGTTCGATTGCTTTAAGGAGTTGTTGGTCTATGCCTTTATCCACTTTTCCCGGTTCGTTTCTTACGATGATATCGGGGTAGGTTTGATTATTTTCCATCCACTCGCCAAATTTGTTTTTCGCGGATATTGGTACGACGCCCCATCGGGTGCCATCAGGCAACATTTCCCATCCGGCAAAACTACAGGTTCCAGGGACAGGCATCCCAATCGTGGTTCCGATAGAAAGTTCTGAGTATGCGGCTGCGTAGCAATGACCATCGGAATACATAGATTCATTGTACAGCGAAAGGGTAGGTTTTGTCCATCGTGAAGTTGGTTCGCCTCCAACAACTTTTGCTTCTGTTGCATACGTGTTGAATGTCACGCCGGTAAAGAACATCACCAAATCAGCCACTAAGTCGCCTCCACTGTTAAAGCGTCCATCAACAATTACTGCTTCGGTATCGACAAACTTACCAAGCATACGCTGAATCACATTTCGGAATGGGCCATCACTCATCCCCGGAATATGAACATAGCCAAGCCTTCCACCGCTTCGCTCGATTACTTCTTGTTCGTTGATGCGGACAAAACGATTGTAAAGTAATCCACGCTCTTGCGCTAAGGTTATGGGCTTTACAGTAATTTGTTTGCGATCGTTACGACCGGGGCCGGTAACTTCAAGAAGCACAAATCTGTTTGCTTTACGATTTAAGAAGCGGGCTTTATCTACATCAGGGGTGATAAGTTCACCATCTATTTTCTCAATAATCATCCCCGGTTTTATATCAAATGCGGCTTTATCGAGTGGACCACCTTGAATTACTTCGGTGATTTTGATGCCATTACCTGTATGGTTGTAATCCCAGAAAATCCCAAGAGAAGCCGTTTGGTCAGGATTGTCAATACTGCGGTTAAAACGAGCGCCGGCATGGGAAACATTCAGCTCACCAAGCATTTCCGAGAGCATTTCCGCAAATTCATACGAGTTTCCAATGTGGGGGATGTACTTCTTGTACTCTTCATAGAGGAAGCTCCAGTCCATTCCGTGGAAAGTAGGCTCATAGAAAATGTTTTTTGTACGGATGTACACATGGTCGAACATAATTTCCCGCTCTATAACGGCATCGAAGTCTTTTTCACCGGCAATAGTTATTGGCGTTGAACTTCCACCGGATAGATTCAATTTTGATATGCGTCCTCTGCTAAGGATGTAGAGGTTTTCCATTTTATCATCCCAAACCAAACTACCCGGACCGGTATTCAGACGGATCGTCATTTTCGTCTCGCGGGTTCGCAAATCGGTTTCCCAGAGATTGTAATTTTCTTCAAATCGGGTGAGGTAATAGACTTTACTTCCATCTTTAGAAAGAACGGCATCACTGAGTAAACTTGAATGGATGGTGAGTCGAGCAATGCGGTCTTCCATCCCGTTCCAATCAAAAGTGAGTGGTTTTGCTTCATCGTCTTTCTTGTCATCACCATTCTTAGCTTTTTGAATTTCTTGGAAAAGTTTGAAATCATCCTCACTCATTCTGAATGTATCCCATTCCTCCTGAGAAAAGAACATAGTATAGACATCCCGCTCTGATTGCCCGCTTGTTGCGTAGCTGCGAAGTCCATCCCGATTGCTGAACCAAATCATTTGTTTGCCATTATTGACCCATTTTGGTGTCATATCATAATAACCGCTCTCTGTAAGATTCAAGCGTTTGCTACCATCGGCGGCGAGCAAGAGTACTTCACTATTGTGTAGGAAACGCCCCCAAGAGTAGAGAATCCATTTACTATCAGGGCTCCACGTAAAGTACTGATCTCCATCTCGCATGTGGAAAAGGTCATCGCTGGTGAGTAAATCTGTTGTGCGACCACTTGCCATATCTTTGATGCGAAACGTTCTTCGGTCGGCAATGTAAGCGAGCTTTTTACCATCCGGAGAAAAGGACGCAAGGTAATTGTCCACATCATCCGAAACTAAAACTTCCTCCTTAAGGAGGGTAGAAGCAAAAAAGAAAGGCTCTTCACTTCTGACTCTCGTTGTTTTGAAAATACTCCATTTTCCATCTTTATAACGCGAATAGATAATTCCTTTGCCATCCGGTGTAAAAGAAACAAA
>Ga0213835_100395_pt1 | contig 44110 bp, 40 predicted proteins | sample SWPATP01_FD_160576 | JGI IMG/M metagenome (GOLD analysis project Ga0213835, IMG submission 160576) | Coastal seawater microbial communities from Marineland, Florida, United States - SWPA TP0 #1 | ecosystem: Environmental > Aquatic > Marine > Coastal | place: USA: Florida | collected 2016-08-05
ACCCGGCCGGCCGCGACGGCGGCCGCCCCGGCGCCGGTGCGCGCCCCCGCCCCCGCCCCCGTCGCTGCGCCCGTTGCCGTGGCCCCGCCCGCCATGCCGCCGGCGCCGGCGCCGGCACAGGCACAGGCACAGGCGCGGGTCGCCACCTCGCAGCCCGCGGCCTCGGCGCGCCAGCCGGTCACCTGGCAGACGCCGGGGCAGGTGCAGCATCCGCCGGTACCCTTTCCCGCGGGCGACACCACCTGCCTGAACTACGACCCGGTCGCGCAGGCCTGGACCCGGGTGCCGGCGGGCCAGGGGGTCCGCTGCGGGCCGCAGGCCACCCACCCCTCGGACGGGCGGCCCACCGTGGGCCCCGGCAGCACCCTGCGCCACGCCCCCACGGCCCATGCCGGCAGCCTGCCCGCCGGGCGAATCGCCGCGCCCGCCCCGGTGGCGCAGATCCCGCCGGGCTATCGCGCCGCCTGGACGGACGACCGGCTGAACCCCCATCGCGCGCAGGGCACCGCCCTGGGCGAGGCGCAGATGCGCCGCGTGCTGACCGACACCACCCCGATGCGCGAGGTCGCCCCCAGCCGCCCGGCGGCCACCGTCGCGAGCCGCGGCACCGCGGCGACCGTCTCCACCCGCGGCACCGCGACGGCGCCCGTTCAGGCCGCACCGCAGCCGCAGGCCACGGCGGGCGGCTTCGTGCAGGTGGGCAGCTTCGGCGTGCCCGCCAACGCCGAGGCCGCGGCACAGCGCTTTCGCGCCATGGGACTGCCGGTGCGCACGCTGGCCGTCCGCAGCGGCGGCCGGACACTGCAGATCGTCCGGATCGGCCCCTTCGCCGACGGTGCGAGCCTGCAACGGGCGCTGGGCTCGGCCCGCTCGGCAGGCTTCGCCGACGCCTACGTCACCCGCTGACGCCCCCCGGGGGGGGCCGCCCGCCCCCCCACATCCCCCCATGACGCCGCCGCGGGCGCGTGCTACCTGCGGGACATGACACGCATCCCCTCCAAGGACGAGATCCGCAGCTGGATCGCCGAGAACCCCGGCCAGACCGGCAAGCGCGAGATCGCCCGCGCCTTCGGCCTCAAGGGTCCCGCCCGCACCGAGCTCAAGCACCTGTTGCGCGAGCTCGAGGCCGAGGGCCACGCCACCCGCCCCCGCCGCGGCCCCCGCCACACCGGCCTGCCGCCCGTCGCGATCCTGCGCATCACCGGCCCCGACGCCTCGGGCGACCTCTTCGCCCGCCCGATGGAGTGGCGCGGCGACGGGCCGGAGCCGCGCATCCTGATGATCCTGCGCGAGTCCGACCCGGGCCTGGGCGAGGGCGACCGGGTGCTGACCAAACTCACCCCCGTCCACGATGCCGACCACAGCCACGAGGGCCGCGTCATCCGCCGCCTCGGCCTGCCCACCCGCAAGACCGTCCTCGGCGTCTTCCGCGCCGAGGCCGAGGGCGGCCGGATCGTGCCCATCGACAAGGGCGCCGACCGCGAATGGCGCGTCCCCCCCGGCGCCACCCACGGCGCCACCGAGGGCGAGCTGGTCGAGGCCGAGGCCTTCGGCCCCACCCGCCTCGGCCTGCCGCGGGCCCGCGTGCTCGAACGCCTCGGCGATCCGTCGGCGCCCAAGATGGTCTCGCTCATCGCCATCCACCAGCACGGCCTGCGCGACCGCTTCCCCGACGAGGTGCTGGCCGAGGCCGAAGCCGCCGAACCCGCCGAGACCGCCGGCCGCGAGGACCTCCGCGCGATCCCCTTCGTCACCATCGACCCGGCCGACGCCCGCGACCATGACGACGCCGTCGCGGCCCTGCCCGACGACGACCCCGCCAACCCCGGCGGCCACGTCGTCTGGGTCGCCATCGCCGACGTCGCCCATTACGTCCGCCCCGGCAGCGCGCTGGACGCCGAGGCGCGGCTGCGCGGCAACTCCACCTATTTCCCCGACCGCGTGGTCCCGATGCTGCCCGAACGGCTCTCGGCCGACCTCTGCTCGCTGGTCACGGGCGCCGACCGCCCCGTCCTCGCCGTCCGCATGGTGCTCGACGCCCACGGCAACAAGCGCGCCCACCGCTTCGCCCGCGGCATCATCCGCTCCCGCGCCGGCCTCGCCTATGAGGCGGTGCAGCGCGCCGCCGACGCGGGCACCGAGCCGCTGGAGACCCCCGTGGTCGGCCCCCTCTTCGCCGCATACCGCGCCGCGGCCATGGCCCGCGAGGCCCGCGCCCCCCTCGACCTCGACCTCCCCGAACGCCGCATCGAGCTTTCGCCCGAGGGCCGCGTGCTGGCGGTGGGCTTCCGCGACCGGCTCGACGCGCACCGGCTGATCGAGGAGTTCATGGTGCTGGCCAATGTCTGCGCCGCCGAGGAGCTCATCCGCCGCCGCCGCCCGCTGATCTTCCGCGTCCACGAGGAGCCGGCGCCGGAAAAGATCGAGGCGCTGCGCGAGGTCGCCGCCGCCTCCGGCCTCGCGCTCGCCCGCGGTCAGGTCCTCCAGACCCGCGCGCTCAACCGCCTGCTCGCGCAGGCCGAGGGCACCGAGGTCGACGAGCTCATCAACATGGCCACGCTGCGCGCCATGGCGCAGGCGGTCTACAGCCCCGACAACCTCGGCCATTTCGGCCTCGCGCTGAAGGCCTATGCGCATTTCACCTCGCCCATCCGCCGCTATGCCGATCTGGTCGTGCATCGCGCGCTCATCACCGCGCACGACTGGGGTCCCAATCACGGGCAGGACGGGCTGACCCGCGACGAGGTCGCCCGCCTCGAAGACACCGCCAGGGCCATCTCCGAGGCCGAGCGCCGCTCCATGGCGGCCGAGCGCGACACCGCCGACCGCTACCTCGCCGCCTTCCTGTCCGAGCGGGTGGGCAGCATCCTGCCCGGCCGCATCGCCGGCGTCACCCGCGCCGGGCTCTTCGTGAAACTCGACGAGACCGGCGCCGACGGCTTCGTCCCGATCCGCTCGCTCGGCGACGAGTACTTCCGCCACGACGCCGACGCCCAGACCCTGACGGGCGAGCGCTCGGGGCGGGTCATGGCCCTCGGCGACCGGGTCGAGGTGCGGCTGGCCGAGGCCGACCCGGTCAGCGGCGGGCTGCTGCTCGAGGTCCTCGAACACGCCGGCCGCACGGTCGAGGGCGGCGAGCGCCCCAGCCGCCGCCGCGGCCCCGCGCGCGGCCCGGGGAAGGCCCCGCGCAAACCCGTCCGCCGCCGCCGCGGCTGACCCCTCGCCGGCGGGGGTGACCGCAGCCGGCGCGGCACCACGGCCCTTGATCCGCAGCGCCCCCGCGCCCTATCCTGCGGTCCCGAAACCGCCCGGCACCGATGGACCCTGACCCCTCCCTGTTCGACACCGCCTTCTGGCTGACCACGGGGGCGATCTTCGGGCTCCTGCTGCTCTCGGCCTTCTTTTCGGGCAGCGAGACGGCGCTCACCGCCGCCTCGCGCGGCAAGCTCCGGGCCCAGGCCGACAAGGGCTCGCGCGGGGCCGAGACCGCGCTTGCCCTGACCGAGGACAACGAGCGGCTGATCGGCGCCGTCCTCCTCGGCAACAACATGGTCAACATCCTGTCGGCCTCGCTCGCGACCGCGCTCTTCACCCGGCTCTTCGGCGACTCGGCGGTGGCGATCGCGACGCTGGTGATGACGCTCCTCGTCCTCGTCTTCGCCGAGGTGCTGCCCAAGACCTATGCCATCACCAACCCCGAGACCGCCGCCTCCCGCGTGGCGCGGCCGATCCGCCTGGTGGTGGCGGTGTTCTCGCCGGTGGTGGCGGCGGTGCGGCTGCTGGTGCGCGGGCTGCTGCGCCTCTTCGGCGTGCGCACCGACCCCGGCACGCACATCCTGTCGCTGCACGAGGAGATCGCCGGCACGCTCGCGCTCGGCCACGCCGAGGGCACCGTGGAAAAGGAGCATCGCGACCGCCTCCTGGGCGCGCTCGACCTCGCCGACCGCACGGTCGAGGAGATCATGCGCCACCGCAGCCAGATCGAGATCCTCGACGCCGACGCCCCCCCGGCCGAGATCGTGGCCCAGGTCATCGCCTCCACCCACACCCGCCTGCCGCTGTGGAAGGACGACCCCGAGAACATCGTGGGCGTGCTGCACATCCGCGACCTCTGGCGCGAGGTCGACCGGCTGATGCGCGAAGCCGGCGGCCGCTACGACGCCATGGAGGGGCTTCGCGTCCTCGACATTGCGCGCCCGCCCTATTTCGTGCCCGAGACCACGCCGCTCGACGAACAGATGCGCCAGTTCCTGCACCGGCGCAGCCATTTCGCGCTGGTGGTGGACGAATACGGCGCGCTCCTCGGCCTCATCACGCTCGAGGACATCCTCGAAGAGATCGTCGGCGAGATCGAGGACGAGTTCGACGTCGCCCAGCCCGCCCCCTTCCGCGCCCTCGACGACGGCAGCTTTCTGGTCGAGGGCGCGGTCACCATCCGCGACCTCAACCGCGCCACCGACTGGGATCTGCCGGACGAGGAAGCCAACACCGTCGCCGGCCTCGTCATCCACGAGGCCCAGACCATCCCCGCCGTGGGCCAGGTCTTCAGCTTCCACGGCTTCCGCTTCGAGGTGATGGAGCGCCAGGACAACCGCCTCACCCTGATCCGCCTGCGCCGCCTCTGACCCGCAGCACCGTACCGCGGCCCCGCTGCCGGCCGCGACACCGCCGCCCCTTTCATCTTTCCTCAAATATCCTCGGGGGGAGCTCGCGCAGCGAGCGGGGGGCTCGAGAGCCCCCCGGCAACGCCCGATCCGGGCGACAGGCCCACCCGCCGCAGCCCCGAAACACGGGCCGCCCGGCGGGAAACCCGATGTTAACCAATCGCTGTCACAGTGCAGGGGTCGGCCGGCTGGGCGGTCGGCCGACAGACTTCCTCCCTGTCGGACTGGCCGCGCTCCTTTCGGGGCGCGGCCTTTTTTCCCATGACAAGGCTTGACCACAGAGGAGTGATTAACGGTTGACGCAGCCGCGGGCAGACCGTAGCGTCCGGTTCACACAAGTCGGCCGGTCCGACAGGGAGAAAACGCAAACACTGGAAAGGGCCGCGCTCGCCGGCCCTTTTCGATTCCCGGCTCCCGGCTCCGCACGCCCGGTTCGCCGCTCGGCCCCCGCTCCGCGATCCCGGCCCATCCTCCCGGCCGCCGACCCCGCCGCCCCGCTCACGCAAATCCGACCTGACAGGGACAGGCCCGCGTGCTAGAGCACGCCCAGTCCCGCTTACGCCGCAAAGGATCGACCGGCCCATGACCCGCCTCGCGCTTCGCCCAGCCTGCTCCCCTGCCCGGCCGATGGCCCTTGCCCTCATGCTGACGGCAGCCCTCGGCCTCGCCGGCCCCGCCGCCGCCGAGACCGACGAGGCGCCCCGGCCCGGCGCCGGGCTTCCCCTCGGCGAAGAGGTGGGCGAGGCCGCCGGCGACGTCTACGTCGCCGGCGAGTTCGACGACTGGACCAAGGTCTGCGAGCGCACGCCCGACGGCTCGGACCCCTGCCTCCTGACCCAGCTCATCGTCGACCCCGAGGGCAACCCGGCCGCCGAGATCAACATCTATCGTCTGCCTCCCGGCGGCGAGGCGGTGGCGGCCGCCAACATCGTGCTGCCGCTCGGAACCATCCTGAGCCAGCAGATCAGCCTCCGTGTCGACGGCGGGACCGAGCGGCGCTATCCCTTCTTCGTCTGCGACGCCGGCGGCTGCTATGCCCAGATCGGACTCACCGCCCCGGTGGTGGAGAGCTTTCGCCGCGGCAACACGGCCACGATGACGGTGTATTTCGTCTTCGCGCCCGACCGCCCGGCGGTGCTGCCGATCTCGCTGAGGGGCTTCACCGCCGGCTTTTCCGCCCTGCCGCCGGTGCCTCGGGGCTGAAGCCGTCCCCAAGTCGGCGGTGCCTTGCGCCGGCCACCTCCGGCGCCTCGCTGCCGCAAGACCCGAGACCGACCATGCCCCCACGTCCCGCGCTGCGCCTCGCCGCGGTGATGCTCGCCCTGACCCTGACCGGCACGCTCGCCCTTCCCGGCCCCCTCGGCGCGCAGGATCGCCCCGTCGCCGGGCCCTTCCTCGCCGTGCCTCCGGCCGAGGCCCTCTCCCGGGCGGCCGGCGCCGAGGTGCTGCTGGTCGATATCCGCCGGCCCGAGGAATGGCGCGAGACCGGCGTGATGCCCGAGGCGCTGCTCCTGACCTTCGAGACGCCCGAGACCTTCCTCGCCGCCCTCGCGCCCCATCTCGACGGCCGGCCCGTCGCGCTGATCTGTCGCAGCGGCAACCGCACGGCCGCCGCCGCCGCCCTGCTCGCCCCCCGGCTCGGCGTGCCGGTGATCGACATCGGCGGCGGCATGCTGCGCCTCATGGCCGAAGGCTACCGCCCCGCCGCCCCCACCCGCGCCCGCGGCTGCACCAGTTGCTGACCGGCTTCCGCCCGGCGACGCCCGCGTGCTAGGGCTCGCACAGGCACGGCCCCCACCCAGGACCCCCACCAGGACCAACGGCACGGACGGAGAGGCGGATGATCTACCCCACGGCGGCCGACTGGCACGCGGCCCCACAGCGCCGGGTGATGCTCTTCGGCATGTCCGGCCTCGGCAAGACCCATGTCTCGACCATGCTGCGCGAGGCCGGCGGCTGGTTCCACTACTCCGTCGACTACCGCATCGGCACCCGCTACATGGGCGAACACATCGCCGACAACTTCAAGCGCGAGGCGATGAAGGTGCCGCTCCTGCGCGAGCTGCTGCTCAGCGACTCGGTCTGCATCCAGTCCAACATCACCTTCGACAACCTCACCCCCCTCTCCACCTATCTCGGCAAACCGGGCGACCCCGCCCGCGGCGGTCTGGCCTTCGCCGACTACATGACCCGCCAGGACCAGCACCGCACCGCCGAGATCGCCGCCCTGCTCGACACCCCCCACTTCATCGACCGCGCGCAGGCGCTCTACGGTTATCCGCATTTCGTCTGCGATTCGGGCGGCTCGATCTGCGAGGTGGTCGACCCCGAGGACCCCGCCGACCCGGTCCTCGTCGCGCTGGCCGCCCGGCTCCTCTTCGTCTGGATCGAGGGCAGCGCAGCCCACACCGCCGAGCTTGTCCGCCGCTTCGACCGCGCGCCCAAGCCAATGTATTACCAGCCCGACTTCCTCCACGCCGCCTGGGCCGAGTACCGCGACGAGACCGGGCTCGCCGAGGCCGAGGTCGACCCCGACGCCTTCGTCCGCTGGACCTATGCCCGGGCGCTGGCCCACCGCGCCCCGCGCTACGCCGCCATGGCCCGCAACTGGGGCGTCTCCGTCACCGCCGAGGACGTCGCCACCCTGCGCGACGAGGCCGATTTCCGCGACCTCGTCGCCACCGCCATCGCCCGCCGCCCCACCCCGACCTGACGCCCCCACAGCGCCCCTGCCCCGCCTCCACAGGGCACCGCCCCCGAAGGGCAACCGGTGGGGGGCGGATCGCGGCGCGTGGCCGGGGCGGGGTGGGTGGGCGGGAGCCTCCGGCCGCGCGCCGCGATCCGCCCCCCACCGGTTGCCCCCCGCGCCCCCTTGGCCTATCTCTGCCGCTCGCCCACCGCCCGAGAGCGCGCCCGATGCCCATCACCCTGCCCGAAACGCTCCCCGCCTATGACGTGCTCGCCCGCGAGGGCGTCATGGTCATGTCCGACCGCCGCGCCGCGCGTCAGGACATCCGGCCCCTGCGCATCGGCCTGCTCAACCTCATGCCGAAAAAGATCCAGACCGAGACGCAGTTCGCCCGCCTCATCGGCGCCACCCCGCTGCAGATCGACTTTCAGCTCATCCGCATGAGCGAGCACGAGACGAAGAACACCGCCGCCGCCCATATGGAGGCCTTCTATCGCCCCTTTCGCGACGTCCGCGACGAGAAGTTCGACGGCCTCGTCATCACCGGCGCCCCGATCGAACACCTCGCCTATGAGGACGTCACCTATTGGGACGAGCTGACCGAGGTGTTCGACTGGACGCAGCGCCACGTCCACTCGACCTTCGGCGTCTGCTGGGCCGGCATGGCGATGCTCTGGCACTTTCACGGCGTGCCCAAGCACATGCTGGCAGAAAAGGCCTTCGGCTGCTTTCGCCACCGCAACCTCGCGCCGGCCTCGCCCTATCTGCGCGGCTTTTCCGACGACCTGCTGATCCCGGTCAGCCGCTGGACCGAGATCCGCCAGCCCGACCTCGACGCCCGCCCGGCCCTGACCACCCTGCTCGCGAGCCCCGAGGTCGGCCCCTGCCTGATCGAGGACGCCGGCCACCGCGCGCTCTACATCCTCAACCACCTCGAATACGACAGCGGCACGCTGAAGGAAGAATACGACCGCGACGCCGCCGCCGGCAAACCCATCGCCGTGCCGGTGAACTACTATCCCGGCGACGATCCCGGCCGCACGCCGACCAACCGATGGCGCAGCCACGCCCATCTCCTCTATGGCAACTGGATCAACGAGATCTATCAGTCCACGCCCTATGACCTTGCGCAGATTGGTCCTTAGCCTCGCGGTCCTCGCCGGCGGCGCGGTGGCGCTGGGCGGCTGCGCGGCCCTCGTGGACGCCCGCGCCAGCCAGCGCGAGGCCGCGGCCGAGGCCCGCTATCCCCCCACCGGCCGCTTCGTCGAGGTGGCGGGCAAGCGCATCCATGCCCATATCGAGGGCGCGGGCCCCGACCTCGTGCTGATCCATGGCGCCAGCGGCAACCTGCGCGACTTCACCTTTGCGCTCGCGGGGCGGCTGGCCAAGGACTATCGCGTCATCGCCTTCGACCGGCCGGGGCTCGGCTGGTCCGACCCGCTGCCCGGCGGCGCGGTCGGGCCGGTCGATCAGGCCGATGTCCTGCGCGCGGCGGCCGAGGCGCTGGGGGCGCGGCGGCCCATCGTGCTCGGCCACAGCTATGGCGGGGCGGTGGCGCTGGGCTGGGGGTTGCGGGCGCCGGCCGACACCGCCGCGCTCGTGATCCTCGCCGGCGCCTCGCACCCCTGGGAGGGGCCGCTGTCGCTGACCCAGACGCTGCCGGCCACGCGCTTCGGCGCGGCGGTGGTGGTGCCGCTGGTCACCGCGCTCGCCGGGGCCGAGCGCATCGAGCGCTCGGTCGCCGGGGTCTTTCGCCCCCAGCCCGCGCCCGAGGGCTATGCCGAACACATCGGCACCGGCCTGACGCTGCGACGCGACTCGCTGGTGCGCAACTCGGAACAGCTCGCCGGGCTGAAGCCCTATCTGGCCGCCATGGCGCCCCACTATCCGCAGCTGCCGATGCCGATCGAGATCGTCCACGGCACCGCCGACCGCACCGTCGGCCTGCATATCCACGCCGAGCCGCTGGCCCGCGACGCCCCCCACGCGGTGCTGACCCGGCTGCCCGGCGTCGGCCACATGCCGCATCATGCGGCGCAGGACGCGGTGATCGCCGCCATTCACCGCGCCGCCGAACGCGCCGGGTTGCGCTGAGCGTCACGGAACTGTCACACTCTGGCGCGACCGCAGCCGGAGCCCGCATGGCCAAGACCCCTCCCCTGCCCTTTGACGGCGCGATCCGCCGCCACTATCGCAAGCGCGCGCCGCAGCAGGTGCGCGCCGCGATCCGCGAGGGCAAGCGCCGCGACATCCTCGCCGACGAGAGCGTGTTTCCCTATGACCGCTGGATGCCCAAGGCCGAGTACGAGACCGAGCTCGCCCGCCTGCAGATCGAGCTGATGAAGGCGCAGCGCTGGATCCAGGACAGCGGCGCACGGGTGCTCGCGATCTTCGAGGGGCGCGATGCGGCGGGCAAGGGCGGCGCCATCGGCCGGGTCACGATGCACACCAACCCCCGGATCGTGCAGGTCGTGGCGCTGCCCAAACCCTCGGACCGCGAGCGCGGGCAGTGGTATTTCCAGCGCTATGTCGCGCATCTGCCGGCGGCGGGCGAGATGAAGCTGTTCGACCGGAGCTGGTACAACCGCGGCGTGGTCGAGCATGTCTTCGGTTTCTGCACCGCCGAGGAGCGCGCGCGGTTCTTCGAGCAGCTTCCCGGCTTCGAGGCGACGCTGTCGGGCGACGGAATCCGCCTCGTGAAGTTCTGGCTGACCGTCAGCCGCGCCGAACAGCTGCGCCGGATGCTGCGGCGCGAGGCCGACCCGCTGCGGCAGTGGAAGCTCAGCCGCATCGACGTCGAGGGGCTGGACCGCTGGGACGACTATACCCGCGCCATCGACGAGACCTTTGCCCACAGCCACACCGACGCGGCGCCCTGGACCGTGGTGCGCGCCGACGACAAGTATCGCGCGCGGCTGGCGGTGATCCGGGTGCTGCTGGGCATGCTCGACTATCCCGGCAAGGACGCCGAAGCGATCGGCCCGCTCGACCCCGGCATCGTCGGCGGCCCGGTCCTGCGGAACTCCAACGGCCGCTCGAAGCGGGGCTGAGGGGGCGGCTGTCGTGGCGCGGCGTCTGCGCCCGGCCCGGGCGTCGCAGGGGGGGCCGTCTGCCCCCCCGTCGCCTTTGGCGACTCCCCCCCGAGGATATTTGAGGAAAGATGAAGGGGCGGGCGGTGGGCAGAGACGCTGTCGCGGCATGGGCCGGCCTGCTGGGGGCAAGGCCGCGGAACCGGCGTCGCGGGCGGCTCAGCCCAACGGCGCGACCGGTCGCAGGCCGGGACGGGCGATGGCGGCGCGCGCTGTGGGTTTGCCCACCAGCAGCGCGCCCCCCAGCCCGGGCAGCGCCAGCAGGGGCGCCCCGGTCGCCGCGCCGCCGCCCTGCAACAGCGCCACCGCGCCGGGCGGCACCCCTGCGGCCCGCAGCGCCTCGACCAGCACCAGCGGCGCGACCGGAGCCCGCGGCGCAGGCTTCAGGAGCACCGGCCGCCCCGCCCTCAGCGCCGCCGCCAGCGCTCCGGCCAGCAGCGCGGGCGGCGCTGCCACCGTTCCCAGCAGCGCAATCGGCCCGGGGGGCAACGGCCCGAGATCCGGCAGCGCCACCGGGTCCGCGGCGAGGCCGACGGCCAGCCCCTCGAGCTGCCGCGCGGCGGTCAACGCCTCGGCCCGCAGGGCAAGTTCCCGAGCAAAGCGGCCCGCCAGCGCCGCGCGCGCGCCGGCCGGCAGGGCCGAGAGCGCCGGCGCCGCCCTGCGGGCCGCCGCCATGGCGCGGGCGAGGTCGCGGTCGCCGGCCTCGACCAGCCGGCCGAGGGGCGCGCCGGAGGGCGTGAGCACGTCGCGCATCTGCCCCGACAGCGGCGCGCGCCAGTGCCCGCCGACATGATGCGTGAGCAAGAGCTCCTTGAGATTGTCGCGCAAGCCCTCGGGCTGCATGTCGGGCCTCCCTGCCGCGGCCGGCCGAACGAAAAGGGGGCGCGGCCGGTGCCACGCCCCCCTCGTGCCGTCCCGCTGCGCCGTCAGCGCTTGGAGAACTGGAAGCTGCGCCGCGCCTTGCGCTTGCCGTATTTCTTGCGCTCCACCACGCGGGCGTCACGGGTCAGGAAGCCCGCGGCCTTCAGCGCGCCGCGCAGGCCGGGCTCGTAGAGCTGCAGCGCCTTGGAGATGCCGTGCTTGACCGCGCCGGCCTGGCCCGAGAGCCCGCCGCCCTTGACCGTGGCCATCACGTCGAACTGGTCCACGACGCCGGCCACCTGGAACGGCTGGCGCAGGATCATCTGCAGCACCGGGCGGGCGAAATAGACCTTCATCTCCTTGCCGTTGACGGTGACGCGGCCGCTGCCCGGCCTGATCCAGACGCGGGCGACGGCGTCCTTGCGCTTGCCGGTGGCATAGGAGCGGCCGAGCGCATCGCGCACGGGCTCGCGCGGGGCCTCGGGCTCGGCCACGGCGCCGGGAACGGCGGTGCCGAGGTCTTCGAGGGTCTTCATGTCGGTGGCCATGCTCATGCGCTCCCCTGGGCGCTGCGGGTGTTCTTCGGGTTCAGGGCGCGGACATCCAGCACCTCGGGCTGCTGCGCCTCGTGCGGGTGCTCGGCCCCGGCATAGACGCGCAGGTTGGTCATCTGCTGGCGCGACAGCTTGCCGCCGGGCAGCATGCGCTGCACCGCCTTCATGACCACCCGCTCGGGGTGCTTGCCCTCGAGGATCTGGCGGGCGGTGCGGCTCTTGATCCCGCCGGGATAGCCCGTGTGCCAGTAGTACGTCTTCTCGGCGCGCTTGTTGCCGGTCATCTGTACCTTGTCGGCGTTGATGATGATGACGTTGTCGCCCATGTCCATGTGCGGGGTGAAGGTCGGCTTGTGCTTGCCGCGCAGGCGCATGGCCACGATCGAGGCGAGCCGACCCAGCACCACGCCCTCGGCGTCGATCAGGATCCACTTCTTGTGGATGTCCGCCGGCGTTGCGGAAAAGGTTTTCATGTCGCGTCCCGTGATGAGAAGCAGGCAGCAGCCGCCGCCCGCGTGGGTGATGCGCCCTTCTAACGGTTGCACGCGCCGCGTCAAGTGCAGTTTGCGCTGAATTTTCAAACGAAAACAGCGGTCTGCAAATAAGGTACCATGATACCCCTTTCAGCGCAGCCGGGGTGGCCGCCTGGGGTCGCTCCCGGGCGCGGCCGGGGCCGCGGGCGCCTCCCGCACCGGCAGGTCGAACCGCAACCCCACCCGCGCCAGCCGCCCGGCCAGAGGGTCGCCCTCGGCCAGATAGACGATGTCCAGCGGGCCGGCCCCCGCGCCCGAGAACCGCGCCGCCTCGCCCAGCGCCCGCGCCAGCGCCGCCTCCGCCCCCGGCGCGGCCCCCACCACCGCCAGCAGATGCCCGGCCGTACCGTCGGCATGGCTCACCGACGCCAGCCAGGCCTCCCGCGCCAGCCCCGCCGCCCGCGCCAGCCGCGCATCCAGCGCCGCCACCAGCGCCGGTGGCAGCGTCGGCGCACGCAGCGCCTCGGGCCGCGCGGTCACCTCCTGCGGCGCCTCGGCCAGCGCCTCGGCCAGCCAGTCGATCAGCGCCGGCGGCAACAGCATCGCCGAGGGCGCCACATCGAGGTTCAGCCCCAGCCCCACCCCCTGCCCCGCCAGCATCGCCACCAGCCTCCGCCCCGGCAGCGCGGCATAGGGCACCGCCTCCCCGGCAAAGCGCGCCAGCCGCGCCTCGAGGTCGAAGGCCAGCACCACCGGCCCGTCCTCCAGCGCGAACACCCGCGGGCGCAGGTCCTCGCCCGCAGGCTCCTCGGCCAGCATCAGGAACAGCTCCGCCTCCGCGAGCGCGGCATGCAGCGCCAGCCGCTCCGGCGCATCCTCCGGCGCCTCCTCAGACATCGCCGCATGCGCCCGGTCCAGTGCCGTCGCCTCGCCCGGATCAGCCATCGGCCAGCACCTCCCCCAGCACCCCGCGCAGCGCCGGCAGGAGCTCGGCCGCAAACCACGGGTTCCGCGCCAGCCAGCCCGTATTCCGCCAGGACGGATGCGGCAAGGGCCATACCCCCCGCGCCGCCGGCTCCCTCCAGCCCGCCACCGTGGCCGTCACCCCCGCCCGCGTCCCCAGATGCCAGCGCTGCGCCGCCCCCCCGACCGCCAGCACCAGCCGCAGCCGCGGCAACCCCGCCATCACCCGCGCCCGCCAGGTCGCCGCACAGACCGGCGGCGGCGGCAGATCGGCCCCCCGCGCGTCATAACCCGGAAAACAGAAGGCCATCGGCACGATCGCGATCCGGCTGCGGTCGTAGAACACCGCCTCCTCCAGCCCCAGCCAGTCGCGCAGCCGCCGCCCCGAGGCATCGGCAAAGGGCCGGCCCGCCACATGCACCCGCATCCCCGGCGCCTGCCCCGCGATCAGCACCCGCGCCCGCGCATCGAACCACAGCACCGGCCGCGGCGCATGCGCCGTCGCCGTGCCGGCAAAGCGCGCCGCACAGAGCCGACAGGCGGCGATCCCGGCCGCCAGCGCCCCCTCACCGACCCCGCCCGGCGGCGCAGCGCGCTGCCCTGCCCCCTTCATCTTTCCTCAAATATCCTCGGGGGGAGTCGCCAGAGGCGACGGGGGGCAGAAGGCCCCCCTGCCACGCCGCCCCCGGGCGCCCCCCGACAGGCCCTCACGCCGCCGCCTCCAGTCCGCGCCCGCGCAACAACGCCTCCACCCCCGGCATCCGACCGCGAAACGCGACATACAGCGCCTCGGCCTCGTCCGACCCGCCGGCCGCCAGCACATGCCGCTCCAGCTTCGCGGCCGTCGCGGCGTCGAACGGATCGCCCGCCTCCTCGAAGGCGGCAAAGGCGTCGGCGTCCATCACCTCGGACCACATGTAGCTGTAATACCCCGCCGAATAGCCGTCGCCAGCGAACACATGCGCGAAATGCGGCGTCGCATGCCGCATCGCGATGGCCCGCGGCATGCCGATTGCGGCGAGCACCTCGGCCTCGCGCGCCACCGGATCGGCCGGCGCCGGGCGATCGTGAAACGCCAGGTCCACCAGTGCCGACGCGACATATTCCACTGTCGCAAAGCCCTGGTCGAAGTTCCGCGCCGCCATCAGCTTCGCCACCAGCTCCGCCGGCATCGCCTCGCCCGTCTCGACATGGCGGGCATGGCGCGCCAGCACCTCGGGCACCTCCAGCCAGTGCTCATAGAGCTGGCTGGGCAGCTCCACGAAATCCCGCGCCACCGCGGTGCCGGCCACCGACGGATGCGTCACCTCCGACAGCATGACATGCAGCGCATGGCCGAACTCGTGAAAGAGCGTGCGCGCATCGTCCCAGGACAGCAGCGTCGGCGCACCCCTGGCAAAGTTGCACACATTCACCACCACCGGCCGCCGCTCGCCCCCCAGCCGTCGCTGGCCGCGGAAGGACGAACACCACGCCCCCGAGCGCTTGGACGCCCGCGCGTGATAATCCCCCACGAACACCGCCATGTGCCGGCCTGCCCGCGTCACCTCCCAGGCCCGCGCATCCGGGTGGTGGAGCGGCACCTCCAGAGGCCGGAACTCCAGCCCGAACAGCCGCTGCGCCACGTCGAAGGCCGCCGCGATCATCGCCTCCAGCGCGAGATACGGCTTCACCGCCGCCTCGTCGAAATCGAACTCCGCCTTGCGCCGCTTCTCGGCATAGTGGCGCCAGTCCCAGGGCTCCAGCGGCCCGTTCACCCCCTCCGCCGCCATCATCGCCGTCAGCGCCGCCGCATCCGCCTCGGCCTGCGCCCGCGCCGGCGCCCAGACCCGGTGCAAGAACTCCCGCACCGCCTCGGGCGTGCGCGCCATCTCCGTCTCCAGCTTCCAGGCGGCAAAGCTCTCGGCGCCGAGCAGCCGCGCCCGCTCCTCGCGCAAGGCCAGGATCTCGGCCGCCAGCGCCCGGTTGTCGGTCTCGCCCCCGTTCGCCCCCCGTGCGGCCCAGGCCCGGAACGCCCGCTCGCGCAGGTCGCGGCGGGTCGAGAACTGTAAAAACGGCACCACCAGCGAGCGCGACAGCGTGATCACCGGGCCCGCCCGCCCCCGCTCGGCCCCGGCATCCCGCGCCGCCGCCACCAGCCAGTCGGGCAGGCCGTCGAGGTCGCCCTCGCCCAGCTCCATCGCCCAGTCCCGCTCATCCGCCAGCAGGTTCTGCGCGAACTGCGTGCCGAGGCTCGCGAGCCGCGCCTTCACCTCCGTCAGCCGCTCGCGCGCCTCCCCCTCCAGCGCGGCCCCCGCCCGCAGGAACCGCCGCCGCCACAGGAACAGAACCCGCGCCTGTTCCGCATCCAGCCCCAGCCCCTCGCGGCCCTCCCACAGCGCCTCGATGCGCGCGAACAGCGCCCGGTTGTTGGTGATCTCCGAGGCATGGGCCGAGAGCTTCGGCGCCAGCTCGCGCGCCAGCGCCTCGCGCGCGGGGTTGGAATCGGTCCCCGACAGGTTGAAGAACACCGCCGCCACCCGGTCCAGCGCCTCGCCCGCGAGCTCCAGCGCCGCGATGGTGTTGGCGAAATCGGGCGGGGCGGGGTTCTCGGCGATGGCCATGACCGCCGCCCGGGCCTCGGCCAGCGCGGCCTCGAAGGCCGGGCCGAAATCCTCGTCCCGCAGCTCGGCAAAGGGGGGGAGCGCAAAGGGGCCGGTCCAGTCGGCCAGAAGCGGGTTGGTCATGCGATGACATCCTCGGGTTGGGCCGCAGGCCTGCGCCGGGCGGCACAGACGGGGCAGTCGGGGCGCGGCGCCGTGCGGATCACCCGCATCTCGCCGTAAAGCGCATCATGGATCATCAGCCGGCCGACCAGCGGTGCCCCGGCCCCGGTGATGAGCTTGATCGCCTCGGCCGCCATCATCGCGCCGATCACCCCGGGCAAGGGCGCGATCACCCCGGCCTCGGCGCAGCTCGGGACCAGCCCCGGCGCGGGCCGCTCTGGGAACACGCAGGCCAGACACGGCCCCCCGCGCGCGAGGTCGTAGACGCCGATCTGCCCCTCCCACTGGGCGATCGCGGCCGAGACAAGCGGCCGCCCCGTCGCCACCGCGGCCCGGTTCACAAGCTCGCGCGTGTCGAAGTTGTCCGAGCCGTCCAGCACGACGTCATAATCCGCAAACAGCGCCTCGGCGATCTCCGCCGTCAGCCGCCGGTGATAGGGGCGCAGGGTCACGAACGGGTTCAGCGCCGCCACCGCCATCTGCGCCGAAAAGACCTTGGGCATGCCGATCCGCGCATCGGTGTGGATCACCTGCCGCTGGAGGTTCGAGTTCTCCACCGCGTCGTCGTCGATCACCCCGAGCGTGCCCACCCCCGCCGCCGCGAGATAAAGGAGCGCCGGCGAGCCCAGCCCGCCTGCCCCCACCACCAGCACACGCGCGTCCTTGAGCCGCCGCTGCCCCGGCCCGCCGACCTCGCGCAAGAGGATGTGTCGGGCATAGCGGTCCAGCTCCACCTCGCGAAAGGGCTGCGCGGCCGGCGGCAGCTCGGGCGCGGCCGGCGCGATCCGGGCCCGCAGCCGCCGCAGGCCGGCCCGATACCCCAGCACCAGCGCCAGAAACACCCCCAGCAGCACCCAGGGCGCCGCCGAGCCGCCCGTGCCCTCGCGCAGCGCCGAACCCTCGGGCAGCGTGAGCTGGATCACGATGACACCCAGATACAGCGCCCCGATCATCACCAGCCGCGCCCGCACCGGCGCCTTCATCAGCGCGCCCACGCCCCACAGCATCGCCATCAGGATCAGCACGAACAGCATGCGCGCCTCAGTCCCGGCCGGTGGAGCCGAAGCCCCCCGCCCCGCGCACCGTCGCGCCCAGCGCCTCGACCACCTCGAAGCGCGCCCGCAGCACCGGGGCCAGGATCATCTGTGCCATCCGCTCGCCATGGTGCAGGGTGTAGGGCGCCGACCCGAGGTTGACCAGCAGCACGCCCAGCGGGCCGCGATAATCCGCATCCACGGTGCCGGGGCTGTTCACCAGCGTGATCCCGTGCCGCAGCGCCAGCCCCGAGCGCGGGCGGATCTGCACCTCATGCCCCTCGGGGATCTCCAGCCGGAACCCCGCCGGCACCAGCGCCCGTTGCAGGGGCGCCAGCGTCACCCCCGCCGCCCGGTCCGCCACAGGCAGGTTCGCGCGGATGTCGGCCCCCGCCGCACCCTCGGTCGCATAGGCGGGCGGGCCCAGCGCGGTGTCGGCCCCCGCCTCCCACACGAGCCGCAGCCTCATGCCAGCGCCGCCGCGATGCGCGCCGCGAGCCGCCGCGCGACCTCGTCCTTGGGCAGCCGCGGCCAGACCTCGGCGCCCTGGGCTGTGATCAGCGTCACCGCGTTCTCCGACCCGCCCATGATCCCGGTTCCGGGCGAGACGTCGTTGGCGACGATCCAGTCGCAGCCCTTGCGCGCGCGCTTTGCGGTGGCGTGGGCGATCACCTCCTCGGTCTCGGCGGCGAAGCCCACCACCAGCCGCGGCCGGCCCTCGGCCATGCCCGCCACCGTCGCCAGGATGTCGGGGTTCTCGGCCATGCGCAGGACCGGCGGCCCGCCCGCGCCCTTCTTGATCTTCTGCGCCGAGCTGCCCTCCACCCGCCAGTCGGCCACCGCCGCGGCAAAGACCGCCGCCTCGGCCGGCAGCCGGGCGCGCACCGCCTCCAGCATCTCGGCCGCCGTCTCCACCGCGGCCACCTCCACCCCCTCGGGCGCAGGCACCGTCGCGGGCCCGGTCACGAAACTCACCCGCGCGCCAAGGTCCCGCAACGCCGCCGCCAGCGCCGCCCCCTGCGCCCCCGACGAGCGGTTGGCGATGTAGCGCACCGGGTCGATCGGCTCATGCGTGGGCCCCGAGGTCACCAGCACATGCCGGCCCGCCAGCGGCCCCTCCCCCAGCGCCGCCCGGATCGCGGCCAGGATCTCGGCCGGCTCCGCCATCCGCCCGGGGCCGAACTCGCCACAGGCCATCGCGCCCTCGCCGGGCCCGACGAAGCGCACCCCGTCGCCCGCCAGCCGCGCCCGGTTGCGCCGCGTCGCAGGATGCTCCCACATCCGCACGTTCATCGCCGGTGCCATCAGCACCGGCGTGTCGGTCGCGAGCAGCAGCGTCGAGGCGAGGTCCGGCGCCAGCCCCGCCGCCAGCTTCGCCATCAGATCGGCCGTCGCCGGCGCCACCACCACCAGATCGGCCGAGCGCGAGAGCTGGATGTGCCCCATCTCGGCCTCGGCGGTCAGGTCGAAGAGCTCGGTGTGCACCGTCTCGCCCGCCAGCGCCGCCACCGACAAGGGCGTCACGAACTCCGCCCCCGCCCGCGTCAGCACCGGCGCCACCCCGGCCCCGGCCCCCCGCAACAGCCGGATCAGCTCCAGCGCCTTGTAGGCCGCGATGCCGCCGCCGATGATCAGAAGAATGCGTCGGCCCGCCAGCATGCGCCCACCCCCGGCAGGGCCGCCACGGCCCCGCCCCCGGTTCTAGGCCCCGCCCGGCAGGCTGACAACCGCCCCCTGCCCGACGGCCTCAGACCTCGCGCCGCTCCATCGGCTGCGGCGCCCGACCGCCACCGGTGCGCGCGCGCAGCTGCTCCATCGCGCCGGCCTCGAGCTCATCCAGCATCCGCTGCCGCATCCTCTCCTCATGCTCCACCGCGCGCCGCCGGCGAAGCTGCTGCAGCCCGAATCGCCACACGATCAGAATGAACACCCCCAGCAGGCTCAGCAGCAGCAGAGGCATCGCCACCTCCACGGCGTCATGAAGAGCCTGCACCAGCGGATTGGGCTCGCGCGGGGGCACGTATCCGGGGGCAAAGGCATGCCCCTCCTGGTTGCTCAGCGGTCGGCTCACGTCTGCATCTCCTCTCTCAACCGGAACCCTGCGGCGGACCGCCCGCGCGCAGGCATGCAGCCTCGCCCCGCATCTGGACAGCCCCGCGGCCCGACTGCGGCAAATTTCAGAAAATTCGCCTCACATGCCGCAGAGCGGCTCCCGGCGCCCCTCCCCTTCATCTTTCCTCAAATATCCTCGGGGGGAATCGCCGCAGGCGATGGGGGGCAGAAGGCCCCCCTGCACCGCCGACCACGGGCGCGCCGCCGCCCGTCTGCGTCGCCTCAGCGAAACGCGTCGCAGGGGTCGGGACGCTCCACCGCGCCGGTCACCCGCACCCGGTCGAAGGGCGCGCCGGCGCCCGGATCGGCCTCGAACTGGCCGACGCTGTAGACCGTCAGCGCCGGCGCGGCGCGCGCGAGCGCCGCCGGCATGCCCCAGTCGGTGCGGGCATGCCCGGTGCCGGTGATCACCACCACCGGCCCGCCGGTCAGCGCATATGCCTCCGCCGCCGCCCGCGCCAACGCCGCATCGCGGAGCCGCTGCGCCTCGACCATGCCGGGCAGCATCGCCTCGGGCAGCGCATCGCAATGCGCCCGCGCCTGCCCGGCCTCGCGCTCGGCCTGCTCGGCCCCGGGCAAGGGCTCGCCCAGCCCGAACCGCGCCGCCTCGCCCGGAAACAGCGCGTCGAACACCGCCGCCGCGCCCTCGCCCAGCGCCCGCCGCACCGCATCGCGCGGCAGATCGCCGCCGACCACCGCCGCCTCCGGCGCGGCCGCAAAGATCGGATGATACATGGCAAAATCGGGCCAGCCCCGGGCCTCCCAGCCCAGCGCGGCCTCCAGCGCGACCGGGTCGCCCACCAGCTCGGGCGTCACCTCGGCCGCCTGCTCGGGCAACAGCATCTCGAAGACCAGCGCGGCCGGCGCCACCTCGGCCACCGCCGCCGCCTGCCAGGCATGATGCGCGGCGTTGTCATGCACCTCGCCCAGCACCAGCACATCGGCCCGCGGCAACGGCTCCGCCGCCACAGCACCAACGAGCGAGGCGAGGGCCAGGCCCCCGCCCCGCAGCATCCCTGAGAGCCGACGCCGCGCGCCCCGGACCGTCACGCGAGGAAGTTGTGCACTTCGCGCGACTGCGCCTCGAGCGTCTTGCGCATCTTGGCGAAGGCCGCGGCCTCGAGCTGGCGCACCCGCTCCTTGGAGAGGTTCAGCTCCTGGCCCAGGCTCTCCAGCGTCCGCGGCTCCTCGCGCAGCTTGCGCTCGCGCACGATGAAGCGCTCGCGCTCGTTCAGCGCGCCGATGGCGGTGACCAGCCAGCTCCGCAGCGTCTCGGCATCGCGGCTCTCGGCCACCAGCTCGGACGCCTGCGCGCGGTCGTCCTCCAGCGCGTCGATCCACTCGCGCCCGTCCTCGTCGGTCGACTGCGTGGCGTTGAGCGAAAAGTCCGAGCCCGACAGCCGGCCCTCCATCATCTCCACATCCGCCAGCGGCACGCCCACCTCGCGCGCCACCATCTCGCGCATCTGATGCGCATCCAGCGTCTCGCCCCGCGCCATCGCCTCGCGCTCCAGCCGCGCCTGCACCCGGCGCATGTTGAAGAACAGCGACTTCTGGCTCGAGGTGGAGCCCGTGCGCACCATCGACCAGTTGCGCATCACATAGTCCTGAATGCTCGCCTTGATCCACCACACGGCATAGGTGGAGAACCGCACGCCGCGGTCGGGATCGAACTTGTCGGCGGCCTTCATCAGCCCGAGGCTCGCCTCCTGGATCAGGTCGTTCATCGGCGCGCCATAGCGGCGGAACTTGGCCGCCATCGAGATCGCAAGCCGCATGTAGGCGGTGATCAGCCGGTGCAGCGCCTGCTCGTCGCGGTGATCGCGCCAGGCATAGGCGAGGCGCAGCTCGGTCTCCGCATCCAGAAGCTCCGCCTTCATCGCCTTGCGCGACAGCGTGTGGTCGGTGGTACCGTCGAAAGCCATCTCAGAAACCCCCCGGTTTCGGCCGGTCCTCCGGCCATTTCTGCTTTGACGTGAAACATACGCGTCCGACACTGCCATGGATCACCCGCGCTTTGAGCATTCGCGAACAAATGTTGCGCGAAAGTGAACAGCCGGCGTCGCATTGCGCCGCATCCGCCCTTCGGTCAGCATGCCCGCCGGCCTGATCGTCACGGAGGACCGACAATGGTGGCGCGCACCTTCACTGTGGCGTTCGAGGGGGTGGAGGCCCGGCTGGTGGAGGTGCAGTGCGCCGTCACCCCGGGCCTGCCGGCCTTTGCGGTCGTGGGCCTGCCCGACAAGGCGGTGTCGGAGGCGCGCGAGCGGGTCAGGGCGGCGCTGGCGGCGCTGTCCTTCGCGCTGCCGTCGCGGCGGATCACGGTGAACCTCGCGCCGGCCGACCTGCCCAAGGAGGGCTCGCATTTCGACCTGCCCATCGCGCTCGCGCTGCTGGCCGCGCTCGACATCCTGCCGCATGACGCGGTCGAGGAGGCGGTGGCGCTGGGCGAGCTGTCGCTCGACGGGCGGCTGATGCCGGTCGCGGGGGCGCTGCCGGCCGCCATGGCCGCCGCCGAGGAGGGGCGCGCCCTCGTCTGCCCCCGCGCCTGCGGCGCCGAAGCCGCCTGGGTCGGCGCCGCCCGGGTGCTCGCGGCCGCCTCGCTCATGGATGTGGTGCGCCACTTCACCGGCCAGGCCCCGCTGGCCGGCGCCGAACCCGGCGCGGTCCGCCCGCGCGACCACAGCCGCGACCTGCGTGACGTCAAGGGGCAGGAACGCGCCAAGCGCGCGCTCGAGATCGCCGCCGCGGGCCGGCACCACCTGCTCATGATCGGCCCGCCGGGCGCGGGCAAGTCCATGCTCGCCGCCCGCCTGCCCGGCATCCTGCCCGAACTCTCCCCCCGCGAGGCGCTGGAAACGGCGATGGTCCACTCCGTCGCGGGGCTGCTGGGCGAGGCCGGGATCCACCGCGAGCGCCCCTTTCGCGAGCCCCACCACACCGCCTCGGTCGCGGCCATCGTCGGCGGCGGGCGCGGCGCGCGGCCGGGCGAGATCAGCCTCGCGCACAACGGCGTGCTGTTCCTCGACGAGTTCCCCGAGTTTCCCCGCCAGGTGCTGGAGACCCTGCGCCAGCCGATCGAGACCGGCGACATCGTGGTCGCCCGCGCCAATGCCCATGTCCGCTATCCCTGCCGGTTCCTGCTGGTGGCGGCGGCCAACCCCTGTCGCTGCGGGCATCTGGCGGACCCGGAGCGCGCCTGCACCCGGGCGCCGGGCTGCGGGCAGGAATACCTGGGCCGCATCTCCGGCCCGCTGCTGGACCGCTTCGACCTGCGGGTCGAGGTGCCGCCCGTCGCCTTCCGCGACCTCGACCTGCCCCCGCCGGCCGACGGCTCGGCCGAGGTCGCCGCCCGTGTCGCCGCCGCCCGCGCCCGCCAGACCGCCCGCTTCGCCGCCGCGGCAGAGGTGCGCGTGAACGCCGACGCCGAGGGCGCGCTGCTCGAGGAGATCGCCGCCCCCGACGCCGAGGGGCGCGCCCTCCTCACCCGGGTGGCCGAGCGCCTCGGGCTGACCGCGCGCGGCTATCACCGGGTGCTGCGCGTTGCGCGCACCATCGCCGACCTCGACGGCAGCGACGCCGTCCGCGCGCCCCATGTGGCCGAGGCCGCCGGCTACCGCCTCGTCGGCACGCCCGACGCCCCGCGGCGCTGACCGCCCGAGGCCCCGCGGCGCGCCGGCGCCCCGGCAAGGCCCTCACCGCGGCGAGGCCCCGCCGCGGGACACCCCCACGGTGGCGTCCAGGAACCTCCCCGCCTCGGCGATCGTGGCGCAGGCCTCGGGCAGCCAGGGGCACAGAAACGGCCAGACATGGGGCAGATCTCCGCCGATCCGCGCCTCCGCCCAGCCGCCGGCCGCCCGCAACCGCGCCGCCATCCGCACCGCATCGTCGCGCAGCAGCTCCGTCTCGGCGGCGAACAGCAACGCCGGAGGGGGCGTTGCCCGCCACTCGGCCAGAAGCGGCGAGGCGCGCGGGTCGCGCGGGTCCGCCCCCTGCAGCCACATCGCCGCCACATCGCCCGCGCGCTCGGGCGGCAGCAGCCGGTCGCGGTCGCGGTTGATCTTCCACGACCGGCCGGAAAAGGTCAGGTCCACCACCGGCGAGAACGCCACCACCGCCGCCGGCGCGGGCCAGCCCATCCGCCCGATCTCGGCCGCGAGCGCCAGCGCGATGCCCCCGCCGGCACTGTCGCCGGCCAGCGCGATCCGCCCGGCCGGATAGCCGCGCTCCAGCAACGCCGCATAGACCGCCATCGCATCCTCCAGCGCCGCCGGAAACGGATGCTCCGGCGCCCGACGATACCGCGGCAAGAGCGCCCGCATGCCGGCCGAGGCCGCCAGCCGCGCCGCCAGCGCCCGATGCGTGCGCGGGCTGCCCATCACGAAGGCGCCCCCGTGCAGATAGAGGATCACCCGAGGCGCCGCCGCCCATGCGCCCTGCGCAGCCAGCGAGCGGCGCGGCCCCACCCCGCCGGCACGCGACGCACCACCGCCTCCCCGCCCGCCTCCATCCGCACGGGCTCCGGTGCCGGGCGGGCGCGCGGCCACCGGCCCACGCCCCGCCTCGCCACGCTCCGGCTGACCGCTCCCCGCCGGCGCATGCCCCGCCCCGGGTGCCGCCGAATCACTCCCCTGCCGAACACCCGCGCCCACACCCGCCGGCGCACCGTCCGGACCGAGCGGCGCGTCGCAGGCCGGCACCGAAGCCCACAACGCCCCGACGCCGCCCGGCACGTCGCGCAGGAACAGCGCCCCCGGCGGATCGGGAACACACCAACGGACCGTCCGGACGAACCGCGCCCGCGCCAGGGTCGGATCGGTCGCGCGCGACAGTTGGGCGCGCACCGTCCGGCGCATCAGCCAGCCGAAGAGCCGCGCCCGCAGGCTCAGGCGCCCATGCGCCGCGGCACGCCGGATCACATCGCCGCCCGCCGCGCCTCTACCGCCTCCCAGATCCGGGCGGCCACGTTCACACCGTCGAACCGCTCCAGCTCCTGGATGCCGGTGGGCGAGGTGACGTTGATCTCGGTCAGCCAGCCGCCGATCACATCGATACCCACGAAGACCTGCCCCTTTTCGCGCAGCACCGGCCCGATGGTCGCACAGATCTCGCGGTCACGCTCGGTCAGGCGCACCGGCTCCGCCCGCCCGCCGACATGCAGGTTCGAACGCGTCTCCCCCACCGCCGGGATCCGGTTGATCGCCCCAACCGCCTCGCCATCGACCAGGATGACGCGCTTGTCGCCCTGCGCCACCTCGGGCAGGAACTTCTGCGCGATCAGGGGCTCGCGGCTGAAGCCCGCGAACAGCTCGTGCAGCGCGGCGAGGTTGCGGTCGTTCGGGTCCAGCCGGAACACGCCCGCACCGCCATTGCCGTAGAGCGGCTTTAGGATGATGTCACCATGCTCCGCCTTGAAGGCGCGGATGCTGCGCAACTCGCGCGCGATCAGCGTCGGCGGCGTCAGCTCCGGAAAGCGCAGGACCAGAAGCTTCTCGGGGGCGTTGCGCACCCAGAACGGGTCGTTCACCACCAGCGTGCGCCCCGACAGCATCTCGAGCAGATGGGTGGTGGTGATGTAATGCATGTCGAACGGCGGATCCTGCCGCAACCAGACCACGTCCCACTCGCCGAGATCAACCTCGGCCTCGAGACCGAAGGTCACGTGATCGCCCTTGCGGCGGCGCAGCTCCATCGGCCAGCCGCGCGCGAGGACCCTGCCCTCCCGGAAGCTCAGCGCATCGGGCAGGTAGTGGAACAGCTCATGTCCCCGGGCCTGCGCCTCCAGCGCCAGGCGAAAGGTGCTGTCGGCCTCGATGTCGACGGCCCCGATCGGGTCCATCTGAAACGCCACCTTCAAGCCCATGCGCGCCCCCATGCCTGCCGGCCCCTTCCTGCCTCACCCCGGGGGGGCATGCAACGTCCCGACGCGCCCGAAAGCAGCCGAGCCCCGTGCATCGCGAGGCGCATGCAGCCGCGGGGTCCGCTTGATCGGTATCTCGACGGCCGAGTGTCCGTGCCGGCCTGGCGGGGTCCGGAGGCGGCCGGCGTCGACCAGGGCAGCGGCTGTCGCGCGGAGCTGTCTCGCGGAGCTGTCTCGTCAGGGCGACACGGGCCACCCTTGCGGGTTTCCCGGCCTCGCCGAGAGCCCGCATCCTCTGCCGAGGTCGGGGGTGAACCGCATGGCGACGAGGGCGGGCATGGAGAGCGCAGCGCCCAGGGGTCTGCACCCGAGCGCCGATTTCCGGCAGGAGGCTCGGGATCGGGGCGCCCGCGACGGATCCGAGGCCGGGGACCGGCCACAGGATTGCGCGCTGGCGCTCCGGGGCCTCGTTGCCGGCGCTGCGGCGTCCGGTCCCCGCATCGCGCGCCGCGCGCTGGCGCCCGACGAGGCTCGGGGGCGCCCTGATCTGGCGTTTCGGAACCGGATCGGGCGGCACCAGGTCCGGATTTCGCAGGCGGGTGCGCGCCGTGGCAGGCGCTGTGCGGGCCACCTGCAAGCCTCCGAGAACACGCAGTTTGCGCGCGATGGGAGCATCGGGCTCCAGCTTCAGGGCAGCTCCCCTCTCGCGGGAGCCCACGACGCGAACAAGACAGGGAGGCTGGCCGATGCGACGGGAATCATCGCCGCCGAGACGTCGATGCGGGTCTCGCGGTCGCGCGCGAGGCGTCGCCAACGGGTCATCCGGACGCAGGTACGCTCGACGACCCAGCGCCGCTGCAGCCCGGAAACGGCCCGACCGTCGATGTTGCGGGCGCCCTCGACGGTGACGTCGGGCCTCGCGGCCTCGTCCTGCAGGCCCGCGCGAACGCAGGCGCTCCCGGCGAACAGGATCGTCATGCACGGCCACCCGGCCCGCAGCACCGCCGTCGCAGCTGCGCTGTCGGAGAGGCCGCTGGCGTCAGGTTCACCATCAGGAGCCACCCGTCGGCATCCACCGCGATGTGCCGCTTGCGACCGACCGTCCGCCGGGCGCCGCCCCGACCGTGGTCGGTGCCCGCCGCAGGGGCCTTCACCGTCCGGCAGTCCGGCACGCCGCTCGATGGTGCTTCCGTCCGCTCCGTGCGCTGGCGGTCGGGCATCAGCGCAAGGTCGTGGAGCGTTGCGAACAGCGTCCGACGCACGAACCGGCGGAACCACCAGTTCCCCGTCTGCAACGGCGGCAGGTCCTCCGGTGGCATGCGCCACCCGCGGCCGGTGCGCATGGGTCGCGGATCGCATCGAGACCTTCGCGCAGGTCGGTTCCGCGCGACCGGCCCCGGCCATGCGACTGCCGGAGGCCGCACGATCCGCGCCCCTTCACCGTCGGTCGGATCGCGCGGGCCCCTCTTCGTCTTCCGGTCGATCTCGGCCATCCGGCCTCGCGCGCGCTCTGTCCGGGTGGACCGCGTCAATCACGCCCCCACGGCAACGGCCCTCCCCGTTCCGAAGCGGTCAGTCAGGCGCAGAGCGCATTCTCGAGCACCTCGATCCGCCCGAGCCCATCCACCAGCGCCACGTCGAATCGCACCGGCGTCGCCTGCCCCAGAGGCTGATCGCCCAGGAACTCGGCCGCGGCGGCAAGGAGCCTCGCGATCTGGCGCTGCGTCACACGCTCGGCCGCCCGGGCGAAGCTGCGACTGGCCTTGACCTCGACGAAGACCAGCTCGTCCCCATCCCGCGCGACCAGGTCGACCTCGCCGCCCCGACCGCGCCAGCGCCGTGCCACCACATCCCGCCCGGCCCGGTGGTAATGTGCCGCCACCGCATCTTCGGCCGACTGCCCGGCAAGGTGCCCGCGCGCCCCTGCGATCGCCCGCACGCGCGCAGCCGACTTCGCATACCCGCATCGCGACATGCCCGCCTCCTGTGCGGACGGGTGGGCATCCGCAGCACGGGGTCGCGGCGCAGCGCGGGAGCTCGCCGCCCAGGGCATCGCGCCGGCCACCGCGGTCATCGCGCCCCCTCCCCTGCCAGACGCAGCGCAAGCTGGTAGACCTCACGCCGCGGCAGGCCGGTCGCCGCCGCCACCTCCGCCACCGCCTCCTTCAGGGACCCGCGGTCCATCCCCGTGCGCAGCATCGCCTCCACCTCCGACATCCCGGCGCCCAGACCGGCGCGATCACGATCCACCACCAGCACCACCTCGCCACGCAGGGCGTCGAGGTCGGGTCCGTCGGCGAGGCTGCGCAGCGTGCCGCGGCGCACCTCTTCGAAGCGTTTGGTCAGTTCCCGGCACAGGGCCGCCTGTCGCGTCTCGCCCCATGTCTCGCACAATTCCCCTAACATTCGGCGAACGCGCCTCGGCGACTCGTACATCACCACCGTGGCCGGCACCGGCGCCAGTTCGGCGAGCCAGCGCCTGCGGGCTCCCGCCTGCGCCGGCGGAAACCCGGCGAACAGGAACCGGTCGCTGGGCAGCCCGGAGACCGCCAGCGCGGCCAGCAGCGCCGAGGGTCCGGGCGCCGCGTACACCGGCTGGCCTGCGTCGATGGCCGCGCGCACCAGCTGATAGCCGGGATCGGCGACCAGCGGCGTGCCGGCCTCGGGGGCGTAGGCGACGCTTCGACCCTCGGCCAGATGGGCCAGCAGGCGCGGGCGCATCGCCGGGCCGTTGTGGTCGTGATAGGCCAGCACCGGCCGCTCGCCCGGGTCGATGCCGTGGATCAGGAGCAGGCGGCGCAGGCTGCGCGTGTCCTCGGCCGCGAGCACATCGGCGCTGCGAAGGATGTCGAGGGCGCGCAGGGTGATGTCGCGCGCCGCCCCGATCGGGACGGCCACCAGATGCAGCCCGGGGGCGAGCGGACCCGGGCGACCGACAGGGCCGGCCCTTTCCTCGTCGGAGAGGTCTGCATCCGCCATGTCGTCGCGCGCCATGTTCTCGCGCGCCATGTCCTCGTCGGCGGCGGAGCGGTCGCTGCCGGCGTCGCTCGGGTCCGACGACGCCGGAGCGGGTGCCGCGCCCGGGTGGGCCGATCGCCCGGCCTTGCCTGCCCTCATCCCGTCCCCCTTCCGGTCGCGCGCCGCGGCGGGCAAAGTTTACTTGCCCGGTCTCAGCGCGTAAGGTCACCACTGTCCGGTTCGCCCGGCCCCGACCGATGCGGCCCCCTGGCCGCGCCGATGCTGCCCCGAAGCCGACACGAGGTCCGTCCGATGGTTGCCGTTCTGCCCGCCCTCCGCAAGCTCTCCTGGCCTTCGGCCGGGCGCCTCTGGCTGGTCCTCGCCGCCCTGTGGCTTGCCGCCTGCGAGCCGATCTCGCTGCCCGGCACCTCCCCCGCTCCCGGCCCCGGGGTCGACCCGTCCCGGCCGGTCCAGGTGGCGCTGCTGGTACCCGGCGGCTCGGGACAGTCGGGCGACCAGGCGATCGCCACCAGCCTCGAGAACGCCGCGCGCCTTGCCGTCTCGGACCTCGGGGCGGTGCGCATCGACCTGCGCATCTACGAGACCGCCGGCAGCCCCGAGCGCGCCGCCGCCCAGGCCGTCGCCGCCGTCAACGACGGCGCACAGATCATCCTGGGGCCGGTGTTCGCCAACTCGGCCCGCGCCGTCGGCCAGGCGCTGGCGGCCACCGACGTGCAGGTGCTGAGCTTTTCCAACAACCCCACCGCCGCGGGCGGCAACGTCTTCATCCTCGGCCCCACCTTCGACAACACCGCCCGCCGCCTCGCGGCCTTCGCCGCAGACCGGGGCCGCAGCCGCATCTTCGCCGTCTACGAACGCAACGAGAGCGGCGAGATCGGCCGCCAGGCCATCGCCGGCGCCGCCGCGGTCACCGGCGCGACCCTCGCCGGCTCGGAGGGCTTCGACTTTTCCCAGCAGGGCGTCGTCGAGGCCGTGCCGCGCATCGCCTCGGGCGCCCGCGCGGGCGGGGCCGATGCGCTCTTCTTCACCTCGAACACGGCCGGGGCGCTGCCGCTCCTGATGCAACTGCTGCCCGAGAACCGGGTCGGGCCGGACCAGTTCCAGTTCATCGGCCTGACCCGCTGGGACATCCCGCGCGCCATCCTCGACCTGCCGGGCGTGCAGGGCGCATGGTTCGCGCTGCCCGACCCCGACCTCTCGGAGCGCTTCACCCAGCGCTACCAGGCCGCCTTCGGCGCCGCGCCGCACCCCATCGCCGGGCTCGCCTATGACGGCATCGCCGCCGTCGGTGCGCTGGCCCGCTCGGGCCGCCCCGATGCCCTCGGCCGCGCCGCCCTCACCCAGGCGCAGGGCTTTGCCGGCGTGGGCGGCGTGTTCCGGCTGATGCCGAACGGGACCAACCAGCGGGGACTCGCCGTGGCGCAGATCCGCGACAGACAGGTGATCGTGATTGACCCCGCCCCGCGCAGCTTCGTCGGCCCCGGCTTCTGAAGCCCAGGCCCCGGAGACCCAGGCCCCCCAGGCACGGGACCCCGCGCCCCAGGACCCGCCGCTCCTCCCGCCCGAAGCGATCCTGGACCGCGCGGCCCTCGCCACGCGGATCGAGGCCGCGCTGTCCGCGGCCCATGCCGCCGGTGCCGACCGGCGCGGACAGCGCACGGCCGCCGTGGCCGAACTCGCCGCCGCCCGGCGCGCGGGCGAGGCCGCCCTTGCCGCCGCCTTCGCCGAGCGCCCGCGCGAGGCGCGCGGCCTCGTGCGCGGGCAGGCGCTGCTCGTCGACGGGCTCGTCACCGCCGCCTTCGAGGTCGCCCGCAGCCGCCTGCACCCGCTGCCCAACCCCACCGAGGGCGAGCGGCTCGCGCTGGTGGCGGTGGGCGGCTACGGCCGCGCCGAGATGGCGCCGCAGTCCGACGTCGACCTGCTGTTCCTGACCCCGTGGAAGCTGACCGGCTGGGCCGAGAGCGTGATCGAATCGACGCTCTACATGCTGTGGGACATCAAGCTGAAGGTCGGCCACGCCACCCGCACCGTCGCGGACTGCATCCGCCAGGGCCGCGACGACATGACCATCCGCACCGCACTCCTCGAACACCGCTTCCTGGCCGGGCACGCGCCGCTCGCGGACGAGCTGCGCGCGCGCCTGCGCTCGGACCTCTTCCGCGGCACCGCGCGCGAGTTCATCGAGGCCAAGCTCGCCGAGCGCGCCGCCCGCCACAGCCGCCAGGGCGGGCAGCGCTATGTCCTCGAACCCAACGTCAAGGAGGGCAAGGGCGGCCTGCGCGACCTCCAGACCCTCTACTGGATCGCGAAATACATCCACGGCGTCGAGGCCGCCGCCGACCTCGTGCCGCTGGGCATGTTCACCGAGGCCGAATACCGCAGCTTCCGCGAGGCCGAGACCTTCCTCTGGGCGGTGCGCTGCCATCTGCACCTGATCGCGGGGCGCGCGGTGGACCAGCTCACCTTCGACATGCAGGTCGAGGTTGCCGACCGGCTCGGCTATGCCGACCACGGCGGCCGCCGCGCGGTCGAACACTTCATGCAGGACTACTTCCGCCACGCCACCCGGGTGGGCGAGCTGACCCGCGTCTTCCTCACCGCGCTGGAGGCCGCCCATGTCAAGCGCGCGCCGGGCCTGCACCGCCTGCTGAAACGCCGGCGCAAGCTGCGCGAGGGCTATGTCGAACGGCAGGGCCGAATCGCCGTCGCCGAGGCCGAGACCTTCCTCGCCGACCCGCTGAACCTCCTGCGGATCTTCGAGGAGGCGCTGCGCACGGGCCTGCTCCTGCACCCCCACGCGATGCGGCTGATCGCGGCGAGCCTGCCGCGGGTGGACGACGCGCTGCGCGACAGCCCCGAGGCCAACCGCATCTTCCTCGACCTGATGCTGAAACACGGCAACCCCGAGCGCGCGCTGCGGCGGATGAACGAGCTGGGCCTCCTCGGCGCCTTCATCCCCGAGTTCGGGCAGATCGTCGCGATGATGCAGTTCAACGTCTACCACCACTATACGGTCGACGAGCACATCATCCAGTGCATCTCCGTCCTCGCCCAGCTCGAACGCGGCGAGCTGACCGAAGAGCTCCCCATCGCCTCGCGCATCCTCGCCGACGGACCGAACCGCCGCGTCCTCTATACGGCGCTGCTGCTCCACGACATCGGCAAGGGCCGGCCCGAGGACCACGCCGTCGTCGGCGCCCGCATCGCCCGCCGCCTCGCCCCCCGCTTCGGGCTGAACGCCGAGGAAAGCGACACCGTCGAATGGCTGGTGCGCTATCACCTGCTGATGTCGGACATGGCGCAGAAACGCGACCTCTCCGACCCCCGCACCATCCGCGACTTCGCCAAGGCGGTGAAGACGAAGAAGCGGCTCGACCTGCTGACCGTGCTCACCGTCTGCGACATCCGCGGGGTGGGTCCGGGCACGTGGAACAACTGGAAGGCGATGCTGCTGCGCCGGCTCTACACCGTCACCGCCGAGGCGCTGGAAACCGGGCTCGAGGACCTCAACCGCGAAAAGCGCGAGGACGAGGCCAAGCGCGCCCTGCGCGCCGCGCTCGCCGACTGGCCCCGCGCGGAGGTCCGCGCCGAGACCGCCCGCCACTACGGCCCCTACTGGCAGGGGTTGCCCACCGACACCCATGTCGTCTTCGCGCGGCTCCTGCGCGACATCGGCGAGAGCGAGATCCGCATCGACCTCCACCCCGACGAGGACCGCGACGCCACCCGCGCCTGCTTCGCGCTGGCCGACCACCCGGGCATCTTCTCGCGGCTCGCGGGCGCGCTGGCGCTGGTGGGCGCGAACGTCCGCGACGCCCGCACCTATACCTCGAAGGACGGCTTCGCCACCGCCGTCTTCTGGATCCAGGACGCCGAGGGCCGCCCCTACGAGGCCGCCCGCCTGCCCCGCCTGCGCCAGATGATCGCACGCACCTTCGCCGGCGAGGTCGTGGCCGGCACCGCGCTGAAGGAACGCGACAAGCTCAAGAAGCGCGAGCGCCCCTTCCGCATCCCCACCTCGATCACCTTCGACAACGAGGGCTCGGACATCTACACCATCATCGAGGTCGACACCCGCGACCGCCCGGGCCTGCTGCACGACCTGACCCGCACGCTCGCGGCCTCCAACATCCAGATCGCCTCGGCGGTGGTCGCGACCTATGGCGTGCAGGCGGTGGACAGCTTCTACGTCAAGGACATGTTCGGCCTGAAACTGCACGCCCAGTCCCGCCAGGAAGCGCTGGAGAAGAAACTGCGCGCCGCCATCGAGGCCGGCGCCCAGCGGGCCAACGGCGCATGACCCCCCACCCGGCCCCCCCACGACGCCCGACATCGCGCGCCGCACGCGCCCAGCGCACGCGCCCGCGCGCCCCCGCCGCCAGCCCCCTCGCCCCCGTGATCTGGTCCCGACGACCCTCGGGGCGGGGTGTGCGCAGCACGACCGGGGGCAGACCGTCCGCCCGCCGCGCGGACACCCGCCGCCCCGCCGTCCTCCGGCCGGAACGGCGCGGCTGCACGGCCGCCCGCCCCGGCACCGCCCCACCTCGCCTTCCCTTCATCTTTCCCCAAATATCCTCGGGGGGAGGCGCGCGCAGCGCGACGGGGGGCAGACAGCCCCCCTGCGACGCCTCCCCCTGCACCCCCCGGAGGATCCCGCAGGCATGAAGCCGATCCGCCTGCTCTCGGCCTTCCTCACCGTCAGCCTCTGGACCTTCGTCAGCCGAATCGCGGGCTTCGTCCGCGACGTGCTGATCGCCGCCTGGCTCGGCACCGGGCCGGTGGCCGAGGCCTTCCTCATCGCCTTTTCGCTGCCCAACATGTTCCGCCGGTTCTTCGCCGAGGGCGCCTTCACCACCGCCTTCGTCCCCCTCTACGCGAAAAAGCTCCAGGCCGGCGAGGACGCCACCGCCTTCGCCCGCGACGCCTTCGCCGGGCTCGCGACGCTCCTGATCGTCTTCACCCTGCTCGCACAGGCGGCCATGCCGCTCCTCGTGCTCGCCATGGCCGGCGGCTTCTGGGGCGACGAGCGCTTCGACCTCGCGGTCCTCTACGGCCGCATCTGCTTTCCCTACATCCTGTTCATCTCGCTCGCCGCACTCCTGTCGGGCGTGCTCAACGCCTCGGGCCGCTTCGTCGCCGCGGCGGCCACGCCGACGCTCCTGAACCTCGGCTTCATCGGCGCCATGCTCATGGCCGCCCATGCCGGCTGGCCCATGGGCGACACGCTGGCCTGGGCGGTGCCGGTCTCGGGCGCGGGCCAGCTCGCGCTCCTGTGGTGGGCGGCCGCGCGGGCGGGCTTCCTGCCCCGGCTCCAGCGCCCCCGCCTGACCCCCGAGATGAAACGCCTCGCCATCATCGCCGGGCCGGCCATGCTCGCGGGCGGGGTGGTGCAGATCAACCTCCTCGTCGGCCGCCAGGTCGCGAGCTTCTTCGACGGCGCGGTGGCCTGGCTCGCCTATGCCGACCGGCTCTATCAGCTGCCCCTCGGCATCGTCGGCATCGCCATCGGCGTGGTGCTGCTGCCCGACCTCTCGCGCCGCCTGCGCGCCGACGACACCGAGGGCGGCCGCGCCAGCTACAACCGCGCCACCGAATTCGCCCTCGTCCTCAGCGTCCCGGCGGCGGTGGCGCTGGTCGTCGCGGCCCCCCCCATCGTCTCGGTCCTGTTCGAGCGCGGCGCCTTCGACGCCGCCGACACCGCCGCCACCGCCCTCGCCGTGGCGGTCTACGGCCTCGGCCTGCCCGCCTTCGTGCTGCAAAAGGTTTTGCAACCGCTCTACTTCGCCCGCGAGGACACCCGCCGCCCCTTCCGCTTCGCCGTCTGGGCCATGGTGGTGAACGCCATCATCGCCATCGGCCTCGCTCCCGTGATCGGCTACATCGCCGCGGCGCTGGCCACGACGGTGGCCGGCTGGACGATGGTCTGGCAACTCGCCCGCAGCGCCCGCGGCATGGGCGCGGCGGCCGAGTGGGACGACCGGCTGCGCGGCCGCGTCCTGCGCATCCTCGCCGCCGCCGCCGCGATGGGTGCCGTGCTCCACGGCTGCGGCGGGCTTCTGGCCGAGGCGCTCACCACCCCCGGCCTGCGCTACGCCGCCCTCACCGCCCTCGTCGCCGCCGGCATCCTCAGCTATGCCGCCTTCGGCCTCGCCCTCGGCGCCTTCCGCCCCGCCGACCTCCGCGCCGCCCTCCGCCGCCGCTGACCCCCCGCCTGCGCAGCGGCCGGACGGGGGCGCGGTGGGTGGACGGGAGCCCCCGTCCGGCCGGCGCGCAGGCGGGGCTGGGAACATTCCCTGCCAATACATTTTTTCACGCCTCGCGCAGCGCCTATGCTGCGCGCAACCTTGGCTCAGGAGGACGTCATGCTCCCACCCCCACTCGCCGACCTGCCGCCCAATGCCTGGCTGCTGATCGGACTGGCGCTGTTCCTCGTCACACTGTTCCTCGCCCGAGCCCAGCTCGGCCTGCGCGTCGGCCGCACCATGACCCGGCGCGAGCGCAGCGAGGCCATGGTCGCCGCCATGGTCTTCGCCGGCGGGCTCTGGGCGGCCCCCGCCTGGTGGTACGGCAGCGAGGGGAGCTTTCCCTTCCCGCTCGACCCCTTCTCCGGCCGGCTGCTCGGGGCCGCGGCCGCGGTCTTCGCCATGGCCGCGCTGATCACCCTGATCCGGCCCAGCCGGCAGCGCATGCGCTTCCTGATGGTGCTCGTGCTGTGCCACCTCGGACCGCTCGCCGCCGCGCTGATCGTCTGGCACCGCGACGCCTTCGACTGGACCGACCCGGCGGCCTGGGGCCTTGTGGTGGCGATGGTGCTGCTCCTGCCCGGCGCCCTTCTCGGACTGCTGGCGCCGGCGGGGCTGACCCGGGCGATCGACGTCCGCCCGCCGGCCCGCGGCAGCCGGGTCATCCTCGGCCTCACCGGGCTTGCCGCCTGGGCGCTGGGGCTCGCCCTCTACATCCGGCCCGACGGGCCCGTGCCCGAGCTGTGGCTCTGGGCCGGCGAGCCGCTGACCAGCCGGCTGATGGCCTCGGCGCTGTTCGCCCTCGCCGGGGCCGCCATCATCGGCGCCTTCGCCGGCCGGCACAGCGCGACGGCGCTCTTCCTGCTGGTGGTCTGGGGGGCCGGCCTCGGGCTTGCGGTGCTGCCGCAGCATCAGGCCGGCGAGGCGCTGCCCTGGGCCTGGGCCGGCCTCTGGGGCGCGGTCGCGGTGCTCGCCGCGATCCAGCTGATGATCGGCGCCAACCGCCGCTTCCGCGCCCCCGACCCGGAGCCGGAACCGGAGCGCAGCCCGGCGCCCGCCGCCCAGCCCGCCACGGCCTGACGGCGTCCGGCCACCCCCCGGGGTGGCCGGCCCCCTCCGGCCCGCGTTGACGCCCCGCCGCCCCGGCGATAAGCCGGCGGCGACACCCTCCGCAACGCCGAGTACCCCGCATGTCCGAGCCCGCCCCCGCCTTCGCCCCGCGCATCTTCTCGGGCATCCAGCCCTCGGGCGGGCTCACCCTGGGCAACTACCTCGGCGCGCTCAAACGCTTCGTCGAGAAACAGGACGAGGGGGTCGAGACGATCTACTGCCTCGTCGACCTCCACGCCATCACCGTCTGGCAGGAGCCCGCGAAACTGCGCCACGCCACCCGCGAGGCCGCCGCCGCCTTCCTCGCCGCCGGCATCGACCCCGCGCGCTCGATCCTGTTCAACCAGTCGCAGGTCGCCGCCCATGCCGAGCTCGCCTGGATCTTCAACTGCGTCGCCCGCATGGGCTGGCTCAACCGCATGACCCAGTTCAAGGACAAGGCCGGCAAGGACCGCGAGGGCGCCTCCGTCGGCCTCTTCGCCTATCCCAACCTCATGGCCGCCGACATCCTCGCCTATCACGCCACCCATGTGCCGGTGGGCGAGGACCAGAAACAGCACCTCGAACTGACCCGCGACATCGCCATCAAGTTCAACAACGACTTCGGGGTGGAGTTCTTCCCGGTGGTCGAGCCGGTGATCGAGGGCGTGGCGACCCGGGTCATGTCGCTGCGCGACGGCACGAAGAAGATGTCCAAGTCAGACCCCTCGGACATGAGCCGCATCAACCTCACCGACGATGCCGACACCATCGCGCAGAAGATCCGCAAGGCGAAGACCGACGCCGAACCCCTGCCCGAGACGCTGGATGGGCTGGAGGGCCGGCCCGAGGCGAAGAACCTCGTCAACATCTACGCCGCCCTGGAGGAGACCACCCCGCAGGCCGTGCTCGCAGCCTTCGGCGGCCACGGCTTCGGCGCCTTCAAGCCGCAGCTCGCCGACCTCGCGGTGACGAAACTCGCCCCGATCAGCACCGAGATGACCCGCCTGATGGCCGACCCGGCCGAGATCGACCGCCTGCTCGGCGAAGGCGCCGAGCGCGCCGACGCCCTCGCCACCCCCATCCTCGAGCGCTGCATCGACATCACCGGCATGATCCGCTCCCGCCCCCGCCGCATCGCCTGACCGACATCTCCGCCCGTCACCGGCGCCCCGGCGGCAGGCACACCCGCACCGCCCCTACCCAGCCCCCGCAGACTCCCGCAGCAACGGCACCGCCCCGGCGCCCCCGCGCGACCTGCGGCCGCCCGAGCCCACGCCGCGCTCCGTCCTTCATCTTTCCTCAAATATCCTCGGGGGGAGTCGTGCGAAGCAGGACGGGGGGCAGAAAGCCCCCCTGCACGGCCCGGCAGGAGCGGCACGATTCCCCGAAAGGACGATCGCGCACAGCCGGGCTCAGATCACCACCACCTGGGTCCCGATCCGCACCCATTCGAACAGCTCCTCGACATGGTGGTTGTAGAGGCCGAAACAGCCGTTCGACGCGCGCCGGCCGATCTTGGCCGGGTTGTCGATCCCATGGATGCGGTAATAGGTCCAGCCGAGGTTCATCGCCCGCGTCCCCAGCGGGTTGTCCGGGCCCGGATGCACGATCGCCGGCAGCGAGGGGTCGCGCTGGCGCATGTTCGGGGTGGGAATCCACGTCGGATTGACCCGCTTCTCCACCACCGAGGTGCGGCCGCGGCGGGTGAACTCCTCGGTCATGGGCACCGAGCAGGGATAGCAGCGATAGATCGACTGGTCCGCCGACCAGTAATGCAACGCCCGGCTGGAGACATCCGCCAGCATCGCCCCATTGCGCAGCGTGTCGAAATGATCCTCCCAGCGCACCGAGCGAAAGCTCTGCACGTTGCGCCGAACCGTGGTGGCCCGCGTCTCGCGGTCGATCTCGCCGGTGAACTGCTGCGCCGCGGCCGGCAGCGCCACCCCAGAGGCCGCAAAGGCCCCGCCGATCATCAACAGCCGCCGGCGTCCCAGCCGGCCGGCCCCGGTGTCATCGCGATCCATCTTCCAGTCTCCGCACGGACATGCCCCAGACCCCTCCTTATAGCACGGGCGGGGCCCGACCGGGCAAGCCCGTCCTGCCGCCGCGGCTGGACCCTGCCGCCGCTTTCTGCTTGAACGACGGCGGCAGCAGCATTTCGGTGGAGGCAGACATGGCCGCAGGCAGCAACATCACCACCTTCTTCGAGGGGCGCTGGCACGACGGCGACGTGATGGTGATGCGCGCGGCCGACCACGGCAGCTGGCTGGGCACCACCGTCTTCGACGGCGCCCGCGCGGTGGACGGCCTCGCCCCCGACCTCGACCTGCATTGCGCCCGCGTCAACCGCTCGGCGCGGGCCCTGATGATCGAGCCCACCGTCGCCACCGACGAGATGGTCGACATCGTCCGGGCCGGCATCCGCCGCTATCCCGCCGGCACGCCGCTCTACATCCGCCCGATGTACTGGGCCATCGACAGCGAATATCAGGGCGTGCTGCCGAAACAGGGGCCCACCGGCTTCGCCATCTGCCTCGAACAGGTGCCGATGCCCGCCCCCGACGCCACCACCACGCTGACGACCACGCGCTTCCGCCGCCCCACCCTCGACTGTCAGGTGGTGGATGCAAAGGCGGGCTGCCTCTATCCCAACAACGCCCGCATGCTGGCCGAGGCGCGGGCAAAGGGCTTCGGCAACGCGCTGGTGGCCGACGTCATGGGCAACGTCGCCGAGACCGCCACCGCCAACGTCTTCATCGTGCGGGACGGCGAGGTCTTCACCCCCATCCCCAACGGGACCTTCCTCGCCGGCATCACGCGGGCGCGCCACATCGCCAACCTCCGCGCCGCTGGCTACCGCGTCCACGAAAGCGTGCTCGGCTTTCAGGACGTCCACGCCGCCGACGAGGTCTTCCTCACCGGCAACCTCGCCAAGGTCACGCCGGTCACCGCCTTCGACGACACCTCCTATCAGATCGGCCCGGTCACCCGCGCCGCGCGCGAGCTCTACTGGGACTGGGCCCGCGCCGCGGCCTGAACCGCCGGCCTGCCCTGCGCGTCCCGCCCCACCTGCCCGGGCGTGCCCCACCGCAGAGGCTGCGGACGGGCACGCCCCTTCCCTGACTGCGCTCAGGGTGCCCGGCCCGTGGCCGGACCACGCGCCGACGGCTCCGAAACCGCGCTTGTCAGCCCCCCCGTCGCGCGTCCATAGTCCCGCCGGAGGGAGACCGCATGCGCAAGTTCCTCGTCGTGCTCGATGACAGTCGTGAATGCCTGAACGCGATCCGCTTCGCGGCACTTCGTGCGGCGCATACGGGCGGCGGCGTCACGATCCTCGCCGTCATCCCGCCCGAGGAATTCCAGGCCTGGCTCGGCGTCGCCGACCTGATGCGGGCCGAGGCACGCGAGCGCATCGAGGCCCATTTCGAGGTCTTCGCCAAGTGGATGCGCGACCGTCAGGGCGTGGACCCCGAACTTGTGGTGCGCGAGGGCGAACCTGTGGCCGAGATCCTCGCCCAGATCCGCGAGGACGCCGAGATCGCCGTCCTCGTCCTCGGCGCCGGGACCGAGGCAAGCGGGCCTGGCCCCCTCGTCACCCAGCTCTCCCGCGCGTCGGGCAACCTGCCGGTCCCGATCACCATCGTTCCGGGCGACCTGCCCAAGGAACGGCTCGAAGAGATCGCCTGAGCCGGAGCCCCTGGCGCCACCGCCAAACCGGGCGCCCAAGAACCTTGAGAAAGGTTCTTGGCAAAATTCTTGCAAGAATTTTGCGCGCCCGGTGCGGGCGGTGGATCAGCGCTCCGGCGGCAGAAGATGCGGCGCGAGCAGCGCCGCCAGCGTCGCGTTTGCCGGAACCGAAACGCCCGCCTGGGCCCCGAGCCGCACCACCGCGCCGTTGATCCAGCGGGTCTCGACAGGTCGGCCGGCCTCCAGGTCCACCGCCGTCGAGGCGCGCATCGCCCGCGGCAGCGCCTGCGCGGCGGCCCAGGCCTCGGCCTCGGCGCCCTCGGGCAGCGCCACGCCGAGGGCCCGCGCCACGGCCGCCGTCTCGGCCAGCACGGTGCGGAAGAGACCTCCCAGCGCCGCGTTGTCCTGCACCTCGCCGATACGACAGCGCCCGGCCGCCGTCACCCCCGACAGCGCCGAGAAGAAAAGGAACTTGCGCCACAGCTCGAGGTCGATGTCGTCAGGCACCGGCGCCTCCACACCGGCACCCTCCAGCGCGCGCCGCAGTGCCGCCAGCCGCGGCGACTGCGACCCGTCGGCCTCGGCGAAGTCGAAGCGCGCAAAGGTGCCGGTCTGCGCGATCACCCCCGGCGCCGCCACGGTGGTCGAGATCCGCGCCACCCCCTTGGCCACCGTCCCCGCCCCCAGCAGCGCCGCCAGCCGCGGCGTCGCCTCGACCCCGTTGAGGAAGGGCACCACCACCGTCGCCGGCCCCAGCAGCGGCCGCATCGCCTGCGCTGCCGCGACCAGACCGTCGCCCTTGACCGCGAAGATCACCGCCTCGACCGGCCCGATCGTGGCAGCATCCTCCGTCACCCGCCAGGGCCGCACCGTGGTCCGCTGCTCGCCGGCCTCCAGCGTCAGGCCGCGGGCGCGGATCGCGTCCAGATGCGCGCCGCGGGCGAGGCAGGCGACCTCGTGCCCCGCCTCGGTCAGTCGCACCGCGAGCCAGCCGCCGATCCCGCCCGTCGCCACCATCGCGATGCGCATCAGACCCCCTCGGCCAGCGCCGCCGCTGCCGCCTCCACCGCGCCGCCCCCATGCGGGATCTTCAGCGCCTTCAGCCCGGCATCGATCACCGCCAGCGCCCCCAGCGTCATGTGCGCGTTCACATGCCCCATATGCGCCAGCCGGAAGAACCCGTGCCAGGCCGGATGGTCCGGCTCGGCCATCCCCAGCCCGATGCCCAGCGTCACCCCGGCTTCGCGCTCGCACCACTCCCGCAGCCGCGTGCCGTCGGGCGCCGTCAGCCGGAGCGAGGTCACCGCATGGCTGCGCGCCGCCGGATCGGCGATGTTCAGCGCCATCGCACCGCCCGCGCCCCAGACGCCCACCGCCGCCCAGACCGCCCGCGCCAGCCGGGCATGGCGGCGCCAGACGGCCTCCAGCCCCTCCTCATGCACCAGCATGTCCAGCGCCTCGCGCAGGCCATAGAGGTGATGCGTCGGCGCCGTGCCGCAGAAATACTGATAGTAGTGCTCGGGTGCCACCCGCGGCTCCCAGTTCCAGTAGGGGGTGCGCAGTCCGGCCTCCCGGCCAGCCTGCCGCGCCCGCTCGGAAAACCACACGAAGGCGAGGCCGGGCGGCACCATCACGCCCTTCTGGCTGGCGGCCACCATCACGTCGACGCCCCAGGCATCCATCCGGAACGCGTCGCAGCCCAGCGAGGCGATGCAGTCCACCATCAACAGCGCCGGATGCCCCGCGGCCTCCAGCCCCCCCCGGAGCGCCGCGATGTCGTTCTTCGCCGAGGTGGCGGTGTCGACATGGGTGCAGAGGACGGCGCGGATTTCATGGCCGCGGTCGGCCTCCAGCCGCGCGCACAGCCGCGCGGGATCGGCCGCGCTCTGCCGGCCGAAGTCGATGACCTCGGCCTCCACCCCCATCGCGCGCAGGCTCGCCGCCCAGCCCTCGCCGAAGCGGCCCGTCGCCAGCACCAGCGCCCGGTCGCCGCGGGAAAAGACGTTGGCGTTGGCGGCCTCCCAGGCGGCATGGCCGTTGCCGATGTAGACGGCCACATGCCCCTCGGTCCCGGCCAGCCGCTTCAGGTCGGGATAGAGCGTCTGCGTCAACTCGACCAGCTCGCCGGCATAGATGTTCGGCGCGGCCCGGTGCATCGCCCGCAGAACCCGCTCGGGCACCACCGAAGGGCCCGGAATTGCATGGTAAATTCGGCCGTTGGCAAGGCTCATGGGGGGCTCCGTGGCTGGCTGACGGGCCGGCTTAGGCCAGCGCACGCGCGCCGTCAATCGCCCCCGCCCCCCTGACAGCCGGCCCCCCCGCGGTTATATCCCTGCGCGACAGGTCGGGAGACGGGCATGAACGGCGAGGCGGCACAGGGGCGGCGGGTCTGGCGGATTTCCGGCGCGGACCGGATGCGCTTTCTTCAGGGGCTGGTCACCAACGACGTGCGCAAGCTCGAGCGCGGGCCGGTCTATGCCGCCATGCTGACCCCCCAGGGCAAGTATCTGGCCGATTTCCTGCTGGTGCCGGATGGCGAGACGATCCTGCTCGACGTGGATGCGGGGCTGTCCGAGGGGCTGGCGCGGCGCCTCGCCCTCTACCGGCTGCGCGCCGATGTGCGGATCGAGCCGACCGGGCTTTGCGTCACGCGCGGGCTGGGCGAGGCCCCGCCCGGGGCGGTGGCCGACCCGCGCCACGCCTCGCTCGGCTGGCGGCTCTACGGACCCACGCCCGGCGGCGCACCGCGGATCGACTGGGACGGCATCCGCGTGGCCAACTGCATCCCCGAGACGGGGATCGAGTTGATCCCCGACCAGACCTACATCCTCGAGGCCGGCTTCGAGCGGCTGAACGGCGTCGACCACCGCAAGGGCTGCTATGTCGGCCAGGAGGTGACGGCGCGGATGAAGCACAAGACCGAACTGCGCAAGGGCCTCGTGACGGTCGAGGTCGAGGGCCCGGCCGAGCCCGGCGCGCCCATCACCGCCGACGGAAAGGCCGCCGGCGTGCTGCACACCCGCTCAGGCAACCGCGCCATCGCCTGGCTGCGCTTCGACCGCGCGACCGGGGCGCTCCGCGCCGGCGAGGCGACGGTGCGCTGGGCGGATGCCGAGACGGCGGCCTGACCGCTCGGCCTGCCCCGGGATGGCCCCCAACCCGGCAGGCTCGGCGGGTCACGGCACGCGCCGGACCGTCACGGTATAGGTGTTGCCGGTGAAGGTGTTGCGCCAGACCAGTGCGTTGCCCGAGATGGTCACGACCCCGCGCGAGCCGGCCTCGTTGGTATAGCGGATCTCGCTGCCCCGCATCGTCAGGCGGCCGTCGGTGATATGCGTCGTTCCGCTGGTCCAGCGATAGCGCCCGTCGGCGCGCATCACGATGGTGATCGGCCGCGAGCCCCCGTCGGCGCGCTGCAGCGTGCCGCTCCAGGTGCCGGCGAGCGGCTCGAACTGGGTGCTGCGGCTCTGCGTCGAGGCGGTCGCCTCCGGCGCGCCTCCGGTCACCGTGCAGCCGGCCAGCGACAGCCCCGCCACGATCATGCCGGGGACGGCAAGGGCGAAATATCGACGTGTCAGCATGGAAATCCCCTCCTGTGCAAATGCGTGTCAGCACCCGCGCACCACGGCGAGAGGGGTTGCTCCGGACCCGGGCCGGACGGCCCCACCCACCGAAAGCAAACTTCACCCACCTGATGTGGGGAGGGCGCGGCCACGGTGGAAGAGACCCGCAGCCGCTTCATTTCGTCGCGTACAAGCCCCGGCGCGGCGGCGCCCGGAGGGCCGGGGCTCAGGCGCGCTCGACGTATTCGAAGGTCTCGGTGTTGACCACGATCGCCTCGTCCGGCCCGACGAAGGGCGGCACGGTGATGCGCACGCCATTGTCCAGGATGGCGGGCTTGTAGCTGTTCGCGGCGGTCTGGCCCTTCACCACCGGCTCGGTCTCGGCCACGGTGCAGACGACCTTCTGCGGCAGGCTGACGTTGAGCGCCTCCTCGCCGTAATATTCCACCGTCACCGTCATGCCGTCCTGCAGGAACGGCCGGCGGTCGCCCAGCAGGTCGGCCGGCAGCGCGATCTGCTCGAAGGTCTCGCTGTCCATGAAGGTCAGCATGTCGTCGGCCTCGAACAGGAACTGCTGGTCCTTCTGGTCCAGCCGGACCCGCTCCACCCGGTCCTCCGAGCGGAAACGCTCGTTCAGCTTGCGCCCGTCGCGGAGGTTCTTCATCTCCACCTGCGCAAAGGCCCCGCCCTTGCCCGGCTTCACATGGGACACCTTCACGGCGACCCACAAGCCCCCGTCATGCTCGAGCACGTTTCCTGGGCGAATCTCGTTGCCGTTGATGCGGGGCATGGCAAAACCTTGGCGATACGTTGAAGACAGGGTGGCCGTCGCTATATATCGCGGGCAGTGGCGGCGCAAGCCGACCAGATACGGGTGCTCTCCTGCGACAGCCATGTGACGTTTGCATGCCAGCCATGCATTAAATGGATACCGAATCGCGCCCAAAGCGCGTACACAGGCCGGACGCGGAAAACGCAAGAGCAAGAACAAAAGGAACAGATCATGTTCGACTTCGTGGACGGCGCGGCCTTCAACCAGGAGCAGGGTCAGCGCGCGCGCAAGCTGTTCGCGGCCGTGGTGCTGGCGGCCCTGGACGATGCGATCGCCGATCACAAGAAATACGGCAACGGCCCCGAGCAGATCGCCCGCTGGGCCCGGTCGCGCGACGGCCGCGAGGTGCTGACCTGCGCCGGGATCGACCCCAACGAGCGTGTGGTGAAGGGCCTGATGGAGTTCGTCGCCAAGGGTGTGCGCACCTCCGTGGCGCTGTCGCGCGAGGAAAGCGAGCGTCGCGCCCAGGCGCTGCTGAACGAGGCCGAAGCGGCCTGATATCCGCCCCGCCCGCGGGCGGGACGGCAGCGGAAAGGACGCGCCCGCCGGGCGCGTCCTTTCGTTTGGCCCTCCCCACCGGCCCTCCCCACCGGCCCTCCCCACCGGCCCTCCCCACCGGCCCTCCCCACCGGCCCTCCCCTCCCCGCGGGG
>Ga0213835_100398_pt1 | contig 43828 bp, 40 predicted proteins | sample SWPATP01_FD_160576 | JGI IMG/M metagenome (GOLD analysis project Ga0213835, IMG submission 160576) | Coastal seawater microbial communities from Marineland, Florida, United States - SWPA TP0 #1 | ecosystem: Environmental > Aquatic > Marine > Coastal | place: USA: Florida | collected 2016-08-05
CGGAGGCCGAATCGGAACTGTAGTAGCGAAAGATATCCTTCTGATAGGGGATCTCGTTTTCGCGGCACAGTTCCACCAGCTTGCGCGTCAGGTGATAGTCGAATGGCCCCGACTGGTCGGCCATGGCGATGGTGGCACCGAATTCCGCGGAATTCTGGCCCGGCGCGGTGGTGCCGTTGTCGATAGTCACCATCGAGGCGACCTCCGGCATCAGCACCGAGGCGGCGCCGACGCCGACTTCCTCGGCAATCGTGAACAGCCAGTGGACGTCGACCGGCATGCGGGCACCGCTGTCTTCCAGCGCCTTGAGCGCGGCGAGCATGATCGCCACGCCGGCCTTGTCGTCGAGATGGCGCGAGACGATGAAACCGTTGTCCAGGAATTCCGGCTGCGCATCGACGGCGACGAAATCGCCTACATCGATCCCCAGCGCGTAGGTTTCCTCGCGCGACAGCGTGGCAGCGTCGATCCGCAGTTCGACGTTCTGCCAGCCGACGGGCTGGGTATCGATCTCGTCGTTGAAGGTGTGGCCCGACGCCTTCAGCGGCAGGATGGAACCGCGATAGGCGCCGAACTCGGTGTAGATGGTCACCCGCGCGCCTTCGGCGAAGCGGGCCGACCAGTGGCCGATCGGGACCACCTCAAGCCGACCGTTCTCCTTGATGCGCTTCACCTGCGCACCCAGCGTGTCGAGATGGGCTATGACCGCGCGCGCGCCGCGCCGACGACTTCCCTGCCTGATCGCACGGATTGCCCCGCGCCGCGTCAGCTCTGCCGTCAGCCCGAGACGCTCGAGCTCTTCGGTGCAATAGCGTACGACCTTGTCGGTGTATCCGGTGGGGCTGCCGATTTCGAGCAGCGTCTTGAGCTGCGCAAGCAGGTAGTCCTGATCGATCTTCAATTTTTGCGACTTCCCCCGTTTCATCGCTTGGCAAGGGCCCTTTCCGCCGATTTCTGGCCCGATAGCGGGAAAAGGAGATCGACGAAACGCTCCGCCGTGGGCTGCGGCTCGTGATTGGCCAGGCCCGGACGTTCATTGGCTTCGATGAAAACATAATCGGGCCTGCTTGGCGACCGCACGATGAAGTCTATCCCCACAACGGGGATGTCGATTGCGCGCGAAGCCTTGCATGCGGCTTCCACCAGGCGTGGATGCACTTCGGCGGTGACGTCATGGATCGAACCGCCCGTGTGCAGGTTGGCGGCCTTGCGCACCATGATTTCCCGGCCCGCCTCCAGCACCTCATCAAGGCCCAGTCCGGATTCAGCCACGCAGCGCTCCGTCTCGCCATCAATCGGGATGTGGCTTTCGCCTCCCGTTGCCGCGGAACGGCGGCGCGACTGCGCATCGATCAGCTCGCGGATCGTCTTGTGACCGTCACCGACAACATGAGGCGGGCGCCGTACCGCAGCGGCAACGAGCCGGTGGTCGATGACCACAAGACGCAGATCCTCACCTTCGAAACAGGATTCCACCAGCACTCGGTCGCAGATCTCGCCGGCAACGCCGATGGCGCTTTCCACAGCCTCGACCGTCTCCAACCCGACCGCGACACCCCTGCCCTGCTCGCCGCGCGCCGGCTTGACGACCACCTTGCCGTGCTTCTTCAGAAAGGCTTGCAGCGCGGCGCGGTCGCCAACGGCTTCCATCTGCTCGGGCACCGACAGGCCTGCCTTCTCCATCACGCGACGGGTAACCGCCTTGTCATCGCAGATCGACATGGCAACCGCGGAGGTGAGTTCCGACAGGCTCTCGCGGCAATGGACCGAACGCCCGCCATAGGACAGACGGAAGAAGCCGCCCTCCGCGTCCGTCACCTCGACATGCACGCCGCGCCGGCGGGCCTCGTCGACGATCAGGCGGGCATACGGGTTTAGCCCGTCATAGTCCTCGATCGGGCTGGCGAAGAGCTTTTCGTTGATCGGGTTCTTGCGCTTGATCGCAAAGACGGGGACGCGACGGAATCCGAGCTTTTCGTAAAGCGCGATGGCCTGGTCATTGTCGTGCATCACCGACAGATCCATGAAGGCGGCGCCGCGGGCCTGGAAGTGCTCGGCCAGCCGCCGCACCAGCATTTCGCCGATGCCGGGATGGCGCGCCTGCGGATCGACCGCCAGGCACCAGAGCGACGAACCGTGCTCGGGATCATGGAAGGCGCGGCTGTGGTCGATGCCGGTGACCGTGCCGATGATCTCGCCGGTGGCGTCGTCCTCGGCGACGAAATAGGTGATCGCCCGGTTGTCGCGGTTCGACCAGAAGATGTCCGGGCGAACCTGCACCATGCCACGCGCGGCATAGATGGTGTTGACGCCATCTGCATCGGCTTCGGACGACAGGCGGCGGATGAAATAGCCCTTGGGCTGGCGACGGCTGGCGCGATAGGTCGACAGTTCGAGCCGGAAGGTGTGCGAGGGATCGAGGAACAGTTCCTGCGGCGCCAGCGCCAGCAGCACATGCGGATCGCGCACGTAGAAGGCGATGTCGCGCCGCTCCGGGCCCTCGTTGCGCAGCGCCTCGACCAGCTTCTGGTTGGTCTCGAAGGTCTGCGCGAAGAGCAGCCGCCCCCAGCCGCAATCCACCGCGACATCCACGCCCTGCGCCTCGGCGCCCTCTTCGTGCATGTCGAAGCGTGGCTTCATGGACTCGTTGCGCAGGCGCCGGAGCCGGTGCCCCAGCGCCTTGTCGGTGCGGCCACGAACGGTCTTCTCGTCGCCCGCGGGTCGTTTGGCCATGGATCAGATCCCGTGTGTCTGGAGCCACATTTCCAGCAGTCCGACCTGCCACAATTCGGATCCCTGCAGCGGGGTGATGTGGTCGGACGGGTTTGCGTACAGGCGGTCGAGATAGTCCTGGCGGAAGATGTTGCGGTCTCGCGCGGCCTGCGAGGACAGGGCGTCGCGCACCATCTCCAGATAGGGTCCGGCGACATATTTGAGCTGCGGCACCGGGAAATAGCCCTTCTTGCGGTCGATCACCTCATGCGGGACGACCAGCCGGGCAGCTTCCTTGAGGACGTTCTTGCCGTTCTGGGCAAGCTGGATTTCCGGCGGGATCTTCGCGGCAAGCTCGACCAGATCATGGTCGAGGAAGGGCACGCGCGCCTCCAGCCCCCAGGCCATGGTCATGTTGTCCACGCGCTTGACCGGATCGTCGACCAGCATGATCTGGCTGTCGTTCCTCAGCGCGGCATCGACCGGCGTGTCGGCACCTGGCCTGAGCAGACTCCGGGCAACCAATTCGCGGCTGTAATCCTCGTCGATCAGCCATTCCGGGTTCACATGCTCGGCCATCTTCGCATGCGAGCGGTCGAAGAAGACGCGGGCGTAATCGTCGACGACATCGTTGGAATTGGCGAGCGGCGGATACCAGTGATAGCCGCCGAACACCTCGTCGGCGCCCTGGCCGGACTGGACGACCTTGATGTGCTTCGAGACTTCCTTCGACAGGAGATAGAAGCCGACATTGTCATAGGAGACCATCGGCTCCGACATCGCGGCGAAGGTGCCGGGCAGCGCCTCCATCAGTTTTTCGGATGGCACGAAGATCTTGTGGTGATTGGTGCCGAAGCGCTCGGCGATCAGGTCCGAGTACTGGAACTCGTCGCCTTTCTCGCCATTGGCCTCCTCGAAGCCGACCGAGAACGTCATCAGCCCGTGCTGGCCCTGCTCGGCCAGGAGCCCGACGATGATCGAGGAATCGACACCGCCCGACAGCAGCACGCCGACCGGCACGTCGGCCACCATGCGGCGCTTCACGGCGGTGCGCAGCGCGTCGAGCACCATGTCGCGCCAGTCCTCGGTGGAGAGGCCCGAATATTGCGGATCGCGCTGATAGGGCGGATTCCAGTAGACGAAGTCCTCGTGCTGACCATTCGGCTCGATGACGCGCACGGTCGCCGGCGGCAGCTTCTTGACGCCGTTGATGATGGTGCGCGGCGGCGGCACGATGGCGTGGAAGGACAGGTAGTTGTGCAGCGCGCGGCGGTCGATCGAGGTGTCCACGTCGCCTGCCTTCAACAGTGCCGGCAAAGAGGACGCGAAGCGGATCTGGCCCGGCTTTTCGGAAATGTAGAGCGGCTTAATGCCGAAGCGGTCGCGCGCCATCACCACACGGCCGGAATCGCGCTCGTGGATCACGAAGGCGAACATGCCCTTGAACCGATCGACGCAGTGGCGTCCCCAGGCGTGATAGGCCTTGATCACGACTTCCGTGTCGCCTGTGGAGAAGAACGTATAGCCCTTCGCTTCCAGCTCGGCGCGCAACTCTGGATAATTGTAGATGCAGCCGTTGAAGACGACGGTCAGGCCCAATGCCGGATCGACCATCGGCTGGCGCGCCTTGACCGAAAGGTCGATGATGCTCAATCGGCGATGGGCGAGCGCGACGCCATTGTGCAGCTCAAGCCCTGCCGCATCGGGTCCGCGCGGCGCGATGGCTTCCATCATGTTCGATATGGCGATTGGCGACGGCTGCTGGCCGTCGAACCTGATTTCTCCGCAAATTCCACACACGGTTCTGGATCAACCCTCCGTTGTCGTTGCCTTTGTGACGAGGTACTTATATATCTGATGATTAGATGTCAAATTAAACGCCATGCAGGGCATGACAGACCGGACAAACGCTACACGTCGGGAAAGGTTCCGACCCAATGAGCTGAAGGCGCTGGAGAAGGCGCTGCGGCGCATCGTGCGCGCCCACGACCTGCAGTCGAAGGCGCTGGTCAAGGCCACGGGTCTGACCGCGGCCCAGCTCGTCATCATCAAGGGCATTGCCGAATTGGGCGAGGTGACCAGCACCGCGTTGTCGGCCTATGCCGATATCTCGCCGGCGACCGTGGTGACCGTGCTCGACAATCTGGAGGAGCGCGGGATCATCCAGCGTTACCGGTCGGGCCAGGACCGGCGCATCGTCCACACAAGGCTGACAGAGCTTGGCGCGGACATGCTGACCCGGGCGCCCCCGCCTCTCGGCCAGGCTTTTGCAGAACGGTTTGCGGCGCTGCCGGCGGCGCGACGCGACGCGTTCGTTGCCGCACTGGCCGAGTTCGCAGACCTGCTGATGCCGCCGCTTTCTCCGTCCGCAGGCGGCGGCGAGACGATCGTTCAGACGCGGTCCACCGCAGAGAAATCTATACCTGGAGGCTAGCCCGTCCGGCTGAGCGCCCGTTCTTCCTCACGGCGGCGGGTGACAGCGAAGGGACCAGCCTCTGGATCGGCCATGCGGCCCAGCGTCTCTTCCCATTCGATGGAGGTCGCGACGATCGCGTCGAGATCGTCGAGTTCCGGCACCCAGCCGAGTTCGCTGCGAATGCGGTCTGTATTGGCCACCACGGAGGCGAGATCGCCCTCGCGGCGCGGCGCCAGCCGCACATCGAGCGACCGCCCGGTGACCCGCTTCACGCTTTCCAGCACCTGCAGCACGGAATAGCCTCGGCCATAGCCGCAATTCAGCGTCAGGCTGCGGCCGTTCTGGCGCAGGGAACCGAGCGCCAGCCGATGCGCAGCGACGAGATCGCTGACATGGATGAAGTCGCGCACGCAGGAACCGTCCGGCGTCGGATAGTCGGTGCCGAAGACCTCGATGAAGGAACGCTTGCCGGTCGCCGCCTCGCAGGCGACCTTGACCAGATGGGTTGCGCCGGGTGTCGATTGCCCCGTTCGTCCCGACGGATCGCAGCCGGCGACGTTGAAATAGCGCAGGACCGCGACTGACAGATCATGGGCGGCCGCGGTGTCGCGCAGCATCCATTCGCTCATCAGCTTGGACTTGCCATAGGGCGTTACCGGCTGGGGCGACACGTCCTCGTCGATCGGGCCGGCGACCGGATCGCCATAGATGGCCGCGGTGGACGAGAAGACGAAATGGCGAACACCGCCGGCCACGGCCGTCTCGATCAGGTCGCGAGTCTTGGAGGTGTTGTTGAGATAGTAGCCCAGCGGATCGGCAATCGATTCCGGCACGACCACCGAGCCCGCGAAATGTACGATCGCATCGATGCGCTCTTCCCTGATCAGAGAAGCCACCAGCGATGTATCGCCGATATCGCCCACCACCAGACGGGCCCGAGGCGCCACCGCCCAGGCATGGCCGGTCGACAACCGGTCGAGCACCACGACCTCTTCGCCCGCGTCGAGAAGTTCCCACACCATATGGCTGCCGATATAGCCGGCACCGCCCGTCACCAGTACGGTCATCACACACTCCGATTCACGCGGCGAACCGCCGAGCCTCTTTGAAGCGGGCTCGTGACGGATCGCTCCCATGCATCGGATGCTGGACGTGAAAACCTAAGAATCGTTGGAATGCCCGGCAGGCCCGCCGGTATATTTTGGGCCTTGGTTTGCACGGGCTTAGCGAAACGATCGCAATTTTAGCGATTGCCCCGCCAGAGGCTCACAGCGCCGCGATCCACCGCGCCAGCCGGTCGGCCGCCTCCTCCACATGGTCGGGGCGGCGGTGATAACAGGCGCGGAAGAAACCTTCGCCGCCCGCGCCGAATGCGGTGCCGGGTGCGAGGCCGACACCGGCTTCGTCGACGATGCGCAGCGCGGCGGCGGTCGTGTCGGAGACGCCCTCGATCTCGAAGAACAGATAGAAGGCCCCTTGCGGCGCGGCGGTCTTCACCCGCCCCGTCGCGCGCAGCCTGTCGATCAACATGTCGCGGCAGTGGCGCGCCTGCGCCACCTGTCCCGCCAGGAATGCGTCGCCTTCGTTCAGGGCGGCGACCGCGCCTCGCTGCAGGAATTGCGGCACGCCGGAGGTCGAGTACTGGACCAGGTTTTCAAATACCTGCTGCAGAGAAGGATCGACCTTCAGCCAGCCCATGCGCCAGCCGGTCATGGCCCAGTTCTTCGAGAAACTGTTGACGAAGAGGATGCGGTCGTCCTTCTCGGCAACGTCCATGAAGGACGGCGCGCGCCCCTCACCATAATGGAACAGCGCATAGATTTCGTCCGCGATGATCCACAAGCCGTGGCGACGGGCTATGTCGAGCAGGGCCGACAGCGTCTCGCGATCCGCGGTCCAGCCGCTGGGGTTGGCCGGCGTGTTGACGAACAATGCGCGGGTGCGCCTGGTCACTGCCTTTTCGACCGCCGCCGGGTCGCACCACCAGCCGCCCTGGCTGGAACGCTCGAGCGGGACGGCGACATTGGTTGCGCCCGAAATACCGACGGCTGCAGCAAAGTTGGGCCAGGCCGGGCTGAGGTGGATCACTTCGTCGCCATGGCCCGCAACGGCGTCCAGCGCCATCTGGATGGCCTGCATGCCGGAACCGGTGACGATGAACTCCTCCGGCGCGAACGTGCCGCCGAAATGGCGCCCGTGATAGTCGGCCAGCGCCTGGCGCAATTCGGGGATACCGCGCTGCCAGGTGTAGAAGGTCTCGCCCGCCTGAAGCGCGGCGATCGTCGGTGCGGAAATGAAGTCCGGCGTCGGCAGGTCGCTCTCGCCAGCCCAAAGGGGAATCAGGCCATCCTTGCCGCGGCCGTGATTGGCGACGGCAACAATGCCGCTTTCGGGGGCCAGCCGAGCCTCCCGCCGGAGCGATTCGAAAAGGGTCATGGGCGGTCCAAAAAACAGGTCGCGGCGGGATAGCCACCGCGACCGTCAATAGCGCCGCGACCTATTTCTTGGCAAGCAGGTCGCGGATCTCGGTCAGGAGCATCACGTCGGCGGGGGGTGCGGGCGGCACCTCGGCGACTTTCTCCTCGGCCGCCAGCCGGCGGCGCAGATTGTTCACGGCCTTGACCATCAGGAAGATGATCCATGCCAGGATCAGGAAGTTGATCATCACCGTGATGAAGTTGCCATAGGCGAAGACCGCGCCCTGCTCCCGCGCCGCGTCCAAAGACAGGGCCGTCACTTCCGGCGACAGGGCAATGAAGTAGTTGGAGAAATCGAAGCCGCCGAAGATCGCCCCCACGATCGGCATGATGATGTCTTCCACCAGCGAGGAGACGATAAGCGCGAAGGCGCCGCCGATGATGATGCCGACGGCAAGGTCGATGACATTGCCCTTGGCGATAAATTCCTGGAATTCCTTGATCATGTCACCCTCCATGCGCGAGGCCCCTGTCGGCGGCCGAGACGAGGCGGCGACAATAGCAGATTTCCCTTTGGGGAAATCGTTGTTCGTTCATGATCCAAAGAACAAATGGACAGTTGTCCATGCCTGTGCTTGCCTGTCACAAAAGGACCGTCAGAGTCCGCGCGCGGAGGGAAGCCACTTGCAGGGCTGGGTCATCGTCATCGTCGCGATCGCCTATGTGTCGCTGCTGTTCGCCATTGCGCGGATAGCCGACAAGCGCACCGAGAAGCATGGCTCCAACTCATCCCGGCCCTATATCTACGCCCTCAGCCTCGCGATCTATTGCACGTCCTGGACCTTCTTCGGGTCGGTCGGCTTTGCCGCCGAACGCGGCTTCGAGTTCCTGGCGATCTATATCGGACCGATACTGGTCTTCCTGTTCGGCTATCCGCTGCTGCGCCGGATGGTGCGGCTGGCCAAGTCCGAAAACATCACCTCCAGCGCCGATTTCCTTGCCGCCCGCTACGGCAAGAGCTTCGCCGTCGCCGCCATCGCGACGCTGATCGCCACGATCGGCTACGTGCCCTACATCGCGCTGCAGCTGAAGGCGATCTCCGGCACGGTCAGCCTGATGGTCGAACACTATAACGGCTATCCACCCTCGATCGATTTCTTCATCAGCGACATCGCGCTGCTGGTCGCCCTGCTGCTGGCATTGTTCGCGATCCTGTTCGGCACACGCCATGCCGATGCGACCGAACACCAGGACGGGCTGATCCTGGCGGTGGCGGTCGAATCGATCGTCAAGCTGTTCGCCTTCCTGGCCGTGGGCTTTGCCGTCACCTTCATCTATTTCGGCGGCCCTCAGGACCTGATCGCCACCGCGATGGCCAATTCGCAGGTCATGGCCGCCTATTCCTACCCGACCAGCATCGGCACCTGGATCGTGCTGACCATGCTCAGCGGCATCGCGATCCTGATGCTGCCGCGGCAGTTCCACGTCACCATCGTCGAAAACCGCTCCGACAAGGAGCTGCGCACCGCCACCTGGCTGTTTCCGCTCTATCTGGTCGCGATCAACCTTTTCGTGGTCCCGGTCGCCTATGCGGGCATCGTTCTGGTCGGCGACCAGACCCATGCCGATCTCTACGTCCTGTCACTGCCGCTGATGCACGGCCAGGACATGCTTGCCATGTTCGCCTTCATAGGCGGCCTGTCGGCGGCAACCGCGATGGTCATCGTGGCCTGCGTCGCGTTGTCGATCATGATTTCCAACGATCTGGTCATGCCGCTGCTGGTGCGGCTCAGGATCAATCGCTCCGATCCGCGCAACAGCGAGGACTGGTCGCAGGTGATCCTCAACGTGCGGCGCGCGGCGATCTTCCTCGTCCTGCTGGCCGCGTTCCTCTATTATCGGGGCACGACCGGCAACACGCGGCTGGCGGCCATCGGCCTGATCTCCTTTGCGGCGATCGCGCAATTCGCGCCGGCCTTCTTCGGCGGCCTGATCTGGCGCGGTGCCAACAGCCGCGGCGCGGTGCTGGGCCTGGCGTCTGGCATCGTGGTCTGGTTCTACACGCTGCTTTTTCCCTCCATCGCGCCGCTCGATCATCCGATTCTCGTCAACGGGCTTTTCGAGCTGGAGGCGCTGCGTCCGCAATCTCTGTTCGGCACCGAGGCCGACCCGCTCAATCACGGGGTCCTGTGGAGCCTGGCCATCAACTCGATATTCTTCGTGCTCGGCTCACTGTCACGCTCGTCGGCGCCGCTCGAACGCATCCAGGCGGCTTTGTTCGTGCCACGCGAAGCGAGCCCGATGCCGAACCTGCGGCGTTTCCGCACCGCGGTCACGGTCAACGAGATCAAGGACACCATCTCGCGCTATCTCGGCGTCGAACGCACCGAGCGCTCCTTCGAAAGTTTCGCGCGGCGCGAGGGGCGTGCGCTGATCGGCAACGAACAGGCGAGTGCGCCGGTCATCCGGTTTTCCGAACAACTGCTCGCCAGCGCGGTCGGGACCTCGTCTGCCCGCCTCATCCTGTCGCTGCTGTTCCAGCGCAAGGACACCTCCTCGCGAGAGGCCTACCGGCTGCTCGACGACGCATCCGAAGCGCTGCAGCAGAACCGAGACCTGCTGCAGACCGCGCTCGACCAGATGGAGGAGGGCGTCACTGTCTTCGACCGCGACTATCGGCTGACATGCTGGAACCGGCAGTTCAGGGCGCTGTTCGACCTGCCCGACGAAATGGGCCAGGTGGGCGTGTCCCTGCATCATGTCTTTTCCTACCTGGCCGAGCGCGGCGACCTTCCCCGCGGCTCGGAAACCGAGATGCTCAACCGCATGACATGGTTCGGCGAGGTCTGGAGCATGGAGCTGCACGGCACCGGGCATATTATCGAGGTCCGCTCCAACCCGATGCCGGGCGGCGGCATCGTTGCGACCTATACCGACATCACCGCGCGCGTCGAAGCCGATCTTGCGCTCAAACGTGCCAACGAGACGCTGGAACAGCGTGTTGCCAGCCGCACCGCCGAATTGCTGCGCGTCAACGAGGAACTGGCCCAGGCCCAGATGCTGGCCGAGGAAGCCAATCTCGGCAAGACGCGCTTTCTGGCCGCAGCCGGCCACGACATCCTGCAGCCGCTGAACGCGGCACGCCTCTACTGCTCGACCCTTCTGGAACGTGCCGACGCTCCAGCCATCCGCGAGCCGGCCATCAACATCGAATCTTCGCTGGAATCGGTGGAAACGATCCTGGGAGCGGTGCTCGACATCTCACGGCTCGATACCGGCGCCCTGACCCCGACGGACACGACTTTCCGCCTCGACGGGCTGTTGCGACAGATCCAGAACGACTTCCTGCCGCAGGCCGTTGCCAAGGACCTGCAGTTGCGCATCGTGCCGTCGTCGCTGGCCGTCGAGACCGACCGCAACCTGTTGCGACGGCTGGTCCAGAACCTGGTCTCCAACGCCATTAAGTACACCCGCTCCGGCCGCATCCTGATCGGCGTGCGGCGGCGGGGCGAACTGGTCGAGATACAGGTCCACGATACCGGCATCGGCATCGATCCCGACAAGCTCAACTCGGTCTTTCGCGAATTCACCCGCCTCGAGGAGGGCATGCGCGAGGCGCAGGGGCTGGGGCTGGGGCTGTCCATCGTGGACCGCATCGCGCGCGTCTTGCGGCTGGAACTGCGCGTGCGCTCGGTCAGGGGAAGCGGCTCCTGCTTCTCGGTACTGATGCCGCGCACCGAGGCCGCCAGCGTGCCGCAGACAAGCGAAATCAGGCGCGAGCCCCATGTCGGCGAACGACCGGACGGCGTGGCCGTCATCTGCATCGACAACGACGCCCGCATCCTGGAAGGCATGCGCTCGCTGCTCGAAGGCTGGGGTTGCGATGTGCGGGGAGCAGCGGGCAGCGCCGGCATCGAGGCGTTGGCTGCCTCCGGCTTCCAGCCCGACCTCGCCCTCGTCGACTATCACCTCGACGACGAAAACGGCATCGAGGTCATCAAGAAGCTGCGCGCGGCCTTCGGTCCCGACCTGCCGGCGGCGCTGGTCACCGCCGACCGGACCACGGAAATGCGCGCGGCGGCGCGGGAACTGGATGTTCCCGTGGTCAACAAGCCGGTCAAGCCTGCCGTCCTGCGCACCATGCTGTCGCGCTACCGCAAGCTGATGTCGGCAGCCGAATAGCCAAGCACCCCACCATGGACAGGCCGTCCCTGTGCCGCTAAGGGCAGGCGTCGCCAGGGTACCAGGAGTCCGTGATCACCATGCCGCAACCGCAGATCGTCTGCATGGGCGAGCCCATGATCGAGTTCAACCAGACCGGCGCCGAAGGTCATTATCTGCGCGGGCATGGCGGCGACGTGTCGAATTGCGCCATCGCTGCAGCGCGCGCCGGCGCATCCACCGGCATGGTCACCGCACTCGGCCGGGACGAATTCGGCGACGAGATGATGCGGCTTTGGGCCGAAAACGGCGTCGATGCCGCGCGCGTCATCCGCAATGGCCAGGCCCATACCGGCATCTATTTCGTGAGCCATGGCGAGGCGGGCCACAGCTTCTCCTATCTGCGGGCCGGCTCAGCCGCGAGCCGCTATTCTCCCGCCGATGTCCCGCACGACTACATCGCCGGTGCCAGGATCCTGCATGCTTCCGGCATCAGCCTCGCCATATCGGACAGTGCCTGCGATGCCGTCTTCGAGGCGATCGCGGCAGCCCGCGCAGCGGGGGTGCTCGTCTCCTTCGACACCAATCTTCGGCTGCGGCTCTGGCCGCTCGAGCGCGCGCGCGCCCTGATCGAAGCGGCTATGAAGAGCGCCGACATCGCGCTGCCGGGCCTCGAGGATGCTGAACAGCTGCTGGGTCTGTCCGATCCAGACCGGATCGCCGACCACTATCTGGCGGCGGGCGCGAAAATCGTCGCGCTCACGCTGGGCAGCAAGGGTTGCCTCGTCGCCACGCCGGATGAGCGGCGCCATGTGGCGGGCATCCCGGTCGAGGCCATCGACGCCACCGGCGCCGGCGACACGTTCGACGGCAATTTCCTGGCCGAACTCTTGCGCCTTGGCGATCCGTTCGCTGCCGCGCGCTACGCCAACGCCGCCGCCGCGCTGGCAACGAAAGGTCATGGCGCGGTAGCGCCGATGCCGCGCCGCGCGGAGGTCGAGGCCTTCCTGGCCGCCCATGCTTGAACCCGGCTCTCCGACACCGTATCTGCATCCAGAACCGATGCGGGAGTAGACAGGCATGTCGGCAATCAACCGTTTCCTCGGCGACACGCCGCTCAGGGTCGCGCTCAAGCTGATCGTGATTTCCTTCATCGTCGGCGTCGTGATGGCGGCGCTCGGGCTCACCCCCTGGGGACTGGTGCTGTCCGCGCGGGATTTCTTCGCCGGCCTGTGGAATCTCGGCTTCGACGCGCTCTATCGTTTCTGGGGCTATTTCCTGCTCGGCGCCGTCATCGTGGTGCCGCTTTTCCTGGTTCTGCGCCTGCTCAACTACCGCAGATAGTCGCGCGCCTCGGCAAACAGGATAGCGTGCCGGCGCGCCAGCGCGTCGACATCCCGCGAATAGCCGCCGCCGATCACCCCACACAGCGAGATTCCGCGCTCGCGAAAATGCCCAATCACCGCCCGGTCGCGCCGGCGCAGGCCATCGTCCGACAGCGACAGCCGGCCCAGCCGGTCGTCCTCGTGCGGATCGACGCCGGCATTGTAGAAGACGAGGTCGGGCGTCGGGCCTGCAGCCAGGGCACCCAACGCCTCGTCGAGCCGGTCCAGATAGGCGTCGTCGCCCATCGCATCCTCCAGCCCGACATCGAGACCTGACGGCACCTTGCGCACCGGATAGTTCTTCTCCGCGTGCATGGAAAAGGTCATCACCCGCCCCTCGCCCATCAGGATCTCGGCGGTGCCGTCGCCCTGGTGCACGTCGAGATCGACGACCAGAATGCGGCCGACCTGCCGCCTGTCCAGCAGTGCCGAAGCTGCCACCGCCACGTCGTTAAAGGTACAGAACCCGGCCCCGCCACCGCGTCTGGCATGGTGGCTGCCGCCGGCGCCATTGCAGGCAATGCCGTATTCGAGCGCCAGTTCGGCGGCGAGCAGCGTGCCGGCCGTGGCAAGCCTGGCGCGCCGCGACACGCGTTCATCGACCGGAAAGCCGATCTCGCGTTCCACCGCGTGCGGCACCTCGCAGGCGATCACCTGCTCGACATAATCCGGCGCATGGGCGAGCGACAGCAGATCGGTATCGGCCGGCTGGGGCCGAAAGACGCTGCCGCGTAGAGCTATGCCGGTCTCTTCGAGCACCTCCATCAGCCGGCCATATTTGCCCATCGGGAAACGGTGATCGGCCGCGAATTTCGCATCGTAGTCGGGGTGGTGAACGATCGGCAGCTGCATGGGCAACCATATGCTGCGCCGGCCCCTGCCAGGCAATCGGGAAGCGGTCAATTCCCGGTCATTGCTGGCACATTGCCAAAGCAGGCGCAGGCTGCGAAGGGAAGTCCTCCCGTCACGAACTGCGGACGCCTGCTTGACCGACCATGCCGAAACCCGGGGAAGGGTCATCCCCTTCCAGGTCACCAACAGGCTGGTCTTCGCCATCGCCCTGCCGATGACGCTCGCCTATCTGACCACCCCGTTGCTCGGCATCGTCGACACGGCCGTTGTGGGGCAACTCGGCGACGCCGTGCTGCTCGGCGGGCTGGCGGCAGGCGCGATCGTCTTTGACGTCGTCTTCGCCTCCTTCAATTTCCTGCGCTCGGGCACGACCGGTCTCGTCTCGCAGGCTTTCGGCCGCGAGGACACGCGCGAGGAGCAGGCAATCTTCTGGCGCGCCTTCCTGGTCGCCTTCGTCTCCGGTCTTCTGCTGCTGGTGGCGGCGCCGCTGATCGTGGCGTCGGGCGTGTGGTTCATCGCTGCCGAACCGCGCGTCTCGGAGGCGCTGTCGGCCTATGTCTATATCCGCCTGATCTCGGCTCCCTTCGCGCTCGTCAATTACGCCATTCTCGGCTACGTGCTGGGGCGCGGCGAGGGTGCGATCGGGCTTGCCTTCCAGCTTATCCTCAACCTGTCCAACATCGCTTTGTCGATCTATCTCGGGCTGCATCTCGGCTGGGGTCTGGAGGGGGTCGCCTGGGGCACGGTCGGCGGCGAGGCGCTGGCGATGGTCATCGGCCTTGTCTTCGTCGTCCGGCGCTTCCGAAAAATGCCTTCGATGCGCCAGGGAGCGGTGACCGACACGCTGGCGCTGAAAGCGATGTTCGCGCTCAACCGCGACATCATGATCCGCTCCTTCGTGCTGCTCGGTGCCTTCGCCCTGCTAACCCGCGAGAGTGCCCAACTCGGCACGCTGACACTGGCCGCCAATGCGGTGCTGATGAATTTCTTCCTCCTGGCGGGCTATCTGCTCGACGGTTTTGCCACCGCAGCCGAGCAGATTGCGGGACGTGCCGTCGGCGCGCGCTACCGTCCCGCCTTCGACCGCGCCGTGCGGCTGACCGCGCTGTGGGGTTTCGTCTTCGCCGGCGTGATCGCCTTTCTGTTGCTCGCCTTCGGCGAAGCCTTCATCGCCATCGTCACCACCGCCCCGGAAGTCCGGGCCGAGGCGCTGCGCTTCCTGCCCTGGGCTGCTCTCACGGCGGTGGCGGGCGTGCTCGCCTTCCAGATGGACGGCGTCTTCATCGGGGCGACCTGGTCGCGCGACATGCGCAACATGATGCTGTTGTCGTTCCTGCTCTACCTGGCAGCGCTTCTGACGCTCGGGCCGGCGTTGGGCAATCACGGCCTGTGGGCGGCGCTGCACGTCTTCCTGATCGCCCGGGGGGTGAGCCTTCTCGCCATCCTGCCGTTTAGGGCACGAAAGACTTTTCCAGTCTAATCCAGCTCCTTGTCGGCCCACTCGTCGAGCCGGACATCGCGCAGGTCGCACAGCCGGTCGACCTTCTCGCTGTCGAGGATGCGCGACATGCCGCGCAGGATCGCGCCCGGCAGTCCCGGCCCGCCATAGATCAGCCCCGTGTAGAGCTGCACCAGATCGGCACCGGCCGCGATCTTCTCGACCGCCGTCTCTGCCGAATCGACGCCACCGACACCGATGATGGGCAGTTTCGCTCCGACCAGCCGACGCATGCGCGCCAGCACGATCGTCGAGCGGCGGAACAGCGGCCGGCCGGACATGCCGCCTGCCTGCTTCGCCTTGGGGCTTGCCAGCCCGGTGCGCGACAGCGTCGTGTTGGAGACGATCAGCCCGTCAATGCCCTTGTCGATGACCTCACCCGCGACATCCTCCATCTCGTCTGTCGAAAGGTCCGGCGCGATCTTGAGGAAGATCGGCACCTTGCCCTTGGCCGCGTCGCGCGCCTCCAGCACCGCAGTGAGGAGCAGGCCCAGGCTTTCGCGCGCCTGCAAATCGCGCAGGCCCGGCGTGTTGGGCGAGGATATGTTGACGGTCAGGTAGGATGCATGCGGGGCGAAGGTCCGCACGCCGGCGGCATAATCGGCGATGCGATCCGTGGCATCCTTGTTGGCGCCGATATTGACGCCGACCACCCCGCCGCGGCCGGCGCGCGCGGCGAGCCTTGCCAGCATGGCCTTGTGGCCCTCGTTATTGAAGCCCAGCCGGTTGATGACGGCACGGTCGCGCACCAGCCGGAAAACACGCGGACCCGGATTTCCCGGCTGCGGCAGGGGCGTCACCGTGCCGATCTCGGCGAAACCGAAACCCAGGCCCAGAAGCGCGTCCGGCACATCGCCGTTCTTGTCGAACCCGGCGGCCATGCCGAGCGGATTGGGAAAGCCGATGCCGGCGACCGTCACCCTCAGCCTCGGGTCGGGCTCGGGCGGGCGGCACAGCGGCAGGCCGGATTTGAGCCCCCGGATCGAAAGCTCGTGGGCGCGCTCTGCCTCAAGGGTGAAGAGCAGCTTGCGCCCGACGGCCTCGAACACCGTCACGGGGCCATCTCCGGAAAGACATGCCGACCGTCGGCGCCGAGCGGCAGCTTCTCGACCCGGCGCACGGCGGAAAGCGGCAGCGGGCCATAGAGATGGGGAAACAACGCCCCGCCGCGCGAGACCTCCCACCGCAGCGCATCGCCAAGGGCGCTCGCTTCGACCTCCACCAGCAGCAGATCGTCCTGTCCGGCGAAATGCTTGGCCGCGGTTTCCGGCGCCTGCGCGGCTGTGGAGAAATGGATGAACCCGTCGGCCAGATCGACCGGCGCGCCCTCGAAGCGTCCCGTGGTCTCGGCATCGCGCCACAGCGGGCGCGGGCAAATCTTGTAGATGTGGTCGGCCATGGAGCGCGCTATAGTGCAAACGGCCGCGGCTGCAAAGCGCCCCGGCACGGCCGACAGCGGACATCCACCGCAATTCCGGCGCAATCGGATGGCGAAACTGCCTGTCTCAAAGGCACAAGGAGGCGTCGACATGCCTGCAAGGACCGTGCTTCCCGCATTGATGATCGGCACGCTGCTGGCCCTGCCGGCCGCGGCCGAGGAGACCGAGCGCTACCGGCTGGAGCGCACCGATGGCGGCTTCGTGCGCATGGACATGGCGAGCGGCCACATGTCGCTTTGCCGCGAGCAGGGCAGCCAGCTCGTCTGCCGCTCCGCCGTCGACGAGCGCGAGGCCTATCACCGCGACATCGGCGACCTGGAAGCCCGGATCGAGGGGCTCGAACAACGGTTGGCCGAACTGGAACGCCTGTCGATCCTGCGCCCGGACGTGACCCTGCCCAGCGACGAGGATTTCGACCGCACGCTGTCCCAGATGGAGCAGTTCATCCGCCGCTTCCTCGGCATCGTGCGCGAATTCGACAATGAACCGGTCCCTGACCGGACGTGAAGGCTTAGCGTCAGGCTAATTCCCGACAGCATCGCCTCGTCCTGAGCCCAATAGCGTGGCAATGATCAACCTGAGATCGGTCAGAAGCGACATTCGATCGAGATAGGTCGCATCCAGCTCTGCCAGCCTGACCGGATCCGACATATCGACACCAGCCACTTGTGCAACGCCGGTGATGCCCGGACGAAGCTCATGCAGCCCGCGGGCTCGTCTGGCAGCAATCAAATCGACCTGTGATGGAAGACACGGGCGCGGCCCGACAAAGCTCATGTCACCACGGATGATGTTCCATAGCTGGGGCAGTTCGTCGAGTTTGAAGCGCCTTAGCCAGCGTCCCACGGGCGTTACCGATGCTGCGGTTGTGTGATGACTGGGAGCATTCGGCGTACCGATATCCATGGTCCGCAATTTGAAGCAGATGAAGGGCTCCTCATGTCGTCCGATCCGAACCTGTTGGAAGATGCCAGGGCCGGGGGACGTAGCCCGCACCAGGATCACGCAGACGAGAATTATCGGCGCGGCAAAGGGAAAGCCGAGAACAGCCAGCGCAAGATCGGCGAATCGCTTCATCCGGCGCGCGCGGTCGTAGGAGAAGATCGAGAAAGAATGAACTGCATTGCCGATTCGACTATCGCATCATCCAGGAGTTGCGTGTCATTGAAGCTGAATGCTTCACGAAACCTTCTGTCGTCAATCTCAAGGTTACCGAGCAGTGCATCCGCTTGCTGTCGTCTGTTCAAAAGCCGCGCGGCGGCGCGCAGAAAGGATGGAGGAAAGGGGAACAGCCGGCTTTGCATGGCCATGCCCTTCCGCAGCAGGGTCACGATCTCCGGCAGGGTCAGGCAACGCCCGCCCGCAATGCAGTAGTTTCCAGATTTGGAAACCGGCCATTCCCGGGCTGCCAGATGATGGAGCGCACGGACAAGAGTGCCGATATCGATGAGGCTGCGCCGATTGCGCACGCTTGCGAAAGGCAGCGGCAGCCCGGTCGCCGCCAGCCACTGGAGTGATTTCCAATTGCCTTTGGCATCCGGCCCGATCACCAGCGGCGGACGCAGCGATATCGCCAGGATGCCCTTTTCAGACAGCCGGGATACATGCTCTTCGGCCATCCTCTTCGTGCGCCCATATTCGGAATATGGCTGCTCGTCGGTTGCGTCGTCAACGATGCGGTCGCTGGCTGCGCCGCCAAGGATCGTGGCCATGCTGCTCAGATGAACGAAACTTCGAACGCCAGCTTGCGCGGCCGCGTCGGCAAGACGCTTCGTCGCGACGGCATTGGACGTCTCGAAAAGCTGCGCGGAAGCCGGGGTGCTCCTGACATGCGCCAGCCCGGCCAGGTGCAGCACCGTCGTGGCGCCTTCCAGTGCCTTGTCGAGATTCGACGCCGTTTCCAGGGCGCCGGTCTCGACGACCGTGATGCGGTCATTGCCGCGCCAGCCAACGGGCAGCGATCGAGCCTCTCGGGCGATCAGGGTCAAGTGCAATTCCTGCTGCAGGAGATAGTCGACCAGATGCCGCCCTACGAAGCCATTGGCGCCGGTAACGACCAGTTTTTCTCTTGTCATTCACGACCACCAGTTTCCATCAAATCGCAGGCACACTGCCGCACGTCACCATGTCGTGGCAATCACTCCCCGGCATCAGGATGGTCCACGTTCCTCCGGCAGGTCCATGACGTTTCGAAATTGGCCCATCCGGGCGCGTTGCCAGCCGAGGGGGCTTGATATAAGCAGCCGGTTGCCGGGGCAACCTTTTGGGCACTGGCCGAATTCTCTCCCAGACAGCGGATGTGCTGACATGCAGCTTCCCTTCATTGATCTTGGCGCCCAGCAGGCGCGCCTGCGTCCCGCCCTCGACCGCGCCATCGCGCAGGTGCTCGACGAGGGTCAGTACATCATGGGTCGGCAGGTGGCCGAGTTGGAGAAGAAGCTGGCCGACTTCTGCGGCGCGCGCCACGCGCTCGGCTGTGCCAACGGCACCGACGCACTGCAGCTTGCGCTGATGGCCCTCGGCGTCGGCCCGGGCGACGCGGTGCTGGTGCCATCCTTCACCTTCGCCGCCACCGCCGAGGTGGCCCCGCTGGTGGGCGCTGTGCCGGTCTTCGTCGACGTGCTGCCCGATACGTTCAACATGGACCCCGAAAGCCTCAAGCGGGCCATCGTGGAGGCCAAGGCCGCCGGGTTGCGGCCGGCCTGCGTGATTCCGGTCGATCTGTTCGGCCTGCCCGCCGACTACGACGCCATCACGGAAATCGCGCGCGACAACAGCATGTCGGTGATCGGCGACAGCGCGCAAGGTTTCGGCGCCACCTATCACGGCAAGGTCACCGGTTCGCTCGGCGACATCGCCACCACCTCCTTCTTCCCGGCCAAGCCGCTCGGTTGTTATGGCGACGGCGGTGCCGTCTTCACCGGCAGCGACGAGCTGGCGGAGCTGATGGATTCGCTGCGCGTGCACGGCAAGGGTTCGCACCGCTATCTTTACGAGCGGATCGGGCTGAACAGCCGCCTCGACACGCTGCAGGCCGCTATCCTGATCGAAAAGCTCGCCGTCTATGCCGACGAGATCGAGAAACGACAGGTGGTCGCACAGCGTTACACCAACGCATTGTCGAATCGCTTCGAGACCCCCTACATTCCCGACGGCCTGACCAGCGTGTGGGCGCAGTACACACTGAAGACCAGTTCTGCGGCCGAGCGCGATGCGCTGCAGGCGCGCGCCAAGGAAGCCGGCGTGCCGACCGTGGTCTATTACCCGATCCCGCTTCACAGCCAGAAGGCCTATGGCAGCTTCCCGCGCGATCCGAATGGCCTTGCCGTGAGCGATGATCTGGCTGAACGCGTGGTCAGCCTGCCGATGCATGCCTATCTCGGCGAGGAAGACCAGCAGCGTATCATCGACGCCGTGATCGGCTGAGGGGCTGCGAGGCCGCCGGCGTCAGGCTGGTCAAGGGAAAGGTGTCGGCAAGTCTGCTGCGCTTTTTGCCGCCGGCAGGCATACGGCCCGCAATGGCCGTCAGCCAGACAGCCCCGAGCGATCGGTTCACCAGCCCCGCTGATCGTCGAAAAAAGAATACGCAAAAGGGAGATTGTTTGGTGGAGCCAAGGGGAGTCGAACCCCTGACCTCTTGAATGCCATTCAAGCGCTCTCCCAACTGAGCTATGGCCCCACGTGCCCTTGCGGGCGGGTCGGTGCCCCCGGAGGAAGCAGCACGGGTTGGTCCGTGCCCGACAGGTTGCGGCTTCTAACGCCGAGCCGCGCGGTTGGCAAGTCACAAACGGCGCCTTTTGGCGTGACCTGCAGAACTTTCGTCAGCCTGTGGGCCGGCACGCCCGCGCGCACGCCGCACGGGGCGGATGAATGGGGCGGCCGGCCTCCTCTCGAAGGCCGCGACCGCCCCTGCCGATCAATTGTCCTCGTCGTCGTCGACGCCGATAATGTCGGAGACGTCGTCGTCGTCATCGTCGTCGTCGGCGGCGAGGAAGGTGTCGTCATCGTCATCGTCGCCAAGATCGACGTCTTCCTCGTCCTCGATACCGGGGATTTTGTCGTCGTCGCCATCGTCGTCGTCGGCATCCTCGAGCGCGACGATCTCCGGCCCGGAATCCTCCTCGGTCTCGACCTCCTTCTCCTCGATCTCCTCCTCGTCGTCGACCGGCTTGCTGCTGACCGACTGGAAGTAGTTCAGCGGATAGGACTTGCCGGTATAGGGGGAGACGATAGGATCCTTGTTGAGATCGTAGAACTTGCGCCCCGTGTCGGGGCAGATGCGCTTGGTGCCAATGTCGGGTTTAGCCACGTTCAGCCTCTTCGTTTTCGCTGGGCGGATGCTCGGCGCCGGAAGCCAAGCCGAACCTTTCACGACCGCTTGCGACAAGCCGTTTTGTTCGCCGGCGGGGATCGGGAATTGCGCGGTCCCCTTAGCCAGTTGCCCGGCTGCTGTCAAAGCCTATGTCGAAGCGGCGGCGCGCTTGGCCCCGAGGGGTGACCGGGCCATCGGGCCGTGCTAGGAGGACGCCGCTTGAAAGCCGGGCGCGGGCACGCGCCGGCACGCAGTCCGGGAAGTCCTGAATGACACATCACCATTCCCCCCGCCCCGCCACCGCGCGGCGTTCCGAAACGCTGTCGGGAACCGCCAGGGTGCCGGGCGACAAGTCGATCTCGCACCGCTCGCTGATGTTTGGCGGATTGGCCTCGGGACAAAGCCGCATCACCGGCCTGCTCGAGGGCGAGGACGTGCTGCGCACCGGCGAGGCGATGAAGGCGATGGGGGCGAGGATCGAGCGGCGCGAGGGCGAATGGATTATCGACGGCGTCGGCAACGGGTGCCTGCTGGAGGCCGAGGCCCCGCTCGATTTCGGCAATGCCGGCACCGGCGCGCGGCTGACCATGGGCCTGGTCGGCACCTATGACATGAAGACGAGCTTCGTCGGCGACGCCTCGCTGTCTTCGCGCCCGATGGGCCGGGTGCTGGCGCCGCTGCGTGAGATGGGCACCCAGGTGCTCGACGCTGCGCCCGGCGACCGCCTGCCGCTGACCCTGGCCGGCCCGAAACATGCCGCACCGATCAGCTACCGCGTGCCGATGGCTTCCGCGCAGGTGAAGTCGGCCGTGCTGATCGCCGGGCTCAACACGCCGGGCGTCACCACGGTCATCGAACCGATCCCGACCCGCGACCACACCGAAAAGATGCTGGCCGGGTTCGGCGCCGCGCTGGAGGTCGAGATCGACGCCGAAGGCGCGCGCAACATCCGCATTCAGGGTCAGACCCGGCTTTCGGGCCGCGACATCGCGGTGCCGGGCGATCCGTCCTCGGCCGCCTTCCCGCTGGTGGCCGCGCTCATCGTGCCGGGTTCCGACATCACCATCGAGAACGCGCTGATGAACCCGACCCGCACCGGGCTGATCGACACGCTGCTGGAAATGGGTGCCGATATCGCGATCGTGAACCGGCGTGATGCCGGTGGCGAGGACGTGGCGGATTTGCGCGTGCGCGCGTCCGAACTCAAGGGCGTGACCGTGCCGCCCGCGCGCGCGCCCTTCATGATCGACGAATACCCGGTTCTGGCCGTCGCCGCCGCGTTTGCGGAAGGGACCACCGTGATGGACGGGCTCGACGAGCTGCGCGTAAAGGAAAGCGACCGCCTTGCCGCCGTCGCACGCGGGCTGGAGGCCAATGGCGTCGAATGCCGCGAGGGCGAGGCCTCGCTCACCGTCACAGGTCGGCCAGGCGGCAAGGGGCTCGGCGGCGGCACTGTCGCCACCCATCTCGATCATCGCATCGCCATGAGCTTCCTGGTGATGGGACTTGCCAGCGAAAAGCCGGTCACGGTGGACGATGCCACCATGATCGCCACCTCATTCCCGGAATTCATGTCACTGATGAAAGGCCTCGGCGCGCAGATCGGGTGAAGAAGAAGGGCACGATCCGGCCCCGGCATGGATGGCTCCTGGCGCCGATTTGGCGAAAAGGCCTTATGGCGATAAAAGGCCGACTTCATTGCCGGCCGGCGCCTGCCGCGCCGACCGCACCCTGTCCGTAGCTTGATACACAAGGTTCATGAAGTCTTATCCAAACTGCTTCGTCATCGCCATTGATGGTCCCGCCGCTTCCGGCAAGGGCACGTTGGCCCGCCGCATCGCCCAACATTACGGCTTGCCGCATCTTGATACCGGGTTGACCTACCGCGCCGTCGCACGGGCGCTGATCGTGGAGGACCTGCCGCTCGAAGACGAGGACATCGCCGCCAGGGCCGCCAGCAATATCGACCTGTCGCTGCTCGACCGCGGCCTCCTGTCCGATCACCGGATCGGCGAGGCCGCGTCGCAGGTCGCCGTCATGCCGGCGGTGCGCCGCGCGCTGGTCGAAAAGCAGCGCGCCTTTGCGGAAACGCCGCCCGGCTCGGTACTGGACGGACGCGATATCGGCACCGTGGTCTGCCCGGATGCCGACGTGAAGCTCTATGTGACGGCCAGCCCCCAGGTACGCGCGCAGCGTCGCCACGCCGAACTGTTGGAGGCCGGCGGATCGGAGACGGTTTCGGAGGTTCTGGACGACATCCGCCGCCGCGACGAGCGCGACATGGGCCGCGCCGATTCCCCGCTCAGGCCGGCCGAAGACGCGCACTTGCTCGACACGTCCGAAATGGATATAGAAGCCGCGTTCCAGGCTGCCGTTTCCGTCATCGACGCCAGACGTGCCGCCGGACAGCATATCTGAGACGATCAGCGGCGCTCGATCCGCCCTCGGTGAAGAGGGGTCGACGTCGCATTTCGGCTTGGCAGCCTAAACCGGAAGGCGGCACCCACGAGCGCCGGGTGCATGTCCCTCCACATGAAACACGAACCCGATGGCGCTGCCTGCCCCAAATGTGCGGCGGGCCTCCAGGAGCACAAATGTCAGCACTCAACCCCACCCGTGACGATTTCGCCAGCCTGCTCAACGAGTCCTTCGAAGAGCGTGACCTCGCCGAAGGCACCGTCGTCAAGGGAACTGTCACGGCCATCGAAAAAGACATGGCCATCATCGATGTGGGCCTCAAGGTCGAGGGCCGCGTCCCGCTGAAGGAATTCGGCGCCAAGGCCAAGGACGGCACGCTGAAGCCCGGCGATGAAGTCGAAATCTACGTCGAGCGCATCGAGAACGCGCTGGGCGAGGCAATCCTGTCGCGCGAGAAGGCTCGCCGCGAGGAGAGCTGGGTCAAGCTCGAGGTCAAGTTCGCCAATGGCGAGCGCGTCGAGGGCATCATCTTCAACCAGGTCAAGGGTGGCTTCACCGTCGATCTCGACGGCGCCGTGGCCTTCCTGCCGCGTTCGCAGGTCGACATCCGTCCGATCCGCGACGTCAGCCCGCTGATGCACAACCCGCAGCCCTTCGAAATCCTCAAGATGGACAAGCGCCGCGGCAACATCGTCGTGTCGCGCCGCACGGTTCTCGAGGAAAGCCGCGCCGAGCAGCGCTCCGAGATCGTCCAGAACCTCGAAGAGGGCCAGGTGGTCGAGGGCGTGGTCAAGAACATCACCGATTACGGTGCGTTCGTTGATCTCGGCGGCATCGACGGCCTGCTGCACGTCACCGACATGGCATGGCGCCGCGTCAACCATCCGACCGAGATTCTCAATATTGGCCAAACGGTCAAGGTGCAGATCATCCGCATCAACCAGGATACGCACCGCATCTCGCTGGGCATGAAGCAGCTCGAGGCCGACCCGTGGGAAGGCATTGGCGGCAAGTACCCGCTTGGCAAGAAGATCTCCGGCACGGTCACCAACATCACCGACTACGGCGCCTTCGTGGAGCTGGAGCCGGGCATCGAGGGTCTCATCCACGTTTCCGAGATGAGCTGGACCAAGAAGAACGTCCACCCCGGCAAAATCCTGTCGACCACCCAGGAGGTCGAGGTCGTCGTGCTCGAGGTCGACCCGGTCAAGCGTCGTATCTCGCTCGGCCTCAAGCAGACGCTGGAAAATCCGTGGGAGGCTTTTGCCCGCGAACATCCCGTCGGCGCGGTTGTCGAGGGCGAGGTTAAGAACAAGACCGAGTTCGGTCTGTTCATCGGCCTGGAAGGCGATGTCGACGGCATGGTCCACCTGTCGGATCTCGACTGGAACCGTCCCGGCGAGCAGGTCATCGAGGAATTCAACCGCGGTGACATGGTCCAGGCCCAGGTCCTCGACGTCGACGTGGAGAAGGAGCGCATCTCGCTCGGCATCAAGCAGCTCGGCCGCGACGCGGTCGGCGAGGCTGCCGCTTCCGGCGACCTGCGCAAGAACGCCGTGGTCACCTGCGAAGTCACCGGCATCAAGGATGGCGGCCTTGACGTGAAGCTGGTCGACCATGACGTCGAAGCCTTCATCAAGCGCTCGGATCTGTCGCGCGACCGTGACGAGCAGCGCCCCGAGCGCTTCTCGGTCGGCCAGAAGGTCGATGCCCGCGTCACCCAGTTCGACAAGAAGACGCGCCGCATCACCGTCTCCATCAAGGCGCTGGAAATCGCCGAGGAGAAGGAGGCCGTGGCCCAGTTCGGTTCGACCGATTCAGGTGCCTCGCTCGGCGACATCCTCGGCGCCGCGCTGAAGAAGCAGGGCGGCAAGGACGAATAGTCCTCGCGCATCCCGAATATGCGAAAGGCCCGCCGGAGCGATCCGGCGGGCCTTTTCCTTTGAACACCCGAGATCAGGGGAACGAAGGGACGCCTCCCACGTTTGTTGGATAACCGGCCGCGGACGCGGCTGGACGCGAACGAACGAAGGAGACTTATGATGAATTGGGACCGCGTCGAAGGAAATTGGGATCAGTTCAAGGGCAAGGCCCAGCAGCAGTGGGGCAAGCTCACAAATGACGACATGGATGTCGTCAAGGGCAAGCGCACCGAGCTGGTGGGCAAGATCCAGGAACGCTACGGCAAGGCCAAGGACGAGGCCGAGCGCGAGGTCGACGACTGGCTGTCGCGCCACTAGTCTGCGAACGCCCGTCCGAACACAAAGGCGTGAACCGGCCTCGGTTCACGCCTTTTCTATGTCCTCAAAGGGCCCGCCTCGCCATTCGCGCCAGTGTGTGGGGTTGACCTCGATCCGGTCGCCCGTATCCGCGCGCGCCCACCCGCCTTCGATGCGCCTGCAGGCGAAAACGAGCGCATGCGTACCCTCGCGGTCGATGACGGCGAGTTCGATATCACGGTCAAAAGGGGCGGTTGAGGCAGCGTTCCACATGCCAAAGGACTGCCGCCATCATTCTTTCTGCGCATTGATTTGAATCAGAAATGGCGAATCACGCGTTTTCCAGTTCATAATCTCGGATGATTTCCGCGACGACCCTTTGCGCCCAACCGTCCTTGGCGCCATCCTTACGCCCCGCCATCACGATCAGCGCCTTCCACAGCGTCCACCCGCGCCCTCGTGCCCAGGCGGTCGCGTCCAGCCCCGCCCTTCGGCGCAACGCCGCACGGCCGGTCGCATCGAGAAAGGTCCAGGCGATATAGAGGTCGCAGGCCGGGTCGCCGATCGCCGAACTGCCGAAGTCGATCACGGCTGACAGCCGGCCGTCCCGGACCAGCAGGTTGCCGGCGCTGACATCGCCGTGGACCCAGACCGGGTCATGCTCCCACCGTGAGGACAGGGCCGTGTCCCAGATCTCCCGGCAGACGGCCTGGTCGACCGCCTCGCCCAGCAGGTCGAGCGCGGCCTCCGTCTCATGCGCATAGACCGCAAGGTCCCCGCCGCGATGGAAATTGTGCTGTCCTGCAGGCGGCGCGTTCTCTGTATCGACCTGCCGCAAGGCAACCAGGAAAGCGCCCAGGTCGCCCGCAAAGGCTGCCAGATCTTTGATCGGCCCCTTTTCGGCCGGCGTGCCGTCGATCCAGCGATAGATCGACCATGGCCAGGGATAGTTTTCGCCCGGCCTGCCGAGCCCGACGGGCTCCGGGATCGGTAGCGGGAGTTCCCGCGCCAGCATCGGCAGCCAGCGCTGCTCCTTCTCGATCTCGGCCACGTAGCGCGCCGCGCTCGGCAGCCGCACCACGAGCTCTTCGCCCAGCCGGAAGGTCCGGTTGCTCCAGCCGCCGGGAATGACGGGCTCGACCGGCAGACCGGCCCATTGCGGGAACTGGGCGGCGACAAGGCGGCGAACCAGGTCGGCGTCGATCGAGGACCGGTCGATCTCGATTATCATGAAAGGCGGACCTTGTTGACGGCGGACCCACCCTATCGAAGCAAGACGACTTCGAGGTGACCCGCCGGCATCAATTGCCAAGAAAAAGGCCGGGCCGACGAAGGACCCGGCCTGTCTCTTGAATCGGAGCCCTGAATACTAGCCTTCGCCCTGCAGGCACTCGGTCAGCGAAATCGTCAGGTTGCGGACGAGGTCGAAATAGAGCTCCGGCCCGTCGTCGAGATCGGCACCCAGCGGATCGAGAACGCCTGCGCGGGCTGGCGTGCCTTCGGTGACCACCTGCACGAGACGCGGCTCGAATTGCGGCTCGGCAAAGACGCAGCTGACGTCGAGATCGCGCACCCGCGTGCGGATCTCGTCGATACGGGCGGCACCCGGCATCACTTCGGGGCTGACCGTGATCGATCCGGTTGCGGTCACGCCGAAACGGTTCTCGTAATACTGATAGGCGTCGTGGAAGACGATGAAGCCGCGCCCGGAGATCTCGGCCAGCTGAGCCTCTACCTCGGCGGAGAGTTCGTCCAGCCGCCCGCGCAAAGCTTCCGCGTTTTCCGCGTAGGTTTCGGCATTGTCGGGATCGGCCGCGGAAAGGGCTGCCTCGATCTCACCCACGAACACTTTTGCGTTCTCGGGATCGAGCCACATATGCATGTCATAGGCGCCGTGATGGGCATGGCCATGCTCTTGCCCGTGATCGTCATGGGCATGATCGTCGTGGGCGTGGTCGTCGTGGCCATGCCCATGGTCGTCGTGCGAATGACCGGCTTCCTCGTGGCTATGGCCATGGTCGTCATGCCCGTGCTCGTCGTGGCCATGACCGTGGTCGTCGTGGGAATGGCCGGCTTCCTCGTGGTCATGGCCGTGGTCGTCATGTGCATGATCGTCGTGGCCGTGCTCCTCATGGCTATGCCCGTGGTCGTCATCGCCGTGCGAGTGGCCCTCATCGTCGTGCCCGTGCTCGTCATGGCCATGCCCGTGGTCGTCGTGGTCGTCGTGATCGTGGGTATGTGCCTCGAAGGGGCCGCCCTCGCGATATTCGAGCCGCGTTAGCCCGTGCGCCTCGCTCAGCTTCACCACCGTCGCATTGCTCGCCAGCGTGTCGAGTGCGCCGGACAAAAACATCTCCATATCCGGGCCGACCCAGAACACCACGTCGGCGCCTTCCAGCATCGCGGCTTCCGAGGGGCGCAACGAATAGGTGTGCGGGGAGCCCGCACCGCGTACCAGCAGGCCGGGCTCGCCGACGCCCTCCATCACCCCTGCGACCAGCGAATGGACCGGCTTGATCGAGGCAACAACGTCCAGCGCATGCGCCGCGCCGGTGCCGCACAGCGCCATCGCCGTCGATGCCAGTACAATCCGTCTGAAGTTCTTCATCGCGAGCTCCTTCTTCATGTTGCGCGGTGGCCTTACCCAATAACGTTATGACATTACGTCTGATTGCGAAACGCTATAACGTGTGCCATATGCTGGGGGCAACCCCCCGACGGACCGTGGATGCTGAAAAGAACCGAAAACCTGACCCCGGAAACGCTGGTCTCTCTTGCCGGCGCGGGTGTGCGGCGCGGCGGCCGCTGGCTCGTGCGCGGCGTCGATCTCGATGTCAGGCGCGGCGAGATCGTCACCCTGATCGGCCCCAACGGGTCCGGCAAGAGCACCACCGCCAAGACCGCCATCGGCGTCATGAAGGCCGACGAGGGCAGCGTGCGCCGGCAGCCGGGCCTTCGGGTCGGCTACGTGCCGCAAAAACTGACCATCGACTGGACCCTGCCGTTGACCGTGCGCCGGCTGATGACACTGACCGGACGGCTGCCAAAAGCAGAAATCGCCGAGGCGCTGGAAGCCGTCGGCATCTCGCATCTGGCCGACGCCGAGGTGCAGCATCTGTCCGGCGGCGAGTTCCAGCGCGCGCTGCTTGCCCGCGCGCTCGCCCGCAAGCCCGACCTGCTGGTGCTCGACGAGCCGGTGCAGGGCGTGGATTTTTCCGGCGAGGTCGCGCTCTACCAGCTTATCCGCGACATACGCGACCGCACCGGCTGCGGCATCCTTTTGATCTCGCACGATCTCCACGTCGTCATGGCCGATACCGACACGGTGCTGTGCCTCAACGGTCATGTCTGCTGCCGCGGCACGCCGGAATCGGTCGTCGCCGATCCCGAATATCTGCGCCTGTTCGGCGCGCGGGCGGCCGAGACGCTGGCGATCTACCGCCATCGCCACGACCACACCCATTTGGCCGACGGACGCGTGCTGCACGCAGACGGCTCGATCACCGACCATTGCCACCCGGATGACGGCCACCACGACCACCATCACCATGGCGGGCATCACGACCAGGGAACCGGCAATGCTCGATGATTTCTTCTCCCGCGCGATGATCGCCGGCATCGGGCTGGCGCTCACAGTCGGCCCGCTCGGCTGCTTCATCGTGTGGCGGCGCATGGCCTATTTCGGCGACACCATGGCCCATTCCGCGCTGCTGGGAGTCGCCATTTCCTTCCTCTTTTCCATCGACATCACGATCGGCGTCTTCGTCGTCGCCGCGCTTGTCTCGCTGGCGCTGCTGGCACTGCAGAAACGCGGCGCGCTGTCGACCGATGCGCTGCTCGGCATCCTGTCCCACTCCACGCTGGCGCTCGGCCTGGTCATGGTCGCCTTCATGACCTGGATCAGGGTCGACCTGATGGGTTTCCTGTTCGGCGACATCCTCGCGGTATCGCGCTGGGACATCGCCGTCATCTATCTTGGCGGCCTGTTCATCCTGGGCATCGTTGCCTGGCTGTGGCGCCCGCTTTTGGCCTCCACCGTCAACGAGGAACTGGCCGAGGCCGAAGGCCTGTCACCGGAGCGCTCGCGGCTCGTCTTCATGCTTCTGATGGCGCTCGTCATCGCCATCGCCATGAAGATCGTCGGCATTCTGCTCATCACCGCCCTGCTCATCATCCCGGCCGCCACCGCGCGCCGCTTCGCCGCCACTCCCGAGCAGATGGCGGTGCTCGCCTCCTTCATCGGCGCGGTGGCTGTCGCCGGCGGGCTGTTCGGCTCGCTCCACTACGACACGCCGTCCGGACCCTCGATCGTGGTCGCCGCGCTGGCGCTGTTCATCCTCAGCCTCGTCCCGGCAGGACTTGTCTCGCGACGCAAAACGGCCGAGACTTACCGCCGATGAGCACGCCCCGCAAACTCACCCGCAACCAGGCCCTGGTCCTCGATACGCTGGAAAAAGCTGGCCAGCCGCTGTCGGCCTACACAATCCTCGACCGTCTGCGCGACGAAGGCCTGCGGGCGCCGCTGCAGGTCTACCGCGCTCTCGAAAAGCTGCTCGAGGCAGGTGCCGTCCACCGGCTTGAAAGCATCAATTCCTTCGTCGCCTGCGCCCATCCCCATCATCATCACGATCATGGCCGGGCCGCTTTCGCCATCTGCGACACGTGCGGCCGCGTCGACGAGTTCTCCGACGACACGGTCCAGGAACGCCTGGCGGCGTGGAGCGCCCAGAACGGCTTCAAGATCGCCCGCACGACGATCGAGATCAGGGGCCATTGTTCTTCCTGCGCCGAAGCGTGATGGGGCGGGAACAAACCGCACGCCCGTCTGTTTGACCTCTTGCAAGATCGGGCCGTGTCAACCGGACATGGCGACATGGGGCACAGGTTCGGTTTTTCCGGTTTCCCGCCTGACCTTGGGACTGGTTCCCACCCCTGCCTCGCCCGGCCCGGTCTTCACCTCCACTTTTCGTCTGCGACGACCGTCTTCAACGGAGCCGACAGGGCCCATTCCAGCCTGCCGTCGGCGTACTCGTAGCGTGCCACGCCGCCCAGCGCCTGCGGAGCCACCCGCCTGAGGACGACGCTGCCGAAGCCTCGCCGGACGCTGTCGTCCTCGATCAATGGTGGCTCCCCGGCATCCTCGATCCAGGACAGTCGAAACGCGGCGTCGTGATCGGCCTCGTCAACCTGCCAGGCGATGGCGATCGTGCCGCCATGAGCCAACACACCATATCGGGCGGAATTGGTTGCCAGTTCGTGCAGCGCCATGCCCAGGCTCTGCACGGCTTCCGGCCGCACCCTGACCGCTGGCCCCGAAACCGTGATCCGGTCCAGACCGCCGAAAGGCTCGATCTGCTGGAGCACGAGCGCTTCCAGCGGAACGCCCTTCCAGTCGACCGTGACCAGCAGATCCTGCGAGCTCGCCAGTGCCATGATCCGTTGGCGCAGCTTTGCCTCGAACTCGGCCGGGGATGATGTGTGCTTCAGGCTCTCGCGCACCATCGACAGGATGACGGCATACTGGTTCTTCACCCGGTGGTTGACCTCGCGCAGGAGCAGCCTGATGCGGCTCTCGCTTTCGCGGCTTTCGGAAATGTCGCGCGCGATCTTCGAGGCGCCGATGATCTTCCCGTCGGGGGTCCTGATCGGCGATACGGTCAGCGAGATCGGCACCAGCGTTCCGTCCTTGCGCCGGCGGATCGTTTCGAACGTGTCGATCCGCTGCCCGGCGCGAATGCGCGCGATGATGCTTGCCTCCTCGGGACGGTGGGTCTCAGGGATGACGATGAGGATCGGCTGGCCGATCGCCTCGCTGGCGCTGTAGCCGAACAGGCGTTCGGCGGCCGGATTCCAGCTTGTGATGATGCCGTACAGGTCCTTGCTGATGATCGCGTCGAATGAGGACTCGACGATCGCGGCAAGGCGCGCATTGGCCAGCGCGTTGCCGGTTCCCTCGGATAGTGAAATCGGGCTGGCGGTCTTGTCGTTCATCGGGCGTTTGCCTCGTGGCATCCATCCTCACAACAATAGCGCCAAGCAAAAATGGTTTCACCACAACCGAATCGGGATGATGATCTTGGCGGCAATCGGTGGTAGCCTGTGCCGTCGCCAACGGAGTCTGCTGCAATGCCACTTCGCTTGACCACCTGGAACATCGAATGGTTCGGCCAGTTGTTGCAGGGCAAGACGCGAACCATCCCTCGGCGCAGTCGCGATGTCACCTCCCAGGAAGGCATTGCGCTTCAGGTTCTGCAGCGGCAGCAGATTGCAGAACAGATCAGACGCATCGATCCGGATATATTGTGCATCCAGGAAGGCCCCTCCACCGGCAATATCGGACTTCTCGAGCAATTTTGCGCCGACGAACTCGAGGGTATGTGGACGGTCATCAAGCGGCAACAGGGAGATCCCTACCTGATCTCGGGAGCGCAGGGCATCTTCTTCATGGTGAAGTCGGTGCTCCGCGACCAGCTGCAACCAAATCTGATGTCCCAGAACCTCTGGATCGCCGCGACCGAGGCGGAAAGCCGTGTCGACTTCGCCGCTGCCGGCGAGCATGGCCGAAGATGGCGCATTGTCCATCCGTGGTTCAAGCCGGATCAGAAGAGCACACACCCTGCTGTCGATGACGATTGGGACGGAGAGGGAGATCCCCCGCCGGCCGGCCTCACGGATCGCGAACACGGGCATTTCCGCCATCCGCAGGTGCTTGTCTGTACCATCGGCAGTCGCCGGCTGGACATTGTCGGCGTGCATCTGAAATCGAAGTTCTCAAGCGCGGACTACGCGGCGGCGGGTCGTCTCAGGCAGAAGGAACGGCTGACGAAGGCTGAGGTAGCCAGGATCAAGGCCGTCGAGCAGATGGCCGTGGAAGCGCGGATCAAGATTTCGACCGAGGTCATCAACCTGCGCTACTTCATCGACAACCGCTTCCGCAACGAACCCGACCCGGCGTTGTTCGTGCTTGGCGATCTCAACGACGGCATCGGCAAGGAATATTTCGAGCGGAATTATCTCTTTCACGACGCGATTTCTGGACTGCAGGGCGACGTTTTCTTCGCTCGACGCTTCATGAACCACGCCCTGTTCGACTACACGCCCCGCGAGGGTGAAAACCATCGCTGGACGGCGCGCTTCCGCGACGTATGGGAACCAGCCCGGCCGGAAGAGATACTTCTCGATCATATCGTCTTCACCCAGTCTGTTGTCGGCAATGAGGCCTTGGCGCGCACCGGCTTGCGGGTTCCGGCCAAGGCAGGGCGGGTCGAGCATGAGATCCACAATGCGGTCAATGCCGTATTCGTCAGCGAAAACGACTTCACCAGTGACCATCGACCCGTGACGGTTGACGTCGAAACGGCCGACGGATTGCTCATGTTGCCATGATCAGCCCGCACGGTTACGCTTTCCGGAACGAGTTCACCGACGGTGGGAGGAGCAATGACCAGCCTGTCGCGCCGCCACCTTTTGGCAGCCGCAGCCGCGGCCACCCTGATCCCAGCGCCGGCGTTGGCGCAGGAAGAGTTTTCCCTTGAAGGCATACTGCCCTTCATGTGGGATGCGCATGTCGTGCGCGATCTCGTCATTCTGCCCGATTTCGGCGAGGAGCCGACAATCCGCTATGTCGGCCGCGATTTTCATTCGCGCACCGGGCTTGTCGCCGCAGCCCATCTGATGGGTGCGTTCGAAAATCGCGTCCAGGCCGCACATTATATCGACCGGCTGTCCGCCCTCGGCGAACCGCAATTCGAGCCGGAAGGGCTGGCGTCACAGATGCAGGTGATCGAGGCGCTGCTGCGCGCGAACCTGCCGCTCATTCCGCGCGTCGGCTCCGTCCAGCCGGTGCGACTGGCCCTGGTCGAGCCGCCGCCCTTCATTCCGCCGGGTGATCGCGCCATTCTGGTTCGCATCCTCGCCGACACGCTGGAAATCGATCCGGACGACCTTCCCGACGAGCAGAATCTCGAAGGCAGCACCGAGATCATCGGCCTGCTCGATGCCATGCTGGAACTGGCCCGCGAGGAAGAATGGGCAGCCCTTGCGGATACCGCCGAACGCCTGTTGCTCGTTTCGGCGAGTTCGACCCGGTTGACTGCGATACGCCCGGATGCGCGACCGCGCGTCCTCTACAACCTTGCCGCCAACTGCGTGCCGCTCATCGGCTGGACCTACATGTCGGCTCGGCTGACCGCCGGCATGCGGCGCAACCTGCACCGTTTTTCGTTCGGCTGAATATACGACGGCCAATCTTCCGGCGGAGCAGGCCTGATCTATCCCGGTAAGGATCTAGGCCGACCGGCCCAGGGGATACTCCGCCCTCACCCGTCTGCGGTACAGCCAGCCGCTAAGCTGTTGCGCCATGACGGTTGCGGGAACCAGCGAAGCAACCCCGCCCCGTCGTTCCACGCGAAAACGTCGGGTGGCGCCGACGATGTCATTGTGAACAGCGTAGACCGCAAAAACCGTCACCACCAATTGCTCGACATCCTCGACGGCTGTGGCGTGCCCGTCATGGTCTGCGGCCTCCAGCACCATCTCGGCAAGCCGGGCGAATGTGCCGATATCGAGCAGATCACCCTGTGCGACCGGTCCCTGCGCTGTTGTTTCGACGGATGCGCGGGCGCTTTGGCCTTCCTGCAGCTTCTGCGTGTCCGAAACCACCCGGCTCAACGAGCGATCGCCGACGATCAGCTCCATCTTGACCGCCTGTATGTAGATCGGGCCTGCGCTCATATTGGCGACAATGCAGCGGCTGTCGAGATCTTCGCCGGCTCCCCGGTTGATGAGAATGTTGGACTGGTTCTGCTTGCGAAAAGTGACGTAGAGCAACTGGAAATAGGCGATCCAGACAAACAGCATGGCGCCGTTGAGAATGACGTTCATCGCCTCCGAATTGCTGGACAGCCAGGACCACATGCTTCCTTGCCTTTCTCATTTCGATTCGGGACCGCGCACCGCCTCCAGTTCCCCGATGCCGACGCCCTTGCCCGCCGTGAACGCCTTGGCCAGCTTCTTCAGCGCCTCAGGATCGAGCCGGCGCCCTGCCTGCTCATGAACCTCCTTGAGAAAGTCGCGCTGGGCGCGACGCGGCCGACCGGCCAGGACGGCGGCGAGCGTCAGCATATCGAGCACCACGGTCTTTTCGGCATCCGACAGCCGGCCCAGATGGTCGCTGTCGTTCTCCCAGTCGCTTTCGATCTCCTCGCGCTCGGGATCGACCTCTTCCACCAGGCGCTTGATCAGCAGGATGTAGTTGGGGTGGGCGTCGTAGCCGCGCATCACCATTTCGGCGACACCGTGCAGGAGCAGGTCGCGCGCCTCCTTGCTGAGACCTCCGTCATGCTCGTGGATCAACTCCATCATGGTGTCGATCGCGCCGGGGCCCAGCGCCCGCAACCGCGCTTCGTTGACGACGCGCCAAGTGATCCACGCATTCCAGGCAGCATAGAGCGGGATAGCGAGCAGCGGAATGAAACCGCGCAACGCCGCCCGCGCCACCAGCCTGCGCATCAGGATACGGATGACGAAGCTCGATGCCCCCACCTTCACCTTGTAGGCGAGGTTCTGGGCGATCAGCCGCCAGCGTGGCATCAAGGCATAGGGATCTACGCCGTGCACGACATGATGCGGGTTGGGTGATTCGAGCGCCGCCCGCGCCAGCCCCACCGACAGCAGCTCCGAGCGCTTCTCGCCGTCCAGCGGCGCGCCCAGCAGCGCGTTGACCCGGGCCGTGGCATCGAGCGCGTTCCAGTAGAGAAACGCCATCTCGATCACGGTGATCACGCCGACAAAGGCGTAGAAGGCGGCCCAGTAGGGCAGTTGCTCCCAGAACGGCCAGTCTTCGATGCCTCCGCGCCAGCCCAGCCGGATCCATGCTTCCACGCCACCGATCAGCGCGCCCGACACCACGCCCGAGGCCACCGCCCAAAGTACCGCCCGGCGGCGCAATCGCGCGAGATCGGCGGTATCGACGTCGCTTGCGCGGCCACTCCTGTCCGCGCCGTCGCAGCGGCGCGCCAGATAGTGGCTCGCCTTGCGCTCCAGCACATTGGGCTCGGGCAAACCCTGCGTACGGGTTGCGGCATCCGTCATGATGGATTCGGCGTTGAAATGGCGATGGCCCTCTCGCTCGGTCAGGTTTTCGACACTTGAGCCAGATCAATGCCGGAAGGGCCCTGGGGTTGCAGTTTGGGGTCGATCCGAGGGGGTTTTCGGGTCGCAAGGCACTCCGAATCGCGTTCATTGGCCGCAGCCGAAAGCGACTGGGGGGTGTTGCGGAATTATCGTTAACTTGCGCATAAGGCGCTGCAGCTTATAATCATTCCAATGAGAGCTACGACATGAATTTCGACGCCTTCTTCTCCGACAAGCTGAAGGCCCTTCATGAGGAAGGCCGCTACCGGGTTTTTGCCGATCTCGAGCGGCGTGCGGGGTCGTTTCCGCGCGCCAAGAGGTTTGTGGGCGAGGAGGCGCGTGAGGTCACGGTCTGGTGCTCGAACGACTATCTGGGCATGGGCCAGCATCCGGGCGTGATCGCGGCAATGCACGAGGCGCTGGACACGTGCGGGGCGGGTGCGGGCGGCACGCGCAACATTTCCGGCACCAATCACTACCATGTGCTTCTGGAGCGTGAGCTGGCCGACCTGCACGGCAAGGAGGCGGCATTGCTGTTCACCTCCGGCTACGTGTCGAACTGGGCCTCGCTGTCGACGCTCGGTGCCAACATCCCCGGCTGCGTGATCATCTCCGACGAGAAGAACCACGCCTCGATGATCGAGGGCATTCGCCACTCCAAGGCGGAAAAGCGCATCTTCAAGCACAACGACCCGGCCGATCTCGACCGGATCCTTGCCGAATACGGTCCTGACCGGCCCAAGATCGTCGCCTTCGAGAGCGTCTATTCGATGGATGGCGACATCTGCCCGATGGAAGAGATCGTGGCGGTGGCCGAGAAGCACGGCGCCATGACCTATCTCGACGAGGTCCATGCGGTCGGCCTCTACGGTCCGCGCGGCGGCGGCATCGCCGAGCGCGAGGGGCTGATGGACAGGATCACCCTGATCGAGGGCACGCTCGGCAAGGCCTTCGGCGTGGTCGGCGGCTACATTACCGGCTCGGCCGCACTCATCGACTTCGTGCGCTCCTATGCGTCCGGCTTCATCTTCACCACCGCGCTGCCGCCGCATGTGGCGGCCGGTGCGCTCGCCTCCATCCGCCACCTCAAGATGAGCCAGATGGAGCGCATGCGCCAGCGCGACCGGGTGGCCAAGGTGCGCGCGCGTCTCGACGCGGCCGGCATTCCCTACATGCCCAATCCCAGCCACATCGTGCCGGTGATGGTGGGCGACCCGGTCAAGTGCAAGTGGATCTCCGACATCCTCTTGGACCGCCACGGCATCTATGTGCAGCCGATCAACTATCCGACCGTGCCGCGCAAGACCGAGCGCCTCAGGATCACGCCCTCGCCGCTGCACACCGACGCCGATATCGACCACCTGGTCTCGGCGCTGTCGGAACTGTGGTCGCAATGCGCGCTGGCGCGCCAGGTGGCGTGAGACAAAGCGCCGCCACCATGCGCGCCGCCGACCCGCTCATTCCGGCGATTGCCGGCGACGGCTCGCTCTATCCGATCGGCAAGATGGAAGCGCACGAGAAGGGCCAGAAGCATCTGGCGATCTCGGCCTTCGTCTTTTGCGGCGAGCTGTTGCTGCTGCAGCGAAGGGCGGCGGGCAAGTATCACTGCCCCGGCCAGTGGGCCAACACGTGCTGCACGCATCCGCACTGGGGCGAGGCGGTCGAGGCGGCCGCCCATCGCCGGCTCGGCGAGGAGCTGGGGCTTGCGGCGGAACTGTCGCCGCGCGGCGTGGTCGAATACCGGGCCGAGGTCGGCAACGGGCTCACCGAGCACGAGGTGGTGCATGTGTTCGAGGGCCACCTGAAACAGCCGATCCTGCCCGACAGCCACGACCCGCACGAGGTCGCGGAAACGCGCTGGGCAAGCCTGGCCGAACTCAGCGCCGAAATCGAAGCCGACCCCGACAGCTTCACCCCATGGCTCAGGATCTATCTCCAGAGATGGAACGAGCTCGACCTGAGGATGGCGGCGTGAGCCGGGACCTTCGCGACTGCCGCGCGGCCGCATGACAGACGAGACCTCGAAGACGCTGTTCCACCCCTTCGAGACGGGTGATCTCGCCTCGCCGGGCACCGGTTCGCGCGTGCTCTTCATCGGTGCCGAGCCTGGATTTCGGCTGCCGGAAGGTTTTGCGGGCGAGCTTGTTCTGGTGCAGGGCTTCCGTCCCTCTTTCATCGATCTCGAGCGGCAAGGCTTCCAAGTCCTGCCCGAGCCGGAAGGCACGGGTTTCGATCTGGTCCTGATCCTGGCCGGGCGGCATCGCGGCCGCAACGAGGCCTGGATCGCCGAGGCTGTCCGTCGCGTGCGGCCTGAAGGCCTGATCGTCGTGGCCTCCTCCAAGCGGGACGGCGCCGATGCGCTGCGCCGGCGCATGGACAAGTTGGTATCGCTGGGCGGCCATCTGTCGAAATATCACGGCGTCGTCTTCTGGTTCGAGCGACCTGAGGGTGGGTTTCCCGAACCGGACGACGCCGAGGCTCTGGTGGAGGATCGCTTCCACACCGCACCCGGCATGTTCTCGCATGGGAGGGTCGATCCTGGCTCCCGGCTACTGGCAGCCCATCTGCCGGACCGCATCCCGGGCAAGGTAGCCGATTTCGGCGCCGGCTGGGGTTATCTCTCGGCAGTCATCGCCGAGCGGGCCAGGGAAGGGACGGTCCTGCATCTCTACGAGGCCGATCATGCCTCCTGCGCGGCGGCACGCCGCAATCTGGCAGGTCACGCCGAGCGCATCGGGATCGATGTGTTCTGGCGCGATGCTGCACGCGAAGCGCCCGAGACAAGCTATGACCTCGTCGTCATGAACCCGCCTTTCCACGCCACCGGCCGGGCTGCCGATCCGGCCGTCGGCGGCGCGATGATCGCTGCAGCCGCCCGCGCGCTGCGCAAGGGCGGCACGCTGCTGATGGTGGCCAATGTGGGACTGCCCTATGAGGCGATCGTCGGCGGGCTCTTTGCGCGCCACACGGAGCTTGAACGCGCGGGCGGCTTCAAGGTGATTTCGGCGCTGCGCTGAAACTCAATGCGCCACGGCGCGCGGCATTTCCCATGCATCGTCCGGCTGCAACGGAACTTCAAGGGCAGACAGTGCGGGAGCAGGCAAGGTGATCGGCTGCCCGGCGCCGTCCAGGGGCAGCGGTCTGCCGAAAAGATAGCCCTGCACGACCTCGCAACCGGCGGCCTTGAGCAGTGTCGCCTGGCCTTCCGTCTCCACACCTTCGGCGATGGTACGCACGCCAAGTGCGCGCGACAGACCGACAATGGTCGACACCACCGCGCCCGAATTGCCGTCGGTTTCCATGCGGGCGACGAAAGAGCGGTCGATCTTCAGCTTCTTGAAGCGGAAATCGATCAGGTAGCTGAGATTGGAATAACCGGTTCCGAAATCGTCGACGGCCACCGAGATGCCCATGTCGCCGAGTTCGGCGAGGATGGCAGCCGCGCGGACGCGATCCTGCATCATGGCCGTTTCTGTCACTTCCAGTTCCAGCCTTGCCGGATCGATGCCGGTTTCCTCTATGATGCGACGCACGCGCGAAACGAAGTCGCGCGAACCGAACTGAACCGGCGAGATGTTCACCGCGACAGCACATTGGCCGGGCAGCTTCCTGGCGTCTGAGCAGGCACGCTGCAGCACCCATTCGCCGATCGGCACGATCATGCCGGTTTCCTCGGCCACCGGCACGAATTCGGCCGGCGGGATCATGCCACGCTGGGGATGCTTCCAGCGGATCAAAGCCTCGTAGCCGACCGTGTCGCCCTTCGCCAGGTTGAGCTGGGGTTGGTAATAGACGTCGAAGTCGCCGCGTTCGAAGGCCGTGTGCAGCTCGGATTCGATCCAGTGGCGGTATTCGGCGACCTTGCCCATCTCGTCGGAATAGGCCGACCAGTTGCCGACGCCGGCGGCCCGCGCGTTCTGCAGCGCCAGATTGCTGTGGCGCAGAAGCGCGACAGGATCCTGCCCGTCGAGCGGCATGGCGACGACGCCAACCGAGACGCTGACTGACTGCATGTGAGAGGGCAACTGGTAAGGCTCCATCAGCCGCTGCACCAGGCGCTCGATGAAATGGTCGAAGCGGCCGGGAACGGCCTCGTCCGGGATCAGCACCGCGAATTCGCCGGCACCGATCCGCCCCACCGTCACCCCGGCGGGCAATTCCGAGACGAGGCGTTTGGCAAAGCCCCTGATCAGCTGGTCTCCCTGCCCGTAGCCGATCGTATCGTTGATGTGCTTCATCCGGTCGATGTCGATGTCGAGCAGGAACACCGGCTTGCCGTCGCGCAGGGTACGCGCGGCCGCTTCAGCGATCTTGCCGATCATGGCAATGCGCGCGTGCAGACCGGTCAGCTTGTCGATCTGGGTTTCCTTGAAGACATAGGTCGCGGACTCATCCACGCCGGCAAAGAACGACATGGCGGCCAGCGATGCGGCCAACGCGCAGAGTGCGGCCACCATAGCACCGACCACTTCGGTCGGCAGGCCGGCCAACTGACCGCCAAATCCTGCCCGCATGGCCCAGAGCGCAAGAACGAAGCTGCCAAAGCCCGAGGCGCCAATGGTCAACAATCGAAAGGTCTGGCTGCGAGCTGGATTCTGTGCGGAATACATGCCGACTCTTCTCCAATCTGGATCAGAATAGCGGCCTTGTCTTAAAGTCGGGTTCCGTGGATCCGCACATATTTACGAAATTAGTTCTCCGCGCCCGCGTTCTGCCGCAGTTCGTCGAGCCGCGGCATCGAGACGATGTGGTAGCCTGAATCGACATAGTGCACCTCGCCGGTCACGCCGGACGACAGGTCGGAAAGCAGGTAGAGCGCCGAACCGCCGATCTCGTCGATGGTCACGGTACGCCGCAGGGGCGCGTTGCGCTGCTGGTGGGCATACATGAAACGAGCGTCGGCAATGCCGGCACCCGCCAGCGTACGAACCGGACCGGCCGAGATCGCGTTGACCCTTATGTTGCGCGGCCCATAATCGTGGGCGAGGTAGCGCACGCTGGCCTCCAGCGCTGCCTTGGCGACGCCCATGACGTTGTAGTTGGGCATGACGCGCACCGAGCCGGCATAGGTCATGGTCACCATGCTGCCGCCCTCGTTCATCATGGCTGCCGCCTTGCGGGCGATCTCGGTGAAGGAGTAGCAGGAGATCACCATGGTGCGGGTGAAGTTCTCGCGCGTGGTGTCGGCGTAAAGCCCCTTGAGTTCGTTGCGGTCGGAAAAGCCGATCGCGTGGACCACGAAGTCCAGCCCGCCCCAGGCCTCCTGCAGTGCGCCGAACGTGGCATCGATCGTGGCGCTGTCCTCGACGTCGCACGGCAGGACCAGCTTTGTCTCCAGCTTCTCGGCGAGCGGCTTGACCCGGCGCCCGAAAGCTTCGCCCTGATAGGTGAAGGCAAGCTCGGCGCCTTCGGCATGCAGCTTCCTGGCAATGCCCCAGGCGATGGAATGATCGTTGGCGACCCCCATGATGAGGCCACGCTTTCCCTTCATGATGCCTGACATATGCGCCTCAGCCGTTGTAGCGCTGGAAGACCAGCGTCGCGTTGGTGCCGCCAAACCCGAAGGAGTTGGACAGCACTGTGTCGATTCTGGCATCGTCGATGCGCTCGCGCACGATCGGCACGCCCTCGAATTCCGGGTCCAGCGTCTCGATATGGGCGCTCTTGCCGATGAAACCCGCCTTCATCATCAGGATAGAATAGATCGATTCCTGCACGCCTGCCGCTCCCAGCGAATGACCGGTCAACGATTTGGTCGAGGCGACATGCGGGATCTTATCGCCGAAGGTCTCGCGGATCGCGCCGATCTCCTTCTGGTCGCCGACAGGTGTCGAGGTGCCGTGCGTGTTGATGTAGTCGACCGGCCCCTCCACGGTCGCCAGCGCCTGGCGCATGCAGCGCACCGCGCCCTCGCCGGAAGGCGCCACCATGTCATGGCCGTCCGAGGTCGCCCCGTAGCCGACGATCTCGGCATGGATCGTGGCGCCGCGCGCCTTGGCGTGCTCCAGTTCCTCGAGCACCAGCACGCCGGCACCGCCGGCAATGACGAACCCGTCGCGGTCGACGTCATAGGCGCGCGAGGCTGTGGAAGGACGATCGTTGAACCTGGATGTCATGGCGCCCATCGCGTCGAACAGGTTCGACATCGACCAGTCGAGATCCTCGTGGCCGCCGGCAAAGACCATGTCCTGCTTGCCCCACTGGATCAGCTCGTATGCATTGCCGATGCAGTGCGCCGAGGTCGAGCAGGCCGACGAGATCGAATAGTTGACGCCGTGGATCTTGAACCAGGTGGCGAGCGTTGCCGATGCGGTCGACGACATCGCCTTGGGAACGGCAAACGGGCCGATCCGCTTCGGGCTGGCGTTCTTCCGGGTCAGGTCGGCAGCATCCACGATGGTGCGGGTCGAGGGTCCACCGGATCCCATCACGATGCCGGTGCGCTCGTTGGAGATCTCGCTTTCGGTGAGACCGGCCTCCTCGATCGCCTGCATCATGGCGACGTGGTTCCACGCGCCGCCCTTGTGCAGGAAACGCATGGCGCGGCGATCGACCATGTCGCTGACGTCGATGTCCGGAGCGCCCCAGACCTGGCAGCGGAAACCGTGCTCGGCGAAATCCTCCGAGAAGCTGATGCCCGAGCGGGCCTCGCGCAGGGACTCGGTCACCTCTGCGGTGTTGTTGCCGATCGAGGACACGATGCCCATTCCCGTCACAACCACGCGTCTCATGGCGCGCTCCTTCCTTGATTGGCGGCCTTCGGCCTGTTTCTTGTCAGTGCGGGACGATCGATCAGCTCTGCTTTGCCAGTCCGACCTTCAGGTCGACGGCCTTGTAGATCTGTTCGCCATCGGCCTTGAGCCAGCCATCGGCGATGCCGAGAACCAGACGTCCGCGCATCACGCGCTTGAAGTCCACGCCGTATTCTACCTTCTTGACGGAAGGCGTGACCATGCCCTTGAACTTCACCTCGCCTGTCGACAGGGCCATGCCCTTGCCCTGTTCGCCGAGCCAGCCCAGGAAGAACCCGGTCATCTGCCACATCGCATCGAGGCCAAGGCAGCCGGGCATGACAGGGTTGCCGATGAAATGGCAGGGGAAGAACCAGAGGTCCGGCTTGATGTCGAGTTCGGCGCGAATGAAGCCCTTGTCGAATTCGCCGCCGGTCTCGCTGATCTCGGTAATGCGATCGAACATCAGCATCGGCGGTGCGGGAAGCTGCGCGTTGCCCGGCCCGAACAGCTCGCCGCGGGCGCACGCCAGTAGTTCCTCGTAGTCGAAGCTGGTTTTACGTTCTGACATCCTGTTTCCGTCTTCCCTCAGTCCAAATGGCAGCCCTCGCTGCTTCGGCGCCTTCCTATCACAGACATTCGACGCCTGGAAACCTTACGATGTGCGCAATCCCGCGCTATTGATAGCCGGCGGCGAACCGAATATATGTATGCACACGAAGAGGGACGCTTGAGGACCCATCATTCGATGACGATCGGCCACGGCAAGCAAGAGACGACCTGCGAAGAAGCGCGGAACCGCATCAGCGGTGCCGGGTTGCGGCCTACGCGTCAGCGCGTGGCGCTGGCCGAGCTTCTGTTTGCCAAGGGCGATCGCCACCTGTCCGCCGAGGAGCTTCACGAGGAAGCGCTGGGCGCGGGCGTCGCCGTGTCGCTGGCAACCGTCTACAACACGCTGCACCAGTTCACCGATGTCGGTCTGTTGCGGATTCTGGCCGTCGAGGGTTCCCGCACCTATTTCGATACCAACACATCCGATCACCACCACTTCTTCGTGGAGGGCGAGAACCGGGTGATGGATATCGACAGCGGTCCGGTGACGATCTCCAACCTTCCCGAACCCCCGGAAGGCAT